>PDVJ01000125.1_pt1 | contig 21839 bp, 24 predicted proteins | sample 1369811 | NCBI WGS metagenome assembly PDVJ01 (sample SAMN07795376, study PRJNA414565) | Alkali sediment metagenome, whole genome shotgun sequencing project. | reverse complement strand
GAGACGAGGAGGTCGAACTTCGAGGCCATGCCGACCTCGTAGATCGTCTCCTGCTCGGACAGCCGGACCGATTCCCGGGTGGCCTGGAGCCCATAGCCGGCCTGCTTATAGCCCGCCGTCAGCCGCCCGCCGGCAAAGAGGGGCAGCGAGAAGGCCAGGGCCATCTGGTAGTCCTTGGTGAAGTCGATGGAGAACCGCTGGGGCGGCTGGCCGGGGATCATCGACGGGAATTCGAGGACGAAGAGCTTCTCGTCGAGCGTGTCGGTGGCCTGGGCGTTCAGGGTCGGCAGGAATCCCGCTGTGGCCTGGCGGACCTGGGCCTGGGCCTGTCCGATCTGCTCCTGAGTGGCCAGGTGGAACGGGTTCTGGCGGAGGGCCATGGCGATGGATTCATCAAGGGTCAGCACGAGCGCCGGTTTGGGCTCCTGGGCCCAGGCGACAGTCCCCAGGGCGAAGAGCATCAGGGCGACGAGCAAGGCCGCTGTCGTTCTCATGTCAGTTCTCCTTGCCTGATTGTTCGGGGTTCCGGATCCCCTCGATGATGAACCGGGTCAGGCTGTCGGCGGCGGCCGGGGGGAGCGGGGCGTCGCCCTGCCAGAAGCGCATGTGCATATAGCCCTGGAGGACGGACTCGATAAAATCCGCGGCCGCGGCCGGGGCCACGAGCCGGAACTCCCCGGAGGCCACGCCTTCCTCGAAGATCCGGGCGCCGAGATCGACGACCATCTGGCGTTTCTGCCGGAGCATGGCCATTAGCTTCCGGTCCGCAGGGGTCACGGCGCCAGCCTTGCCGGGAGGAGAAGCGAAGACGCGCATGAGCTTGAGCACGGCGTTGTCCATCCATAAGACCCGGTTGACGTGCTTCATCTCCTCGCCGCTTTCAAGGACGGCCTGGACGACCCGGCCGAGCTTCTCGCCGGCCGTCCCCGGTCCATCGATGATCCCGGCGACCCGGTCGTGGATGTCGTCGAGGTTGTGGGCCATGATCTCGAAGACAAGGGCGCCTTTGCCGGCGACATACTTGTAGATCGTGGCCTTGGACAGCTGGGCCTCCCGGGCGACGTCGTCCATCGTCAGGGCGCTGAACCCCTTGCGGAGGATGACGCGCTCGGCTGCGTGGAGGATGATGTCCCGGTAGCCCTCGCGGCGGCGTATCTCGCGCTCACGTCGGACTTCGCTGGTTCTCATGGGATTGTACCTTCCGGTTTATAGAGTGAACTTATGAGTTTATTTCATGAACCCTATAGTTCATCTATAATATCCCTCCGGGCCCCGGTTGTCAAGGACGGGAGACCGAAGTACAATAGGAATAAGGGTCCCGAAATGATACGGAAAAGGACGGCCAACGGTTTCCTGCGGCCCCTCCGGGGACCCCTGGCCGGGGCCCTGCTCTTCTCCAGCCTCGCCGCCGGGCCCATCCTGCCCGGTCAGGCCCCTGATTCTCCCTGGTGGGAGATCCGGCTGACCGTCGAGCTCAAGGGAGACTACGCCCTCAAGTGCGAAGGCCAGCCCGTCTCCGGGGAATTCGACGGACGGCTCCGGTGGGAGGGGCGCTTGGAGCCGGACGGGGACGACTTCCTTCTGGTCGAGATCAAGACCGAAGCGCTGAAGTGGAGCCTCCGAGAACAGGCCGGTAAGGGCGGAGACGAGAGCGTCCTCGCCGCTCCGGAGGCGCTCCGTCCGATTCTGCGGCTCAACTATGTCCTCAGGGAAGGGGGCGATATCGAGCTCGATTTCGAGGTCGGCGGGACGTCCGTCCCTCTGCACCCGCATCCGCTGGCGCTTCCCCTGGAGCTCGCCCGGTCGGCCAGCGGCGGTGGGGGCCGGCCGGACTACAGCGACTTCATCCGGAGCGGCTCGAACCGGATCGTTCTCCCGGCGACGGACCTCAAGCGCCGACGGCCGGAGCGGGCCTTCGCCTGGGAGTGGGGCCGGGTGGAGCGGATCGACAGGGACGCCCGCACGTACGTCTCGATCCAGAGCCATTCGGTCGAGGCCGTCGGCGCCTTCGTCCGCCATTGACGCCGGGGGCCGTCCGGGCCCGGCCCGCGGCCGTCAGGCCCGGGGATGGAACTTGTCGTAGACGCGGCGCAGCCGGTCGCGGCTGACGTGGGTGTAGATCTGGGTGGTCGTGATCTGGCTGTGGCCGAGCATGAGCTGGACCGACCGGAGGTCCGCCCCCCGCTCGAGGAGATGCGTGGCGAACGAGTGCCGGAGCACGTGGGGAGTGATCCTGGCGGCCTCGAGGCCCGCCTTGGCGGCGTGCCGGCGGAGGAGCTTCCAGAGGCCCTGCCGGGTGAAGAGCTTGCCCCGGCGCGATAAAAAAAGCTCCTCGCGCATCCCGTCGGGATCGAGCTCCGGCCGGACCTCGGCCAGGTAGCGCCCGATCGCGTCGCAGGCCGAGCGTCCGAGAGGCACAATCCTCTCCTTGCCCCCCTTGCCGCGGCAGAGGAGAAAGCCCTCGTCCCGGTTGATCTCGACGAGCTTCAGGGACGCGAGCTCCGAGACCCGCAGCCCGGAGCCGTAGAGGACTTCGAGCATGGCCCGGTCCCTCACTCCGTGCGGCTTCTTCGCGTCGGGCGCCCGCAGCAGCTCCTCGACCTCGGCGACGGTCAGGAACTTGGGCAGGGCGAGCCAGGTCGAGGGCGTCGTCAGCCGGGACGACGGGTCCTTCTTGAGGAAGCCGCTCAGGACCGAGAACCTGAAGAAGGAGCGGAGGGCGGAAACGAGCCGGGCCAGTGAGCGGGCCGAGAGCCCGGCGCCGCTCTCGCGATGGACGAACGCGACCAGGGTGTCCTCGGAGACGCGAGGCAGGGCGACCCTCCCGGCCTTGAGGAAATCCGCGAGCTTCCGGACGTCGCGCCGGTAAGCCAAGACGGTATTCTGGGAGAGGCCCTTCTCGACGGCCAGGTACTCGAGGAAAAGCCGCAGGGCTTCCTCGGCCGAGGAGGCGGGGGGCTTCATGTCAGGGAAGGGTTGGAGCCGCGTTCCTGTTCGATGGTCGTCCGCGGCCCGTGGCCGGGCAGGACGATCGTCTGCTCGGGCAGGCTCAGGATCCGGTCCCGGAGCAGAAGAGCGTGTCGCCGGAGAAGAGGACCCCGCCCTGAACGAAACTAACGCTCCCGGGCGTGTGTCCGGGCGTATGGATGACCCGGAGGGACGTCCGCCCGACAGGTATCTCGTCGCCCTCGGCGAGAAGCCGGTCCGGCGGAGGCGAGTTCTTGGCCCCGAGGAGCAGGCTGAGCTCGATGAAGTCCGAGACCTGGAGCAGGCCCACGTCGGCGCCGTGGATGGCCAGCGGCGCGCCGTACTTCTGGACGATGTCGCTGTTGGCCCCGATATGGTCGACATGGCCGTGGGTGTTGAGGACGATGACGGGTTTGAGCTCCAGGTCGGCGATCGCGGCGACGATCTTCTCGTGGTCCGCGCCCGGATCGATGACGGCGCAGGCCCGGGTCTCTTCATCATAGACGAGGTAGCAGTTCGTCTCGAGAGCGCCGACGACCACCAGCTCGTACTTCATGCCCGGCTCCGAAGTCATCTTAATGCCAAAGCCCCGGCGAGTCAACCGAGTGAACGCCGGGGAGGCCGCCGCAGATTTCCTCCTTTAACACCTTTAATATAGAATGGGAAGCCGAAAAAGCGTTGGAGGTCCGTCCATGCGCGTGTTCCGATCGGCCGTCCTGGTGATGCTGGCCCTGGCCGCGGTCCTCGGCTCGAGCCTGCAAGCTCAGGAAGGGCCCAAGAAGGCCTCGCTCTTTCGCGACAGCGAAGACGGCGCCTTCGACCTCAGTGAATGGCTGTTGACGAAGAAGGGTTTCCTTCTCATTCCGGGCATCATCACCGAGCCTTCTGTCGGGTTCGGCGCCGTGGCCTGCGCGCTCTTCTTCCACTCCTCGTATACCGAGAAGCACGGCCCGCCCAGCATGACCGGCGCTATGGCGGGGGGGACCGTGAACGGCACCTGGATGGCCGGCGGCTTTCACGAAGGCGTCTGGAAGAACGACACGATCCGGTACCGGGGGGCCATCGCCCGGACGGACATGAACCTGGATTACTACGGCTCGGGGGACGACAACCTCTGGGGCGAGACCCCCATCACCCTGAACCTCGACGCCTGGATCATGCTCCAGCAGATCAAGTTCCGGATCCCCGGGTCCGATTTTTTCGCCGGCGCCCGCTACCTCTACATGGACACGGACAACACGTTCGAGATCCCGGTCGAGATCCCGGAATACACGGGACAGACGTTCTCGGCGACGCTGAGCGAGATCTCCGCGATCATGGAGTTCGATACCCGGGACAACGTCTTCACGCCGTCCAAGGGCGTGTTCCTGGAGCTGACCGGGACGTACAGCGATACCTGGTTCGGCGGAGAGGACCAATACGGCCGGCTCGGCGCGACGGCCCTGGCCTACATGCCGGCCGGCCGCGGCGTCAACGTGGGACTCCGCTATGAGAGCCGGTTCTCCCTGGGCCCCGTCCCCTTCTGGGCCCGGCCCGTGGTCAGCCTGCGCGGCGCCCCGGTCACGAAGTACCAGAACGAGAACACGACCCTGATGGAAGCGGAGGTCGATTGGAACATTACCAGGCGCTGGACCCTGGTCGGTTTCACCGGCCTGGGCAACGCCTTTTCGAGCTTCACCGAATTCGACGAGGGGAAAACGGTCCGGACCCTGGGGGCCGGCTTCCGTTACATGATCGCCCGCAAGTTGGGCGTCAACATGGGCATGGACTTCGCGGTCAGCGGCGACGATTTCGCCTTCTACGTCGTCTTCGGGAGCGCCTGGCTGAAATAGCCGTCCCCCTTCCGTGCTATAATCGGGGCATGGATGTGCTCATCACGCCCGGCGCGGTCCGGGAGATCGACGCCCTGAGGATCTTCCGGCCCAAGCCCGGGACGTGGGGCGTTCTCATCGGCCACAAACGGGGCTCCCGGATCATCGTCGAGAAGGTCCTGCCGGCCGGGTGCCCCGGGACCGTCCCCCGCGAGACGCTGCTCGAGGGTCTCGACACCGTATGGCCGGGGCGGACGGTCGGCCTGGTCGCCGTGCGGCCGGGCGCCGCCTTCAGGAAGTCCGTCCGCGGCCCCGCGTGGTTCGGAAAGCTCGTCCTCGAGCTGGGGGGGACGGCCAAGGCGCCGTCGCTCCGTCCGTTCACGGTCGACTACGGGAGGACGTTCGTCCTGAGCCCCGTCGCGTTCGCCCCCGCCCCGAAGGAGGACGCCCATGGGTGAGCCGCTGACTCCCGAAGAAGAGCGCGCCGCGCTGCAGCTCGCCCGCCGGGCGCTCGAACATTATTTCGAGATCGGAGAGAACCTCCGCTCCTCCATCATATCGGGCCCGCTCAAAGAGAAAAGAGGGGCCTTCGTCACCCTGCACGTGGACGGGGAGCTGCGCGGCTGTGTCGGCTATCCCCTGCCGGTGAAGCCTCTCGACGAGACCATCATCGAAATGGCCGTCGCCGCGGCCAGCCAGGATACCCGGTTCGAGCAGTTGACAGGCAAAGAATTGAAAAGACTCAAGATAGAGATATCGGTCTTAAGCCTGCCCGAACCCATCAGCGACCCCGGCCAAGTCCGGGTCGGCTGTCACGGGATCATCGTGTCCAAGGGTTTCCATCGCGGGCTGCTCCTTCCCCAGGTGCCGGTCGAACACGCGTGGGACAGGGAGACCTATCTCTGCCACGGATGTCTCAAGGCCGGCCTGCCGCGCGACGCCTGGAAAAAGGGGGCGAAGATAGAGGTCTTCTCCGCCCAGGTCTTTTCCGAATAGNTTCTGGAAGCATTCCCCCGCCTCATCGGTCTTCTTGAGGGCGACGAGCGTCCGGCCGAGCTCGAGGTAATGGTTGCCGTACTCGGGATGGAGCTCGATCGCTTTCCGCAGGGCCTTCTCCGACTCGGCATAGGAACCCTTGGGGATGGAGCCGTAGACGATGTTGCCGAAGAAACGCTTGGCCCCCCCGATCTCGTCCATCCGGCGATGCCAGCGGCCCAGGGCGTGATAGGCAAGGTGGTTGGTCGGGTCGAGCTCGATCGCCTTGTCGATGTCGGCGCGGACCGCCTTCGAAGCGTCGATCTGCTCCTTCTTCCCTAGGAGAAGGAGGCGCTTGCCGTTGGCCGCCGCGAGCTGGAAGTGGCCCCACGTATCGTTGGGGTTGGCGGAGACCGCTTTGCGGGCAAGCGCCGTGGCGTCGGTGTACATCTTCTTCTGACGCTCTTTGATGTCCTTTTCCGAGGCCGGGATGACGTCGGCGATGTCGACCATGGCCCGCGAGGCCTTCCAGAGCGCTTCATAATGGGCCGGCTCGAGCGCCAGGGCCGCCTGATAATGTTCGAGCGCCTTGGCGTCGTCGAACACGGCGTAGGCCTGGTCGCCGGCCTGGACGTGCTCAGCCGCGGTCTGGGCCAACGCGGGCCCGGCCAGAAGCGCGGCGACGGCGAACGCGAACAGGATTTTCTTCATATTTTCCCTCCGTGCCCTCTACCTATTATCGATTTCCCCGAAAATGTCAAGCGCTCGACAGCCAGGCCGACGAGAAAGCCCGCGGCGCCCAGGCCTACGCCGAGGGGAAGGGACCGCGGCCAGGCCGGGACGGGGAAGAGGGCCAGGCCGGATTCCGCGAGGAAGCAGACCGTCGCATGGCCGCCGCCGAGGCCAAGGGCCAGGAGTCCGGCCAGTGGGGCCCTTTTCTTGAGGAAGAGCCCGGCGAGGCCGGGGACGAGCAGGCCCTCGGCCATGATGGTGGAAGCAAGGCCGAGGGTCCTCAGGATATCGCCCAGGCGGGCGGCGACGAGGAGCGCGACGGCCGCTAGCGCGACGCTCGAGAGCCTGGCCACGCGGAGGGAGCGTCCGTCGGCCCCGCCCTCCCCCGATCTCCGTCCGAGAAGGTCCTTGGTCAGGGTGAAGGCTCCGGCGTTGAGGGCCGCGTCCATCGTCGACAGGATGGCCGCCAGGACCGTCACGAAGACGAGCCCGCCCAGGAAGGAGCCAGCCTCGAGGGTGACGAAGCGGGTGACCAGAGGAGTTCCGGGATCTCCGGCCCGGAAGCCGGGAAGGGAGAGCATGCCGACCGCGACAATGCCGGCGTAGAACAGCCCGAGAAGGACCGCGGCGGCGCCGAGGCCCCGCCGGGCCGCCCCTTCGCTTCGGGCGGCCTGCATCCGCTGCCAGGCGATGGGCGAGACCGTCCAGGCCAGGACGAAGGACGCCGCGATAAGGAGCGAGCGATCGGCCCCGGCCAGGATGTCGAAATAGGAGGCCTTGCCGAGCCCGGCGGCCGCGGCGACGACATCGCTCCAGACGACGCGCGACGCCAGCGACGCCGCCATCCCGCCGACGCCGGCGACGAGCAGGACGAACTGGACGACGTGCGTCCGGGCCACGGCCTGGAGGCCGCCGGCCGCCGAATAGACCACGACGATCGCGACCGCCAGAGCCATGCCGAGGACCGGGCTCGTTCCGAGAAAGGCTCCCAAGAACGGCCCCGCGGCGACGATCTGAGAGGCGGCCAGGACGGTCATGTACCAGACGACAAGGACGGTCGTGACGGTTTCGGCCGCCTTTCCATAGCGATCCCGCATGAGCTCGGACAGGGTCAGGCCCGAAACCCCGCGGATCGGTTTGACGAGGGCGATGAGGACGAGAAGCGTGACCACGGCGGGAACGCCGATGATCCATACGGCGCTCAGGCCGTCCCGGGACGCCTCGTCCGTCGAGACGAGAGGCCAGGAAGAACGATTCGATCCCGCCGCCGCGGCCGGGAAGCCTGAGCCCGGCGGCCCACAGGACGGCCGCATAAGCGGCGATGGCCAGCAGGAATCCCGATCTCATGCGACGAGAGTATACAACAAAGCCAGAAAATGGGGACGTTTCTGACTTTCGCGGGGAAAGTCAGAAACGTCCCCATTTTCCGTTATAATAGCCCGCATGAGGCATTTTCCCGCCGCGGCCGTGGGCGTGGCCCTGCTGGCCGTCGCTCTCTCGGCCCAGACGGCCGCCGTGACCCCGGAGAAGGCCATGGCCAATCTGGAGAAAGCCATCAAAGCCGTCACGACCCTGCAGGCCGATTTCGAGCAGCTCCACTACTCCATGTCGGTCTCCGAGCCGCTCCGCGAAAAGGGCCAGCTCTTCCTCGAGAAGCCCGACCGGTTGCGCTGGCAATACAAGACCCCCCAGGAAAAGACATTCCTCTACCAAAAGGGCGTCGTCGAGATGTATCTCCCCGAGGAAAAGCAGCTGACCCGGAGCCCCGTCGCCGAGGAGGCCCTGCGGTCCGACATCTTCGGCATCCTCCTCGGCCTGATGTCCTTCCGCGATGCCTACACCGTCGAGTCGAACCCCTTCCCGACCGACGCGACCCGGGTCCGCCAGGTCCGGTTGACCCCGCTCGAGGAGGGGGACTATTCCCACATCCTGATCGAGATCGACGAGACGACCTGGCTCCTCCGGCGGGCCATTTTCCTCGAGTGGGCCGGCAACAAGCGAGAGTTCGTCTTCAGCCGGATCAGGACCGGCGTCCGCCTGCCCGCCGGGGCCTTCGTCCTCAAGGTCCCCCCCGGGACCGAGATCATCGACGACGTCGAAGGCATCCGCCGCCTGGGGCATAACCTTTAGGGGCCGGAGTCCGTATGAACACCCGAGGGCAGAACGCTCTCCCGATGACCGACGACAGCTTCCTCGTTGCCCGCGCCCTCAAAGGAGACCGCAAGGCGTTTGAAATGATCGTCCGCAAATACGAGCAGCCTCTCACGAGCTACCTCGGCCGCATGACCGGGGAGCGCGAGGCCGCTCTCGATTTCGCCCAGGAGGTCTTCCTCAAGGTCTACTGTTCGCTGGCTTCCTACCGCCCCGCCTACAAGTTCAGCACCTGGCTGTTCAAGATCGCCTCGAACCACCTCATCGACCATTGGCGGAAGAAGAGGCTGCCGACCGTGTCCCTCGATCAACCCGTCGACGACGACGAGGGGCCGCTCCTCCCCCAGGTCGCCGATCCGGGCCCGTCGGTCGTCCGCAGGCTCGAGCTGGCCGAGATCCGGCAGAAGATCGAGCGGGCCCTGGAGACCGTTCCGGAGGCGTTGCGGGAGCTCTTCGTCCTCAGGCACGTCAACGAGTTCTCCTATGAGGAGATCGCCGACATAAAAGGCCTCCCCGTCGGGACGGTCAAGAACCGCGTGTTCCAGGCCAAGGAATTGCTCCGGAAAAGGATGGGGCCGTCGTGACGGATCATCCGCGCCTCGAGGACCTCTACCTCTACCTCGAGGCCGCGCTCGGTCCGTACAAGGCCCGGGCCCTCGAGGAGCACCTCGAGCGATGCGCCGACTGCCGCGAGGCCATGGCCGAACGGCGCCTCCTCCACGAGGCATTCACCAGTCTTCCCCCGTTCGACGTGCCCGAGGATTTCGCCCGGTCGGTCATGGACAGCCTGCCCGAGCCCGCGGAAGTCAAGGGGGCCTGGCTCGCGCCGCTATTGGCGGCCACGTCCGCGCTCCTGGTCGGCCTGCTCGGCTTCAACCTGTTGACGGGGGCGAGCCTCTCGGACGTCCTGGTCGCGACGAACCGGTTCTTCGGCTCGGCCGCGGCCACGATCCTCCCTCTCGCCGCCAAGACGCTCAAGATGCTGGCCGTGCTCGCGAAGGTCGCCTCCGGCGGCGCGTCGATGCTCTTTTCGGGCCTCGGCGCCTTCTCGCGTTCCCTCGGCCCGCAGGGCGTAGCCCTGCTCGTCGGCCTCGGGGGCGCCGCGTTCCTGCTCGTGCTCCTCGGCGCGAGAAGACTCCTCTCCCAGGGAGAAAAGCCATGATGAAAAAGAGCCTGGCGTTGGCCCTCTTCGGCCTCTTCGCCCTCGTCGCCATGGCGCCTCTCGCGGCGCCGCCGGCGGCCCGAGCCGAGGTCGGCACGCAAAAGGAGATCCGCGTCGCCCCCGGCGAGACACAGGACAAGATCTTCAGCCTCGGCGGCCACGTCCTCATCGAGGGCACTGTTCGCGATGATGTCTTCGTCATCGGCGGATCGATCACGATCAGCGGCGAAGCCGGCCAGTCCGTCGTCGGCATCGGCTCCCATATCGTCGTCAAGTCCACCGCCAAGATCGGGGAGGACCTGGCCGCGCTCGGCGGGACCCTGGAGAAGGAACCGGGCTGCACGATCGGCGGGGATACGATCTACTTCCAGACCCGCGAGATCGGAGACAAGATCTTCAAGGACGGCGTCTTCCAGGGCGTCTTTTCGCTGTCCCTCATCCCCGTCATCGTCGTCATCAAGCTGGTCATCATCTTCCTCTGGCTCATCGCCGCCGCGGTCGGGGTAGCCCTGTTCCCGAAGCCGATCGCCTTCGCCGCGGGGGAGATCCGGAAGCACTTCTGGCCGGCCCTGGGGACGGGGGTCGTGGCCATCATCGTCTTCACCATGCTCGTCCTCATGGCCGCCCTGCTGAGCTTCGTCCTCATCGGCATCCCGATCGCCCTGGCGCTGGCCGTCGCCGGGTTCGTCATCAAGGTGTTCGGCCGGCTGGCCGTGTTCTATCTCCTCGGCGAAAGCCTGCTCAAGGCCCTCGGCTCGAAGAAGGCGGCCGCGATGGGCGCCGTCCTCCTGGGGCTCTTCGTCTTCAGCCTGGCCACGTTCGTGCCCGTCCTCGGGTTCTTCTTCGGGTTGGTCATGAACGCCGTCGGCTGGGGGATCGCCATCCGGACCAAGTTCGGTTCGCGGGAGAACTGGTTCGAGAAGAAGCCGGCCTGCTAGGGAGCGGACGGCAGGGGCCTATCGTTCTAAAATCTCTTTCTCTTTAGCCGCCGCGAGCTCCTCGATCTTCGCGACCGTCTCATCGAGGTGCTTCTGGAGCTGTTCGAGGCCCAGGAACTTGTCGTCCTCCGTGATCTCCTTCTCCTTCTCCAGGTCCTCGATGAACTCCTTGGCCTCGCGGCGCATGTTGCGCAGGGCGGTCTTCTCCTCCTCGAGCATCCGGCCGATCTTCTTGGCGATCTCGCGCCGCCGCTCCTCGTCGAGCGGGGGGATGGGGACGCGGAGGAGCTTGCCGTCGTTGAGGGGATTGAAGCCGAAGTCCGAACTCCGGATGGCCTTGTCGAGGGGCTCGAGCATCGACGGGTCGTACGGCTGGACGACGATGAGCGTCGGCTCCGGGACCTTGATGGTGGCCACCTGGTTCACCGGCGTGGGGACGCCGTAGTAATTGACCTTGATCTCTTCGAAGATCCCGATGTTGGCCCGGCCCGTCCGGAGCAAGCCCATGTCCTTGCGGAAATGCTCGGCCGAGGCCTTCATCTTCTTGGCAACGTCGCTGAGCACGTCTTTGACCATCGCGTCATCTCCAACTCAGAGATTATCCGGGAGTTACGCCACCGGATCCGGGCTTGAGGGATAGTAGAACACCTGCCCCGAACCTGTCAAGGCGAGCCGGGACCGGGGCCGCCGGCGCGCCGCCTCACTCCGGCGGGACGGACGCCCTTCCCGGGCCGGGGACCGTCGCCGAGATCTTCGCGGGCCTTCTCGGCGATGGCCATGAGCCGCTCGACCACATCCGGGAACAGTTCGGCGACGTTCTTCCGCTCCCCGACGTCGTTCTCGAGGTCATAGAGGGCGTACCCCGTCTCCCGCTTCACCGTGGGGCCGGGGAAGCCGTCCCGGCCGGGCGCCTGACCTTCGTAAGAAGGATAGGCGTGGGGGACGTGGAGCTTCCAGCGGCCCGCGCGGACGGCGTGGAGGTCCTTCCCGTAATAGAAAAATAGCTCCTCTCGGGGGGAAGCGCCGGAATCGCCGAGCAGGAGCGGCAGAAGGTCGAGGCCATCGATCTTGCGGCGCGGGAGCCGGGCCCCGGCGATCCGGGCCACCGTCGGCAGGATGTCCATCGAGGCGGCCATCTCCCGGGAGACGGAACCGGGCCGGATCCGCCCCGGCCAGGAGAGGGCCCGCCGATCCGGCGTGGTTCCCGAAGTTCAGCCAGGGACCGTTATCGCTGAGGAAGACGACGAGCGTCCGGCGATCGAGCCCGGCCTTTTTCAGGGCGCCAAGGATCCGGCCGACGGAGTCGTCGAGCTCCATGAGGACGTCACCGTAGAGCCCCCGCCCGCTCCGGTCCCGGAACTCCGCCGAAACGCCGAGGGGGACATGGACCATGGAGTGGGGCACGTAGAGGAAGAACGGGCGGTCCTTGTTTTTTTCGATGAACCGGACGGCCCGCGCCGTATAGAGGCCGGTCAAGCCGTCCTGGTCGGCCAGGGTCCGGACCTCGCCGACCTTGCGCTCGCCGTCGATGAGCGGCGGGTAGGGATGACGGGCCTTGGAGTCGTCGGGGCCGACCGGGACGCCGTCGTAGCCGACCGGCCACATGTCGTTCGAGTAAGGCAGTCCGAAGTACTCGTCGAAGCCGTGGCGGAGCGGCAGGAACTCGGGGTGGTGACCGAGGTGCCACTTGCCGAAGACGCCGCAGGCGTATCCTCTCTCGCGGAGGAGCTCGGCGATCGTCTCCTCCTCCGGGCTGATGCCGTTCTCGGCCTGGGGCATGAGGGCGTGCAGCAGGGAGATCCGGTTCGGGTAGCATCCCGTGAGCAGGGCCGCCCGGGAGGCGCTGCAGACCGCTTGAGGGACGTAGAAGTCGGTGAAGCGGAGGCCTTCCGCGGCCAGGCGGTCGAGGTTCGGCGTCGCGGCGTTCATCGCGCCGTAGCAGCCCAGGTCGCCGTAGCCGAGGTCGTCGGCCAGTATGATGACGACGTTCGCCGGCCGCTCGCGCCGGAGGAGCCCGCAGGCGGACAGGCCCAAGCCCGCGGCCCCGGCCCCGAGGGATCTCATGAATTGCCGTCGGGAGGCGTGTGTCATCGGCGACAAGGCCTCATCGCGCCGGGGCCGGCCCGTCCAAGGCGGGGAAGGGGAATTCCTTCGAAGGCCTGTGCTCGAGGACCATGATCCGCCTGAGGTCTTCGACGATGTCCGGATGCGCGGCCGCGACGTCCGTCGACTCCCCGGGGTCGCGATCGAGGTCGTAGAGCTCGACCGAGGCCTCCGGGTCCTTCAGGAGGTTCTGGCGGACCGCCTTCCATCTCCCCAGCCGGACCATCTGCTGGCCGCCGTAGGCGGGGAACTCCATGTAGAAGGGCCGCTCGCCGGAAGGCCCGCCGGATCTCCCCTCGACGAGGGAGAGGACGCTCGCGCCGTCGACGTCGGGGGGAACGCCCCGCCGGGCCCCGGCGGCCTCGAGCAGGGTCGGCAGGACGTCCTGGAACGCGAGGGGCGCGGCGCTCTCCCGGCCGGCGGGAACGACGCCCGGCCGGCGGACGATGAACGGCACCCGAATGCCGCCCTCGTAAAGGTAGCCTTTGTGGCTCCGCAGCCCGCCCGCCCCGCGGAAGAAGTCCATGTCGTACCCGCCGACGTCATAGGTCGGACCGTTGTCGCTCGTGAAGACAACGAGCGTGTCGCCCGCGAGCCCGAGCTCCCCGACGAGCGCCATGATCCGGCCCACGCCGCGGTCGAACCGGGTGACCATGGCCGCATAGGCTGCCCGCGGACGGCTCTGGGGGACATAGCCCTTGCTCCCGTCATAGGGCGTCTCGGGCCAGAGTCCGGCGTACTCGGCCAACGAGTCATCCGGCACCTGCAGGCCGAGGTGAGGGACCGTGGTCGCGTAGAACAGGAAGAACGGCCTTCTGCGATTCGCCCGGATGAAGTCGAGGGCCTCCCGTTCGAAGAGGTCGGGCGCGTACGGTCGGCCGGCCGGCGCGCCATCGCTCCCCGCGAGCGGGAGCCGCTCCGCGTTCCGCCAAAGCTCCGGCGGATAGTGATTGTGAGCCTTGCGCTGGCAGTTGTAGCCGAAGAAGTGATCGAACCCCTGGGCCAATGGTTCGCCTTCGGACCCGGGGTAACCGAGGCCCCATTTGCCCACGAGCCCGGTCGCATATCCCTCGGCCCGGAGCAGGTGCGGGAGGGTGGCGGTCCCGGCCGGTAAAGGCTCCTGCCCCTCGGGCTGGATCTCGCGGTTGTCGCGGACGTGGGCATGGCCCGAGTGCTTACCCGTCAGGAGGACGCACCGCGACGGGGCGCAGACGGGGCTTCCGGAATAGGCTTGGGTGAACCGTGTTCCATCGGCCGCCAGGCCGTCGATGTGCGGCGTCCGGATCTTCGTCTCCCCGTAGCATCCGAGCTGGGCAAAGCCCAGGTCGTCGGCCAGGACCAGGATGATGTTGGGCTTGCCGCGGGACGGGCGGCAGGCGGAGGCCCCGGCCAGGGACAGGGCCGCGGCGCCCGCTCCGGCCCGGGCGGCCGTTTCGAGGAACTCGCGGCGGGTTATCATGTCATCAGATTATCTACTTTTTACGTTTTTTGCGTAAAAAGTAGATCTGACCCCATCCTTCAATAGACGCGGGTGCCGATGGTCTCGCCCATGACGGCGCGCAGGAGGTTGCCGCCCTTGCCCAGGGCGAAGACGAGAATGGGCATGCCGTTGTCGGCGCAGAGCGAGATGGCCGTGGCGTCCATGACCTTGAGCTTCTTCTTGAGGACGTCGATGTAGCGGATCGTCTTGAAGCGCTTGGCCGCCTTGTCCATCACCGGATCGGACGAGTAGACGCCGTCGACCTTGGTCGCCTTGAAGATGATCTCGGCCCCGATCTCGAGGGCCCGCTGCGCGGCGGCCGTGTCGGTCGTGAAGTACGGGCAGCCGATGCCGGCCGAGAAGATGATGATCCGCCCCTTCTCCATGTGACGGATGACCCGGCGGCGGATGAACGGCTCGGCCACGGACTTGATCTCGATGGCCGTGACGTGGCGGGTGTCGGCCCCGGCCTTGTCCAGGGCCGCCTGAAGGGCGATGCCGTTGATGACCGTGGCCATCATGCCCATCTGGTCGGCCGAGCCCTGGTCGATGCCGTCCTTGATGCCCTTGGCCCCGCGGAAGAGGTTGCCGCCCCCGATCATGACGGCGACGTCGACGCCCAGGTCGTGGACCATCTTGATCTCGCGGGCGATGGATTGGGCCCGGTTGAAGTCGATGCCGTGGGAGATGTCGCCGAGGAAGGACTCTCCGGAGAGCTTGATCAGGATGCGCTTGAAGGCTGGTTTCGGCATGGGTTTGGGCTCCGGCCGGTATTCTATACCGGTCCGGGCCCCAAGTTCAATCCTGGCCGATCTCGAAGCGCGCGAACCGCCCGACCTTGATGTTCTCGCCGATCTTGGCCACGAGCTGAGTCAGGAGGTCGCGGACCTTGAGCTTGTCGTCGCGGATGTAGGGCTGGTCGAGGAGGCAGATCTCCTCGAAGAACTTGCCGAGCTTGCCTACGACGATCTTTTCCATGATCTCGGGGGGCTTCTTCATGTCGCCGAGCTGGGCCTTGATGATCTCCTTCTCCTTGGCCACGACGTCCTCGGGGACGTCGGTCGAGGCGATGTAGCGCGGCTTGGCCGCCGCGATCTGCATGGCCAGCTCCTTGACGAGCTCCTGGAATTCGCAGTTACGGGCCACGAAATCGGACTCGCAGTTGACCTCGATGAGGACGCCGATCCGCCCGTTCATATGGATGTAGGAGCCGATCATGCCTTCCTTGGCGGCGCGGCTGGACTTGGCCTCGGCCCGGGCGTGGCCCTTCTTCCGGAGGATCTCGATGGCCTTGTCCATGTCGCAACCGCATTCGCCCAGGGCGGCCTTGCACTCCATCATGCCGATGCCGGTCCGTTCCCGGAGCTCTTTGACCTTTTCCGCAGTGACTTCCATGATACCCTCGTTGTTCTCAGACGTCCTCGGGGATCTCGCCCGCGGGCGCTTCTTCGGCGGCGGGCCCTTCCGCCGCCTTCTCCTCGAGCAGCTCCTTGCTGATCCGGTTCTTCTTGCCCTCGATGATCGACTCGGCGGCCTTCGAGGCGAACAGCTCGATGGCCCGCACGGCGTCGTCGTTGCCGGGGATGGGATAGGTGACGTCCTCGGGGTCGCCGTTGGTGTCGACGACGGCCACGATGGGGATGCCCATCTTCCGGGCCTCGGCGATGGCGATCGTCTCCTTCGAGGAGTCGATGATGAAGATGGCCCCGGGGAGCGCCGTCATCGTCTTCAGGCCGCCCAGGTTCTTCTGGAGCTTCCGGTAGACCTTCTCGAGCTTGGACTGCTCCTTCTTCGCCAGGAGGTCCCAGCGGCCGTCCTCCTTCATCTCCTCGAGCTCCTTGAGCTTGTCGACGCTCGTTCGGACGACGGCGAAGTTCGTCAGGAGCCCGCCGAGCCAGCGCTGGTTGACGAAGCTTGACTCGCACTTCGTGGCGTAGTCGCGGACGATGTCCTGGGCCTGCTTCTTCGTGCCGACGAAGAGGATGGTCTTGCCGGCCTCGGAGACGCCCCGGAGGTAGTTCAAGGCCTCTTTGAAGTTCTTGATCGTCTTCTGCAGGTCGACGATGTAGATGCCGTTCCTCTGGCCGAAGATGTATTCCTTCATCTTGGGGTTCCAGCGCTTGGTCTGGTGCCCGAAGTGAACGCCCGCCTCCAACAGTTCTTTCATCGTAACGGAAACCAACTGAGCCTCCTCTTAGCGCTTGTGATACTGAGGAGCCTTGCGGGCGCCCAGCAATCCGTATTTTTTCCGCTCTTTGACCCGCGCGTCGCGCGTCAAAAGGCTGGCCGACTTGAGCGCGGGCTTGAGCTCGCGGTTGAACTCGACGAGGGCCCGGGCGATCCCGAGCCGGATGGCCTCGGCCTGGCCCTTGGCCCCGCCGCCGCTGACCCGGAGGAACATGTCGAACTTGTCCTCCGTGTCCGTGACCCGGAGCGGCTGGCGGATGATGACCTTGTAGGCGTCGAGGCGAAAATATTCGTTGAAGGGCCGCGGCCTCTTATTGACGAACAGCGTGACGTCGCCCTTGCCCGAACGGAGGAAGACGCGGGCAATGGACGATTTCCTCTTCCCCGTTCCGTAGTATTGGATCAGACTCAAAGGGGCCTCCTAAAACTTGGGGGTTCTGGGCTTCGTGGGGGTGGGAGGGTCCGCGGTAGACCTTGAGCTTCTTGTACAGGGCCCGGCCGAGCTTCCCCTTGGGAACCATGCCCCAGACCGCTTTCTTGATGACCTCTTCCGGCTTCCGGGCCAGGAGGTCTTTGAGCGACTCTTCCTTGATCCCGCCGGGATAGAGAGAGTGGGTGTAGTACTTCTTCTGGTCGAGCTTGCGGCCGGTGACCTTGATCTTCTCGGCGTTGACGACGACGACGAAGTCCCCCGTGTCCAGGTGGCTGGTGAACTGGGCCTTCCTCTTGCCGCGGATCAGATCGGCGATCTCGGTGGCCAGGCGGCCGAGAATGCGGCCATCGGCGTTGACCAGCCACCACTTCTGCTCGATGTCATCCTTTTTGGGAATAAACGTCCTCATGAGCTTCTAACCTTAATAAAGAGATAGAAAGACGCCCTAAAATACCCGAATTCGGGGAAAATGTCAACTTGCCCGCCATACCCGCCGGCCAGGACCCTTTCCGAGGGCCGGACGGATGAGGAGCACGCCGGCCACGAACCCGCCGATATGGGCGAACCAGGCGACTCCCCCGCCCATCCCGATGTTCAGGATCTGGGCGACGAACCAGAGGCCGAGGACGATCGCCGCCGGGATCGGGACGACGTCGATGTAGAAGACGAGGAAGACGAAGGTCTTCACCCGGGCCCCGGGGAAGAGCATGACGTAGGCGCCGAGGATCCCGGCGATGGCCCCGCTGGCCCCGATCACGGGGACGCGGGAGCCGGGCTGGACCAGAACGTGGGTCAGCGAGGCGGCGACGCCGCAGGCGAGGTAGAACAGGACGAAGCGGGCCGGGCCGAGGCGGTCCTCGATGTTGTTACCGAAGATCCACAGGTAGAGCATGTTGCCCAGGAGGTGGAAGAGGCCCCCGTGGAGGAACATGCTCGTCAGCAGCGTCAGCAGGGCCGGAACGCCGGCCGCCTCGCCGGCCGGGCGCAGGTGGACGATGTCATAGGGGACCGCCCCGAACCTCAGGACGGCGGACTCAGCCCCCTGCGGGGCGGCGGCCAGGAAGACGAAGATGACGGCGTTCGCGGCGATGAGGAGGATGGTCACGAACGGCAGCCGCGCCGTCGGGTTCTCGTCTCGAAGCGGTATGAACAGGGCCGGGGCTACTTCTTGAGCTCTTCCTCGAGCTTCTTCCGCTCGGCGGCCCTCTTCCGGAGCTCCTGGAACCGCTCGAGGTAGCGGTCGCCCTCGGCGTTGTAGCGGGCTTCCTTCTCGGGCTCGAGCTTGGCCAGAACGGCCTTATACAGGGGGCCCATCCAGGCGTAGGGCTCGGGATAGTTCGGATCGAGCTCGATGGCCTTGGAGATGGACTTGAGGGCGTCCTGGGCCTGCTTCATCCTCTCCTGGGGCGGCAGGAACTGGAAGCGGAAGGACCGCGACCACTGATTGACGCCCAAAGCGAGCCAGGCCTCGGCGGAGTCGGGCTGGAGGCTGATCCGCATCGTCCAGAACTCGGCGGCCCGCTCGTAGGACTTCAGGAGCTCCTCGGGTCCGCCCGCGACCTCCTGGAGATAGGTCGCCATGTAGGCGTAGCCCTGGGGATTGTCCGGATCGGTCTCGATGCGGCGGAGATACATGGACTCGGCCTTCTTGGCGATCTCCTTGTTGTCGGCGGAATAGCGTTTGTAGAACTCGGCCACGACGTAGTAGTTGCTCATGTCCTCGGGCTCGAGCTCGATGATGCGGAGGTAGAGCTTCTCGGCTTCCTTGAAATCGCGCAGCTTGTCGTACATGTCGCCGAGCGAGTAGATGATGTCCTTGTTGTCCGGCTCGATCTCGAGGGCCTTGGTGAGGGCGGCGAGGGTCTTGGCCTCGAGCTCCTTGTTGAGGGGCGTTTCGACGCCGGGCTTGTAGAGCTGCTTGTAGCTCTCGCCCAGGAAGCGGAACGCCTGGATCATGTTGGGATTGAACTTGAGCGTCGCCTCGTATTCGGTGATGGCCTTCCGGTACTGGTTCTCCCGGAAGAGGCTGTTGGCTTTGCCGAAATGATAGTTGGCGGCGAGTTTCGAATAGCTGAGGTTCTCGCAGGCCGTGAACGCGAAGATGACCGCGAGCGCGGCAACGGCGAAGATGATTCTCTGGGTCGTATGACGGGACATCCTGACCTCCTTACTGTCAAGCGCTCTTCGCAGAGAAAGACAAGACTTACTTTATAAACGAAGCATCCCTCAAAGTCAAGAAGAACGGCGCGTCAGCTCGTCCGGACGAAGAGGCGCAGCGGCGTCCCCTGGAACCCGAATTCCAGGCGCAGGGACTCGAGGAAATGCTTCTCGTAGGTCGGCGTGAGCTCGCCCCGGGCCCCCAGAAAAAGGATGAAGGTCGGCGGACAGACCCCCTTCTGGGTCATGTAGCGGAGCTTGCCCCGGGCCCCGCTCTTCAGGCGTGGCGGGTGGGCCTCGACCGTCCGGGCCAGGAACTCGTTGAGCTTGGACGTCTCGACCCGGGTCGAGGCCGCCTTGTAGACCGTCTCGGCGGTGTCCAGGATCTTGACGACGCGCTGGCCCGTCCGGGCCGAGACGAAGAGGAGCGGGGCGTAGCTGACGAAGCCGAGCTTGCGGAAAACCTTCTCCCGGACGGCGTCCGGCCTGACGGCGTCCTTGGCGACGAGGTCCCACTTGTTGAGGGCCAGGATGAGAGGACGGCCGGAGTCGAGGGCCAACTGGGCGATCCGGGCGTCCTGCCGGGTGGGGAATTCCTGGACGTCGAGGACGAGGCAGACGACATCGGCCCGGCGGATGTTGGACGAACGGCTTGCCGTCGCGGACGAGAAGGGTATCGGTCGAGTCCCGCGTCGTGCCGGGGATCTCGCTGACGATGAGGCGCTCCTCGCCGGCCAGGCGGTTGACGAGGGAGGACTTGCCGACGTTGATCCGGCCGACGATGGCGATGCGCAGGGGCGTCTCGCCCGCCCGGGCGGGGCCGGCCGCGGGCAGGGCGGCCGCGATGGCCTCCTCGAGGAGCTCGATGTTGAGCTTGTGCTCGGCGGAGACGAAATGGATGTCCTTCTCCCCCAACCGGTAATAGTCGGCCGTCCGGAGGTCTTCCTGGAGGGGGGAATCGACCTTGTTGACGACAACGAGCATGGCCAGGCCGCGCCTTTTGAGGTCGAAGTAGAGGTCCTCCTCGGCCGGGGCGATGTCGCGCTTGCCGTCGAGGACGAAGAGGACGAGGTCGGCGGCGACCGCTTCTTCGAGGGCCTTGGCCCGGATCCGCTCGCTCAGGGGCTCGTCGGCGACGCCGAAGAGCCCGCCCGTATCGACGAGGGTGAAGCGCCGGTCCCCGAGGACGCACTCGGCGGCCATGCTGTCCCGGGTCATGCCCGGGTCGGAGTGGACGAGGGACTTGCGCTGGCCGAGGATGCGATTGAACAGGGTCGACTTCCCCACGTTGGGGAAGCCGACGATCACGACCCGGGGGAGCTTCGTCATGCGCGCCCCCCGATCATCTCGCGACGAGGGAATAGTCGGGGAGAAAGGCCCGCGTGAGGTCGACGTGGCCGCCGAGGGTCTCTTTCTCGACGCCCTCGACGAGGATGACGACCTTCTTGACGGGCTTGAAATTGAACGCGAGCGTGTCGACGATCGCATAGACCGCCGCGAGCTCCGAGGTGGAGCCGTAGGCGAAGCCGTCCATGATCTCCCGGCTAAAATCTACGGTGGCCCGGCCGTCCGGGGCGATGAATATCTGCCGGACCTTGGTCCGGGGAGGGAGGGGGGAGACGAACCCCTTCTCCGAGCCCCTGATGAGCTCGGCCAAGGTCCGCTCCGCTTCGTCGGCCACGGTCGGGCCCGAGGCGATCTCGCGCGTTTCCTTGTGGAGAAGGTCGTCGTCGTCGGCCAGGAAGAACAGCGTCACCGGTTTGGCGACGGGCTCGGACCGGCCGGGCTCCGGGGGCTTGGGCACGTTGGCGTCGACGAAGCGCTTGACCTTCTCCCCCGTCCCGCCGGAGAAGAAGACGATGACGAGGACGACGAGGACGAGGGCCAGGCCGCCCAGGACGAGGACCGGCCGTGAGATCGCGCCTTTCTTTTTCCCGGCCATCGCGCCTTACTCCGTGATCCGGATGTAGCGGGAGAGGCCCGCGTAGATCGCGTCGGCGACTTTGGCCTGGAACGCGTCCGAGGCCAGCTTCTGCTCTTCGTCGGGGTTGGAGATGAAGGCGGCCTCGACGAGGATGGCCGGGCAGGCGACGCCCGTCAGGACCTTGAACGGGGCCTGCTTGATGCCCCGGTTGCGCGTCCCGAGCATGGCGTCGAGCTCTTCCTGGACGAGCTCGGCCAGGCGGGAGCTCTGCTTGATGTAGGCGTTCTGGGCCATGTCCCATAGGATCATCATCAGGTCGTCGTCGGAGGAGGGATCGAGGCGGTTCTGGAGCTCGGTCGAGTTGTTCTCGAGGTAGGCCAGGCGGCGCGTCTCTTCGTCGGTCGCGTTGACGCTGAGGAAGAACGTCTCCGAGCCGGCCGCTTTCCTCTGGACGGCGCCGTTGGCGTGGATGCTGATGAACAGGCCCGCCTTGTGGTTGTTGGCGACGGCGGCCCGGTTTTCGTTCGAGACATCGACGTCGCGGTCGCGGGTCAGGACGACGGCCAGGCCCAGGTTCCGCTCGATCAGGGCCTTCAGCTTGAGGCTGATCGCCAGGGTGATGTCCTTTTCGAGGTTCCCGAACTTGCCCTTGGCGCCGGACTCCATGCCGCCGTGGCCGGGGTCGATGACCACCGTCTGGATGCGCGCGCTCTGGGCGGGGACCTGATCGGCGCGGACGGCTAGGACCAGGAGGGAGGCCAGGAGGATGACGGCCAGGGCCGCCGTCGAAGCCGTCCGATGCATCGTCAAGGTCTTCAC
>PDVJ01000123.1_pt1 | contig 21859 bp, 24 predicted proteins | sample 1369811 | NCBI WGS metagenome assembly PDVJ01 (sample SAMN07795376, study PRJNA414565) | Alkali sediment metagenome, whole genome shotgun sequencing project. | reverse complement strand
GAAGTCCCCCGATTGAAACCCCATAGATAATCTTTCTTATTCGCGCCGCGGCTCTGTTCTTCATGCGTCAATCCAAAATTGAATTAACATTGTGAATTCAAATGGTTGTCCCCCTTTATCACAACTTCGGATTGACGCTTATTCGAAATGTTGGATTATTAAGCAAGTCCTAAAAAACAAGACTTCAGGAAGAACTCTACGCTTCTGCTTGAACTCTGTCAACAAGAAATTTCCAGGTTTTTGGAAAAATTATACTTCGACATACTCCATAGGTAGACCTTGATTTTCGGACAAGGATATAATATATACTATATCAAAGGAGTATATTATGCAGAAGATACTTATATCCTTGCCAGAAGACCTGGTCAACCGTATGAAAACAACCATCCCAGCCAGAACAAGAAGCCAGGTGGTCAAAGAGCTGCTCGAGAAGGAGATCCGGAGACGAGAAGAAGCCCTGCATGAGTGCGCTGTTGCGGTTGAAAAAGATGAAGCTTTGAGCCGGGAAATGACCGAATGGGACGTCACCGTAGGAGACGGCATTGAGCCTGAAACGTGGTGATATCTATTGGGTCAATCTGGATCCTACCGTAGGCTCCGAGATTAGAAAGAAGCGACCCTGCGTCCTGATCGGCGCCACCCCTATTAACGATGCTCGGAAGACAGTTCTGGTGCTCCCTCTCTCTTCCGTTGGCATGCCTCGACCCCCATTAGCAATCCAGGTCGAATGCCTGGGACGGAAGGTCGTTGTCGTCTGTGATCAGCTTCGTGCTATAGACAAAAGCAGACTTCAGGAGAAGGCCGGCACCCTAAATACAGGCGACCTCAAAAAGATCGAGGATGGACTGTACCTATCCCTCATCAATTCCCTTTGATACTTCCTGTACCCTTCTCTGTCAGCTTCCCTTCGTTTTGCGGCGTTGACCCTCGACATGCACCTGGAAGAACAGAATCTTTTTTCTCGGAAGGTGGCGTTGAGAAAATACTTCTCGCAACCCGGGCAGTTTCGTATGACGTGACTCGGAAACCCATGCAAGAGTTGAAAAAACACCGCTTTAATGTAATCCTTGTGACTTCCGGCAAGTGGAGCGAAGGACATTTCAAAAGCTCTATTCCGTTTCAAACTAACCAAGATTTTCCCCATCCACATCCATCGGCTAAGTCCTGTCGTCCTGGTGAGGTTAAAAAGCTCTTTGACTTCTTGTTGCAACTTCTTGAGCAAATGCCAATATTTGGGAGTGTCTTTTGGTGGTATCTTACTCACCCATGCCATTTCCTTTTTGAAAATGTCCAAAACATCTTTGCCACTAATGCCCCATCGTAGCAAGTCCTCAGTCACAAAAAGACATTCTTCCGCTTCAACGAAAAGCTTTTCCTTGTCACCCCGCTTCAATTGGTCCAGGTCCATGTTGACAAAATCAACAAACCATCGAAGAGCTTCTTTCCTATCCATGTTTAATTCACCTCCTTTGAAGGTTATATTAGCATAGCCTAATATATTGTACAAGGAGTTTATATAGTCTAAGCAATATTTTATTAGTACGTTATAAATTAATTGATAACAACTAATATTTCTGTTAACGTAGGTTCATAAACTCAAGGAAAGAATTTAATGCGGCTCACCCTTTTCCAGGATGCGCGAATTGATTCAGTCACCATAAGAGATTTTAGGATTCCTAAGCTCGATGCCGGCGACTTGTTCACTGAGCCGTTTACTGAAAGAGAAACTCAAAGACAATCTATGGTCAACAAAGAAAATATGAAACCTCCTGTAACCATGACCAATACGCCGTTTCTGCGAACATGCGCAGAAACGGCGTATTATGACAAGAAAACGTCCCCCAAAAATATGATACTTTTACATATCCACCTCTCCTGCGCAGGTAGCCAGTTCCTGCCAGAAAACCAACTGGGACATGCTGAGCAGTTTCCGGTCTGCCAACCATGTCATAGTCATTTTCGTAGGCCCCATTGCATGGGCCTAACCCCATCTCAAAACCGTGAAGAGACCCGAAGTCGGGGTCTTCGGAGAGGCGCCTGCAGCCGAAAAGAGCAAGCGCCCAGCATCCGGGTCTAAGGTTCCGGAGGACCTGGAAGGCTGGAACGATTCCATCCGGAAGGGGTTACAGCTTTGTAGGGTACGTTTAACGGAAGAAGGTATTACGAAATCAAAACAGCTTTTCGGGATGCATTGAAAGAAGCGGGTATTAAAGATTTCCGATGGCATGACCTTCGGCACCAGTTTGCCAGTGATCTGGTTCAACGCGGGGTCCGCTTGGAAGAGGTTGCGCAGTTGCTGGGACACAAAGCTCTTGCCATGACTCGAAGATATGCGCACCTATCACCTGAAAATTTGAGGAATGCTGTCCGAAGGCTGGACAGAGTTGACCCGGGAAAATGTCTTGGTCACGTTTTGGACACAACCCCGGATTTAGCGGTGAATCAAGGACTCTAACTTATTGAAATTATGGAGCCCACGGACGGATTTGAACCGCCAACCCGCTGATTACAAATCAGCAGCTCTACCATTGAGCTACGTGGGCCTGCCGATGCTATTGCCTCGGAGTTCAGAGTGTTGAGTTCGGAGTTAGGAGTTACGGCCCCAAACCAACCTTGCCCAGATCCGGGAGGCGTAAACACTAACTCTCTTAAGATGCCTTTATAGAATAAGGAATGAAACTGGGCAAGTCAAGCCCCTATCCTTAAACTCTTTTGTCTCAAACTTAAACCGGTATTCCCCTCCCCGCCATTATGACATAGTCTCCAAGGGAAGGGGAGGGAAGGGGGTTATTTTCTTTTCCCTTCGATTGCCTTTTCTAAAATCTTGATTCCCTCTTGCGAAGCATTGATCGACTGCGCGAGGGATTCCCTTGCCTGTTGGGGATTGTGGAAACCATCACTGTTCTCGGCTGTCCACCATTCCCAGAGGATGTGAGCCTTGTCATGGAAAGACCGCACTTCCATGAGAATTTCCTCTCCGACACCCAGATCCTTTGCGCGGATATAGGTTCCGATCAATTGCCCCAGCCAGAATTCAGCTTTTCTCATTTTCCCACGGGTATAATTCTGAATGGCCTCAACCTGATACTCGGCCTCCTCTTGAGACCAGTAAGAATGGCAGTGGATACAGGTATCTCTAAGCATATACCTTGCGCTCCGTTGTCCGTGGTAAGTGAAGGGTTTCCCTTTTTTATCCTTCACTTTCGGCATATGGCAATCCTTACATTCCACTCCAACCCGCTCATGCGTGCTCCCCCAAAAAGTTTCAACTTCCGGGTGCTGCAGCTTGGTCAGAGGTGCTCCGGTGGTTGCATGTCTAAAATCCTTGAAGCCGATTTCCGCATACCGCTTTTGAACATCAAACACATTGACCCAGGGGAAATAATTGGCTCTCCGATCATCCATCGGTATGGAAGCTCCCGTCTTTGGATCAAATCCTGGATTGCAGTTATATTCGACATGGCACTGGGCGCAAAGAAGATTGGAATCCGATTTATTGAGAAGGCCGATTGCTCGAAAGGGTTTGCCATCCCGCTGGAATTCGATCTTCGTCAGGGTCACTTTTTTACTCTTCTCCTGATCATAAGGATAGGTTCCTTCTTTCCGATCCAATACCGCCTCAATCAATGCATCGCGCACTACTCTTGCTTTGGCCGCATGGGGATCATGACAATGAATGCAACCCATCGGGTTCTGGATGTATTTTTTCGCCATCTCCACGGCGGCTGGATTTCCTCCTCTCTTCAAATCGGTTGCAGGATGAGGATCACCCATGTAAGACCATTTCAAAATGGTGTCGGTCGTCTTGCAGGTGAAACAGACCGTATTTCCTGCCTTCGCCGTCTGAGGGAATTCTTTTCCCGTATCCACCACGACATCCCAAAGTTTGCCAGTTTTCGTAATATCCTTCCAGCTCTTTAACTGAAATCTTCCCCCATAGGCCCGATCCACCAGTAGATGATCCGTGACCATAAAGATGTGAGATCTGGGCTCATCGTGTTCTTTTGTAAAACCATGGGGGGTCATCAGTTTATCAAAGGTTGGGGATCGGCTGGAAGTGGTAGCCTTTTCGACTCTGGCCTTCGATTTCAGATTAACCAATCGATAGGTCTCATACTGGGAGGCATGACATTTACCACAGAGACTTAAATCGAGGTTCGTCCCGGGGAGTTTTTCCGCATCATTTAGGTGTTCCTTGAGGTTGCTATGGCACTTTGCACAGGGAAGTGAAGCATGTTTGTTTCCCACCTTGAGGGATTTGATCTCCTCATGGCACGAGTAGCAAGTGGCTTCTTCTTTTGGAATAGCTTCCTTTGCAGAACGGGCATAGGAGAGATAAAAGATCAGAGAAAGAAAGCAAATGATTAAAATGACAAACCATTTTTTGAACATAAACATCTCTCCTCGTAAACAGGGAGACCCTCTCCTTGTTTGGATGTTATTGAGTTTCGCAAAAGTAATGGAACATTATCCATTTTATTAAATCCCCCTCACCCTCCCCTCTCCCCCGACTACGGGGGAGAGGATCAAGGTGAGGGGGCCTAACGTGATGGCCATCTTCGTTCCATTATTCACGTGAAAGTCAATAGCATGAATAGGATGACCACGATGAATTCAATCAAAGAAAAATTATTTGGGTCCTGCGATCAGGATGACAATGGTCCATGCAAAGAGGAGTATCAAAAAGGAAATAAACTGTTTGACCAATTTGGGGTCCATAAATCCTCCTTTTTCTGAAAGGCTAAAGATAGCCCCTGTTGTATGAATGGGGTCCTTACTGAATAAATCCCTTTTTAACTAATCACCCAAAGCAGTATAATGATTGTAAAGGGCATCATCCAAGAACAGGGTAAATTGTATTTTTCCTTAAAATAGTATATTGAGAATATCAATGTGATCAGGTGTTATTATGAAGAAAGAAAAATGGATGGGGTTTCTGTTCCTGTTCGGAGTGTTTTTTTTCATTGGTTTCCCCTCCTATGCCGGATCGATTAGAGAAGTTTCGCGAAACATGAAGCAGGTCCAATTTTTTGAGTCTCCCTTCCAGTTTGCTTTAATTGGAGACAGCCGGTCGGCAAAGATAGAAGAAGAGGTCGTGGATATCGAAGGCCAGATTCGAGATAAGTCTGTGATCGAATAGAACGAGAGGAGGAAGGAAATGGGCTTGGCGCTGGCTTTGATTGTGATAGGTGTGCTGATCCTCTTGGATCGAATGGGCGTGGACTATGGGCTGAGGGAAGGATGGCCATGGATCATCGTGGCCCTTGGGGTAGGAGGTATTTCCCGGAACCGAAAAAGCATCGTCGCATGGATGACGGCCATCATTGGGGTCTTGATTTTAGGGGCGAGGTACTACTCCGTCCATCTCCAGGTCCCACTGGTGGTTAAAACCTATTTTCTGCCTGTCCTCCTGATCGTCATTGGGCTCCTCTGGCTTTGGAAATATAAAAAAGATTGATTCCGAAATCCGCAATCCGAAATCATCAATCGGGAATGAGGCCAGCGACAACCAATATGGTGAGTTCTTCTTGTCCTGTATTAGTTAATTCATGAAAGTGACCAATGGGGATATGAATCGCATCCCCAGGCTCCACCTCACAGACCTCATCCCCTACCTGCATGAGCCCCTGACCCTTTTGAATGATGTAAATCTCTTCCATAGGGTCCACATGGCCGAGGAGTTTTTTGCCAGGTGCAACCGAGGCATGGGCGAGAAACATCAGGGTTTGAAGATGGCGGGTATCCAGAATCATATGAGCGATGCCACCTCCGTGGGCTCGATAACGAGTCGCTTTCACCTCAGGATGTTCCAAGTTGCGTCGTATCATCGTATTGTCCTCTCTTTCACACCTCACCTTCTATTCAATCCATTTTAATGAATAGTGAAGGAGAAAATCAAATCCAATGGATCATCCTGAAAAGGGAAAACCTTGAATACAGGAGCCTATTGGGTTATGTAACATTGAATTGACATCTCTTCCAGGAGTGACCTATGCCGAAAATAATTGAAGACCTCTATTACATACCAGGACAGGATGAATTTATTCCGGATTCCCATGCTTATGTGTTAGGGAAGCCCTCCTCCCAAAACCTTTCACTCATTGATGCAGGTTTAATAAGGAAGGGGAGTTACAAGATCCAGTCTATTCAGAAAGCGGGGATTGAATTATCCTCTATCAAGAGGATCATCATGACCCATACCCACCTGGATCACATCGGATGTCTGTCTGAAATTTTGAAGCAGATTCCCTGGGCTGAGCTCTGGGTGCATCATCTGGAAGCCGATCTTTTAGAACAGGGGGATGAGAGGGCTGTTTATGGAATGGATATGTTCAAAGGAATGTGTCAGATGCAGTTTGGTCTTAAGCCCGGGGTTTTTAAATTTCAAGTCAACCGGAAGTTGCAGGGGGGAGAGACTCTGGACCTCGGTGACACAGTTTGGGAGACCCTCCATATTCCAGGGCACTCCATGGGGAGCATCGGCCTTTATCATCGCCCCATGAAGATCCTCATCCCAGGGGATGTGGTTTATGCCGATTATGCGATTGGTCGTTTCGATCTTTATGGAGCCAATGCCTCGGAACTTAAAAAATCTCTGATGCGACTTGCTGAATTAGAGGTGGATATCCTTTTACCCGGCCACAACCAGATCGTCAAAAACCTTCCCAAGGGCTATATCTTAAAGACGGCCAAACAATGGGAATCCTATCTCAGGTGATGGATTTCCTTTCCAGGACACCCTGGAGGGTTTTAAGAAATAGCGAACAGAGAGAGGTTGCGTCGTATGATCAATCGTTTCCTTTCTCGATGTCGATTTTATGATCTACCACTCCCGAACAAACTCTTCATCCGCATTAAAAGAGTCATTTCCCCGGTCGCTGTGTATTTGCCTTCCATAAAAGCCTGCTGTCCATCCATCTCTTTGTTCGCAATAGCAAGCCAAACTTCCGAAGGGGTTTTGATGGTAAGGCTTGGAGAATTCGCTTTCCCTTCTTGATAGGTGCATTTTCCACTTTCCATGGAGAGAAACCAATCGCCGGTTTGCTTTCCCGTCACCTCAAATTGGATGGTTGCCTTGAGATCTCCGGCAGCCTGGGAATTGAAGGATGCTGCCATTCCCCTGAGCAGAAGTCTCATATCTTCGGTCTTTCCTTGCACAGGTTTTCCCTGGGTGATTCCTTCGAGGTGGCTATCCCACCAAAGATTGGCCATTTCGGCCAACGCATCGGGTGGGACAAGAGGTTTCTGGATTTCCATCTCGGTCTCTTTTAAAACCCTTCCTTCTTTTATCACCTCAATCCCTGCTCGATAGGCTGTCCGGAGAGCATCTTGAACATTCTCTTGCATTCCTTGTTGTTTCAAAAGCTCCCCTCCGGGCATCAACAGTTCTCCGATAATAGGTACGCCCCCATTCCGCTCCATATGGCGGAAGACTTGCCTGAGCCCATCGAAATGAGAAACCTCGGGGAAACCACACGTGGAAATAAGGACCATCTTCCGGTTCACTGCATATCTTTGAGGGTGTCGGTAAGCCTCTCCCGTCTTGATCAGATGAGGGTCCAGAAGGGGAAGGAGCCTTTCCTGAAAGGCCTTCACGAGCGCAGTCATATTGAAATTATATAGAGGTGTTGCATAAACAAGAATATCACAATTTCGTACCCTTCCTAAAAGTTCTGGCATATCGTCTTTGAAAATACATACACCAGGAGTTTTTGCCCAACAGGTGTAACATCCCACGCAAGAATGAATCTCCTTTTCCTTCAGGTAAACCGTTTCAGTTTCAGCTCCCTGGCTCCGGGCACCTTTCAGAAATTCCTGAAGAAGGATCTCAGTATTACTCACTTTCGGTCGTGGACTGCCCTGGATGGCCAATATCTTCATCTTTTCCTCTCCTTTCTGTGTCAAGTCCCCCTCCCTTGCCTTTGTAGGAGGGCGAAAAAGGTCATTCATTTTCATAAGAAGATTCATGTCTCCTTTCATTTCATAAAGCCCGTCCATCAATGACCGTGCTGGATCGATCTCTCGACGGGCGATCTTCAACCAAATGCCTGCTGGAGAATGAATTGTTAAGGTGGGGGAGGAAGAGTCTCCTTCCCGGAATGAACATCTTCCTTCTAAAATGGATAGCACTCCTTTTACTCCTCCATCACCGGATAGATCAAATTGGACCTCAGCCTTGAGATTACCGGCAGCTTCGGGACGAAAACCAAGAGGCATTCGTAAGATTAGTTCTTTGGCTGTATCTGGGAAGAGAGATGAGTCAATCGGTTGAGAGGTGAACTGTCGTTTTAGATAAAAATTCGGGTAAATCCTGACTACGGGAAGGCCGACCCCTAAAATAATGATTAATGGAATAAGGATTGAGAATAGGGGTTTTCCATGGCCAAGCCAACTTGAGAGGAAATTGAAAAAGAAGATACCGCTCCAGAAATAAGTGAGGTGAAGATTGATTGTTCGAAACTGAGGGGTATTCCAGACGCGCTCCGGAGCCATCTGCTTGGCGATCGCATAGGTGAAGGGATCGTAGCCGAAAAGTTGAGGGATCAAGGTTGTCAAAAAGAGGACAAAATAGAGAAGGGTTGTGGAATGGTCGACAAATAAGTAAGAGAGATGATGAGGTGTAAAATAGACCCATGCGGTCCCGACTCCGAGAAATCCAAGGAAGGCCTTATCGAGGTAGGTTGTATGTTTTATAAATTGTTTTGAAAGAATAAATTGAATGCCTGCGGTGGTTAGACCTACCACTGTAGCCACTTTTGCTTGTTCCAAAGTGGCCTCGCCGATCCGTGCAATAATCTTAAAAGCAATCACCGGGATGAAAGACGTAATAAACAGAATTATTTTTGTTTTTGGCTTCATATCCTAAATCTCCTTTAATGTTTTTAATAATCTATCAGACCATTTTGTAACCATTTCTGAATGCATCCGACCAAACTCTAATGTAAATGCCCAATATCGGGCGTCGTTAGGAGCTCCTGTAATGGATGTATAGCGGTGAATAACAGGCTTCACCTCCTCTTCATATTTTTTAAGCAAATTGGAGTGGTATTCAGCCATTTTTTGAATATGATTAACTTCAACATCATGGGATTCTTGTGCTGCGGGACCTCTGGGGGCTCCCCCAACCATCGTTGAAATTCTTTTAATCCTCTGTCAGTGAGTTTATATACCTTGCGACTTGGTTTTCCCTCCTGAGGCTCAATCACGGCAGTCAACCAACCTTTCTTTTCCATCTGATTCAATGTCCGATAGATCTGGGGCAATGTAGCATTCCAAAAAAAGTAAATCGATTCTTTAAAAGCTTTCTTAAGTTGATATCCTGATGCTGGACGATAATTAAGAAGACCCAAAAGAGCGTGTACTAAGGACATGGCATTTTCTCCATATGTGCAAAACAGTATAATAAACTATGCATATATTAACTAACGCATATATAATTGTCAAGTAAATTTTTGTTCAGTTGTAATTAGCTGTTTTTATATAATAATTTCTCGAATCTGGGAGGGAATAAATAATGAAGGCAATCTGACGCTATACGAGTTTTAGGGCCTAAATTTTATTGAAACTTGCTTCTTAGTACAGCCTTACAATTGATGTTTCTGCACTCAGGAAGTAAATTTTCCCCTGAGCACCTCCATCCGTTCCTGAGCTTCTGCAACGGTTCGCTCAATCACTTCTTTGCAAGTCGGTAAATCTTTTATTAAGCCGATGGCTTGGCTCATGGGTAACACTCCGGTTTCTAAGTCACCGTTTTCAATAGCGATCTTCAGTCCATTGAGACTCAGTGCCTGGCGAGCCAGGTCCTGAACACCTCGTTGTTTGAGCCCCCCCAAGAAAAGCTTAAAAAAAGGAACATCGATCATGCGTTTTATCTGGAGAGCACTGGAGAGCGCCTGAAAGAGCGAGGGTCTCCCCTCTGCCATCTTGATGGCTGCCGGATTCTTAAGCCATCTTCCAGGCAACCCATCAATCTTCTCAGAACAAATGGTATCTTCGGTCGTTGCTTTGAGAGAAAGCTCTTTTGTTTTTTCGTGCATTTCGCATTCGTGGGTCAGCATGAACCGGGTTCCCATGGAGATTCCATCGGCTCCCAGAATTAGGGCGGCGGCCAGCCCGCTCCCGTCGGAGAAACCACCGGCCGCGATAATCGGAAGTTTTGTTTTACGAGCAATCGAAGGGATCAATACCAATGTGCCTACCTCTGCTCCATGGGCGGCTGCTTCGTGACCCGTCACCACGAGAGCATCCACTCCATCCATCTCAGCTCGACGTGCATGTTTCTCTATGGCCACTGTGGCTAAAACCTTCCCACCGTATTCATGGGCTGCCTTGATAATCCAATCCCCTTTCCCTAATGCAAAGTTGATAATCGGGACCTTTTCTTCAAGAGCGACCTCCAAACTTTCTTTAGCATTTGGGAATATCAAGGTGGCATTGACACCAAAAGGCTTATCTGTAAGAGATTTCACCTTTCTGATCACATCCTTTATTTGATCGGGAGAATAAGCAACGGAGTTCAACATGCCAATTCCTCCGGCATTCGAAACGGCGGCGACGAGTTTGGGTAAACTAATGAAAGCCATTCCTGCGAGCATGATGGGATGTTTGATTCCTAGAAGTTCAGTCATTCTCGTTTTCATTTTATTCTCCCCTTCTGTCCTTGTGTCAATTTGATACCCAGAATTTCTGATTAGGATCGTCCCTATCATATATTAAATCGTCGCTGGATACCAGAGCATTTTTCAATCTCCACCACAAATAAATCTTGTGGTTTAAGATTGAATATGGTAACTATCAACAAATTATTCGTGTATTCAAAAAGGAGGTGGGGAGGTGGCTTCCTATAAAGTTATTTTTTTAGGTCTCTCCGTGATCGGATCCGAAGAAGAGACCCGACTGCTCGGGGGCCTTCAGAAAAAATTTAATCTTACTCCTGAAAGGGCGGAAAGCTTATTCCAGAGGGTTCCCATTGTAGTTAAAAAAGGCATTTCGGGAGAAGAGGCGCGGAGGTATGCAAAGGCTTTTGAAGAAATTGGAGGAAGAATAAAGGTGGAGGAGGAGTCGACCCCAGAGCTTGAAATTTTCAAAGAGGTTGAGCCTCAATCCAGGCCTGAACCGGAACAGAAAACGACTCCTGAGCCTAAACCTACCTCTACCTATAGGACGGAACCTGAGCGGAAGCCATATGCAGGGGTTATGGTCACCTGTCCCCAATGTGGATTTGAACAACCCGAAACCGATGAATGCATTAAATGCGGCATCGTCATTTCTAAATATATCCAGTATCAGGAGATGGCCCGTTCTTTTGAGGGGCAGGTTCGAGAAATTTCACCGGAAGAGCTTCCTCCTTGGGAAAGTGGAGAAGGATTTATCGGAGCTTTTTTCCAAACAACACGAGAAGTCCTTTTTTCTCCCACTCAATTCTTTAAGAAGGTTTCCGCCACCGGAGGTTACTGGGCCCCACTTATCTATGGGGTGATCTGTGGAGTGATCGGGGGGTGTGGCGCCATTCTCTGGCAATGGCTCTTTGCCTCTCAATTCTTGCCGGTGCAGATATCCTCAATGATACCTTTTCTCAGCATTTTCCTGATCATTTTCCTTATCGCTTTGCCATTTTTGATTGCCTTCTCCCTCTTGATAGGGAGCGGTATTACACATCTCTGTCTCATGACTGTGGGAGGGAATAAAAAGGGATTTGAATCGACCTTTCGTGCCCTCTCTTATTCATACAGCGGAAATCTTTTTGGCGTCATTCCTTTCATTGGAAGCACCATTGGAGGAATCTATTCCCTCATCTTAATCATTTTCGGGGTGAGGGAATGTCACGGGATTTCGACTGGCAAAGCTGTTTTGGCTGTCCTTCTTCCGCTCATTATTATTTTTGGACTTGGTCTCCTCTTAGCGATCCTCTTCCCTCTAATATTGGGGTCCATGGGATTCTTCAGTGGGGTTCGAACTTAAGGTTGTGTTAAAGAAATTTTCTTTTACCTAATCTGAGCGATTCTTCCTCTTTCACAAGAGGAACAGAAATACCTCAAAGCCTTTTAGAATACGATATTATTTTATATGGGGCAAATCGCTTGCGCTTGCATGAAACGGGTGATGATTTAATCGCCTTAACTGGTGATCCAAGCATAAAAAGGTCATCGCTCTAAAAGGGCTTCTCGGCCTTCCTGCTCCCCTTGTGTATATTAAAAATGGTTCAACTCAGGTTTTATTTTATTTTTAAGAGGTCGAAGTACGGAAACAGAGACTATAAATGGTGAGTTATGAATTAAAAATTGTTTTTAGCACTTAGCGCTATGCTCGATGAGTAAAGTCTGATGGGCAAGAAACGAATAAGGACAATGAAGGAAAAGGGTCGAAGAGAGAGGCCTCCAGATCTCACAGCAGAGGGAGTCCTCCAGTTGATGAAGGAGGAGGATCGCCCTTTTCTCTTGAGAGAGATTCTCCATCGTCTGGGTCTTCGAGAAGAGCAAAGACGGGAGGCGAGAGAACTACTCAGGGATCTATCGGACGAAGGGAAGGTCGTTCGAATTCGTGGCAATCGTTATGGCCTTCCGTCGAAGATGAATCTGATTGTGGGCAGAGTCAAAGCCCACCCTGATGGATATGGTTTCGTCATCCCAGAGGCACCAGGAGAAGAAGATATTTTTATCAGCCCGCGAAATCTCAAAGAGGCGATGCATGGAGATCGTGTCGTCGCAAGGGTAGAGTCGGTTCGAAAGAAGGGGAAAGAGGGCAGCGTCATCCGAATCCTGGAGAGGAAGACGCGCAAAGTGGTCGGCAAATTTATGAGAGGGAAAAATTATTCCTATATCATCCCGGAGGATGAACGAATCCTCCAGGAGGTCTTCATCCCCGAGGGAGAGACAAAGAGAGCCAGACCTAATCAGATTGTGGTAGCTGAGATCACGCAGTATCCAACGGAAAGGGCGAGGGCTGAAGGACGGATTACTCATATTTTGGGATATCCTGATGATCCAGACATCGATCCCCAGATCATCATCCATAAATTCGACCTTCCTCATCGGTTCTCTTCCCTGACTTTAGGGGAGGCACAAAGCCTCCCTCCCACCCCACCCCCACATGAAACCAAAGATCGAGTGGACCTGAGAGGGATCCCGACCTTTACCATCGATGGAGAAAATGCAAGGGATTTCGATGATGCAGTCTCCATTGACCAACAAGGAGATGGAGGGATGACACTCTACGTCTCGATCTCCGATGTCAGTCATTATGTCAAAGAAGGGACCGCTCTGGACAAAGAGGCCTATCTTCGAGGCACGAGTGTCTATTTCCCCGACCGCGCCATTCCTATGTTCCCGTCCGAACTTTCCAATGAGATCTGTTGCCTCCAGCCCAGGGTGGATCGACTGACCCTCACGGCCGAACTGGGATATGACAAACACGGAGAGAGAAGGAGCGTTCGATTCTATCCGAGCGTGATCCGGAGCAATGAGCGCCTAACCTACACGATCGTCAAGAAAATTTTGGTCGGTGAGGATCCCAAGTGGATAGAGAAATTTGAATTTCTCCTCCCCTCACTGAGAAGGATGGCCGATCTCTCACAACAACTTCGTCAGAGGAGATTGGAAAGAGGGACCCTCGATTTTGACCTCCCCGAGCCTGAGGTTATCCTTAATCTGCAAGGAGAGACGGAAGACATCATCCGGGCCGAAAGAAATCTGGCTCATCAGATCATTGAAGAGTTCATGATCGCTGCTAATGAAGCGGTGGCCCACTTTATGGAAGAGCAGGGTGTTCCTTGCATTTACCGAATTCATGAACCCCCGCAGAAAGAAGCCATGGATGAGTTTAGAAGGCTTATCTCCCACCTGGGATATAAGGCGATAAGACCCGACCACGGGATGAGAAAGGATTCAGACCATACTCCTAAAGCATTTCAGAAAATTCTCTCTGAAGTGAAGGGAAGGTCTGAAGAAAGGATCGTCAACGAGATTCTCCTTCGATCGATGAAATGGGCTAAATATTCGGCTAAAAACCTGGGGCACTTCGGTCTGGCCTCGGATGGCTACACCCATTTTACCTCACCGATCAGAAGATATCCTGATCTGATGGTCCATCGCTTTCTAAAAGGGGTTTTGTCTAAGAAAGAGATGAGGATCTCGGAAGAGGTCTTGGCAAACAGGGCAGACTATCTTTCTAGCAGGGAAAGATTGGCCATGGAGGCTGAAAGAGAGATTGTGGGCCGATACAGGGTGCGTTTCATGAAGGATAAGATCGGCGAAGTTTTTGAAGGGGTGATTAGCGGTGTCATGGCTTTTGGCTTCTTTGTGGAATTGAAGGATATTTTTGTAGATGGGCTGGTCCGGATGACGAGCCTCTATGATGATTATTATCAATATCATGAAAAGAAATATTGTCTCATTGGAGAACGAACTCACAAGACTTTCAGAATAGGGGATGGAGTCAGGGTGAGGGTGGACCGCGTCGATGTGGAGAAAAGACATATCGATTTCGGGCTGATTCAAAGATAGATAGGGTGATGAGGAGATAGGGAGACCGGGGGAAACAACATGAATAAGATAAAAGAGCAGATCCGCGACATGACCTCTCAGTTCGGCCTCCAGATTATTTATGCTTTTGGAAGCAGGGCAAAAGAGGCCTCGGATTTGGTTGAAAATAGGATTGAACATCTTAGTTCTACACAGGCCGATTTAGATATAGGAGTGAAACCGGGAAGGCCCCTCACCGTGGAAGAAAAAGTGGAGATTGCCATCCTATTTGAAGACCTTTTCAATGTGTCCAGGGTGGATTTGATCGTCCTTCCGGAAGCGCCTATCTTCTTGGCCTTTGAAATTGTAACGGGAGAGATTCTATATATGCAGGATTCCACCTATGAAGCGGAATATCAGCTCTACATCATGCGACAGGCTGCGGATCTTTTTCCTTATGAGCGAGTGAAACAAAGAATGATCATGGGTGATTAATATGAGTCCCGGAGAGATTGATTCAAAGGTTGTCGCACAACGCGCTTTTTGGATTTCCCAAATGGCAGATGCCCTAAAGGATCTACGCCTTGAGGAGAAAGCCATTTTCATGGCAGACAGGCACAAGATCGCAGCAGCAGAATCCTACTTGAGACGCGCCTTAGAGGCGCTCTTTGACATTGGAAGGCACATTCTTGCAAAGAGGTTTGCTTACCCGGCTGCAGAATATAAAGAGATAGCCAAAGGTCTTTCCGAGAATAAAGTTCTGGTTGAAAAAGAGGCGGAGTTAATGAGAAAAATGGCGGGCTACCGGAATCGGATGGTCCACTTTTACCATGAGATCACCCCGGAAGAACTTCATGAGATATGCCTTTATCACCTTAATGAAATTAAGTTACTCGTCGATAAACTGGTGAAGTGGACAAAAGAACATCAAAACAGTGTCACAAATTAGATTAGGGATATAAAAGCTGCTCGAATTTTTAAATCTGCTTTTCCTTCCCACTAAAAATAATATTCCAATTGGTAAATGGTATTCAAGACAAATTTTATTTCTTCGTGTAATCCTCATTCACTAATTTTTGCCATTCATAAAACATCACAATCTGTGGTCCACGATTGGATCATTGCGAGACTGTATTTCTTGTTGCTATAATGTTTTGTTGATAGTAAAAGGAACAAGGTAAAATTTGAATACTCAGGGAGATTGAGAATCCTTTAGAGGAGGATAAGAGTGAGTTACTCAGAGGAAAAATATGAAAGTTTAGAGCGACTTCTACGAATAATAGGATTGGGCCAGTCCTATTCCCGCCGAGATTTCCTGAAACTGAGCGGAGTTACCGTCATTGGTATTTCTGCTCTGGGTGCCCTAGGAGCAAAAAGTGGAAGGAAAATGCCTTTGATTATTATGGATAAGGCGGAAGGAATGGTGATCGCTGATCCAACGAAGTGTGTGGCTTGCCGGCGATGTGAACTGGCCTGTACCGAGTTCAATGATGGCAAAGCGTCACCGAAGATTGCTAGGATTAAGGTTAACCGGAACCTCAATTTTGGACCCAGCGGGGCCTCCCTCGGGCAGCGCGGACAAGGAAATTGGGGGAATGGATTGATCGTTCAAGACTTTTGTAAACAGTGTTCCCATCCTGTGCCTTGCGCCAATGCTTGTCCAAATGACGCCATTGTCGTTCAGCCTCCAACGAATGCTAGAGTGGTAGATGCTAAGAAATGTATTGGTTGCAAGATGTGCCAGAAGGCTTGCCCATGGGAGATGATGTCTTTCGATTCAGACACGAATAAGGCGACCAAGTGTTTCCTCTGTAACGGAAAACCTAAATGCGTAGAGGCCTGTCCTGCTGAGGCATTGAGTTATGTAGCCTGGCGCGATCTGACCGATCAGACTCCGCCGCGAGTCGTACCCACTGCCGTGATTACACCGTAAAAGGCTGCTGCCTGCATTCAATGTCATAAAAAGTGAGAAAGGAGACGGAGGAACATGCCGAAATATGGAGGATGGGCCGGAAAAGTTCTGCGCGTTGATTTATCAAACGGCCGAATCTCGACAGAAAATACTATAGAAAATTATAAGGACTATTTAGGAGGAACAGGGATAGGCTATAAAGTCATCTGGGATGAGGTTTCGGTAGGGACAAAGCCCTTTGATCCAGCCAATAAAATCATCTTTGCTGTCGGCCCTCTTGCCGGGACGGGCGCCCCATGCAATGGCCGGACAGCAGTGACGACCCTCTGGCCAACCTGTTGGCCAAAGTCTTTGGTGGCCAGTGGGCATATGGGCGGGCATTTCGCTGCAGAGCTCAAGTATGCCGGGTACGATAGCATCATCATTGAGGGAAAGGCCGATCATCCAGTATGGCTGTCTATTATAGATGGCGAGGTTCAGATTAAGGATGCCCGTCACCTATGGGGACAGGGTATTCGACGGACAACCATTGAGATCAATCAGCAGATCGGGCCCGAGGCTTCCGTGGCAGCGATTGGTCAGGCAGGTGAAAATTTAGTCCCCATGTCGGTGGTGATGAACTCTTTTTCTCATTCTGCGGGCGGAGTTGGAGGCGTCCTGGGCTCCAAAAACTTAAAGGCCATCGGCGTCCATGGAACCGGTAGCGTGTACATTGGCGGTAATAAAGAGGAGTGGGAGAAGGTAGTTAAATTACACCTTTCTCTTCTGGGAGCCAACAACCAGCATGTCGTGCCCAACAGTCCGCAGCCATGGGGTGAATATTTTAGTGCTCGCTCGCGATGGGTCGCTTCCAAAGGCCGTAAATGGGGAGGAGCCACCCCAGCGATCGATACGGGTGCCTGTGATCCTCACAACCTCAACCGGATCGCTTATCGGACCAACAATGCCGTCTTTTTCCTGGGCGAGGGTGCCTGGAAATATACAGTGAGAGGCAATGGCTGTACCAGTTGTCCCATTCGATGCCACACCATGCTTAAAGTTCCTGCAGCGGCTTCGAAGTATGGCATCCCTGAGATAGGGCAGAACACTTGTGGGGGCCTGAACTTTGGCCGCAGCTTTTTCAAGACCTTCCCGGATGGCCCTCGTGGGGAGACATCCATTGAAGCCTGCATGGTGGGCATGCACCTCGCTGATGACCTGGGTATCTGGTGTAATTATAGTCAATTGCAGCGCGACTTCTTGAAGCTCTACTATCATGGCACGATTAAAAACAAACTGGATGAGAAGGAATTCAAAAACTACTCGTGGGATAAATATGAAAAGGGAGATCCTTCCTTCCTCTTCGAACTTCTCCCAAGGATTGCTTCTAAAGAAGGTGAGCTGGGGACTGCTTTGGGACTTGGGACAGGATACCTGTTAGAACGGTGGGGTATTCCTGAAGAGGAATGGAGGAAAGACAATCATGTACTGTACTGGAAGATGGGGCATCCAAAACACCATTCCAATGAAGACGCCGGCCAGTGCGGAGTGATCATCAATACGCAATACAACCGGGATGCACAGTGCCACTCCCACTCCAACTTCACCCGCAATGGATTGCCCATTGATGTTCAGAAGTGTTTGGCTGATGAGATCTGGGGCTCTCCAGATGCTGTCGATGCTCTCGGAGCCTTCACACCCATGAACATTTACAAAGCAAGGATGGCTAAATGGTCGATCCTTCGGAAAGAACTGCATGACTCATTGTCTCTTTGTAACTGGATGGGACCCTGGGTTGCCTCACCCTTGAAAGAGCGTGGTTACCGGGGCGATGATTCAATTGAATCGTTACTCTACAGTCTGGCCACGGGTGACAAGAAAAACCGTCAAGAACTGGATCAAGTAGCTGGACGCATCTTTCTACTCCACCGAGCCCTGACCATCCGGGATATGAGAACTAAGGAGATGCGAACTCAGCACGATACCATCCCTGATTGGGTATTTAAGGATCCATCAGGTAATACCCCGTTTACCAAAGGAACTATCCATATGGACAAGGATGACATAAAGACGGCCATGGATATGTTCTACGAAGAGATGGGCTGGGATAAGAAAACCGGGGCCCCTAACACTGAGGCCTACCAGGGGGCTGGCCTTGGGAAAGTAGCAGAGGAGCTGAGTAAGAAAGGGCTTCTGCCTTAGATGAAGGAGATGGAGCAACAGGAAACAATCTGTCTCGTAATAGCGAGGATCATCCGGGAGAGGAGCGAAATCGGCAAGCTCATCCAATTCGAAGAGATTTTGACAGAACTGACCAGACAAGGTCTTCTGAAATTAGAGGTTGCTGATGAGAGGTCCCATTTTGAAGCTATCCTCAGAGAGGCAGTTGAAAAAAATGAAGACCTCAAGGATATTTCTATCAGAGATGGGGATCCTTACTATTATTCTGCACAGAGCCTGAGTGAAGCATACGCCAGAATTCTTATACAGAAGGAAGGAAATCCGCTCCTACTCATAGCAGAGATCGTTCGAGAGAATTCTGCAATCTACCCTCGGCCTATTCCTCTTGATCTCTTCAAGGAATCGCCCTTTGACCTCGCCCAGGAAGAGATTATAGAATGTCTAAAAAAAATGGGGAAGCAGGGAGAGTACCAAGACATCAGCCAGACAACCACCTCCATCGGAACAATATTTCTTTACTCCAAACGACATTTAGATTCAGGTTACGCGTCTATGCTCGCTGAATGGTTAGATGTAGGTCAGGCTAATAACCCCTAGCTTGCTACGAAAAATAATTTATGAATAATGCCAAGGCGGACTGAATATGGATCGTAGAACCTTTTTGAGAACCGTTGTGGTTGGAGCAGGATTAACAGTTTTCGGGTCGAACAGTTACGCTCTGAAATTGTTCCCGAACCCAAGCAAGCAGAAATGGGCCATCCTTTTCGGTTCGAGATATGGTAGTACGAGGGATGCATCCCTATGGATCTCGGAAGGAATGGGAGGAATGGCTGATGCATTCGACGCCCGGGAGAATCCTGACCTTTCATCTTTCGACTACATCATTGTCGGTTCGGGAATCTACTTGGGAAAGATCGATCAGCCTCTTGAAACCTATCTTACGGGAAAGTCTGTCTTGATGTCTAACAGAATCAAGGCACTCTTTATCGTGTGCGGAGCCAGTAATAGTCCCAGAGCGCAAGCATTTGTCGACGTTCTCGCGGAATCCTGTCAGGTCAAGCCTCCTCTCATAAAAATATTCTCTGGAAGACTAACCAAGAGACTACTCAATAAGGAAGATTACAAAATCGAGGAAGAGGTTTTTAAGCGGCGAAATCGGCCGTTTGAGGATTACGACCGCCTCCAGAGAAGTGACTGCTTGAAATTCGGCGAAGAAATCCTAACCAAAGTTTAAAGTTATAATCGTTAGCCAGGGGGTTATTAATGAGTTTGTAGATGTAAAAAGATTCGATAATTCCATTTCTGAAGGAGGATGATCATGAGAAAAGTCGTCTTCGTCGTTTTCGTTCTTTCAATTTTCTTTCTTGTCCAACTTGCCTACGCCCAATTTGGAAAAGGTGTCGGCCCCATGTTTTATTCTAATTTTAGGCCAGTCGTGGGTGGCTGGTCAGAGTACCAGATGACGGGAAAGGGGGAACAACCCTCTAAGATGAAAATTGCCATCGTCGGTAAAGAAGGAGACGCTTACTGGAATGAAACCGTGATGGAGACAAAGCAAGAGGGACGGATGATCTCCAAGATGCTCGTATCTGGAAATCCCGAAGATCAAAAGAGTATCAAAAGAATGATTGTCAAAATGGGCGATGAGCCTGCTATGGAAATGCCCGCTCAGATGATGCAAGGTTCCAAGGATCAGGGGCAGAGGGGAAAGACCATTGATAAAGGGACAGAGTCGATCAAGGTTCCTGCAGGAACCTTTACGACCCAACATATGCAATATCAGGATGGAGAAACGGTGGTTGACACCTGGAGTCATAAAGATATTTCCCCTTATGGAATGGTAAAATCGCAATCGAAAGAATTTGAAATGGTACTTCTTGGGTATGGGACCGGTGCAAAGACGCTAATTACGGAGACGCCGCAGAAGTTTGAGATGCCTCAGATGCCGCAGGAGCCACCAAGAAGGAAATGATGCCGGTATACCCGATTGTTAAAGGACAAAGGCAGGGCCAGAAATGGGCCTGCCTTTGCAATTTTAACTTCCTGGAATCAACGAGTGGCCAGTTCGGCAAAACATACCTGATTGAATCGGTAATCATCAGCGCTTTTCTTTTGACAAACAATTCCCTTTTTGGTATATTCAACTCATCCCAAAGCGAGTTCTTATCAAAGGCCGCCTGATGAGTCGATAAAAAATCGGCAAGGATCCGGGAAAGTCCACGCAAGGCAAATGGATTTTTGCCGTGGACGCCAAGGGATTATAATATCTCCCCTCTCGTGCAAGCGTTGGAAAGGCTCACCCATGAACGAGAGAGTCGCTACGAGAAATTTCCGTTACAACTCAAAGCGTAGAGTTATTCAATTTCCCATGAGGGGCGAGGTGAAATAGCCGTATATGAAACATACCCACTACATAAGGCAGAGCTACTTGTTTTGCATGTATCGTAACCATGTTCTTGGCATCCAGAAATATTTGACTGGAAGGAGTGTCCTGGAAGTGGGTCCAAACAAGGGCGCTCTTTTTTCGAAATACTATCCCCAGACGAAGAAATACACCCTGCTCGAACCCAATAGGCATTTTGAAAAATACTATATCAAGCTTCAGAAAAAACACGCGAATCTGCATTACAAGATCGGCGGCTTTGAGGCTTTCAGTACTGACGAGACATTCGATACGATAGTAATGATGGCCGTGATATCGCACATAAAGTTGGACTCGCAAAATATATTCGGCAAAATTGATTCATTGTTGAATAAAGGCGGCTTCCTGGTCGTCGAGACAAACAATACAAAGAGAAATCTGGAGGTATTTGCTCTTTGTGATCGAAACTACGAGAAAATCGAAGCCAAGGCTTCCTACAGTGGAATCATGAAGTGGCTTAAGATCGATTACAGGAACGTATTGATTTACAGAAAAGCCTGACCAGTGCAAATCAAGAACCTGCTCAAGAAGAGCTCTATTACCGTTGTCGACGGCAAGAAGGAGGTCATCAAAGTAGTTGGAACTCCGTTCGGGCCACTTACGAGAATTTGGTGCAGGCATGAAGCAGAATGTCTCTTGAAGCTCGCAGAACTGGGGTATACGAACGCGCCGAAACTCATCTCCTCAACCGTCAACAGCTTGACTATGGAGAAGATCGAGGGGACATCCTTGCGCGGCCGTGAATTCATCGATGAACAGATTTTTTTTCGTCTCATGGGTGTTGTTCGTGAACTTCATGCACTTGGATTTGCTCATGGTAATCTTCGTCCTAACAATATTCTGATCAGAGATAGGAACGAACCAGTTTTAATAGACTTCGAGACATGCTGTCAGATACACAATCCA
>PDVJ01000121.1_pt1 | contig 21875 bp, 27 predicted proteins | sample 1369811 | NCBI WGS metagenome assembly PDVJ01 (sample SAMN07795376, study PRJNA414565) | Alkali sediment metagenome, whole genome shotgun sequencing project. | reverse complement strand
AGTATTCCGGCTCTCCCCTGCAGAGCGGTTTTGCCAGATGTCTCCGTGCTGTCGGTGGCACTTCATACCATCCGGTTGTCAGATTTCGGGGAATTACCTGCAGGTCCGGATCAACCGCACGTGCTCCGCACTTTTTACATTTGTAACCTTTTCCCGTCCCATCGCTTGTCATACGTTTGTTACATTGGATGCATATTGGTGGGCGTGAGGATACCGGTACAGCAAGTTTCGTGATCCGGATTTTTTCAAGATTGATACTCCCCTTCTTGTAACTCCCGACCACAATCACTCCATCGCCCAGGACGAGCTGACGCACTATCTGCCGGAAATTTTTCGTGGGCTCGTAAGCCATGCAGCGCACGGTACGATCGTCATCACTGATTGTGAACGAGACATGCCCTCCGGTCGTGGTTGATGGAGCCCCCGCTACAATACCCTGAACCCGGAACGAGAGCCCTTCCCGGAGTTCACCAATCCTGCCGGAAAGGATATGCGCATCTGTCCCCTCGTTCGTGACCCAGATCTGTTCGATCCCCGGTTTCTCTGATTTGACCATCTGACGGGCAACCATCACCCACGAGGGACTTTCGCCACGGATGCCAAAAAGCACAGGATCCGGAGTATGCGGCACGCAGACCACAACATCATTTATTGTATCCACCGTGTCCCATGTGTGCGGGAATGTTGCCTGTTCCGCATCGAACAAACTTTGCCGGTCAACATCGCGGGGAGTTCCCCAGTGTTCCGGTTTCCGGTATACCAGGATTTCAGAAGTGCGATCCTCAAACATGCTTGCGACTGCAGCAGTAGCACCAATCAGGCCGCGCCTGTTTTTGAACCCCCGGTATTGGGCACCAGTTTCTTCGAGAAGTTCGATTGCCTCTTCGATCTGGCAAAAATCGGTTACAGCCTTTGAATAAAATGCCGGGTCCGGTGGTGTATCGACCACAACAACCCCGGGATTGGTATTTTCACAGGAAAAATCGGCAAGCTCCTCAACAACCGTGCACGCGATCGCAAATGCAGCGTCCCTGTCTCCTGAAACATTGAGTGCGACTGCTGCATTACCCCTTGTTTTAAAGGTTACATTCGGGTTGAGCCGGACCAGCCGTGCTTCACGGACTCTCATATGTTCGCAGATCAGGCGGCGTGCAAGGATTGCACCGAGGTATGTCGTGCACATCCCCTGAGGTGAATCCGTATCATCAATCCCGATGAGCATATCTATATTAATATACCCTCAGGCTATATCCATTCTTTACGGAAATGTCTCAGGATCGCCAACTCCAGCTGGTCACCAGTGTAATGATCACCGCAGGTTTTGATGTATCAGAACGGTTCTCCATCCGTCCAAGGAGTTTTGACCTTATCGCCCGTAACAACGGGACGCTTCTCATCATTAAAGTGGTATCCCATATCGACAGTATAAGCGAAGAGGTGGCATTTGACCTTGAAGTGATCTCGCGCCATCTTGGGGGGGTCCCTCTGGTGGTTGGTGAACGAGCCCGCGACGCAGAGCTTGAGCGCGGGGCTGTCTATGTACGGTACGGTATTTTTGCTATCAGCCCCTCAACACTCTATGACTATTTTGTGGAGGGGATTCCCCCGCTTGTCTATGCATCTCCTGGGGGACTCTACGTGAACATCGATGGTGAGGTGCTCCGTGATCTTCGGGAGAAACGCAGTATGTCGCTGGGGGATCTCGGGCAGGTGCTGGGTGTATCGCGACGCACGATCAGTAAATATGAGAGTGGTATGGGTACTACCCTTGATGTGGCGATCCGCATCGAGGAATTTTTTAATACCGGTGTGGTAAAATCCATAAATCTTATTCTTCACGAGCCCCCCCGAGTGATGGAGGGACAGCAGCGGGACGAAGGGACGGGCACGCAGACCCCGATGGAGTTTTTTAAACAGATCGGCATGCAGCTTCACACGCTCCATGGTGCCCCGTTCCAGGCGCTTCTCACTTTTGAGAAACATACTATTCTCACCGGATACGGCCCGGCGGACAAAGTCATTAAACGCGCCGCTCTTATTGGAAATATATCACAGATCGCAAAGAAACATGCAATGTGTGTTATCACTGATCATTACAAGCAGAAAAAGATAGGAAAAACACTCGTAATCGGGGAGGATCGCCTTCACCGGATTACCGATGGTTTTGAGCTTCTTGATATGATCGGTGAATAATCTGTTTTAGATAATGTTTATATAGAACCACAAACCAATTTTAGTGCTAAAAGTGGTGATTTAATGTCACAGCAACTAGGTGGACAGCAGATACTTATTCTTAAAGAAGGCAGCACCCGTACCCGGGGCCGCGATGCTCAGGGTATGAACATCACCGCCGCAAAGGCAGTGGCAAGTGCAGTCAGGACCACACTCGGTCCAAAAGGTATGGACAAGATGCTCGTCGATACAATCGGCGATGTTGTGATCACGAACGATGGTGTCACAATTCTTAAGGAAATGGACATCGAGCACCCGGCCGCAAAAATGATGGTTGAGGTCGCAAAGACGCAGGATGATGAGGTTGGCGACGGTACAACCACAGCCGTCGTTATTGCTGGTGAGCTTCTCAAGAAGGCAGAGGATCTCCTTGAGCAGGATGTTCACCCAACCATCATTGCCGCAGGCTACCGTCAGGCAGCTGAAAAGGCGCAGGCTATCCTTAAGGAAATTGCATTTGATGTTAAGGCGACCGATAAGGTGATGCTTAAAAATATCGCCGGTACCGCAATGACCGGCAAGGGTGCCGAGGCATCCAAGGACAAGCTCTGCGACCTTGTCGTCAAAGCGATTACAATGGTTACTGATGACGATGGAACCGTTGACATCGAGAACATCAAAGTCGAGAAGAAGACTGGTGGGAGCATTGAGGACTCTGAAATTGTTGAAGGAGTACTCATTGATAAGGAAAGAGTCCACCCGTCGATGCCAAAAAAAGTCACCAATGCAAAGATTCTCTTACTGAACGCCGCAGTCGAGTTCAAGAAAACCGAAGTTGACGCTGAGATTAACATCACCAGCCCTGATCAGCTCCAGGCATTCCTTGACGAGGAAGAGCGAATGGTCAGAGGTATTGTCGACAAGGTTGTAGCAAGCGGCGCAAATGTTCTCTTCTGCCAGAAGGGTATTGACGATATTGCCCAGCACTACCTCGCAAAGGCAGGAATCTTTGCAACGCGCCGAGTCAAGAAGAGCGACATGGAAAAGCTCGCCCGTGCAACCGGTGCCAGCCTCGTTTCCTCGATTGATGCGATCAGTAAGGAAGAACTCGGTAAGGCAGGGCTCGTTGAGGAACGCAAGGTTTCCGGCGAAGAAATGACCTTTGTCGAGCAGTGCAAGAATCCCAAGGCAGTATCAATTATCATCAAGGGTGGTACTGATCACGTAGTTGACGAACTCGAACGTGCAATCCATGATGCACTTCGTGTTGTTGGCGTTGTCGTTGAAGATAAGAAAGTTGTCGCCGGTGGTGGCGCACCAGAGACTGAACTTTCCCTCCGTCTCCGTGAATACGGTGCAACGGTTGGTGGAAGGGCACAGCTCGCCATCGAAGCATTCGCATCAGCCCTCGAGATTATTCCGCGAACCCTCGCAGAGAATGCAGGACTTGACCCCATAGATATGCTTGTCGAGATTCGTGCAGCTCATGAGAAGGGAAAGAAAACACACGGTCTGAACGTATTCGAAGGCAAGGCAGTCGACATGAAGGCTGCCGGTGTTGTCGAGCCACTTCGCGTCAAGACGCAGGCAATCTCTTCGGCTGCGGAAGCTGCTATCATGATTCTGCGCATTGACGATGTCATTGCATCGTCCAAGAGCCACGCACCTGAGGGCGGCATGCCCCCCGGTGGCATGGGTGGTATGGGCGGAATGGGCGGCATGCCCCCCGGAATGGGCGATTACTAATCCATTTTTTTTATTTTTTTGTTCTCAATTTCAGATGTTTGGCGCGTCTTCGTTCACCTTGATATTTTTTAATGAGATCCTGTATGAATGCACCATAAAAAATAGAGGACAGGATCTGTTGAAAATACATAAATAAATCTTAAATATTTACCGGAATTGGATTATTCCCCCCTCTTCTGTTCTCGGGATTTTTTTAAAAAAATCGTTAAAAAAAATTCAATTGGAAAAAAAGAGGGATTCTCTTCTTATTGCTCTCCCCTTTTTGTTACCGCAAACTCAACAAATGGTGAACGAATCAGGGATGTACATCATTCTTAATAATTACTGCACCTTTCATGTCCGGGTAGTTGGGATCGGTAATCTCATGAGTGCCTTCCCACGAACCAAAGGTATAGCTCCATGTTGCACCCGGTATAATCTCCCCGGAATTAAAACCGCCCTCCGGGGAGCTCATCTTTAAGGAATGGACCGTTCCATCATCATTTTTCCATGTTATTCCTGTATGGGGAAGAACGGTCAGAACCTGGGGAACAAATGAATTATTCTTCATTTGGATGACAGTGACGACTTTACCTGTCGGGGATTCAGTTCTTTTTGTTGTGGGGAGCTGCGTTGTTGCAAAAGTGGTAGGAATCGATGTCGTTACTACGGTCAATTCTGAGGTTGGAATGGGAGTCGTAACAATCGTTGGCTGAGTGGTAGTGACTGGTTCTGGTACAGGTTGCTGGGTACATCCCATGAATGCTACAAAAGCAATCACAAGAAAAAATAAAACAATACATTTCTTCATGAAATGTAAATTGTTTTCACCTTGTAATTAAATTTACTTACCTGCTCGCGATTATTTTCCTCCCCGCTCTTTAAAAAATCGTTTGAAATTCGAAATACCTGAACATGGCTAAAATTCCATGATTTTATCCTGATAAAATAAATTTTTTTCTTATCGATAAGTTCCAATCTGTAATCAAGGGTAATAGTTTTGCCAACCCCTCATTTCCAATGTTGGAACGTTAAGGCTGATTGTTTGTTATGCAACAGGTTAATGAACCCGGACATATCCAGTATTTCCCATGAGTGACCGGTTCATTTTTACAAAATTCAGGACGGATTGCTACCACTGTAAGCAGGTGGCAGACCAGATCATAAAAGCAGTACCGTACCAGGCGCAGGTGGCATGTGATAACTGCGGTGCGACCCGTGTCTTTATCCCCCGCATTGAAGATGTTACTCAGCCCGGAACATTTACCAAGATCGGGTGTTATGATGTCTGGAATCTTCGTGAAACCGCGGAATGCAGAAACTGTCACGTGACGGGTTCCCATGATATAACGATAGGTTGCCGTCACTTTACGGTCCGTTGCCAGAACTGCGGGTTCACCCATTTCTATAAATTCGATCTCGAATACATGGCAAAGGATGAACTAAAAGTGTAGCAAAGAGACCCCTTATTTTCATGATACTGCGGTAATTTCGGGTTTGGAAAAAAAGCTATGAAATATGTGGGGCATCTTAGCCGGTTATTGTAAGGGTACGACGCTTTTTGGGATCTTTCACCGAATTATGGATCCGTTTCTGGTAGTTTTTTAAGATCTCCCTGAGCTCTGACCTGAGTTCACGATTTTTTGTCAAAAAAATAAACATGACGTTGGTGTCTGCAATGATGAGCGGGGATACGCCGATCAATTGGGTCACATCTGCTGCTTTCGAATCGGGATCACTACGCCCAAAAACGCGGTTTCGCTGAAAATGCTGGTAGACCATCAGAATGGATTCGTCATCCAGCTGATCCCAGAATCCTTTAAGCTCGGCAAATGAGAGATGTTTTTCAGTGTAATTGTTCTCTTTTATCCCGATATCCGGGTCGATGAAGAGAAGACAGGCTTGGGGTGTGTGTTCAAGAATACCGGAAAAATAGGTTGATCGTGTCGCTTGTGAAAAAGTCTCCTCCTTCTCGATCCGAACCCGCACTTTTTTTGTTCCGATGCTCTCCTTGAGTTCTTTGAAATACTCCTTGAGGGTCGCGTAATAATTGTCCACATCTTCTTTTGTACGAAAACGCCGGAAACATTCGATCAGGTTTTTATTTCTGCATCCCGGATTCCCCCGGAACCGGGGATAATAGGCTGTCAGCATGGGGATGATGACCAGCCGGTCGATTTTTCCATGAAAATTTTTGAGGATATCGGTTATGAGATCGTATTTAAACAGGTCTTTTGTGTCCCCGAAAAATTTTGCATTCATCTGTATGCCCTCATACGAGGATATTTACAGGGTGGATAAAAAAAGGTTGTGGATAAAGAAACTGTCTATTTTTCTTCCCGTATCATTGCAATCGCTTTTTTCGGGCATTCATTCGCGCAGATACCACACCCCTTGCAGAACATCAGGTCAACATTGAGATCTGCATCGATCGCACAGTCCGGGCAATACATCTCACAGAGACCGCACTGGTTGCACTTGTCTTTATCCACAACAGGTTTAAAGACACGCCACGTTCCGGTCTTTCCTGCCGCTCCCAGTATAGGTTTACTCATTGCGAGACGCTGTCGATTCTGGCTCATTCGCTCATCTCCATGTATGCCGCTTCAGCTGCCTTGACATTGCGCTCATCCGTAAACATTTCCCGGATTGACTTTTTTGCTGAATCAACCGAAATGATACTCATCTTTGCAAGTGCCCCCAGCACCGGTGTGTTCAGGATAGGGCTTCCGGCAACGACGAGATTCTCCCTGAGTGCAATACCGGTCAGGTCCACATGACTTGTCTTAAAGCCGGGAAACTCCTTTTTGTGAGCACTGTTAACCAGTACTTTTCCGCCACTTTTTAATCCTTGAAATACATCGACAACATCCATTACGCTCGCGTCGAGCACCACGACCATGTCAGGTTTTTTTATCTGACTGTAGATCCTGATTGGTGTATCATTTATCCGGACGAAAGACACGATTGGTGCACCCCTGCGCTCGGCACCGTAGAACGGGCATGCGGTTGCGTACTTCCCATCATGGATTGCTGAAAGCGCCAGGAGCCGTGCGGCAGTGACCCCTCCCTGTCCGCCCCTGGAATGGATGCGGATCTCATACATGGTCACTCACCCCGAACCAGAACTCTTCGCCGACATGACGCTTCCGGATGAAATCCGCAATATCTTCATAGGTGACTTCCTGGCCACCAAGACCGGCAATCACGCTGAACACATCGGTCTTCTGCTGAGCCTGGATGGATTTTGCGAGTATTCCCCCGAATCCAAACGAATAGTCGCGGTCGATAACGACGATTTCCTTTCCTTTGAGATCGAGGTCAGGGAACGGGCGCAGCCAGCGCAGGCGCATTGAACCTGCCCTGATACCATCCTTGCGGAGCATATCGATCGCAACTTCGGCCTCCTTGCCGAGAGTGCCCATGGAAACAACGACCACATCGGCGTCTTCACATCGGTAGTCTTCGGTGAATCCGTACTTCCTGCCAAAACGCTTCGCGAACTCCTTCTCGGTTGCCCCGATTATTTTAACTGCATCACGCATCGAGCGTTCGATATCCCAGCGGAATTTAAAATGCTGGTCAGGGCCGGTAAGCCCGCCATATCCCGCAGGATTCTTCGGATCAATAGCATGGGGGAGGTGCATCGGGGGTATAAAATCCCCGATTTCGACCGTATCAAGCGGCTGCATGATATGACTCAGGGTGAAACCGTCAAGATTCACCATCACCGGCAACAGCACATCCTTATGTTCGGCAATCCGGAATGCCATCAGCGTTGCATCGTATGCTTCCTGCACGGTGCTCACGTACACCTGGAGCCAGCCCGTGTCGCGTTCCTGCATTGCATCAGTATGCTCCGCCCAGATATTCCACCCGGGACCAATGGATCGGTTTACGTTTGCCATGACAACAGGCAGACGTGCGCCCGCTGCCCAGTTTGTCATTTCATGCATATACAAAAGACCATGGGAGCTTGTTGCGGTGAATGTCCGTACTCCGGTGATACTCGCACCGATGCATGCGGCCATCGCGGAGTGTTCACTTTCAACCGGAATATAACGACTTTTCAGTTCCCCTGTGGACACAAACTCTGCGATTTGTTCGACGATTTCTGTCTGGGGTGTAATCGGGTACGCGGCGATTACTGCCGGCTGAACCTGTTTTACTGCTTCAGCGACTGCCTTATTGCCGGTTGCGATCTTTTTCATTCCTCAGCCTCCTCAGCAGCCAGTTTCTTGACATTTTTTGCGATATTCTGCCGGAGCAGTTCAAGCGTTTTTGCATCGATACCCTTAAACCGTCCCTGGGGGGCAAGATACTCTTCGAGAGGAACAGGTTTTTTCATTGCAGCTTTTGACTGGGGGTTGATGGAGAGCTTTCCGTACTCGCGTTCGTAGAGTATCCACATTCCGGATTTTACGGCAAGCTTTCCCATTTCGACGGATTTTTCCGTGGAATAACGCCACCCGGGAGGACAGGGTGCAAGGATGTGGATGAATGAAGGCCCCCGGAAGGTGAGCGCTTTCTGCACTTTCTTGAACAGATCCTGAGGGTAAGCAGCACAGGCAGTCGCCATGTAGGGCGGGTTGTGTGCGGCGATGATCGCATCGATGTCCTTTTTCGCATCTGTCTTACCGGTTGGCGTGGTGGTCGTGCGGGCGCCTATCGGTGTCCCCCCCGACCGTTGCATTCCGGTATTGCCATATGCCTCATTGTCATAGCAGATGTAGAGAAAATCGGTGCCCCGCTCAAAAGCACCGGACATCGCCTGGATGCCGATATCAAGGGTTCCTCCATCACCGGCATATACGATCACATTGGTCTTTTTTCCCGAGGCACGGAACGCATTTGACATACCCGATGCACATGCAGCAGCAGCACCAAAAGCGATGTTGTAAACGGGTATATTGAAGGCAGTGTTCGGGTAAATGCCCTGTATGACACTTGTGCAGCAGGCAGGCACGACAAGAACGGTATCAGGTCCTGCCGCCTTGAGCACGTACCTGAGTGCGAGCGAATCGCTGCACCCGGCACACGCGGATGTACATTTCAGCACGTATTCTTCTTTAGGAATTTCAGTGATGGTATCCAGCTCCTGCGGTGATACATAATACGTTAGTAAGCGCGAAAAGAGATCGCGAAACTATCTTAATACATCAACATGGGTCAAGAAAAAAGTATCATATCGTGCATGACTCCGGTGCTCAAGCAGCATATCTGAATCACTTTCACCCTGCCCGGTGAGGTGTTTAAAGATATGATATTTCAACAAGGTATGTGGGGAGGAAAAACCCCTCAGTGTCAGGTGCAGGATCATTGCACTTTACCCCTCCCGGCCTCTCATAAACCTTACAGAAACCTAAAAAACCAAAAAAAACCACTTTTCTTTTTGTTTTTTTCTGGATGAGCTGATACGTCGGTGTATCCTGTCACATATCATAATATATTTTAGGATCATTTCTCTAATGTCTTCTATGTCTCTTCGCTCGCTCAATCTCCCCGGTGTCGGAACAAAATATGAATTCGAGACCGATAAAGGTGATACGGTTGCAATTTTTTTCACAAAAACCGGAACTATCCAGATGTATACCCTCCAGAAAGGCTGCAAAACACCCAGCGCAGCGGAGATGACCCTTGTTGAGGCGCGAAGACTGGGGAACATCCTCACCGGTGCGATCATGGAAGCGGACCAGGAAAGTGTCGAGATCGCATTCTCGGCGCTTGCCGATCTCCGGGTTACTATCCATTCGTTCATCATCCCAAAAGCCATTTCCGGAAAAACAATTGAAGATCTCCAGATACGGGCAAAGACCGGGGCGACGGTAATCGCGGTCTGCCGGCATGACAAGAATATTATCAACCCCCCTCCCGCATTTGTCTTTGAGACCGGTGATGCGGCACTGGTTATTGGAGAAAGTGACCAGATCAGAATGTTTGAGCGCGAAATTATGGTGGATTAATGGAAGGGATCGTCCTCGCGTTATTTGTCTGCCTTCTCCTGGTGCTCATCACCAAGTACCTGTCGGTTCCTGCAATACCCTTCTATATTCTTGCCGGTGTATTACTGGGAAGCGCAGGGCTGGGGCTGGTCGCTTCAGATGAGATCAGCCGCTTTCTGTCAGGATTGGGGCTGATATTTTTACTGTTCTTCATGGGTCTCGGGTTGAAACCCGAGCGTATTGCAGCAAACCGTTCTTCAGTCCTCACCAGTGGGTTCATCGATCTTAATGTCAACATGATTATCGGTTTTACTGGGGCATACCTTCTGGGATTTTCGGTTACCGAGTCGCTTATTGTTGCTGCAGCGTTCTATATTTCGAGCACGGCGATGGCAATTACCTCGCTCATCGAAAACCGGAAGCTGATGCTCCGTGAAGCCGAGACGGTCATCTGGCTGATGGTCTTTGAAGATCTTATTCTTATCATCTTTCTTGCCCTTATTTCAGCCGGTAACCAGAACCTGATCGTTTTCCTTGTGAAAATTCTCGGTGTTCTGGGGGTGCTTTATGCATTGGCCCACTATGGTAAAGAATTCCTTATCTCGATTCTTGACCGCGATGACGAGCTTCCTATTATTTTCACATTTGTTGCCGTGCTCACTACCGCCTCGGTCTCTATATACCTGGGAATTCCCGAATCAATGATGGTGATCGCTCTTGGTGTTGCATTTGCAACAACGGATCCAGATGCTTTTGAGCAGCATGCTCGTCCCTTTAAGGATGTTTTTTTAGTCGTTTTCTTTGTTTTCTTCGGTGTCACGATTGACTTTTCCGGAGGGGTAAACTGGTTTATGATCACCATCATCTGCCTCCTTGCTATCGTGAGTAAGCTCATATCCGGTGTCCTAACCGGTATATTCATTCATGGATCGGCGCTTTCCGGATTGGAAATCTGGGGAAATACGATTGGCAGGGGGGAATTCTCCATCGCTATCGCCGTTCTCTACGGCTCGCCGCTTATCGGGACCACGATTGCAGCGATGGTAATCGTAACATCGATCGTTGGATCGTTTGCGGCAAAATACAGTTCATCGTTACGGAGAGGGATTATGCATCTGGGACGAAAAAAATCCCCGTCGCACCGGGTGCATCCGGGCCGTTGATCATTATTCTATCAGTACAAGCCCGATTGAGTGGATATCGGAATGCATGATCTTCCCATATTCATTATCCTTGCACGGGATCGTCTCAAGTTCCCAGCCAACATTTCTGGCAGTTGCGAACACGTCCATCCCCGCCGCCTCCATGCTTGGCCGCACCCTATCCATATGCCGGCACTTCCGCCGCATGCTCTCGTCCACCACTCCCGGGGCTTCTTCGGCAACACAGTGCTGGTGTTCGCAGTATATGCAGGGATAACCGCCAAACCCGAATGCCTTGTAAAAGCCATCATAGAAAGCAGTCTTTTCAAGCAGGTGCATTGTTCCATTCACCCAGATGATCAGGTCCCTGAACCAGTCATGAAAGTCATCCGGTATATCCTCTGGCCCAAACGACCCCCGACCAGGTACCCCGTCAAACCGGAGCAGCAATCCGGTGGAGTACTCGTCTATCATTTGGCGGGTTTCATCGGGGGACGGGGCATAGGGTGGACAGCCGAAATGCTTGCCATACCCTTTGCAGCCATACCGGCACTTGAACCGAACCCATTGGGATACAACAATTTTTTCTGGTGTAATTATCTTGACTATCACACCCTTTCCGCTCGCAATTTTCGTGAGTTTTTCAATTTCATCCGAAATATCCGTAAACACACCCATCACTCCTAAAAGAGAAGATGAGAACAAGTACCAGTAAAAGTTTGTGCCCGATTATGCTTATCAGGTATGCCGCTCTGATTATTTGGTGTCTGACCCAGGAATAAACGGGAGCGGTACATTCAAAACCTACAGGTAACCCTTCTTTGAATGTCGCAGGATAGGGATATCTCATAAAACCCTGGAGGATTTAACGTGCGGAAAGTGCACCGATCTGCATATTATCAGCTATGAACGTGAATTCAGGTGAAGGATGTTTGGGTCTATTCCCGGTTATCCTCCTTTTTGCCCCTCACTTCAATGATGCGCTGCACAACGAACCGTGAACTGCAGAGATCCCCGTTTTCGTATTTGCCGATGCGGACAATTTCCGGAGCCAGCCCGCGTTCAGTGAGCTGCAGATGTAGCGTTCTCTCATCGAAATGCTGGTTGAATCCTATGGTAATTACATCAGGCTGGATCTCTTTTATCGGGAGGAACATATCCGTTTTATCCCCGAGAATTGCATGATCTACGGGTTTCAGGGCAGCGACCATCTGGAGGCGGTACTCTTCGGGAATGATAGGACTGGGTTTGTGTCTGACGTTTGCGTCACGGGCAACGATTACCCAGAGCTCGTCACCCATTTTTTTTGATTCCTCAAGATAGTAAAGATGCCCCGGGTGGAGGATGTCAAACGTCCCGGTAGCGACGACCCGGCGAGGAATCACCCGATCACCTCAATGGTGTGCGGATTGCCATCTGCCGTAAAACACTGCCAGTCAGACTCGCGATACGGGTAACCGATGATAAGGTGATACCGGCCTGTCCGCGGAAAAAAATTCACATCTGCCTGCGAAGGGTGAAGTATACCGTTCGGGTGACTATGGGCGCTCCCGGCAAGATGGGTATCAAGTGGCATCATATCATAGAGAAGTGATGCGGAATCCTCTCCGGCTATGGTGCCCGGGAGCATATTCATCTCCTCAATAATGCCGTCCCGTTCGCGGAGGAGGGCGACGAATTCATTGGGGTGGCTGGTGCGTCCCAACTCAAGGAGAAGTAACAGGAGTTCCTGTCGGATTCCGCGAATATTCATGATTCTGGTCCTCTGTCAGCACATCAGCGCTGTACCGATCTTTTTTGTTGTGTTCCTAAAATAAACTCTCGCAACAAAGAGAAGGAAATCTTTTTCTGGCAGGGAATGGACATCATCCCATTTATCAAGAATGTCTGATACAGGTTCTGGAGATTTTATGAGGGGATGTAATTGAGTAATTTTGTTACCTCAAAACATGGTTGGGAATCTTCCTTCAATACCAACGACACTAAAATATTATTTCCGGCCCGTCACCTTGATGACGTGGTAACCAAACTGGGTCTTTATCGGGCCAATAACTTTTCCGGGATCGTTTTCGAATGCAACTTTCTCAAACTCCGGCACCATCTGACCTTTACCAAACCAGCCGAGATCTCCCCCATCCTTCCGGGAGGGGCAGGACGAGAAGCGTTTTGCAACTGCAGCAAAATCTTCACCATCATTAATTCTTTTCATTATTCTGTTTGCCTCATCCTCAGTTTTTACGAGGATGTGGGATGCACGTGCCTGTTGTACCATACTTAGAATTGGAAGAATTATGGGATAAAAGAATTGATGGCAAGGAGAACAGATCCCATTTAAAACTCCCCGTCCTGCTCAAAGCTTCTGCCATACCTGATTGCCAGTTCCGCTTTGTATAATTCTCTTCCAAGATACGCGGCATGATCAAGGAGTGAAACATCCTCATGCGACAGGATGGTGTACAGCACATCCTGCCAGTGCCTTCCCCGAACAGCCTTACCGTGGATCACTGCAATAATATAATCACCCTCAATGCCGATACGGAAGTTGCCTTTTGGATCATACGTGATTTCAGCGGGCATTTTCTTTGCAGGGGTTATTGTATCATAGTCAAGCGGGGGTTCACGCCTTTTCCGCTTTTCCTTGAGCACAAGCATATCGATGCCGAGATCTTTTGGATAGGGGCGGTCAGTGCAGAGTGACATCATTTCTGTCGCCCGACGCATCTCCCGGATTGATCCCATGGTCTTGTCCGAGTGCTCGCTGGTAAAGATTATTGAAGCGCCCGATTCATATGCCATGCCGGCCAGTAATGCATTAACACCAATGGAGTCTGCATCGAGAAGCTCAACAACGTTCCCGGCACCAAAGAAGATTGGATACCCCGTATACTTAAAATTCTTCAGGGAAGTGACAAGACCGGAACCCACCGGCTGGAGCAAAGGATCAGCAATGATACATTCAATGCCCGCACGTTCTGCCAGCGCAAGGTTCTTTTTAAGCGTGCTGTTGCCCGGTACAATAACGGCTGCAACCCCTGCATCCGCAACATCAGCACCCACTGCGGGAATGTTGGTCTCCTGCAGGCTGAGGATAATATCAGCCCGCACCAGCGCTGTACGAATCAGATCAGGGTTTTGGGAATCAACAGCGAGAGGGCGGTCGATATCATCTAACAAAGAGAAGACCCGCGACACATCTTCCGGTATAGCATCGAAGCCAAACCCAAGGTCAACGATATCGGCACCCGAACCAAAATAGTATTCTACTACCTCCCGGATATTGGGACACCTGTGGGCATCCATCACTTCTGCAAGAACCTTGATCCGTGATCCGTCACCGATCTTGGTATTCCGGATCACAAAATCGAATCCGGCATCATGCTCCCGTTCTCCGATTTTTTTGTACGCGGCTTCTGCTTTTCTCCCGGCAAGAAAGTCGTCAGCGGGAATTGTGCGCGAGAGCGTTATCGTATCGAGAAGTGGAAGGATCATCGCAAGGTCTGCAGCATGCCGGGGACCGCGGTAAACAGGGACGCCAGTCTCACGTTCTACCTGTTCAAATGATGCAGTGCACATACCGGAGACGATTACCAGATCATACTCTCCTTTTTTGATCAGAACATGGAGCATGTGGGGTGTAATAAACGATGCAATTTCTCCCGTCACCACTACCTTCGCGTCATAACCCGCCGCCGCACATTTTACCATTTCTTCGGTGGCGGCACCAGTGGGCAGGAGGATGCGCATAAGTTCCCTTAATATCAGAGAGATAAAAACACTATGATCAGATGCTTATCTGCGATTTGCACGTGCATACCAATTTTTCAAAAGATGGGGAGAGCAGTGTCGAAGAGATCCTCAAAAAAGCAGAAGAGGTCGGGCTTGACGTAATCGCTATCACCGACCATGATTCTATTGACGGTGCAAAAAAAGCAATTTCGTGCACTACATCTGTTCTTGTTATTCCGGGTATCGAAGTCTCAACCAAGCAGGGGCACCTCATTATTCTTGGAGTGACTGAGTTGATTCCGGCTGGACTTGATGTAGTTGATACGATTGAGATTGCCCGGAAAATGGGGGCGCTCCTGATCCTGCCACATCCCTACCATGTCTGGCGTCATGGTGTTGCCCGCCGGAAAAAAGCCGGTATGGGCGCGGTTGATGCTATCGAAACGTTCAATAGCCGGTACATTGTGGGTTCAGCAAACCGGAAAGCTGCACGCATTGCAAAAAAGCTGGGGAAACCCTGTGTTGCAGGGAGTGATGCCCATCACGCGCGATTCGTTGGATTCGGCAGAACTTTTATCGATGCCGAGCGGGACATACCTTCAATCCTTGCTGCAATCCGGGCCGGGAAATTAACCTGTGGCGGACGACAGACACCTTTGCGGACCTACACACACCAGTCTCTGAACAATACATGGAGAAAGATCAAACGATTTACACGGCGCGTGCATCTCCGATGAGGCTGGGGTTCCGTGTATCCTATCTGGGAAGCAGGTTTTTTGGCTCCCAGATGCAGGAAGCACACCGCACAGTTGAGGGCGAATTTGTTGCAACCTGCCAGCGGTTGAGTCTTTTTTCCGATTGGCGTAAAGCAGGATTCCTTTTTGCCGGAAGAACCGATCGCGGCGTCCATGCATGCGGACAGATTGCAGCATTCTCGACAGATTTCCCTGACCGTGCAATTCTGACAATGAATCTCAAGCTACCTCCAGACTGCTGGTGCACCGGCTTTGCTGAAGTGCCTCCTGAGTTTCACCCGCGGTTCGATGCGAAGTCCAGAACGTACCGCTATTATTTCTCAAAATCACCTTCTGACATCTCTTCCATGGAGCGGGCTGCACACTCTTTTACAGGTTGTCACAATTTCACAAATTTTGCCCGTGTCGGTGATAAAAATCCCTGGAGGAACATCCTTGAGATTAAGATCGGGGAAAATGAGGGTTTTCATTATCTTGAAGTGAAGGCGGAAAGCTTTTTGTGGCACCAGGTCCGGTGTATGGCTGCGGCGCTTCTTCAAGTGGGTGAAAATGAACAGGATGAGGCATTTATCTCATCCCTTCTTGAAGACAAAGCAAAAAGACCCCTGCAGCCAGCCCCGGCTGAAGGACTTATTCTCTGGGATACCGACTGCGGAATTGAGTGGACTCCGATACCCATGGACCAGCGAAGCAGTACGCATATGGATCATGTTGTGCGACATCACGCGCTGATGACAAAGGTGTGCAGGGTGTTAAAGACACCGGATTTTTAAAAATTACCGCTCCTGTATTTTTAAAAACCGATCCGGGTAATTATTGTATTTCTCGTGCACAGCCACTGGTATTTGCAGCAGCACTTACGGCACAGCCAACGGTTTTCACAACACGTCGGTTGAGAACCAGCGGGAGGACCCTTTCTTTTTGTGGTCGTTTGACAAACCCGGCAAGCGCATGAGCGGCTGCAACCTTCATCTCATCGAAGATCCGAGTAGCATGTACATCAAGTGTACCGCGGAATATCCCCGGAAACGCGAGTGTGTAGTGGATCTGGTTGGGATACTCATTTCGTCCTGTTCCTACAATTGCTGCCCCGGCCCGACGGGCATCATGGGGAAGAATCTCCGGCATGGGATGTGCAAGTGCAAAGACAATGGGATCCTTGTTCATTGACCGGATCATGGCCGGAGTAATGACTGCCGGCAATGACACCCCTCTACAGACATCGGCTCCCTGCATTGCATCAGTGAGCTCTCCCGTCCGTCCCTTTTTGGTGGTCTGCTATCAATCTTGTGTTGAGAAACAGGGAAATATTAAGGGATGGTTGTTCCAAATGTCGTGTCAATCCATGCCTCAATCAGGTCCCGCACCTTACGATAACCTTCGAGGACTTCCTCATCGCTGCCGGGTGTCAGGTGGGGATCAGAAAATCCTTGGTGGATGGTCTTTTTTGCTCCGGATACAATCGGGCAGGTGGCATGGGCATTGTCGCACAGAGTTGCTGCGAGATCAAAGGAGGCCCCCCCAAACTCTGCGAGGGTTTTTGAACGGTGGTGAGAGATGTCGATCCCGATCTCCTGCATCACGGTAATCGCCCGGGCGCTCACTACAGCCTTACGGGTGCCGGCGGAGAAAGCTTCGTACCGCTCACCGTATTTTGCCCGGAGCAGCCCTTCTGCCATCTGGGAGCGGGCGGCATTTGCCGTGCAGATAAAGAGGACCCGCGGTTTGGGTGTCATGTTTACGAGTTTTATCTCCTTAGTTGTCCGTATCGTGCATCATGGGGCGGGGCACGTTTATAACTATGCGGTATTCTCTGCTTTCACCATAGAATGACAACAGACACTGCCGCCCCCGCCCGTCTTTGGGAAGGATCCTCAGCTCACGGTCATCAGCGCTCAACACCGACTCTACCTTATACCCTTTATCCGGGTTGTACCCGCTTGGACTCTGGGCAGCAGTAATTTTTTCCGGAACTATTTTTTTTGGGGCCATCCGGATTCTTTTAACAGTGGTGAATTTCCGGGTATTTATCCTTTTTTTAGAAAAACCAGAAAAAAACTGAATTTTTTTTGGAACTTGTATGAAAAAGGAGGTCTTTTCCGATACCCGGGTCCAAGACAGCCCCCCGCTCTTTTTATTACTCCTCCCGCCAACTTTCCATCAACGATATGGTGGCATTTGATTGTACCTGGTGCGGAAAGTGCTGTGCGAGCTTCGGGGAGTTTATAAAAATTGAGCGTCAGCTCACCAGCCGCGATTATTATTGCCGGTACGGGATAAAGAACGAGCTGTTTCTCGCCCATATTGAAGGAGACTTTGGCGACAGTCAACCCCCCTCATCAAAAGACAGTGAAACGGTAAAAGGCTGCCCGTTCATGCGGAAAAACCCGTCGGGCAAAGGTTTTGCCTGTGCAGTCTATGCCACCCGCCCGCAAATCTGCAGGGAGTTCCGCTGCTACCGGATGGTGATCTATCATAAGGAGGGTCATGAGTGTGGCAGGATACTGGGACGCAACGAACTAAAAACAAGTGACGAATCACTGGCACAGATCTGGAAAGAATATATCACCCCTCGGCTGCCTCACCCCAGTGATACCCGATGGGATACTGCCGTGACTGAGGCGCTTGCCGATCACGGATATCTTGGGGAACGGGTTGAATAATTATTTTGTTGGTACTGCTGTGACATTTACCTCCCTCCCTTCATAGCAGATACATATTCCTTCAGCTCACGCTCCATTACATCCTTATCCTGAAGGTTCCGTTCGACAATTTCAACAATTGCACTCCCGACTATAACACCGTCTGCACCAGCACTGGCGCATGTCTGTGCATGTGCGGGAGTTGAGATGCCAAAGCCGAGGGCAAGCGGAAGCGCTGTGTGCCTGCGGACACGGTACAGGAGATCGATTGCCTCTTCGGATACCTGTTCACGCACTCCGGTTACCCCGAATGCTGCAATAAGGTAAAGGTACCCCCGTGCTTTTGCAATGATCTTTTTCATCCGATCATCAGAGGTTGTCTGGGCGACAAGAAAGATGGGATCGATACGGTACCGCGATGCAACTGCACAGATCTCCCCAGCCTCTTCGACCGGCATATCGGCTATCAGGATACCGTCAACACCTGCATCGTGCGCTTCACGGTAGAACCGCTCGATCCCGCGGTGATGGACAATGTTGTAATAGGTGAGGAACACGATCGGCACCTCGGATTCCCTGCGGATCTCCCGTACGATGTCAAACACGGTATCCGGTGTTGTGCCGGCGGCAAGCGCCCTTTCATCGGCTTTCTGGATTGTCGGACCATCCGCCACCGGGTCAGAGAAGGGCACCCCCAGTTCAAGGATATCAGTTCCCCCGGCGATCAGCGCCCGGGCGATCCTTATACAGGTTCCCTTATCCGGGTCCCCTGCTACCACAAAGCCGATGAACGCCGGTCTTTTCACCGCGGCAAAGGCATTCTCGATCCGTCCCATCAGGATCTCCCCGTTATGGCTGCCACTTCAGCCACATCCTTGTCGCCACGCCCCGAGAGATTGATGACAACGATGTCATCACGGTCAAACCGGCCCGCATTCTGCATCACATAGGCTACCGCATGGGCTGACTCCAGTGCCGGTATGATTCCCTCAGTTTTTGAGAGGAACCTGAAAGCGTCCAGTACTTCAGGGTCATTGACTGCTGCGTAGGTCACGCGGTGGTTGTCCCTGAGCATCGCATGTTCCGGACCAACGCCCGGGTAGTCAAGCCCGGCTGAGATACTGTGCGTGGGTAATACCTGCCCGTTCTCATCCTGTAAGAGGTAAGAAAGCGTACCGTGCAGTACTCCCTCATCGCCGGCACAGAGCGTGGCAGAATGCCTTCCCGTTTCAATCCCTTCGCCTCCGGCTTCGACCCCGATCAGTTCCACCTCATCAGAAAGGAACGGGTAGAAGATCCCGATCGCATTCGAACCGCCGCCTACGCAGGCAACAATGGTATCGGGGAGCCTGCCCTCTTTTTTCATCACCTGTTCCCGTGCCTCCCGGCCAATTACCGACTGGAAGTCCCGGACCATAAGCGGGTACGGGTGCGGGCCGACAACCGATCCGATAAGATAGTAGGTGTCACGCACGTTTGCAACCCAGTCGCGGAGTGCTTCATTGATCGCATCCTTGAGTGTCCGTGTCCCTGATTTCACCGGGATCACCGTTGCGCCCATCAGTTCCATGCGAAAGACATTGAGCGCCTGTCGCCGGGTGTCCACCTCGCCCATGTAGACTTCGACAGGGATGCCAAGTGCTGCACCGACAATCGCCGTAGCAACCCCGTGCTGCCCGGCGCCGGTCTCGGCAATCAGCCGTTTCTTGCCCATCCGTTGTGCAAGAAGCGCCTGCCCAAGGGTATTGTTCAGTTTATGTGACCCACCATGCACAAGATCCTCGCGCTTCAGGTATATCGTACACCCGAGTTCCCGTGAGGCATTCGGACAGAAGGTGAGTGGTGTCTCGCGCCCCGCGTATTCTGCCTGCAATGCTGCAAGATCGCTGACGAACTGCGGATCCCTTCTTACCCTTCCGTACGCATCTTCGAGTTCGATGAGGGCGCTCATCAGCGTCTCGGAGACATACTGCCCACCGTATTTTCCATATCTTCCCTTTGTCGTCAGACTACTCAACTCCGTGCTGCCGTGATGAATGCAGCAATTTTTTTGGGGTCCTTGATTCCCGGTACCTTCTCAATACCGCTGGCTACGTCCACAGCATACGGTTGGACCTGACGGATGGCAGCTGCCACATTTTCCGGGTTCAGTCCTCCTGCAAGGATTACCGGCACTTTCGATCTCTGCACAACCTCTCGGGCATAAGACCGGTCAAAGTCTCTCCCGCTGCCATGTCTCTCATCCACGATAATTGCATCACAGTCTTCTGGTAGCGTTTTGTCTCGCCCGATTACCCGGATCACTTTTGCTCCCGGTTTTTCCCGGAACACAAACGGGTGTGATATCTGGATTGCATCCGGGTGGAGTGCAAGGATTTGTTCAAGATCGTCAGGTGATGTGGTATGACTTACAGCGACCCTTGTGGTAAACGGGCCTATCGCATCAAATATTTCCCGCGCACGTCCAGGTGTGACAGCCCGGAGGGATGGGGGGGAAAAAACCACGACACCTATTGCATCCGCACCGCACGCCTCCGCACAGCGGGCATCTTCCGGCCTTGTAATTCCGCAGCACTTTATGCGCATACAAATTCCTCGAGTTTTTTTTCAGGCCGTTGCTGCTCCATGATCGATGAACCGATCAGGAATGCATCGCAGAAGGGTTTCAATTCCCTGATATCATCTGCTGACCGCATACCGCTCTCGGATACGATCGCTCTCCCGGCAGATCGAATGCTTTCTGACAGCTGGCGGGTAGTGGAACGGTCGATGGTAAGAGTCGAGAGGTTACGGTTATTGATCCCGATCAGTTCAGCCCGCGTGGCAAGGGCGGTCTCCACCTCCCCTGCGTTATGGACCTCGACAAGCGGTTCAAGGCCGTAATCGTATGCAAGATCAACAAATACAGGAAGACGATCTTTAAGCACCGCTGTAATCAGCAGTACCGCATCAGCCCCGAGTGCCCGCGACTCAGCGATCTGGTGTTCATCGATAATGAAGTCCTTGCGCAGAACCGGTATACTTACTGCAGATTTTACCCGTGCGATATCCTGTCCTGTTCCCCCGAAGTAATAGGGTTCCGTCAGGATCGACAGTGCGACGCATCCACTTCCAGAAAGTGCACCGGCCATCATCTCCATATCCACATTGCGCCGGATGACTCCCCGGCTGGGAGAGGTGCATTTTATCTCTGCGATGACAGCATTCCTGCCGTTTCGGTTCCGTATCGCATCGATCAGGCTTACCTGAGGGTAAAAACCGTTCTCGGTAAAAGATGCAGGCAGACGGGCAACCCTTTTTTGGGTGCACCGGATTATCTCATCGAGGATCATGCTATCCCTCGTGTTGCATCCACCAGTGCAGTGAGCCGGGCAGATGCATTCCCTGAATCTATGGAAATGGCGGCAAGCCGTATCCCTTCATGAAGATCCTGTGCCACCCCGCCGACGTAGATTGCTGCTCCTGCATTCATGAGCACGATATTACGTGCTGCACCCCGCTCACCCTGCAGGACATCCCTGATGATACCGGCGTTCGTCTGAGCATCACCTCCTCTGAGATCCGCTGGCTGTGCAGGTGCTATGCCAAACCTGTCACAATGGATCGTGTACTCCCGGATTATACCGGTATCAAGCTCGGCAACCACAGTCTCACCGGTAGTTGTTATCTCGTCGAGACCGGATCCATGAACGACCATCGCCCGCGAGAGCCCGAGAATGCGCAGCACCTCTGCCATGGTACTGGTAAGCCCCGGACGGTAGACGCCCAGGA
>PDVJ01000120.1_pt1 | contig 21897 bp, 21 predicted proteins | sample 1369811 | NCBI WGS metagenome assembly PDVJ01 (sample SAMN07795376, study PRJNA414565) | Alkali sediment metagenome, whole genome shotgun sequencing project. | reverse complement strand
GTGAACGGCATATCGGGGAAGCGCTTCCAGAGCCCGTTTGCCTGGCCGCCGGGAGTGGGGGAGTCGCCCCCGCTGGTGAACGTCCTCTGGGGGTTGGCCAACTTCGCCGGCGGCTTTGCCCTAATCTTCGGCGTGGGGTATTTCCGCTTTGGGATGAACCGCGCGGCCATGATGGTCGGTTTGGGCGCCCTGGCCATTTCGGTGCTGCTGTCCATGTATTTTGGCCGCGTGCGAAAGGGTTGACTCATGATCCTCTTTCAACCCCCTTGCCCCTCTGCACACCCAGGATTGATACAAAGGGAGGTATGGCCTAGGTGATGGATATCGAAGAAGTCATTCAGAAGAGAAAGAGCATTCGGGCCTTCAAGCCGGACCCCGTTCCACACGAGGTCCTCAGGGAGATAGTTGAGCTGGCCTTGCGCGCTCCCTCGTGGGCCAACACCCAGCCGTGGGAGCTGGCCATTGTTTCCGGGGCTAAACTGGAAGCGATCAAGGAAGCCTTCTCGACGCAGGGCGGAGTGAGGGCGCTCCCGGATTTCCCGGGGCCGGAGGAGTTCCCGGAGGCCTACAAGACCCGCTTCCAGAACCTGGCTGTCAAGATGGGCGAGGCCGCCAAGAAAGGCAAGCGCGGCAAGAAGGCCGGGGAATGGTACCTCCAGGGACCCAGACTCTACGGCGCTCCGGCAGCCATCTACATTCTCATCGACCGATCCTTCTACGAGCAGCCGGGCGGCCTCAATGTCTACCCGGTGTTCGACTGCGGACTGGTGGCCCAGAACATCATGCTCCTGGCAACTGACCATGGGCTGGGAACCATTGTCCAGGCGCAGGCGGTCCACTATCCGAACATCCTGCGGCAGATGCTGGGGATTCCCGGCTCCAAGCTGGTGCTCGTCGGGATAGCCGTAGGATACCCGGACTGGGACAACCCTATTAATGAGTTCCGCTCTGACAGAGAAACCGCGGACAGTGTAGTGAAGTGGCATGGGTTTGACTGAGGCTACACGGCACCTTTGCTGACTGCTCCATCACCGTGGCCGTCCAACCGAGCGCGGCCATTCGAACGCGTGGACATGTCCTGCCAGTCGGCTCCTGCCTCCCGAGGCTGGTGATCGTGACGTCTTGGTGCTCGCGGGAAGACCTGCCAAATTGTACAAGCGCCTCACGATGGGATATACTATTCGTTGATTTCAAGTGGGAGGTGGTTTTGTGGAGCAATTCAGTATGCCCAAGTGCCAGAAGTGCAATGCAGGCGATTTGGTGCCTCTGTCTGACTTTGGCAGCCAGGGCGCGCCAATTCACTATAAAGCATGGGTCTGCACTAACCCCAATTGTGGCTTCAACCTCAAGATAAGGAATGGTGACGTCTACATCAACGAGCCGGTTATCAGCGGCGCGATGCATAATTCCCGGGTGCGCTAGACTATCTTGATCAATAGAAGACGCGTGTTCAGAGCCCGACTGGACGAGGTCAAGGGCAAGGTCATTGATTTCCTTTTCCCACCCCGATGTGTTGGTTGCGGAAGTGAGGGTGCTTTTGTCTGCGCGTCTTGCCAGGGCAATCTATCCCGACTGGCCTCTCCGATCTGCCCGACATGCAGCAAGCCGCTGGCTGAAGGAGACCTCTGTCCCTATTGCCGGAGGTGGAAGCTGGAGATCGATGGCATCCGCTCGCCATTCGCCTTCGAGGGCGTCGTGCGCAAGGCTGTTCACCATCTCAAGTACGGGCACTTCAAGGCGTTGGCCGCTCCCCTGGGGCAACTGCTGGCCGAGTACCTGGAGGCTGAGCCGCTGGCAGCCGATGTGCTGATTCCAGTGCCGCTCCATTCCAGGCGACTGCGGGAGCGAGGCTACAATCAGTCTGCCCTTCTGGCGGCTGAGGTGGGGAAACTGAACAGCCTTCCGGTGGTGAGTGACTCGCTAGTCAGGCTGCGCCATACCAAAGCCCAGGTGAAGACTGCCGGCGCTGAAGAGCGCCAGCGGAATCTGGCCGGGGCGTTCGGTTGCCGGGATGCGAAGCTGGTAGGGAAGCGGGTTTTGCTCGTTGATGATGTTTGCACTACCGGAGCGACTTTGAATTCTTGTGCCATTGCCCTGAGGGAGGCTGGCGCCGCCTCAGTCTGGGGCTTGGCCTTGGCCAGGGAAGTATGAGCGAGTTGGCGAAAAGAGACCCAGAGATCGCGGCCGTTGTCCAGAAGGAAGAGGAGCGCCAGCAGCGCAAGCTGGTGCTCATAGCTTCTGAGAACTATGCCAGCCGGGCGGTGCTGGAAGCCCAGGGCTCGGTGCTGACTAATAAGTATGCTGAGGGTTACCCGGGGCGCCGCTACTATGGCAGTTGTGAATGGGTGGATGAGGCGGAGCGGATAGCGATTGCCCGGGTCAAGGAGCTTTTCCAAGCTGAGTACGCCAATGTTCAGCCGCACAGTGGAAGTCAGGCCAATGCCGCTGTCTATCTGGCAATGCTGAAGCACGGCGATACCGTGCTGGCCATGAGCCTGGCGCACGGCGGCCACCTCACTCATGGAAGCCCGGCCAGTTTCTCGGGGAAGCTGTACAAATTCGTTCACTACGGGGTCAACAGAGAGACCGAGTTGCTGGACTATGATGAAATGGAGCGACTCGCCAAGGAGCACCGGCCCAAGCTGATTGTAGCCGGGGCCAGCTCCTATCCTCGCAGCATTGATTTCGAGAGGATCCGGCGGGTGGCTGATGAGGTAGGGGCGAAGGTGATGGTCGATATTGCCCACCCGGCAGGCTTGATTGCGGTGGGGATCCACCCTTCGCCGGTGCCGTGGGCGCAGGTAGTGACGGCCACGACGCAGAAGACGCTGCGCGGGCCGCGGGGCGGTTTCATCCTGGCCAAGCAAGAGTTGGCCAAAGGCCTCGACTCGGCCGTTTTCCCGGGCACGCAGGGTGGCCCGCTGATGCACATCATTGCCGCCAAGGCGGTGTGCTTCCATGAGGCCCTGCAACCGGACTTTGCGGTCTATCAGAAGAGGCTGGCGGACAACGCCAAGGTTCTGGCGGCTGAACTGGCTACGCTGGGTTTCCGCATTGTCACAGGTGGCACAGACAACCACTTGCTGCTGGTTGATCTGCGTCCGATTGGCATAACGGGCAAAGTGGCCGAGGAAGCGCTCGACAGCATAGGCGTCTCTGCGAACCGCAATGCCATCCCCTTCGATCCGCTGCCGCCGCAGCAGGCCAGTGGGCTGAGGCTGGGGACGGCAGCGACGACTACGAGGGGCTTGGGAACGTTGGAGATGAAGCAGATCGCGGTGATCATCCACCGCCTGCTGACGAATCTGGAAGATGAGAAGCTGAAGGGGCGTCTGGCTGAGGAGGTGCGGGACATCTGCGACAGATTCCCACTCCCGTAAGGTTGAGGGCGCCGCCACTTCTGTGATATAGTTTGTCGGAAAAATGTGCATTATGGTCTACTGCGGTTGGAGGGAGCAACAAATTGCGTGACTACGAACTGACGGTAATTTTCAGGCCTGAGATTGTAGAAGAGGACATACCGGCTGAGATCGAGAAGGTGAGTCAGATGATCAGCCAGAAGGGGGGGGTGGTAGGTGAAGTGAACCGGTGGGGCCGGAAGAGGCTGGCTTACACCATCAAACACTGCCGGGAAGGCAACTACGTTCTCACGCCGTTCAAGATGGATCCCAACTCGGCGATTGGGTTGGACAAGAACCTGCGAAGTTCAGAGCGAATACTGCGCCATCTGCTGGTACGACTAGGGGACTAGGTGGATTGAAGCGAAGGTAGGGTGAAATGGCGAACTTGAACAAGGTGATGATTATTGGCAATGTCGGAACGGATCCAGAGATGCGCTTCACGCCCAATGGGAATCCGGTGACCAGTTTCCGTATGGCTACCAGTCGTTTTTTCACCAGTCCGGAAGGTGAGCGAAAGCAGGAGACTGAGTGGTTCACGGTAACGGCTTGGAACAAGCTGGCAGAGAGCTGCAACCAGGGCTTGTCTAAAGGCAAGCGAGCTTACGTAGAGGGCAGGCTACGAACACGGGCTTGGGACGGCAAGGACGGCCAGAAACATACTCAAGTGGAGATAGTAGCGGAGCGCGTCCTTTTTCTTGATCGGCTGCCAGCGGTGGCCCCGCTGGTAGAGGAAGGCAAGACTGACGGGGAGATCGGGGCAGAGGACCTCCCGTTTTAGTGAAGGGTGAGAAGAATGGTGAATACAACAAGAAGACCAGTGAGAAGAACATCCCGGCCGAAGTATATTCCGAAGCGGAGAGTGTGCGCTTTCTGTGCTGACAAGGTGGAAGACATAAGCTACCGGGATCCGGCCTTGTTGCGGCGCTACATCTCGGATCGGTGCAAGATCCAGCCACGGCGCCGGAGTGGCAATTGCGCCAAGCATCAGCGGGCGCTGGCTCAGGCCATCAAGAGAGCCCGGCATATCGCTCTGTTGCCGCACGTTCAGGAGCAGATACGCAGGGTGGGAGTCACCGGCGTGCGATGATAGGCAACTCCTTCGCCGGGTGAACTCATCCTGTTCCATCAGCGTTCAGCGGAGTCCTCATCTCGCGTCGCGCGAGCCAGGTCGTGGGTATGTCGGGAAAGCTTCTAGATCGATTTCGCCAAAAGGGGCCCAGCCGTCCGCGTTCGAAAGCGGAACGGGAGAAGAGGCGGCGTGTCCTCATTGTTCTCCTGATTGTGCTGGCCGTGGTGTCTTCCGTGTCTGTGGTGGGCTATGGCTACTATGACACCAGCATCAGGCCGTGGCACCAGCGCATTGTGAAGGTGAACGGCACTGTCATCGAGATGCGTCAGTTTGTGAAGACGTTGCGTCTCTACGGAGGCGCAAGTAGTCCATCCGTAGACTTGGCTCAACAGGTAGCCACGAGTTTGGAAGAGAACGAGCTGATGAGGCAGAGTCTGGAGAACGAGTTTGACATTTCCATTGATGAAGAAGCTGTTGATGCCGAGCTTCGTGGGATGCTTGTCTCAGACAATGCCACTGATGAGGAGTTCAACGAGCAGTACGACAACTTGGCGGCCAATCTCAAGAGCAACTACGGGGTGTCGGTAAGGGATCTTAGAGAACTGTACATCAAGCCGTCGTTGGTGCAAAAGGAGCTGCAAAAGCAGATCGGTGACAGGGACTACCCGGCGACCGACAATTTCGATCATGCCCAGGTCCAGGCGCTGCTTATCACGGGATCAGACAATGCCACCCAGTTGAGGGCCAGGTGGGAAGCTGGAGAAGCGTTTGACACACTGTCTACGGATAACTCGGTATCAAGTTACCAGCGGGACCTTGCTGCGGACAACACTACGATAAACTGGGTAGCGCGCGGCATAAAGAGCGCGGCCTTTGATGACTACACGTTCAGCGAGAACACTACTTTGGGTGTGATCAGCCCGACGATTCCGGACACCGATAACCCGGACAACTACTGGCTGATAAAGGTGATAACCAGGGAGTCAAGGCCTCTCAGCGAAAGCGATAGAGCCACCTTGATCAACGCGGCCTTCACCAAGTGGCTGGAGGAGGCCAAGAACTCCGAGGACAACGATATCGTCTACTACCTGGACAAGAAGGGTGGCCAGGCCAAGCTGGCCTGGGCCCTGGACCATGTCGCCGTGAGCAAGAGCTGAGGCAGTCATGAAGAAGAGCATCGGCGTTGGCTTGATGGGTCTGGGGACGGTGGGTGGTGGAGTAGCCAAGGCCCTGTTGGAGAAAGATAGGGTGGTGGCTGAGGCGGTCGGCTGCCCGGTGGTTCTGCGGAAGATACTGGAGCAACGTCCCGTTTCCGTAGAGCCGCGTCTCCTCACCACGGACGTGCGGGAGATACTGACTGACCCGGAGATAGACATCGTTATCGAGGTCCTTGGCGGCGAGCACCCGGCCGTGGACTACATCCAGGAAGCCCTGCTGAGCGGCAAGCACGTGGTGACGGCCAACAAGGAAGTCATCGCCAAGCATGGGGCCGAACTTCAGGCCATGGCCAAGGACAAAGGCTTGGCTCTGCAATTTGAGGCCAGCGTGGGCGGCGGCATACCGCTACTGCTGCCTTTGCAGCACGGGCTCCTGGCCAACGAGATCTCAACCATCTATGCCATCATCAATGGCACCACCAACTACATTCTCACCAGGATGTCCCAGGAGCGCATGGGATTCGGCGAGGCGCTGAAGAAGGCTCAGGAACTGGGCTATGCTGAGGCCGATCCCACCAACGACGTTGAGGGCAGGGACGCCACTTACAAGCTGGCCATTCTGGCCAGCGCTGGCTTCCATACCACCGTCCGCCCGGAGCAGGTCTATTGTGAAGGAATCTCTCGCCTGGCTGAACCGGACTTTCGCTATGCCAAGGAGTTAGGCTACGAGATAAAGCTCCTGGCCATTGCCAAACAGGCAGGCGGAGTGGTTGAGGCCCGGGTTCACCCGGTCTTCATTCCGGAGGATTTCCTTCTCGCAAAGGTGAGCGGCGTCTACAATGCCATCCAAGTGGAAGGTGACTTGGTGGGCAAACTGATCTTCTACGGCCGGGGTGCCGGGGCTCAGCCCACTTCCAGCGCCGTTGTCTCGGATGTGATTGCTGTTGGTCAGAGCATAGCCTCCGGCAAGAAGGTTCCATCCGTGATGAGGCGGGCGCAGCCGAAGCCGGTGCGACCGGTTTCGGAGTTGGAAACCAAGTATTACCTCCGGATGAGTATTGCTGACCGGCCCGGAGTGCTGGCTCAGATTGCCAAGGTCCTGGGGGACCGCTCCATCAGCATTGCCTCCGTGATTCAGAAGGAAGCCGATGTGGCCACTCAGACCGCAACGATAGTGATCATGACTCATCCTGCACGGGAGGAGTTTATGCAGCGGGCTTTGGCAGAGATGAAGAAACTCCCGGCAGTTACGGAGATATGTAATCTCATTAGAGTTGAAGAATAGGTGGTGATGAAATGACTTGGGTTGCTGGGCTGATTGCCACTGGCGAAGTGAAGTGCGACGGCTGTGAGAAGATCATGAGGCATCCTGACAGGTATGCCTACATCTCGGAAGAGGGCCAACCGCCATTGCGTCTGTGCGAGAAGTGCTCTGACGCCAGGGGCCACATGAGAAAGAGAAAAGACGAAAAGGGACGGGAGTCGGCCTCCTTCCTTTAGGGTTCGACGATGGGTATTGGAGTCCTGGTCCGGTACAAGGAATACTTGCCGGTCACCCCGGCCACCCCGATGGTCAACCTCGGGGAGGGCGACACCCCTCTGGTGCGCTCACAGGCTCTGGAGAAAGAGATCGGCTGCCGGGAGTTGTACTTCAAACTCGAAGGCTGCAATCCCACCGGCTCTTTCAAGGACCGGGGCATGGTGGTGGCGGTGGCCAAGGCCATGGAAGCCAAGAGCAATGCCATCATCTGTGCCTCCACTGGCAATACCAGCGCCTCGGCGGCAGCCTACGGAGCGCGGTGCGGGCTCAAGACTATCATCGTCATCCCGAAGGGCAAGATCGCTCTGGGCAAGCTGGCTCAGGCCATTGTGTACGGTGCTCAGATCGTGGCTATCGGCGGGAATTTCGACCAGGCCCTGGACATAGTGCGCTCTCTGGGGGAGCGATACCCGGTGACCCTGGTCAATTCAGTGAATCCCTTCCGCATCGAGGGGCAGAAGACGGCCGCCTTTGAAGTCGTGGACATCTTGGGCGATGCGCCGGACTATCTATTCATTCCGGTGGGCAACGCCGGCAACATTACCGCCTACTGGAAGGGGTTCGTGGAGTACCACAAGCTGGGCAGGGCCAAGCAGACCCCGAAGATGATGGGGTTTGAGGCGGAAGGGGCTGCGCCCATCGTCAGGGGGCACAAGGTAGACAAGCCGGAGACATTAGCCACTGCCATCCGAATCGGCAATCCGGCCAGTTGGAAAGGGGCGGAGGCAGCCCGGGACGAGTCCGGCGGAGTCATCGACTGTGTCAGCGACGCCGAGATTCTGGCGGCGTATCACAAGCTGGCCACCAAGGAGGGCGTGTTCGGCGAACCGGCCTCGGCGGCTTCGGTGGCCGGCCTGATCAAGCATGCCAAGCGACTCGACCTGTCCGGGAAGCGGGTGGTCTGTGTCATAACCGGCAGCGGTCTCAAAGACCCGGACAACGCCATGAAAGATGCGCCGGCCATCGTCGAACTCCCGGCCGATCTGGCCCAGGTGGCCAGTGCTCTCGGCCTGGGTTGAACTTCAGGAGGCAGCCATGTCTCCTCAGCGCGCCAAGGTCATTGTCAATCCTACCTCTGGAGCCAGGTCGGCTCAGCGCAAATGGCCCCGCATCAAGTCGCTGCTCGAAGATGTGGGTCTCAACTTCGACAGCGTACTGACCCAGGAGCCGATGCAGGCCACGGAGCTGGCCAGGGAAGCCGCAACACAGGGCTATGACCTGGTGGTTGTTGTGGGTGGTGATGGAACGATCAACGAGGTGGTGAATGGCCTGATGGGTCCGGACGGGAAGGCCAAAGCGGACTTGGGTGTGATCCGTACCGGCACCGCCAATGACTCCGCCCGCAACCTCGATCTACCCACAAGCCTGCTGAAGAACTGCCGCCGGCTGGTCTCTCCAGAAAGGACGGAGGTTGACATCGGGATAGTGGAGTTTCTCAGAGAAGGACGGGCCCGGCAGCGGTTCTTCCTCAATGACGCCGGCGCAGGATTCGATGCCGATCTCATGGAAGAGGCTAAGAAGACCGTACTGCCTCTCGGACCGAAAGGGCCCTACGTGGGCGCTTTCCTGAAGATGGCCCCGACTTATGACCCCAAGGACTTCACGTTGAGCTTCCGAGATAGACAAGAAGCCCGCCGGGCCTACACAGTTCTGGTCAGCAACGGCAGATACGCCGGGTCGATCCTCTTTGATCCAGGAGCCGACATGAGCGACGGCCAGTTTGAGGTGATAGCTCTTGACCCGCCGACGCTCCTGAGGTCCCTGGCTGAGACATACCTTGCACTCCTGAACGGCTATCCCAAGATCGACTACGTAAGGACCGACACTTTGAGAATGGACTCCAGACAGCGGGTGTCAGTGCAGGCGGACGGGGAGGTGGTGGGGGAATTGCCGGCGCAATTCCGGGTGCTGCCCAGGGCCTTGAGAGTGGTGGCCTGAGACTGGCGAACAATGCCGCTGAGAGAGTTCGTCGTTCTGGATCCTCGCCTGAGCGGGAATGACACATGGGGCGTGCAGAGGGGCGAAGCTCATTCGCCGGGGGCTGGACTCTGCATCCGCAACTCCCTGGAATCCCTCTTTCACAAAGAGGGAATGAGTGTGGGTTGCCTCTGTGCTACGTATTCAGGGCGTGCAGAGGGGCTCTGCCCTTCTGCGAAGAAACGCAGTATTGCCAACACAAATGACAAAGCCTTAGACTGTGCAAGGCTGTTCATTGACACCAGCATTGGGATGATGATCGGGCGCACACACTAAGCCCAAGGGAGGACGACATGGTTGACCAGGCCAAGATTCAGAAGGCCGTTGCCTTAATCATCGAAGCCATCGGCGAGGACCCCAAACGGGAGGGCCTGGCGAGTACGCCTCAGCGCGTGGCCGAGATGTACGCCGACCTGTTCAGCGGTCTGGGCAAGGACCCCAAGGAGGAGCTGGTCACCGGATTCGGCGAGGGGCACCGGGAGATGGTAGTGGTGAAGGACATCCCGTTCTACGCCATGTGTGAGCATCACCTCCTTCCCTTCTACGGTCTGGCGCATGTCGGTTACATTCCCAACGTGAACGGCCGGGTAGTGGGAGCCAGCAAGCTGGCCCGGGTGGTGGAGATCGTGGCGCACCGGCCTCAGCTACAGGAACGGATGACCACTCAGATAGCCGAGGCCATTGTCGAGGCCCTGAACCCGGATGGCGTGGCGGTGGTGATTGAGGCGGAGCACCTGTGCATGACCATGCGGGGCATCAAGAAGCCGGGCAGCAACATCGTGACGTCAGCCAATCGGGGCGTCTTCCGGCGGAAGGCGGCTACCAGGGCGGAATTCCTGTCGTTGATATCGCGGAAGTAGGTCAGGCTGGCGCAATGGGTGAAGGGTGGGGCTCCCTAGCGCTACTGCCTTGGGGTGGCAGTAGCGGGTCAGCCAGGCCGCCGCTGTGATTCGAATAGTCCGTCCCAGGGCTATCGCAGGTTCGCAATCTCCGCCTTGTACTCGTCGAGTAGCTGGTTATACTGGGCGTCCATCTGAGACTGGGTCAGGTGCCACTCTTCCTGGAACTGCGGCTGACTCTCGATGTTGATCTTGGTGCCGGGCGGTATGCCCTGCTGGCGCATCGCCTGCTGTAGCTTCACCTGGAAATCCTGTTTCAGCATTTCGTAGGCCTGTTTCCTCTGCTGCTCCCCCTCCCCGGAGTAATGGTCGAAGACGCGCCTCATCTTGGTGAAGGCGTTCTCCACCGCGGTCTTATCCTTCTTGATGGACTTTACGGCATCCATGGCCCTCTTGTTGTTCTTCTTGGCAATGTCGTGAACAGGCAATACGATGTTTCTCAGCAGTACCTCCTCCGCCCCCTTGGCTACGTAGCGCCTCTCCTCGTCCTTGAACTTGCCCATCTCGCTGGCCAGATTGAACTCCTCTTTGAGGAACCGCACTGCCAGCTTCTGTCCTTCAGGCACATATTTCCACGTGAGCACTTCCTCCTTCGAGGGCTCTTCCAGGCTCTTTATGCGCTCCATGGCTCTATCGTAAGCACTCTTCATCTCGTCAGGCATCAAATGTCCTCCGGCTCTTCAGGCGTTTGGTGTCTGTCTATTATACCAGTTTCGAGCGCGCGTGCTTGACTATGGGCCTCCAAATCTGATAGGTTCTTGTCAGGGGCGGTTAGCTCAGTGGTTAGAGCGCTGCGTTGACATCGCAGAGGCCATTGGTTCAAGTCCATTACCGCCCACCATCCTTGACTATTCAGCAGCAGAGAATCGAGACATTCATTACCATCGGTATCTCGCCTCTGCATAGATAGAAACGTTCCTTCTTAGAGAACGAGATCCAGGATATGCTGGGCGAAAGAAGGAACTGTATACTTCGCACTGGCCTCCAGTCTGGCAACCGCAACTTGGGAACTGGTGCAACCATTCGGGGCAGGTCAGCGTGGAGTAGCTATCTGTCGCACCATTCTCTGGCGTTTTGGAAGAGCTTCAGCCATGGTGACGTCTCCATGTTTCCCCACTCCCTTGGCCAATAGGGCCATTGCCAACGAAGAAAGAGCCGCTCAGGATGGGGCATCATCGCCAAGTGTCTGCCATCAGGTGAGCACAGAGCGGTAATCCCCAACACCGAGCCGTTCGGGTTCGAGGGGTAATCCTCGGTGATCATCCCACGATTATCAGCGAATCGGATAGGGGCCAAGTTCTTGCTCTCAATCTCCTTGAGAGCAACCGCGTCCGGACAAAGGAACCGGCCTTCACCGTGAGCCACCCAAATCCCAAGGACTGATCCCGCCATGTCTTTCAAGAAGATGGACGGACTTGGCATCACTCTTACCGTCACGAACCTGGACTCAAACATCCCTGACTCGTTGCACACAAACCGCGGTTGGAGGCTCGGCTCAATCCCTTGCCATGGCACCCAGCCAAGAAGAGCCATCAACTGGCAACCGTTGCAGACGCCCAGTGAGAAGCTGTCGCTTCGGGTGAAGAAACTCTCGAATTCCTGGTGGATCTTCTTGTCGAAGCGAATCACGCCCGCCCAGCCTTTTCCAGCATCGAGAACGTCCGCATAGCTGAAACCACCGCAGAAAGCCACGCCTCTGAAACCCTCTAGTCCAATTCGGCCTTCAGCCAGGTCGGTCATCGTAACGTCCCAGGCCTCGAAGCCGGCCAGGAAGAAAGCCGCAGCCATTTCTCTGTCGCCGTTGGTGCCCTCTTCTCTCAGAATTGCCACCTTCGGCTTGCCTTGCGCTTCAAGATCTCTCCGCGGAGTCGTGCTTGGTACAAACGTGAGCTCAAACCGAAGACCAGAGCGACCATTCGCCATCTCTCTCTCGGCTTTGGCACACTCCGGGACTGTCTGCAGTTTCTCCAGTTCGAAAGAGGTCTCTTGCCAAGCGCTACGGAGAACTCGCATGTCCTCAGAGAGAATGAGTTGATCCATATGCTTGAGTCTGATGTGCTTATTGCCGGACGTGCTGCCGATGACTTGACAGCACGTACCAACACCATGTTTCTGCAGGATTTCTAGTATCGTTTCTTCATCGTCGGCAGAGTATTCAATGACCATCCCTGGCTCTTCTGCAAAGAGAATGTGGAGTGGGTTCTTGTCAGCCATACTCGGGTCGCTCAGCCGGATGTCCAAACCGCAATCCCCAGCGAACGCCATCTCTAGAAGGCATACAACCAAGCCCCCATCTGATCTATCATGGCCAGCCAACACCAGCCGCCGTTTGATGAGCTCTTGGACCGCCTCAAAGCACTTCCGAAGCAGCCTCGGATCGTCGATGTCTGGCGCCTCATCACCGACTTGCCCGCAGACCTGTGCCAGAGCAGTCCCTCCCATCCGCAGCTTGCCATTCGACAAGTCGATGAGTATCAACCTGCTCTTGCCCGGCTCTTTTATGTCCGGTGTCACGGTCCCAGTTATGTCCGGGCAGGCCGCATACGCAGTGACAACCAAAGTGCCCGGAGCTTTGACTGTCCTTCCAGCGTTCTCTCTAATCACCTTGGCAGCCATGCTCATCGAATCCTTGCCACCGTTAATTGAAATACCGAGGATATCTAGCATGCTGGACAAAGCCTCATTAGCCCGGTAGAGACAGACGCCTTCACCAGGCTCAGATGCAGCTATGCCCCAGTTTCCCAGCAGCGATATTCCTTCAAAATCCTCAACCAACGCCCATGCAAGGTTGGTCAATGCTTCACAGACAGCTAGACGAACGGATGACTCAGGGTTGACAATCCACTTGACCGGCTGGTCACCGATCGCCCAACAACGGCCGGTGGTGGCAAGGTAGCTATCGGCCGTCACAGCTACATCCGCTACGGGTAGCTGCAGAGGTCCAGCGCATTGCTGTTGAGCTACCAACCCAGTGACAGATCGATCAACGTGATTGACAAGAAACCCCTTTGAAGCGACCTTGAGAAGCCGCAATACGCGTTTCAGGGCCTCCAGTACTGTCAAGCCCTCCGGGAGTTCGAGGACTGCCAGGCTGCGCTTGGCACTCTCGTCCTCGACGGTTAGCTGTGGGACCTTGCCAAGAGCGAAGCCGAGGTCAAGGTTGACCGGCTCTCTCTCGTATATCGGAGCATCTGCTGAAGCATGCTCGTCAACCAAGACCAGCCTCCCATCACCGGTGATCTCTCCTGTGATGGCAACCGGGCATTTCTCACGGCCGGCAATCTCCTGAAGAAGTGGGATGTCTTCTTGCTCAGTCAGTAGAATCACCCTTTCTTGCGACTCGTTGCACCACAGCTCCAACGCGGATAGTGAACTGTCGCCACAGGGAATCCGACGCAGGAACACCCTGCAGCCTGCTGGAGATACAAGTTCACTTATGGCGTTGGCGTTTCCTCCTGCTCCAAGGTCGTGAATCGACCTGATCGGGTTCATGTCTCCCATCATGATGCAGGCCTGTATCACTCGGTCAACCACCTTCTCCATTTCAGCATTAGCGCGCTGAACCGAATTCCAGTCCAACTCCGCTTCCTGTGTGCCTGCAATTCTGCTCGAACCAGATGCGCCGCCCAGTCCGATTCGATAGGCGTCTCCACCTAGTTGGACTATGGCATGGCCAGCCTTCGGCCTGCCCTTCTTGACGTGTGCTCTGTTCACCCACCCGACACCAATTGCCCACATTCCACACTTGGTGTAGCCGAATAGTTCACTGCTTCCCCCTGAGCCATGAACGTATTCAAAGGAAGTCGTCGATCCGCTCAAAGTCGGTTCGCCGAATTCGTTGCCATAGCGGTATGCACCTCTTGGTGCTCCTAGAATGATCTGAAGCGGAGTCTCCAACTGATGAGGTTGTTTCCAGTTAGTGCTTTCCCAAGGCAGATCGTAGCCTGGGATTGACAGATTGCCCACCAGATACAGAGTTGACCCGGCGACAACTGAGCCGCCTCGTCCAACCGTCTGATTGTCTCGGATTCTCCCGCCTGTTCCAGTTGCCGCCCCCGCGGACGACACTATGGCAGTCGGATGATGGTGAGACTCGCCTTTTGCGGTCACGTCCGCGTACATCTGCTGAACGACAATCGCTGATGGTCTGGCTGGATCCGAGTTCAGAAGCAGCGGCACCTTGTGTCCACGAATTACGGAAGCGTTATCTTCAAAGGCAACAAGGGTATGACCGGGATGTCGAACATGGTTAGCCTTGATCATATTCATGAGTGTCAGTTCCTTCTCGATCCCATCAACTCGCCAGATGGCATTGAACCTTCGGTGGCGACTATGATCGGATTGAGTCTGGTCCAGATGGGTCAACAAGATGTCAGTGGGATTGGTGCCCAACACCTTGGCAAAGTAGTTGTAGTTGTGTTCGGCTAGTTGTCGGTCAAGAGCTAAGTCAAGGCTCTCAAGAACTCGGAAGCCTTCTTCGATCAACGGTATCAGCTTCACCGACGCCGGCTTTCTGTCTGACTCGAAGGTTGTCAGAGGCTCAGAGTATGGAGACTCGGTCATTCGATCATACAGCAAGGATAGTATGCGAGTTATCTCCTCTTTGCTCAGGGTCGCTCCGAGCCTCGGATCAATCTGATAGCGCCGCGACCGCTCTAGACGCCTGACTGAGGTAAGACCGCAGGAGTGGCAGATCTTAACGGCGTTGGTCGACCAAGGTGTGATGATCTCTGCGCGGGGGCCAACCTCCAGAACTATACCTTGCAGCCTGCTTTCCTTGGTGAGGGCTCTCGGTTCGAAGGTCTCCGCCAGTAGCCAGTCAAGCAAGCTAGACTCGGCGTGCTGCAACGGTCGAGTCGAATCGACATAGAAGCAGACTTCTGTTCTGACATCCTCAACTGTCGGTGCGATTTCCATCAGGATCCGTTTCTTCAACAGTTCCTCTCCGGACCTCCAGAGCAGCGAGCAGCGGTATCTCCTGATAATCATGTCTGCGTCTAAGCCCCCTTCCTGAGCATGAAACTTGGATCATCAGTGTTGTCCATCATCACCTGACTGATCTACCTCTTCAGGTACCGGCTCATTGGCAGGATGTTGAAGTGGCGGTCGCTGCTGGCCATAGCCCACACCGCCGCGCGAGCCGTGTCCAGAGAGGTGAAGCACGGGATGCGCTTCTCGGCGGCAGCCCGGCGTATGGCGAACCCATCGCGCATCGGCGTGCGCTCTCCGGTAATGGTGTTGATGACGCCGTTCACCCAGCCATCCTTGATCACATCCAGCACGTTGGGATGACCCTCATCCAGCTTCTTGGTGATCTGCTTCACGAACATCCCCTCGCTCTCAATCATCATCGCCGTGCCTTCTGTGGCGTAGAGCTTGTACCCTGTTTCCGCCAGCCTCCTGATGATCGGCAGCGACTGGGCCTTGTTTCGATCGGCGATGCTGAGAAGCACCCCGCCGCTGGGAGGCAACATGAGTCCGGCCGCCATGACCGCCTTCATCAGTGCCGCTTCGAAGGTGTAGTCGATGCCCATGACTTCTCCGGTAGACTTCATCTCCGGGCCGAGATAGGTGTCTACGCCAATCAGCTTCGACATGGAGAAGACCGGCGCTTTGATGCCCACCAACCCCTGCTTCTTCCACAAACCTGTTTCATAACCCTGTTCCCGCAGAGACATCCCGGCCATCGCTTTCGTGGCGATCTTGACCGCGGGAACCCCGGTAACCTTGGAGATGAACGGGACGGTGCGGCTGGCGCGAGGATTCACCTCCAGCACGTAGACCGTGGACTGGTCTGCCTCCCGCATGATGATGCACTGGACGTTCATCAGGCCTTTGATTTGCAGTCCGAGGCCAATGCGAACAGCATAGTTCACCAGAGTGTCCACCTCGGAGCTCTTTAGGCCTACGCCGGGATAGACGGTCATAGCGTCTCCACTGTGCACCCCGGCCCTCTCCAAGTGCTCCATGATGCCAGGAACAAGCACTCTCTCCCCGTCGCAGATGGCGTCCAGCTCGACCTCTTTACCCTCCAAGTACTTGTCGATGAGCACCGGGTGCTTGGTCCCCATCTCCAGGGCTCCGCGCATGTGTAGAGCGAGTTCGGCGTCGCTGTGGACGATCTCCATACCTCTGCCCCCCAGCACGTAGCTGGGGCGAACCAGTACCGGATAGCCGATCGAGCGCGCCACGCTCTCCGCTCCTTCCAGCGTAGTGGCCACGCCCCCCGGAGGCTGTGGAATGTCCAGGCCATCCAGGAAGTCCTCAAAGCGGCGCCTGTCCTCGGCCATGTCGATGGTCTCGGCGCTGGACCCCATGATAGGCATTCCGCTGCGAGCCAGAGATTCGCTGAGGTTGATGGCGGTCTGCCCGCCGAACTGCACGATGGACGGAGTGAGTCCACTGTCGTGCCCTAAGCAACTCACGGCCTCCTCGGAGGCGGCTGATGCGTTCTCGTTATCCAGGATGTCCCGCACGCTCTCTTCGTCCAGCGCCTCAAAGTAAAGGCGATCGCCGGTATCAAAATCCGTGGAGACAGTCTCCGGGTTGGAGTTGATCAGGATGCTGGCAAAACCCGCCTCTTGAAGAGCCCAGGCTGAGTGAACGCTGCAGTAGTCAAACTCGATGCCCTGACCTATGCGGATGGGCCCGCTGCCGATCACCACGGCTTTTCTCCCCTTCAGCGGCTCTGCTTCGTTTTGCTTGTCATAGCTGCTGTAGAAATACGGCGTAGAAGCCTCGAACTCAGCAGCACACGTGTCAACCATCTTGTAGACGGGGCGGATGCCCCATCCCTGGCGGGTCTGGCGCACTTGTTCCGGTATCCTGTCGGCCAAGGTTCCCACCTGTTCGTCGGAGAAACCCAGGCGCTTGGCTTCCCAGAGCAATTCTGGAGTCAGTGCCTCTGCCAGGAGGCGGCGTTCCATTTCCACGATGTGGCGCATCTTATGCATGAACCAGGGATCAATCCCACTCGCCTGAGCCAGTTCGTCTGGAGTGGACCCTCTGCGCAGGGCAGCCATGATCGCCCATAGCCTCAGATCGTGAGGATGCAGCGGATAGGCGCCGGGTTGGTCACCCCAGGTCCGGTCTTCCCAGAGAAGGGAGCGTCCGCCGAATTCGAGCGAGCGCACTGCCTTCTGCAGCGCGGCTTCGAAGCACCGATCGATGGCCATCACTTCGCCGGTCGCTTTCATCTGGCTGCCCAGGGTACGATCGCCGGCGGCGAACTTGTCGAAAGGCCAGCGGGGGATCTTCACCACGCAGTAGTCCAATGCCGGCTCAAAGGCGGCCATCGTCTTACCCGTCACCATGTTCGGGATCTCATCCAAACGTTTCCCCGCAGCAATCTTGGCCGCAACGCGGGCGATGGGGTAGCCGGTGGCCTTACTGGCCAGGGCCGAACTGCGGCTGACCCTGGGATTGACCTCAATGACATAGTAGGTGCTGCCCACCTGACCCGATGCCCACCTCTCGGCCACTACCGGGCCCGGAGCTAGGGCCAACTGCACATTGCATCCCCCCTCGATCCCGAGGGCGCGGATTATCTTGATGCTGGCCGATCGCAGCATCTGGTATTCGCCGTCGGAAAGGGTCTGACTGGGAGCCACCACAATGCTGTCGCCGGTGTGTACCCCCATCGGGTCGATGTTCTCCATGTTGCAGATGGTGATGCAGGTATCGGCCGCGTCCCTCATCACCTCATACTCGATTTCCTTCCAGCCCAGAAGGCACTTCTCCACCAGCACCTCATGGCTGAGACTGGCTGCCAGGCCTGCGGCCACAATCGTCTTCAACTCGTCCACGGTGTCGGCAATACCACCGCCACTTCCGCCGAGGGTGAAGGACGGACGAGTTATTAGGGGCAAGCCGATGTTTTCAGCGAACCTTACTGCATCTTCGACCGAATTGACGGTGACGCTGGTCGGCACCGGCTCTCCAATGTCGATCAAGAGTTGCTTAAACAGGGAGCGCTCCTCCGCCTTCTTGATCGTCTCCAGAGGCGTGCCCAGCATGCGGACGTTGTATCTGTCCAGGATGCCGGCATCCGCCAGCTCTACAGCCAGATTCAAGCCGGTCTGACCGCCAAGCGTCGGCAGAAGCCCGTCGGGGCGTTCCTTTTCGATGATGCGGGCGATCACATTCACTTCCAGCGGCTCGATGTATACCGCGTCGGCAATGCCCTCGTCGGTCATGATGGTGGCCGGATTGGAGTTGACCAGGACCGTAGACACCCCTTCTTCGCGGAGTGCCCTGCAAGCCTGGGTGCCGGCGTAGTCGAACTCCGCTGCCTGCCCGATAACGATGGGGCCGGATCCGATTATGAGGACCTTGCTGATATCGCTACGCCGCGGCACCGGTGCTCCTTTGGGCGGACGGTAGATCTCCGCGAAACGTGCCTGGATAGCTTCTCGGAAGCGGGTCATCAACCCCCTGGCCCCCATTCTTGGGGGATGGGGAAAAGGGAGTTGGGGGACACCCCCAAACCCTCGGCAAAGGGACTTCGTCCCTCTGCACACTCTTGGGGGCTCGCGTAGGGGCGTTATTAGTCATGCCCCTGCGGGAAATCCTTACACTCCCGTCAGGAGACCTCTCCTGCACCTCTTCGCCCATCTGCACACCCAGCCTGATTGTCATTTCGCCTCCCTGACCAGCGCCAGAAACTGGTCGAAGAGGTAGAGATTGTCCAACGGGCCCGGTGATCCCTCGGAGTGGTACTGGATGGAGATTATGGGAAGGTCTCGATGACGCAACCCTTCCACCGTCCCATCGTTGAGATTGATGTGGCTGACCTCCAAGCCTCCCTTCAGGGTTTCAGCGTCAACGGCATAGCCGTGGTTCTGGGCAACGATGTGCACCCTGCCGGTTTTGACGTCGCGCACCGGATGGTTTCCGCCGCGGTGCCCGAACGTCAGCTTGAACGTCCGGGCTCCGAAGGCCAGGCCGATGAGCTGTTCCCCCAGGCATATGCCCATCAATGGCTTCACTCCGGCCAGCTTCTTCACCGTCTCCACGACGTACCCGAGCAGGGCCGGGTCCCCCGGGCCGGGCGAGAACAGGACGCCGTCAGGTTTGAGATCAAGAATCTGCTGGGCCGAATAGGTGCAAGGAACAGCCGTCACTTTGCAGCCAAGGCGCCGCAGGATGCGGAGTATGTTGTATTTGACGCCGCAGTCCACGACCACAACATGAGTGCTATCCTCAAACTCATCCTTGGAACTGTTCCATTGATATGGCTTCTTCGTACTGACCTCTTTAACGAAGTCGACGTTGTCGTAGCGCGGCAGGCTTCCAAGGCGCGCCAGGATCTCCTCCGGAGAATGCTCGATGCCGATGGCACCCATCATCACGCCGCGGTGTCTGAGGTGCCTGGTTAGAGCTCTGGTGTCTACACCGTGAATGCCCGGCACACCGCTGGCGGCCAGGAATTCGTCCAGGCTTCCTGTGCTCTGCCAATGGCTGGGATAGTTGCACCGCTCTCGGACCACAAAACCGCGCACCTGGACGCATGCCGATTCGAAGTTGCGGTCGTTGATGCCGTAGTTCCCAATTAAGGGATAGGTGAGAACAAGTATCTGCCCGGCATATGACGGGTCGGTCAGCATCTCCTGGTAACCGGTCATGCTGGTATTGAAGACGACCTCGCCATAGGCGAAGGCCTCTGCGCCAAAGGTATAGCCCTCGTAGTACGAACCGTCTTCCAGAACGAGAACGGCCTTCTTGGTCATTGCCTAGCCTCCTTATGAGGCGCCTTCAACCCCCTTGATCCCCCACTCTTGGGGGAATTCAGAAGGAGAGGAGAATTGAGGGACACCCTCAAACTCCCGGCAGCGTTCCGCTGCACCATGACTACGTGGGCCTGATTCATCATGCTTTGGGGGACGCCACACATCATGGCTTGCCAGTAGTCCGCCCATGAAAAAACCTCCTGCTCCCAGCGCAAGAGGTTTCTGGCGTTCTGTGCCTCGTGTTGTGTGTAGCCTAAGTGCGATTTCATCATACCTTGCCAGCCTCACCGGACTGACTTAAAGGCCGCTTACTATTCTAGAGTCTCCAGGCCGCTGCCTACAAGTCCCAGAAACTCACCAGTCGATCGAAGTCGATGAGGCCGCTCTCCGAGAAATTGTCCACCTCGACCCCCGCCTCCACCGCTGCCGCCACCGGGTTCATTCCCCCGAGGAGAACCATGCCGATGCGGTTTGAGCCCAGCGCTATCTGGCAAACCGGCTCGCCGGTTTGGCCCAGGACGTAGACTCCGTTGATGCCAACTGCCTTTAGCAGGCTCACGGTCTCCTCAACCGTGGACCTGGACGGAGCCGGCAGTTCACGGAAGTTGGCCAGTATCCGGCCATTGCCTGTCCTGGCAGCTTCCCCGACGCTGGTCATTCTGGCACGCATGTATTGCTCCGACGGATCCAGAGAGGTGCCGCCGTAGTTGATGATGGCTGTGAAGCGCCTCGGCTTAGAGTTGCGTATCTCCAGCACCCCACCGAAGCGGGATTCCACCGGCACGCCCGCCTTCAGCAGGACTCCGTTGACAGCAACGCTGCAAACCGTGGCCAAACCTACTTTGCCGTTCGGTATGACCACGTTGCCCAACTTGTCACCTTCATGGCCCACGGCTACCAGGTGGCTTACACCGAGGCCAGCCTTGAACGTCTCGCGCATGGCCGAAAGAGCTTTCTTGAACCTCTCCTCAGTGAAAATTGACGTGTTGATGGGCAACAGTCCAGTGCGCTTGGCGGGATTGAACGTGGTTTGAAAAGCCATGAGTTCGAGCTTGTCCAGGATGAAGCCGATGTGATCCGGCGCGAGAGCTATCTGCAACTCCTCGATACCCAGCGGGGTGATACTCCTGCCGTCCCGCCCTCCGGGCTGGGTGTACCCCCGCTCGTCCATGATTCGCAGGTGGTATCTAATCGCCCTCTCGCTCAGGTCTAAGCCGTACCGCTGGAGTTCTCGAGCTATGGTGATCGAGCCGAGCGGCCCACTGGACTCACTGAGCACCCTCAGAATTGAGAGGATCTTCTTCTCGGTGTCGGAGTTGGCACTTTGGACCATACCGGAACCCCCTTGCCGTATTGGCCTTTCGGTGCCATTATAACACCTCAGCCGGAAAAGCCAAGTAGTGGCAAGGACAGCCTCACGAAGGTCCGCCTCTGACAAATCGAGCTGACCCGTGGCAGACCGTGGGAGGTTCACGGTGAGTCCATCTCTCCCGGTCTGCCCGTCGTGTTGAGAGCGTTCTCTTTCCGACAATCTGACCGCAGTCATGTTTTTTTCGTCAATCCGTTGAATCGGTTGGTTATGGGCAGCCTTCTATCACGTCCAAACGCCCGGGCAGTTATCTTGACCCCCGGTGGCGCTTGTCGGCGCTTGTATTCGCTGGAGTCAATCAGTTGGGCAGTCCTCTCGACGACTCCCCGGTCGATCCCCATAGCCACGATCTGCTCTATGCTTTTGTCCTCTTCCACATAAGCCGTGATCACCTTGTCCAGGAGATCGTAGCTCGGCAGGCTGTCGATATCCTTCTGGTCCGGCCTCAGTTCAGCCGATGGCGCCTTGTCAATCACACTCTGCGGGATCACTTCACGGCTGGCCAGCGAGTTCCGATATCGGACCAAGTCATACACCGTGGTCTTGGGGACGTCCTTTATCACGGCAAAACCGCCCGCCATGTCACCGTAGAGGGTGGTGTATCCGGTGGCCATCTCGCTCTTATTGCCGGTGGTGAGGACCAGCCAGCCGAACTTGTTGGACAGAGCCATCAGCAAGTTGCCGCGGATGCGGGCCTGGATGTTCTCTTCGGCCACGTTGGGCCCGGCTCCGCTGAAGGGCTCGACGAGCGTCTCCA
>PDVJ01000070.1_pt2 | contig 21985 bp, 22 predicted proteins | sample 1369811 | NCBI WGS metagenome assembly PDVJ01 (sample SAMN07795376, study PRJNA414565) | Alkali sediment metagenome, whole genome shotgun sequencing project. | reverse complement strand
GGAAGTACTTGGGACTCAGAAGTTTCCTCGGCAGGTGCCATGGATCAGCAAAAAAGACTAGTTCTGCGGTATAACAAAAGCTAGCAAAAAGGCCATGGAGGTGGACTCTTTGGAAAGACCTTACGGGTTTCGGCGGGAAGACCTTCTGCTCTTCATGGATTTAAGTCAGCGGGTGGCTATCGCCCTGGAGAACTTCCGCATGGTCTCCGAGCTTTGGATCATCGCCGATTCCCTCACAAACGGCGATTAGCCGCTCCCCTTCTTCCAGGTTTTTTTTGCTCTGGATTCCCGCCTGCGCGGGAATGACAAATCACCGTTACCGCTTCGTCATGCCCGCGAAGCCTGTCCCCGCGAAGGCGGGGAGCGGGCATCCAGCAAGTAGGGTCCCTCTCTAACAACCTCAGATCGGTCAAACCCATCCGGGTTCTCCACCAGAAGTGGAGAGTTTAGTGGCTACTAATGTTCAACCACATTGATGAGCGTGTGCCTCTCGCCTCTCAGGTAACGGCGGAGATTCTCTTGGAAGATCGGGAGGACCTGGCGGACATAAAAGGTGCTGGTTCCCCCGATGTGAGGGGTCACGATGACATTCTTCATTTTCCAGAAAGGATGGCCCTGGGGGAGAGGCTCTTCGTAGAAGACGTCAAGGGCCGCACCGGCAATGGTTCCTAATTCGAGAGCCTGGATCAAAGCTTTTTCATCAACCACTTCTCCTCTGGCGAGATTCATCATGGCAGAGATGACTTCGGCTCCGACCATCCCACGGGTTTCAGGCGTGAGGGGGACCACAATGATGAAGAAGTCGACTTCCCGGGCCACGGTGAGAAGCCCATCCAATCCGAAAAACCGGTCTACCGCACCCACTTCTTTCCTTGAGCGATTGATCCCGTAGACCGTCATCCCAAAGGCCTTGCACTTCCGGGCGATCTCTTCTCCCACCACTCCCAGGCCGAGGATTCCGACTTTTTTCTGCCATAGAAGCTCAGCCGGCCACCGATCCCACACGGCGTTGTCCTGATTGCGGACCATGGCAGAAAAACGGCGAGTCCAGGCGAGCATGAGCAGGATTGCCAGTTCAGACATCTGAGGACCATGGATGCCGCGAGTGGAAGTGACCAGGATACCCTTTGGGAGCGATGGAAGACCGACGATCGAATCCACGCCTGTTCCCAGCGCTTGGATCCACCCCAGGTTCACGGCCTTCTGGATTAATTCGTCTGAAATGTTGAATGTGAGGAGAATCCTTGCCTTCTCGATGAAATCCCCGACCTCGTGTTCGGTTTTGCACGCCCGAATAGAGAGCTCAGAGAATTCCGGTTCCAGTGCTTTCTGGTATTCCTCCCCGTGCGGATCAAGAATGAGTAGATTTGTTTTCATGACTCCCTAAATTCTAATAATCTCTTTTCTGGTCTTGTGGAGGCATTCGCTGACCCCCGTCTTTGTGACCAGATAGTTGTCGCAGACCCAGACCCAAACCCTCTCTGAGCCCACGGTGGGATGGACCGTGATATTCATTCCCGCCTGAAGCTTCATGGGCTCATCATCCCGGATCAAAGGCCTCTCCACCAGATCATATCCCTGACCGTGCGCATAAGCCCTGGTTTCAGGGAGAAAGCCCTCCCGCTTGAGCAGTTCATTGTTGGCGTGCCAGATGTCCGCCGGATCCGCCCCGGGCCGGATCATTTTGAGCGTTGCCTCCTGGATCTCCCTGGCGAGCTCAGCCGCATCGCTCAACTCGGGAGGCACCTTGCTTCCAACAAAAAAGATTCTGCCGATCTCCGTGTACATGCCTCCAGGGCCGTTGACTTCAATCAAGAGAGAGAACTGGTCTCCTTCTCTCACCATTCGATTCTGAAAATGCCGCTTCCTTATGGCAACCGGCTGCCCCAGAGGACCGGATCCGCCGAGGACGAGCTGTTCTTCGCTGCCCAAGTCGGTTACGTGATGGATGATGTCAGCGATGATCTCAAAGTCTCTTCTGCCGGGCCGTATCGCTTTTTTGGCATATTCAACGGCTTGATCCTGCAAAGAGGCTGTCTTCCTGATGAGGTCTATTTCCTCGTCGCTCTTGACCGCTTTGATGGGATCCACAAGATCCGCTGCTTCAACAACGCTCCATCCAGTAAGATTCTTGAGAAGGTACTCATAGAAGGCTGCAGACATGGTCCCCTTTCCCAGGATGCCGATTTTTGCTTTTTTCTTGGCCTTCAGCACTTCCACCGCAAGTTCTGCATCATAGGTGTTGGTGAAGGCCGCACTTCGGAAGAAAGGCACTGTGAGCCTTCTCTTTACTCCCCGGAGCGTCCAAGCCGGCGGACCCACGTCTCCGGGAGGTTTGCCGCCGTGCGTGATGGTCGTCATGTCCCCGTCCACAGGGAATATGACCGTGTGAGGCTGGGCATTCCTGGCTGGAACATCCGTAAACCACTTCACATACCCTCCCAGCCATTCATTGTCATTCTGCATGACCAGGAAATCGATCTTTTCTTGCTCCATCCGTTTCCGGACTTCTTTCCACCGTCTTTTCAGCTCCCGGTCTGAGATGGATTGGGTCAATACTTCTCTTTCGTCGTCCATTCGAGTCTCCCACAGAGGTGCCATGAGTTTGATGATCTTTCGTCGATCCCTTCCCTCATTCCTTGAATTGGTCATACTGCCGGCGTCGCTTTTTGAAATTAGGGAGGAGAGTTGTCAAAAGAAGAAGGAAGGCAAAACCCAGAGCAGCGGCTGAGATGGGCCGAGTGACAAAAATCAGAAAACTGCCCTGAGAGATCAAGAGCGACTGCCGAAGGGCATTCTCCAGCATGGGCCCCAGGACATAGGCCAGGATAAGGGGCGCGCCCTCATAACCGAATTTTCTCATAATCCAGCCCACCACCCCGAAGAAGAGCATGACGTAAAGATCAAAGCTCAAATTGTTCATGCTGTACACGCCGATGAGGCAGAAGAGGAGAATCAAGGGGAAGAGGATCTTGTAAGGAATCTCGAGCACCTTCACCCACAAGCCGATCAAGGGCAGATTCAATATCAGGAGAAAAGCATTGCCCAGATACAGGCTGGCGACCAAGCCCCAGAAAAGATCGGGATGCTGCCTGATCAGGAGAGGACCAGGCTGGATTCCGTGAATGATCAGCGCGGAGAAGAAGATGGCCATGATGGGGTTGGGAGGGATTCCGAGCGAGAGAAGAGGAATGAGCGAGCTCCCAGCAGCGGCATTGTTCGCGGACTCAGGGCCTGCTACTCCAGCGATTGCTCCTTTGCCAAACTTCTCCGGATGCTTGGAAACCTTCTTTTCAACCGCATAGGAGACGAAGGTAGCTATAACCGCGCCACCTCCGGGGAGAATCCCAAGGACGAACCCGATGAGGGATCCTCTCACAATGGCCCACTTTGACTCCATCCAGTCCTTGAAGGAGGGCCACAGATTCTTGATGCGCGTCTTGAAGACTTCCCTCTTAAGACTCCCTTCAAGATTCTCCAGAATTTCAGATATTCCAAAAAGCCCCATGACCAGCGGCACAATCCCGACCCCGTCGGTCAATTCATTAATCCCAAAGGTGAAGCGGGGAAAACCACTAATGAGATCCAGTCCAATGCTTCCTAGGATAATACCGACCAGGCCCATCATAATGGCCTTCAAAACAGACCCCTGCGCGAGATACGTGACAATGATCAAGCCCGTGCACATCAGGGCAAAATACTCTGGAGGACCGAGTCTTAATGCAGCATGGGCGAGAGGAATGGCCACAAGCATAAGCCCGATATTGGCTATCGTTCCTGCAATGAACGATCCCCATGCGGCAATCCCCAGAGCAGGCCCAGCACGCCCCTGGCGGGCCATCTGGTGCCCATCGATGCAGGTCATGACCGAAGAAGCCTCACCTGGAATGTTGACCAGGATAGAGGTCGTCGAGCCTCCGTACTGAACGCCGTAGTAAATGCCTGCGAGCAAAATGATGGTGGACGTAGGCGAAAATTTGAATGTCGCCGGAAGCAGAAGGGCCATGGCGCCGGCAGGGCCGATGCCGGGAAGAACCCCTACGAGAGTTCCAACCAGCACGCCTACGCCACAAAAGAGAAAATTGATCGGCTGGAACGTGACTTGAAAACCATAAAGGATGCTGTCAAAAAAATCCACGTCTCTTCCTCAGAACCCGAACAACCCTTGAGGGAATTGGCAGTTCAGCCATTTAGAGAAAACCAAATGGCTGAAGAGCGTCGCCAGAAGGGCGCAAAGCAAAACAAACCAGATTTTCTTTCTTTCAAGAACCCAAAAGAGAAGGGTCATGAGGAGAAAGGTGGTGATGAGGTAGCCCAGGGCCGGCATGACCCTGGCATAGACCGTGAGAACAAGCAGGACAAAAAAAATCCTCCGCCACATGGTGCCGGCGAAGAGGGGCTTGTGCCGCACGTCCTCTTTTCGAAGAGAGGCTTCAACGCATAGGATGAGGGAAAGGATTCCAAGAATCGCAGAGGCGCCGAAGGTCATGAACCCCATGCCGGGATTATGGAACGTTCCAATCCCTATGCGAATGGACTCCGCAAAGACTAAAATGGAGACAAGCAGCCAGAAGAGGCTGCTTGTCTGATCAAGCGCTTTCATGATTTCTTTTCAACATCTGGACTCCGGCCCTTCGCTCGGAGTCGTTGATAAAACCGTGTCCCGCCTTGTCCTCCCATTGAAAGGAAAGGAGGAGGATTTACTTCGCCACTTCCTTCTGAATGCCAAGCTTCTTGATCAACTCTGCGAAACGCATGGACGCATCATCCAGATACTTCTTTGTGTCGGCCGAGTTTCGATAAGAAACGGCGAACTCAATATTGGCAATGGTCTGCACGAATTGTGGATCATCCATGGCCTGGCGGAAGGACTCATCCAGCTTTTTGATGACCGCAGCAGGTGTCCCCTTGGGAGCGGCGATCATGAACACGGTTTCGTTGATGAAATCATATCCCAGATCCCGAAAGGTGGGCACATCCGGGAAACTTTTCATCCTCTTCTCACCATGGGTGGCAACCAATCGGAGCGACCCTTCTTTGACATGAGGAAGCCATTCCGTGCTATCGGACATGGCCGTCACATGGCCTCCCAGCACCGCGGCAAGGCCGGGAGCGCCTCCGGTTTGCGGAACGTGAGTCCATTGAATGCCTTCCTTCATAGCAACAAATTCCATGGCCATATGCATGGGAGAGCCGGCCCCGGATGTCGCATAGGTGACTTTCCCGGGATTCTTTCGAGCATATTCCACCAGATCTTTGAAGGTCTTGTAAGGAGAATCCGATTTCACGACCACGCCGGACTCGACGGCTGCAAAATGCATCACCGGAATGAAGTCGTCCGAGCTGTACGGGACCCCCCTCAACTGGGGAATCCGTATAAGGCCGGTGCTGGTGCAACTCGTGATCTCATAGCCGTCGGGTTTCTTCGTGGCGACCTGCGCCAGGGCCACAGACCCTCCCCCTCCCCCGACATTCGAAACAATGGCGGGCTGCCCAAGGAATTTCTCAGCTTTGGTTGCAAGGATGCGCGTGGCCGTGTCCAGCGTTCCCCCCGGCGCAAAGGTGACGATCACGTTCACCGTTTTCGTCGGGTAGTCCTGTGCAAAAGAAAAAACAGGGAGCAGAACAAAAAGAAGCCCTAACACAACCGCGCTGATGGCCTTTGATCTTTTCGCTTTCATTGGAATCCTCCTTCTTGGATATGCCTATCGTTCATAAAGTCTTTTACCTGTCCTGTCAAGCTAACCTGTCAAAACGTTCAAAAGTGTTTGCGCGGGGCTGCCACACGTCGGACAGATTCGGAGCTTTTTCTGGAGTGACTGGCGGGAGGGCGCCGTCTTTTCACGACTTATCTGTGGGGGAAGCCCCGGCCCCGAGCGCAGGCGAGGGGAACGGTGGAGGAAGCAAGTTTCCCTCGCAGATAAGTCGTAGAAAAGACCAGCCCGGGAGACTTGGAACGCAAGAAAAGGCCCCGACCCTGTCCGACATGCGACCGCTTATTCCCATTCGATGGTGCTCGGCGGTTTTGAGGAGATGTCGTAAACCACGCGGTTGACGCCGCGCACCTCATTGATGATGCGGTTGGAGATTCTGGCCAGGATCTCGTAAGGGACCCGGGTCCAGTCCGCCGTCATGGCATCCAGGCTGTCCACGATCCTGACGGCAATCACCTTCTCATAGGTCCGCTCATCCCCCATCACCCCCACCGTTCTTACAGGGAGAAGCACGGCAAAGGACTGCCAGACCTTTTCATAGAGATCTGCTTTCCGGATCTCTTCGAGAAGAATCCCGTCCGCGGACCGCAGCACCTCCAGCCGCTCCTCGGTGATCTCCCCCAGGATACGAACGGCAAGTCCCGGTCCCGGAAAGGGCTGGCGCATGACGATTTCCCTCGAGAGTCCGAGCTCAAATCCGACCTGCCGACCCTCGTCTTTGAAAAGTTCCCGGAGCGGCTCGATCAACTCCAGATTCATGACGTCCGGCAGCCCGCCCACATTGTGGTGGCTCTTAATGGTTGCCGAGGGCCCCTTAAAAGATTCCCAGGTCTCTGGCTTTTTTTTCGAACACCGTGATGAACTCCCGGCCGATGATCTTGCGCTTCTGCTCCGGGTCAGTGACCCCTTTGAGCTTGTTGAGAAAATGTTCGGACGCATCGACCACATGGATACGGATGTGATAGAGATCGCGAAAAAGCTCGATCACCTCTTCTTTTTCACCTCTCCTCAACAGGCCGTTGTCCACAAAAATCGGGGAAAGCTGATCCCCGATGGCCTTGTGAAGAAGTACCGCAGTGATGGTGGAATCGACTCCCCCTGAGACCCCGCAGATGACCCGTTCCTTCCCGATTCTTTTTTGCAGGTCCTGAACGGTCCTTTCGACAAAAGAACTCATCGTCCACAGGGGCTCGCATCCGCAGATCCTGAACAGGAAGTTCTTGAGAATGCGCATTCCCCTCGGGGTGTGAGCAACCTCCGGATGAAACTGGACCCCGAAGAACTTTCGGGAAGGGTCTGCCATGGCGGCGATAGGGCTGTTCCTGCTGCTGGCCAGGACCTTGAAGCCCTCGGGCATCTGTTCGATGCGGTCGCCATGGCTCATCCAGACCGCCTCCTCCTTCCCTCTGTTAAGACTGTGGAAGAGGCTGCGGAAATCCCTGACCTTGATCCCGGCGCTCCCGTATTCCCGGTCCTCTGCTTTTGCGACCACGCCGCCCAGCACGTGAGTCAGGTACTGCATGCCGTAGCAGATTCCGAGCACCGGAACCTGCAGGTCCAGAATTCGAGAATCCGCAATGGGCGCGGCTTTGTCGTATATGCTGGACGGCCCTCCGGACAGAATGATTCCCCTCGGACGGAACGTTTTGATCTTCGACAGGCTCAGGTTGAAAGGATGGATCTCGCAGTAAACCTGGGCTTCACGCACCCTTCTGGCAATGAGCTGGGTGTACTGGGATCCAAAATCAAGAATTAGGATCTTCTGGGAGTAAATGTCCTTGGCCATTCCTATTCCACCCTGTAGTTCGGAGCCTCCTTGATGATGATCACGTCATGGACATGGCTTTCCCGGAGTCCTGCCGCCGTGATTTGCATGAATCTCGGTTTGGTTTGAAGCTCCTGGATGCTCCTGCTGCCGAGATATCCCATGCCCGCTCTGAGTCCGCCCACCAGCTGATAGACCGTCTCGGCAAGGGGCCCCCGGTAAGGAACCCGGCCGACAATGCCCTCGGGCACGAACTTCTTCTCAGATTCCACTTCAGCCTGAAAGTAGCGATCCTTGCTGCCCTCTTTCATGGCCTCGATCGAGCCCATGCCCCGGTAAACCTTGTAGGAGCGGCCTTGAAAGAGAATCGTCTCTCCCGGGCTCTCCTCGGTCCCGGCAAAGAGGCTGCCGATCATCACCGAGTCCGCCCCTCCGGCAAGGGCTTTGGTCACATCACCGGAGTACTTGATCCCTCCATCGGCGACAATGGGGATGCCCCATTTTCTCGCCTCTTCGGCGCAGTCCATAATCGCCGTCATCTGGGGGACGCCGATGCCTGCGACCACACGGGTGGTGCAGATGGATCCCGGCCCGACTCCCACCTTCACGCCGTCGGCACCGGCTTCGGCCAGGCTCCTCGTTCCCTCGGCGGTGGCTACATTTCCTGCAACCACCTCCAGGCGCGGGAACTTCTTTTTCAGGGTCGCGACGGTCTGGATCACTCCTTGGGAGTGACCGTGGGCCGTATCCACAACGACCACATCCACATTGGCACTGATCAACCTCTCCACCCGCTCTTCCATGTCCGCGCCCACGCTGACGGCTGCCCCGACTCTCAACCGGCCGAGTTCATCCTTGCAGGCATAGGGGTATTTCTTGATCTTCTCAATGTCCTTGATCGTGATCAACCCCAGGAGCTTTCCCTTGTCGTCCACCACCAGCAGCTTCTCTATTCTCCGCTCGTGCAGAATGGCCTTTGACTCCTCGAGGGTGATTCCCGGCCTTGCGGTAGCCAGGTTGTCCTTGGTCATCACGGCTTCCACCTTCTGATCCAGGTTGGTTTCAAACCTCAGATCCCTGTTGGTGATGATGCCTACCAGTTTGCCTTTCTTAACGACCGGGACGCCGGAGATCCTGTACTTGCCCATGATCTCCATGACCTCGTAGAGCTTCCGATCCGGCTCGATGGAAATGGGATCCACGATCATCCCGCTCTCTGATTTCTTGACCTTCTCCACCTCGAGCGCCTGGCGTTCAATGCTCATGTTCTTGTGGACAAACCCGATGCCCCCCTGCCGTGCCATGGTGATCGCTGTGGCGGATTCCGTGACCGTGTCCATCGCGGCGCTGACAATAGGAACATTGAGCTGAATGCTCCTTGACAGCCTGCTTCTGACCTCCACCTCCGCAGGCAGGATGGCGGAATGGCCCGGAATCAGAAGGAGGTCATCAAAAGTAAATCCGACCTTGAAATCTCTTTGCTCCATCACAACCTCCAATTCATCAAAAAATCACTCTGAAGAGTACAAAATTCAGTGGATTGAATATCGAATCACGAAGTTTGACTACCAGTTTGGTTTCCTTCGACATTCATCATCCTTAATTCGACAAGGTGCAGAGAAGTTACAGACCAAGATTCCAGATTCCAGAAACCGTATCAGAGGGAGGAGCCTTTTTCAAGGCCCAAATGGTTGAGGACGCTCTTAATCCGGGCTTCCAAATTGATCATGTAGGCAGGTTCAGTCTGCTTAGGCGAGGGAAGCGGATCGTACTCGATCTCTCTGATTCTTTCGAAAACGCGTCTTAGATCTCCTTTTTCTCTGATCCAGTATTCCTCTACCATCGCCTTGAAATCAAGGGCGGTTTGAATGGACCGCTGCAAAAAAGCTTCTACGTCTTCGTCCACGTACACATAACGATGACCTTGGCAGAGGATCTCTGCGTCCAGGGAAGCCAGGCGTTTTAGGGAATTAAGATACACGTCGAAATCGGCAAGACTGTCCGTAGAAATGTAGCCTGAGCTCAAAGCACAGCCTGCCGATTCCGATGCAACCAGGATCTTCTTCTCCGGCACATAGTAACTCAGGAAATCCCATGTGTGCCCCGGAGTGGCCAGAACACTTACCGTCAAGCCATCCCCCAGCTCAACAACATCACCGTCCTGAAGCACCCTATCGAGCTCAAAAGGTTCAAAGGGGTCTCTGACGAGCTCTGCCTCATCAAACTCAAAAAGCACATTCGCTGCACCTTCGCTCAGCTTTTGGATGAGGTTGATTGCGTTCGGCCTCTTCAGGATATCACCGGCTTTTCTGGATGCGCCTGTTTCAAGACCGGGGAAGACTTTTTTCAGGTAAGGAACCGCTCCGCAGTGATCAAAATGGACGTGGGTGATGAAGACCATGCGGGGAGAATCGCCATTCAGTATGGACGTGATCGCTTCCCGGTAAACACCGCCGAGCAGTGCAAGGCCTCCGTCAAAAAGGACCGGCTTTTTGCCTTTCAGAAGATAAATGGGATTGTGAGACCAGCCGACAACGAAAAACCCGTCCCTCACCTCTCCCGTCTTATTGAAAATCAAGCGAAGGCTCTCCTTCTTGTTCGCAGCAAATCGTAACTAATCAGGTAGATAGACTGAAGGAAAAGACATGCGCGATCAAACAAAGCCAAAATCGTTTGGAAACGTTTACAGGTGATTGTGTCATGGATGATCATTATTGCCCTTCAGTCTTCAGCCTTCAGCCTAAACACCTGAGCAGTTCCAGCAAATCAAGAGATTGGTCGCCATGAGATTCCTCCTACACATCCGCTTTTCTGACAAGGGGTTTGAAAATATCCAGAACCGAGGAGATCTCCCGGCACCGGAAGATCCTTGCCATCAGGAAATAGACGGCCACTCCCGCAAAAATAACACCCGTGAGGGTCAAGGCAGGAGACCACAAGTTGCCCGCCTCCCCCGAGCTTAACCATCTTCCATTGAGGGCATACAGGACAAGCCCCATAACCGCCGACGCCGCGATGCTCCTGGCCGCGGAGGAGAAGATCGGTTTCAGATCGAGGAGTTCGCCTCTTCCTCTGAGAATAAAGATCAGGAGGAGAAGCTGCACAGTGGAAGACAGGGAAAGGGACAGAGCCAATCCCCCGTGCCTCAAAGGCCCCATGAGCAGGAGGCTGAGAAGGCCGTTCACGATCATGGTGATCGTCGCCACCTGGACCGGTGTTTTGGTGTCCTGAAAAGCATAAAAGGCCGACAGCATCACCCGGCTCGCGCTGAAAGCCCAAAGACCGAGAGAATAAAACAAAAGAGCTTCAGCGGTCATCAGGGTCGTCACTTGATCAAAAGCCCCTCTCTGAAAGAAGACCTCGATGATGGGCACCCGGAGAATGATCATCCCCACGGTGGCAGGAGTCGTGATGAAAAAAACGAGTCGGAGGGCATGGCCCAGGGTCTCTCTGAAATCCGAAAGATCCTTGCCTGCCACTTGTTTTGCAAGGGAGGGAAGGGCTGCCGTGCTGATGGCAATGGCGAACACCCCAAGAGGAAACTCCACGATTCGGTCTGCATAGTAGAGCCACGAGATGCTTCCCTGCGGAAGAAAAGAGGCGAGGAGCGTGCCGATGAACTGGTTCACCTGATAGACCGCTGAGCCGAAGACCGCCGGAAGCATGAGAAGACCGATCTTTTTCACGGCCGGATGTCCCGGCATCCAGAGAGGCCGGAGGGAAAACCCTTTTTTCAGTATCCAGGGAATCTGAAGCAGAACCTGGAGGATGCCGCCGATGATGACGCCGATGGCCACTCCCACGATGGGCTCGGAGAGCCGGGGTGAAATCCACATCGCTCCGGCGATAATTCCGACGTTGAGGAGGATGGGCGCTGCAGCCGGAGCGGCAAAGTGCCTGAGAGAATTCAGAACACCCATGAAGAAGGCCACCAGGCTGACGAGGAAAATATAAGGGAAGGTGATGCGGGTCAGCAGCACGGTCAGCTCATATTTCGCGCCGGATGCGCCAAAGCCGTAGGCCTGGATTCTCACAATCCAAGGGGACAGCACAACGCCGAGGATCGTCACCACGACCAGCAGGAGGGAAAGAAGGGTGAGGACCGCCCTTGCCAGTTCAAAGGCGTCCTGCTTCGACTTCCGGGTCAATGTCTCTGTGAAAACCGGAATAAAGGCTATGGTGAGAGACCCTTCGGCAAAAAAGCGTCTCAAGAGGTTGGGGATACGGAAGGCCACGAAAAAAGCATCCGCCGCCATGGTTGAGCCAAAGAAATAGGCCACGACCATATCGCGAACCAGTCCCAGGATACGGCTGAGAAGCGTGTAGAAACCCACGGTCCCTGCAGCCCGGCTGACGTTCTCTTTTTCTGTTCGATCAGAGTTCACTTGAACAAAATTTCTTGACAAAACGCTATCTTTTGGCTATCAAAAATGTTTTACCGATTGCAATTAACCTTCCCAAAAGGAGATCAGGATTTGGCAAACCATCCATCCGCCCTCAAAAGGGCAAGACAGAGCAAGACCCGAAAGCTTAGAAACCTCGCTCATAAGACCAGGGCGAAGTCCGTTGTCAAAGAAGTCAGAGCGCTTTTGGAGAGCAACGACACCGCCCAGGCCCAGGAAAAGCTCAAGAAGGCGGTTTCCACACTCCACCGCAGTGTCTCAAAAGGAGTCCTTCACAGAAAGAAAGCCTCACGGAAAATTTCCCGCCTTGCCCGTGCGGTAAACCGGGCCGTATCGGCAAAGCCCGCTTAACTGCAAAGCGAAAGGATAAGACTTTCCAGGATCGGCCTGGGACTGGATCCTGACTTGAGGCGATCGTCGGACCGATAAAGAAGGTCAAGGGCCTTGCCCAAGTCCTCCTCGCTCCAGTGAGGCGCCTGCTCAACCAGCTTTTCCGCCGGTTTTGACCACAGTCCAAGTTTCTTCTGCACCTCACCGACGCTCCCTCTTCTCTTCAGAACCGCCTTGGTCTGCCAGAGGAGCCTGATCTGCCGGTTCAGCATGCTGATGAGTCCCAGTGGCGCACCCCTCAGGTCCTCTTCTTCCAGGTATCTCTTCAATATTCGCAGGGATGAGCGACAGTCCCTCATGGACACCGCGTCCATGAGTTCAAAAACCGTGTAGACCCGGCTGTGCATCACAGCCTCCTTCACCTGATCAAGGCTCACGGCCTTGCCGTATCTCAGTTGAAGTTTCTCAAGCTCGGAGTAGAGCTCTCTCGGCCTGTTTCCCACAACCGCATAGAGAGAGGCACAAGCTTCCCCGTCAACGGTCATCCCGAGATCCTCAGAAGCAGTCTTCTTGATCCACGGCACAATCTGTTCCTCTTTCAATTCATCAAAGGGGACGGCGACGCCCTGGGATCTGAATTTCTTGTAGAACTTCATGTTGAAGTTTGTCCTGGATGAAATGAAAATCAGACAGGTAGACGGCGAGGGTTTTTCAAGATAGGGAAGGAACTTCTCCAGTTGATCGGCGGTGAAGGATTCCGTCCTTCGCAGAATAATGAGCCGGCGAGAGGCAAGGAAAGGCACGGAACTGGCCCTGTTGATGATTCCTTCCGGTTCGATGTGTTTTTCCCCGATCTTTTCGTCTCCATAGAGGACTTCGAGGTTGAGATCTCTCACCGCCTCAGGCACGAGCAGGGTCCGCAGGATGACCAGCACCCTTTCCATGCGGAACTCACCAGGACCATAAAAAAGATAAAAGGGAGCGACCTGCTCTTTCCTGGCCGCTTTGAGAACATCGTCTGGTTGCAGATGCTCAGGCATCAAAATCGTTCCATGGTTCTGAGATAGATTCTTTTTGCCAGGCGGCTGGCAATTCTCTCCAGAGCCTTCTGTTCGGTGTAACGCGTTTCCAGGGGATCGCCGCTGACAGCGTAGCTGTCTTGCTCTTCCATGGCTGCTTCGCGCCAAATGATTTTGCCCTGGCGCCTGTCCAACAGCTGGACATCCAGTCTCACCCTGAGCTTCCGTGACCTGGTGACTTCATAGGTCGACGTATTCCCCCCGACCGTCACGTCCTGGGACCTGTAGGTCAGTGGATCAGCCCTGATCTCCAGGATCTTGCCGATGAGCACCACTTGCGCCTTCTCCTCCGGCACGAGAGGGACTCTTCCATTGCTGATGAACTCCTGACGGATCACCTTGGTGAAATTCGCTTCAAAGCCTATCTCGGAAGACGTGCTTGAGAATAGGGGTATGGCCAGACTTTCAAGCTGAATCCCCACAGGTTCGCCGTCGGCCCTGAAGTGATACCCGCAGCCCGCCAGCAAAAAGCTCAGCAGAAGAATTGCTCCGCAGCATCTCATCTTTATTCTCTTCCTAAACAACCACGTTGACCAGTTTCTGCCCGACTACAATGACTTTCTTCACCGCCTTCCGACCGACGAAGCTCAGGACTCTCTCGCTTCCGAGAGCCGCCGCTTCGATCTCTTTTTCAGTGAAAGAGGCAGGGACTTCCATCCGGTCACGCACCTTGCCGTTGACCTGCAGCACGATGAGCCTCGTGGCCACTTCGAGCGCCTCAGCCCGGTAGGCCGGCCACCGGACGTTCAACAGCAGTTCCTCGTGACCCAGCATTCGCCAGAGTTCCTCCGTGATATGCGGCACCACGGGGCTGAGAAGAAGAACCGTTGCCTCCACGGCTTCTTTGACCACCGACCACGTGAGGCTTGAGTGCTTTTCAGCACCGGCCAAGACCTTGTGGACATCGTTGACCAACTCCATCACGGCGCTGACAGCGGTGTTGAAATGAAAGCGGTCTTCTATATCGTTGGTCACTTTCTTGACGGTCTGATGGGTCTTGCGGTGCAGGTCTTTCAAATCCTCCGGAAGCGTTTCATCCCCGCCGTAGAGCGTCGCCTTCCTGAGTTCTTCAAGGTTCTCCTCCACCAATCGCCACACGCGATGGAGGAACCGGAAGGAACCGTCCACCCCCTGGTCGCTCCACTCCAAATCCCGTTCCGGAGGGGACGCGAAAAGGCAAAACATCCGGACCGTGTCTGCGCCGTAACGTTCGATCAGGTCTTCCGGGTCCACCACGTTCTTCTTGGACTTGGACATCTTGAGCGTGGGCCCGACCCTCACCGGCGACCGGCAGCGAGTGCAGCGATTATCCTGCACTTCCTTGGGGAAGAGATACCCGTGGTTCGGACACTCCTGTGTTTCCTTGCACACCATTCCCTGGGTCAGCAGATTGGTGAAAGGTTCGCTGAATGTTACCTCGCCGAAGTCCCGCAGAACTCGGGTGTAGAAACGGGAGTAAAGGAGATGGAGGATGGCATGTTCAATGCCCCCGATGTACTGGTCTACCGGCAGCCAGTATTCCACCCTCTTCGGATCAATGGGGCCTTTGTCGTAGTCGGCACAGGCAAACCGATCGAAATACCATGAAGACTCCACAAAGGTGTCCATGGTGTCGGTCTCTCTCCTGGCCTTTCCATGGCACTTCGGACAGGAGGTCTCATAGAAGGAGGGCTCAAAAGGAAGGGGCGATCCGCCGTTCGGCCTCAACTCCAGATTCAGAGGCAGAACCACGGGAAGGTCTTTCTCAGGGACAGGAACGGTTCCGCACCGATCACAGGTGATGATGGGAATCGGGGCTCCCCAGTATCTCTGTCTCGAAATGTTCCAGTCTCTCAACCTGTAGTTCACCGTCTTGTGTCCCAACCCATTGGACTCCAGGTATTCGGCGATGCGGTCCATGGCCTCCAGATTTCGCTGCCCGTTGAAAGGACCTGAGTTGACGAGAACCCCTTCTTCCACGTAGGCCTCGGTCATGGCCTCCTCGGACAACTCCCGGTCAAAGGGTTTGATCACGACTCGGAGGCGCAGGTTGTATTTCTTGGCGAACTCAAAGTCTCTCTGGTCGTGGGTAGGGACCGCCATGATCGCTCCGGTTCCGTAATCGAAGAGAACAAAGTTGGCCACATAAATGGGAATCTCCTCCCGGGTCACGGGATTGATGCAGGTGCGGCCTGTGAAAACCCCTTCCTTCACGGTCAAATCCGCGGTCCGGATATAGCTGTCCACCTTCAGTGTCTTTTCAATAAAGGAAAGGACCTCCTGCTCTTGAGGTCGCCCCCTGACCAGGCTCTTCAGCATGGGATGCTCCGGAGCAAAACAGAGAAACGTGGCGCCAAAGAGCGTGTCCTGCCTGGTGGTGTACACCTCGATCACGTCCTTCGAGCCCACCACAGGAAAGCGAATGATGGCGCCGTAGCTCTTGCCGATCCAGTTCTTCTGCATCGTCAGAACCCGCTCCGGCCATCCCTGCAGCTTGTCGCAGTGCTCCAGCATCTCCTCCGCATAGTCCGTGATTTTGAAAAACCAGCTGTCCATCTCTTTGAGCGTCACTTCCCGGTCCGAGTGCCGCCAGCACCGGCCGTTCTCGACCTGCTCTTTGGCCAGCACGGTCTGGCAGCTTTCACACCAGTTCACAAAGGTCCTCTTCTTGTAGGCCAGCCCTTTTTCGAACATCTTGATGAACACGAGCTGCTCCCAGCGGTAGTATTCGGGATTGCACGTGGTCACCTCGCGATCCCAGTCGTAACTGAAGCCCATGCGTTTGAGCTGGGCTTTCATGTTCGCGATGTTGTTGTAGGTCCAGCGGGCAGGATGGGTCTTGTTCTCGATGGCTGCATTCTCCGCAGGCAACCCGAAGGCGTCCCAGCCCATGGGGTGAAGCACATTCTGCCCTTTCATCCTCTTGTATCTTGCCACCACATCGCCGATGGTGTAGTTCCGCACATGCCCCATGTGGATCCTCCCCGAGGGATAGGGGAACATCTCCAGGAGGTAGTACTTCTCCTTGGCCGGGTCTTCGGTCACCTTGAACAGCTTTTCCTTGTCCCACTGATCCTGCCACTTCTTCTCGATTTCTTGAGGGTTGTATTTCATAGGATTCCGACACCTTCCATACTGACGCATTTGAAGACGTGAGGCATGGAAGAAAGAAGGTCTTCTTTCAGCCATGCCTCTTGTAAACCTTTCTCCACAGGGTTCCGCTATCCCCCTTGATCGACGACTCCCTCCGCCTTCAGCTGATTGTAAATGTGATCCAGAACCCCGTTGATGAACGCGCCCGACTCTTCCGTGCCGTATCTCTTTCCCAGCTCCACCGCTTCATCAATGGAAACCTTCGGCGGCACATCCTTCATATAAAGGACTTCATAGATCGCGATCCTCAGGATGTTGATATCCACCCGTGACATTCTTTCCACGCGCCAGTTCTTCGAGGACCGGCTGATCAATCGGTCCAGATCCGTCCTGTTTTCCCAGACGCCCACCACCACTTCCCTGGAGTAGGGCCTGATCTCCTTGGGCGGACCAAAGCTCTCGCAAACACGCTCAAAGCTTTCGCCCGGATCGCCTGGATTGTATTCCATATGAAAAAGAACCTGGATGGCGAGTTCCCTCGCCCGACGCCTTTTTCCCATGATGTTTTGTTCTTGGGCATCCGCCCATTCCCGACACGGAAGAGGTCGGGGCTCACCCGGGACTCAGAGGGCTAGAGTTGTTTCAAAAGGTCCACCATCTCCATGGCGGCCAGAGCTGCATCCCAGCCCTTGTTTCCCGATTTGGTGCCTGCCCTTTCAATCGCCTGCTCCAGGTTGTCCGTCGTCAGCACCCCAAAAGCGACCGGTACCTTGGTGTCCAGGGAGACCATGGCAATTCCCTTGGAGACCTCTGCAGCCACGTAGTCGAAGTGAGGCGTGGAGCCCCGGATCACGGCCCCGAGACAAATCACCGCATCCACTTTGCCGCTTTCGGCGAGTTTCTTGGCGGCCAGGGGAATCTCAAAAGCACCAGGCACCTTGACCAGAAGGAGCTGCTCCTCGGTGGCCCCGTGGCGCTTGAGGGCGTCAACCGCTCCTTCCACCAGCTTTGAGCTGATGAAGTCATTGAACCGGCTGACCACCAGCCCGAATCGATACCCTTCTGCAGAAATCTTTCCTTCCAACGTCTTAGGCATGTGAATGTCCTCTCCTTTGTGTGTTGACGGCCGACGTTCATCAAGGGCTCTTCCTGCCCTAGCTCACTTCGCGGGAAACCCTTCCCTTCAGATTTAAAAGGTGACCCAGTTTCTGACACTTGGTGACAAGATATCTCAGGTTTTCAGGCCTTGGCTCGGTTTCAACCGGGATCCTGTCCACCACCTGAAGCCCGTATCCTTCAAGGCCGATAATCTTCTTGGGATTGTTGGTCATAAGCCTCATCTTCTTTACGCCGAGGGAGGCCAGAATCTGCGCTCCCACTCCGTAGTCCCTCAGGTCCGCTTCAAAGCCCAGTTCCCTGTTTGCCTCGACCGTATCTCTTCCTTTGTCCTGCAGCGCATAGGCCTTGATTTTGTTGGCCAGCCCGATCCCGCGGCCTTCCTGTTGCATGTAAAGAATGACCCCGAGGCCTTCCTCCTCCACCATTTCCATGGCTCTCTGGAGCTGGGCTCCGCAGTCACAACGAAAGGAGCCAAACACGTCTCCTGTCAGGCACTGGGAGTGCACCCTCACCAGGACCTCTTTCTCGGGGTGGAGCTCTCCTTTGACCAGAGCCAGGTGCTCGTACTGGTCAATGTCATTCATAAAAGCGACGGCTCTGAATTCCCCATAGGCCGTCGGCAAAATCGTTTCTGCCACCTTATGCACGAAGGATTCAGTCCTCATCCGATGGGCGATGATATCCGCAATGGAAACGATCTTGAGGCCGTGTTTTTGCGAGAACTTCTCCAGGTCAGGCATGCGGGCCATGGTGCCGTCATCATTCATCACCTCGCAGATGACACCGGCAGGCTTAAGCCTGGCAAGTCTTGCCAGATCCACGGAGCCCTCGGTCTGGCCGGTTCTGAACAGAACCCCTCCGCGCCGGGCCCGTATGGGAAAAACATGGCCCGGCTGAACCAGATCCTCCGGTTTCGAGTCGTCCGCAACCGCGGTGAGGATGGTGCGCGCCCTGTCCGCTGCAGAGATTCCCGTGGTGACTCCTTCCCGCGCTTCAATCGAAACCGTGAAGGCCGTCTTGAAAGCGGAACGGTTATCGAAAGCCATCAAGGGCAGTTTCAATCTATCCACGATTTCCGGAGCCATGGAAAGGCAGATCAATCCACGGCCATACTTGGCCATGAAATTAATCGCCTCAGGAGTGGCCTTTTCCGCCGCCATCGTGAGATCACCCTCATTTTCCCGGTTTTCATCATCCACAAGAATAATCATCTTGCCCTGTTTCAGATCTTCCAGGGCTTCTGGAATCGTTGCAAGTGGCATGTTATCTAATCCCCAAAGCCATATTTAAGAACTTCTCCACATATTTCCCTATCAGATCCGTCTCAATGTTGACAGGATCTCCCACCTTTTTCTTGAGGATCCCTGTCTCTTTTCCGGTCTGAGGAATGACATTGACTTCGAAGCCGTGGTCGTCGCAACGATTGACGGTGAGGCTGATTCCGTCTACGGCAACAGAGCCTTTTTCGATAATATACTTCAGGAGATTCTCTTCAACGCCGAACCAAAGAACCCAGGACCGCTGCCTCTGTTCTTTCTTGAGAATCCTTCCCACCCCATCCACATGACCGGAGACAAGGTGTCCTCCAAGGCGATCCGTGACACGAAGCGCCCTTTCGAGATTTACCTCATCCCCGACCTTGGTCTCGGTCAGGGTGCTCGTTGAAAGAGTCTCCGCGGATACATCCAGGCGAAACGAGCCCTGGCCGAGGCGAGTGACCGTCAGGCAGACTCCGTCTACAGAGACACTCTCTCCTATTCGGATATCGGGCATGTCAAAGAGAGGCGAAATCGTGATGCTCAGATCCTCTCCAAAGCGACTGAGCTCCTTGACTTTGCCGATTCCCTCTATGAGTCCCGTAAACATGCATCACTCTATTTCAATTCCAGTACTCTATCCCTTGTATAGCCAATCGATGGCTTCACACATAATTTGAAGAAAATTCAAACCGCAGAATGTCGAACAAGGAATATCGAATGTCGAAGTAAACACTTCATCATTCTGCGGTTCATGATTCGATATTCGACATTCTCTCCTCTGACTCAACTGCAAAGAGCAAAGCTACGGATATTCAGGATACCCCACAATCAGCAGGTCGTCTCCAAAACGCTTGATCCGGATGTCCTTCAACGGAATGCTTTGATCCATTTTGCTCGGCCCCTGCCCCAAGGCCATGGGCCTGCCGTCACTTCCCCCGAAAATTTTGGGAGCCTTGAAAATACAGAACTTATCAATGAGCTTTTCCCGGATCATGGCTCCCATAAGTGTTGCGCCGCCCTCGAGAAGAACCGAAGTGATCGACCTATTTCCTAACATATCCATCAACGCGATCAGGTCAATTCTCCCTTCCTTTTTGGGGCACACGAGGAAGGATATCCCCTTTGTCTTGAGCCTCTCGATACGGCGGGGAGGAACATCCTCACTGACTGCGATGAGGGTCTCGGATCCGTGTGGATGCGCAAGCACCCGGGCATTCACCGGAATTCTCAGGTGCGTGTCCACGATGATACGAACCGGATCTTTCCCTCTTCCCTTCTTGAGCCGGGTGTTCAGGAGAGGATCGTCGGCCATCACGGTTCCGACCCCCACCAGGATGCCGTCCACCTGATGCCTGAGACGGTGAACCCATTCTCTGGACCGCTCATTCGTGACCCACCGCGAGTGTCCTGTCGAAGTCGCTGTCCAGCCGTCCAGAGTCAACGCGGTTTTGGCGATCACGAAGGGACGCCCCTTGGTGACATAGGTCACAAACCATTCATTGAGACGCCGGCACTCCGCTTCCAGGACACCGGTCACGACCTCCACTCCTTGCCCGGACAGATAGTCGCACCCTCCGCCCGTCACGTGAGGGTTTGGATCCCTCATCCCCACCACGACTTTCCGAATGCCCTTTTCAAGAATCGCTTGCGTGCAGGGAGGGGTTCTTCCAAAGTGGTTGCACGGTTCCAGGGTCACATAAAGGGTGTCTCCCCGCCTGGCTTTGCCTCGGAGCTGGTTCAGAGCCTCCACCTCGGCATGAGCCCCTCCTGCCTTCCGGTGAAAGCCCGCTGCAACGACTTGACCCCTCCTGGCAATCACCGCTCCCACGGCAGGGTTCGGCGAGGTTTTCCCCAGGCCCTTTCCGGCAAAGCCAAGAGCCGCTTTCATGAACTTCTCGTGCCTGTCCTTCAACGTCTGACCGCTCAACCCCTTCTCTCGAGACCCGGCAGTCAATCCGCCGGAAGGCTTTTCTTTGTTCCCTCCTTCTCTTTCCGCGTCTTGAGGATTCCCTCCAGCTCGGCCATGAACTCGTTGATGTCCCTGAACTGCCTGTAGACCGAGGCGAAGCGCACATAGGCCACTTCGTCCCACTCTTTGAGACGATTGATGACCCTTTCCCCAATCTCCTTGCTGTCGATCTCCTTTTTGCCGAGCTCCTGGAAATAGAGCTCCACGGAATCCACGAACTCATCTATCTTCGTAATGCTCACCGGCCTTTTCTGGCAGGCTTTCTTGATCCCCCCGATGATCTTGTCCCTGCTGAAGGGCTCCCGCCTCCCATCCTTCTTAATCACCATGGGAAGGATCTCTTCCAGCTTTTCGTAGGTGGTGAACCTTCTGTCGCATTCAATACATTCCCGGCGGCGGCGGATGGTGCGACCGTCCTTGCTTAACCGGGAGTCAATGACCTTGTTGTCCAGTTTACTGCAGTAGGGACATCTCATAGGCTCAACCTCACTGTTTCTATTCCGGCTTCTGCGAGCATTTGATCAGAAAGAGGATCATCATAACCCTCCTCATAAAAGACCTTCATAATGCCGGCGTTGATGATCATCTTCGAGCATATCACGCACGGCTTGTTGGTACAATAGAGGGTTGCGCCTTGTATCGAGATGCCGTGAAACGCCGCCTGGATAATCACGTTCTGTTCCGCGTGAAGCCCCCGGCACAGTTCGTGGCGCATGCCCGAGGGGACGGCGGAATCGGCTCTCAGACAACCCACCTCTTCGCAGTGTTTCAGCCCTGCAGGGGCGCCGTTGTATCCTGTAGCAAGAATTCTTTTGTCTTTCACGAGGACGGCTCCCACACTGCGCCTCAGGCACGTCGATCTCCTGGAGACCAGTCGGGTGATGGCCATGAAGTATTCCGGCCAAGTGGGTCTAGTCACGCCTGTCACTCCTCTTTCTGATCCAGATATCGATAGATGGGGAACTTACGACAAAGCTCGGCCACTGCCGCGCGAACCTGTTGGTGGACCGTTTCCTGCTCGGGACTCTCAAGCACCCTCCGGATCAACCGGGCGATGATTCTCATCTCCTCCTCTTTCATGCCTCTGGTCGTCACCGCTGGGGTTCCGATCCTCAGCCCGCTCGTCACCCGGGGGCCTCTTTGGTCAGAGGGCACGACATTCTTGTTCACGACCAGACCGGCTGCTCCCAACGCTCTTTCAGCCTCCAGCCCGCTCAAGCCTCTTGCGCTCAGATCGATCAGGAGCAAATGATTGTCCGTGCCTCCGGAGATCAG
>PDVJ01000119.1_pt1 | contig 22040 bp, 23 predicted proteins | sample 1369811 | NCBI WGS metagenome assembly PDVJ01 (sample SAMN07795376, study PRJNA414565) | Alkali sediment metagenome, whole genome shotgun sequencing project. | reverse complement strand
TCCGGGTCTGACCTAACCGTTAACCGCTAACCGCTGCTCACTCGCCTTCCGGCTCACAGCCAGTAGACGAAGATGAACAGCCCCAGCCACACGACGTCGACGAAGTGCAAGTACCAGGAGACGCCTTCGAAGGCAAAGTGATGCGTGGGCGTGAAGTGGCCCTTCATCACGCGCAGCCAGATCACCAGCAGCATGATCGCGCCGATCGTGACGTGCATGCCGTGAAAGCCCGTCAGCATGAAGAACGTCGAGCCATAGACGCCCGAGCCGAGCGTGAGGTTCAGCTCCTGGTAGGCGTGGTGGTACTCGCTGGCCTGCAGGCCGACGAACACGAAACCCAGGATGAATGTGAGCGCGAGGAAAATCTTCAGGATGCCGCGGTTGCCCGCCCTGAGCGCATGGTGCGCAATGGTGATCGTCACGCCAGAGGTGAGCAGGATCGCCGTGTTGATCGCCGGCAGACCGAATGCGGGTATCGTCTCGAACCCGCCGCCGACCGCCTTGGGTCCGTTGCTCGGCCAGCTCGCCTCGAAGTCCGGCCAGAGAAACAGGTTGGTGAGGAACCTGCTGCCTGAACCACCCAGCCACGGCACCGAGAGCTGGCGGGCGTAGAACAGCGCGCCGAAGAACGCGGCGAAGAACATCACCTCGGAAATGATGAACCACATCATCCCCATGCGGAACGAGCGGTCCACGCCGGCGTTGTAGAGCCCGCCCTCGCTTTCGCCGATGACCGTGCCGAACCAGCCGAAGAACATGAACGCCACCATCGCGAGGCCGGCGTAGAAGACCCACGGGCCGACCTGCACGCCGTTCAGCCACGAGGAGACCCCCAGCATGGTCGTGAAGAGCGCGACGGAGCCCACGATCGGCCACTTGCTGCCGTGCGGGATGTAGTACTTGTCGCCGCCGTGCGCGGCATGTGCCTGGGCCATGGTCGTGGGTCTTCCTGTTCGTACTGCTGACTATCTATACCGGCCGTCTCGCGGCCAGCCCCGTTGACTCATTCAGCGCGCCGCGACCTTCTGTGCGGGCAGCGCATACATCGAATAGGCGAGCGTCATCCGGTCGACCTGCTGCGGCAGGTCGGGGTCGACGATGAACCGCACCACGAACTCGCGCTCCTCGGAAGCGCCGAAGGACTGCGGCGTGAAGCAGAAGCACTCGGTCTTCTGCAGGTACTTCGCGGTCGTGATCGGCGCGACGCTCGGTACCGCCTGCGCGACGATCGCCCGCGATGCATTGTTGCGGATGAGGAACTTCGCCTCCGAGAGGCGCCCCGGCTGCAGCACCAGCTCCCTGGTCTCGGGCGTGATCTCGAAATCGCCGCCCGGTGCCGCGAGCGACATGAACTCGAGCGTCACCTTGCGCCCGGCGCCAGCCTCCGATGCGACGGCCGCGGACGGGGTGTCGTTCACGCGGATGCCGGCCGCCTCGCAGATCACGCGATAGAGCGGCACGAGCGCAAAGCCGAACGCAAAGCTGCCTGCGACCATCACGAGCAGGCTGCGCACGAGCGAGCGGCTGCGCTGGGTGCCGGCTTGCATCTCAGGGCTGCGCCTTCATCACGCCCGATGCGATGAACGCCACGTAGATCCCCAGCGCCACCAGCGCGAGCACGATGGTGGTCCTGCGGATGCGCCGCCGCTGCTCTTCGGTCTGCTGGCCGTTCATCGGTGCGGCGCTCACTTGACGACCGGAGCCTCCTCGAACGTGTGGTACGGTGCAGGCGAGGGCACGGTCCACTCGAGGCCGTGATTCAGCGCGCCGTCCCAGACCTCCGACGTGGCCCTGGCTCCGCCCCGCGCGCACTTGACGATGATGTACACGAACAGCAGCTGCGAAAGGCCGAAGCCGAAGCCGCCGATCGACGACACCATGTTCCAGTCCGCGAACTGCGTCGAGTAGTCCGGGATGCGGCGCGGCATGCCGGCGAGCCCGAGGAAGTGCTGCGGGAAGAACAGCACGTTCACGAAAATCGTCGACAGCCAGAAATGCGCCTTCGCAAGCTTCATGTCGTACATGTGGCCCGTCCACTTGGGCAGCCAGTAGTAGACGCCGGCCATGATCGCGAACACCGCGCCGGGCACCAGCACGTAGTGGAAATGCGCGACGATGAAGTACGTGTCGTGGTACTGGAAGTCCACCGGTGCGATGGCCATCATCAGGCCCGAGAAGCCGCCGATCGTGAACAGGAACAGGAAGGCGAGCGCGAACAGCATCGGCGGCTCGAAGCTGAGCGAGCCGCGCCACATCGTGTCCGTCCAGTTGAACACCTTCACGCCCGTCGGCACGGCGATCAGCATCGTGGAGAGCATGAAGAACATCTCTCCCGCGAGCGGCATGCCGACCGTGAACATGTGGTGCGCCCAGACGATGAAAGACAGGAACGCGATCGAGGCGGTCGCGTAGACCATCGCGTCGTAGCCGAACAGCTTCTTGCGCGAGAAGGTCGGGATGATCTCCGAGACGATCCCGAACGCCGGCAGGATCATGATGTAGACCTCGGGGTGCCCGAAGAACCAGAACACGTGCTGGTACAGCACCGGATCGCCGCCACCCGCGGCGGAGAAGAAGGTCGTCCCGAAGAAGTGGTCCGTCAGCAGCATCGTGACGGCGCCGGCGAACACCGGCATCACCAGGATCAGCAGGTAGGCCGTGATCAGCCACGTCCACACGAACAGCGGCATCTTGAGCAGCGTCATGCCCGGCGCGCGCAGGTTCATGATCGTGACGATGATGTTGATCGATCCCATGATCGACGAGGCACCGGCGAGGTGAATCGCGAAGATGGCGAGAGGCAATGCATCGCCCGTCTGCAGCACCAGCGGCGGGTAGAGCGTCCACCCGGCCGCCGGACCGCCGCCCGGCATGAACAGCGACAGGATCAGCAGCGTGAACGCCGCGACCAGCAGCCAGAAGCTGAAATTGTTCATGCGCGGCAGCGCCATGTCGGGCGCGCCGATCTGCATCGGGATCATCCAGTTCGCGAGCCCGACCGTCGCAGGCATCACGGCGCCGAACACCATGATCAGTGCGTGCACGGTCGTCATCGTGTTGAAGAAGCCGGGATCAACGAGCTGCAGGCCGGGCATGAACAGCTCGGCGCGAACGACCAGTGCCATGCTGCCGCCGACCAGGAACATGATCAGGCTGAACACCAGGTACATCGTGCCGATGTCCTTGTGGTTGGTCGTGAAGAGCCAGCGGCCGATGCCCTTCGCCGGACCGTGGTCGTCGTGGTGCTCGTGGCCGGCGTGGGCGTGTGAATGCTGTGCGTTCATCGGTGATTACTCCGCCGTCGCGACCCGAAGGGCCGTCGGCTCGTCCGTGTTCTGTGCTGCCTGCGCGACTTTCGCCGGCGGCGCACTGGAGGCCTGCATTGCAGACTTCTGCGAAGCGAGCCAGGCGTCGAAGTCCTGCTGCGACTTCACCTCGACCACGACCGGCATGAAGCCATGGTCGCGGCCGCAGAGTTCCGCGCATTGGCCACGGTAGACGCCGGGCTTTTCGGCGATGAACCACAGCTCGTTGATGTAGCCGGGGATCGCGTCCTTCTTCATGCCGAAATCCGGCACCCACCATGCGTGGATGACGTCGGCCGCAGTGATCAGCACGCGCACCTTCTTGCCCTGCGGCACGACGAGCGGTTTGTCGACCTCGAGCAGGTAGTTCGGCACGCTCGCGGGGTCGATACCCGAATCGAGCTGGCGGGCGTCGTTGCTGTCCTGCGCGAGCTTCGAGAAGAACGAGACGTCTTCGCCGACGTACTCGTACTGCCACATCCACTGGTAACCGGTGACCTTGACCGTGAGGTCCGAGCCGCGGGTGTCGTCGATTTTCACCAGCGTCCGGGCGGCCGGGATCGCCATGCCGACCAGGATCAGCACTGGAATGACCGTCCAGATGATCTCAGCCTTGGTGTTGTGCTCGAAGGTTGCGGGCACCGCGCCTTTCGACTTCCGGAACGTAGCGATCGAATAGATCATCACGCCGAACACGGCGACCGCGATCGCCACGCAGATCCACAGGATCAGCATGTGCAGCCCATAGATCTCGCGGCTCAGCGGCGTGACGCCGACGCGCAGGTTGAGGTCGCTCCAGGCGGCCATCGCGGGTGCGGCCCCCAGCATCAGGGCTGCGCCGGCGGCGAGCGCACGCTTAACCATCTTCATGGGCAAAAAGACTCCCGTACGTTAATCCAGCGGCCTCCGCCGGCCGCGTTGAACCCGTGACCGACCCTCAGGGCGCCAGCACGGGAGACTCACTCGTGTTCCCGACCAGCCGCTGCAGTCGCCTGGCGAGGCCGCGGCGTTCCTCTTCGGTGAGAAACCGGCCCACTTCACATGCCCGTCCGTGCGACTCGATCACGAGCCTGCTCGGACGGGTCGATGGTCGCGGGTCGCGCAGTTTAACCCTCGCCCAGTGACGAGGAAATACCGTTAGTCCTGAACCGCTTGGAGCACGGCGTTCGATCACGACGTCGGACTCCGAGACCACGATCACTTCCCGTTCCTCGCCGCGACGCATGCTGGCGCGCACGGCCCAGGCCAGCAACCCGATCTCGAGCCCGGCAAACGGCAGCACCGGCCAGAGTCCCTGCAGTGCGAGAAACCCGGCCAGGCCGAAGGTCGCGGCGGCCAGGCTGCCCACGAACAGGCGGGCACCGCGGGGCGTCAGCGAGCAATTGGGCGCCAGCTCGATCCGATGCTCGGATTCCTTGCCGACCTGATCGTGGGCCTGGGAACTGACCATGGGCTCCGACTCGAGTGCGGAAGTCGCCGAATCTAGCGGCTGCGCGACGCGGTGGCAACGCGCAAACCCCGGAAAGTCATCATTTTTCCTGTGCAGGGACTGTTCAGGATGGTCCGTTCGGTAAGTCGAACAGGCGTGCGCCCGACGCAAGCGGAGGAATGACCGCCAGCGGCGGTGCGCCGAGCAGCCGCTCCAGCGTCGCGACGTTGGCGTCCAGCCGCTCGAACCCGGCGCCCACCTGGTTGCCGATCCAGCCGGCGAACGGGCAGCGGTTTCCGCTCAAGATGGCCTCGAACGTCAGGCGGGCATGGCTGAGGCAGCCGAGCCGCAGGCCGACCACCAGCAGGACGCCCAGGCCGAGACGCTCCGGAAGGTCGCTCAGGAAGCCGTCCGGATGCAGCGGTACCCGCCAGCCGCCGGCACCCTCGACGACGGCGAACTCGGCTCCGGCCGTTGCGCGCCCATACCAGTCGACAAGGTCGTCCGGCGACAGGCGCACGCCTGCCTGCGCGGCCGCGAGGTGGGGTGCGATCGCTGGCTCGAAGCAGTATGGGTTGGTCAATTCATACGGCAGTTCCACCGAACTCTCGGCAGCCAGCGCCAGCGCATCTGCATTTCGCAACCCGTTTCGGGCCGGCTCGGCCCCGCTGGCTACGGGCTTGAGGCCGACTACCCGACGGCCCCGGCTGGCCAGGACCCGGACTAGCCCGCAGGCAACCAGGGTCTTGCCGACGCCGGTGTCGGTGCCGGTGATGAAGATGCCGCGCGTTGAAGTCATGGGAGGCGGGATTAATAAATACAAATAAAAAAGTAACAACAGCAATGCAAAATATTAAAAAAAGCTACATAGTATTAACTTAAAATATACAGCGATAATCAGTCAGGCTTGCCGTTGTCACCGCCCGTCGTCCCTCGTTTCGCCCCTTTCCCCGTCCGACTGCCGGTGCCCGATGCTGCTGACCGGCACCACGCTCTCTCCCGCCAGGCGACGTCGCGGTTGTCCGGCCGGGCACCAGGCCTGGCCATACACGACCTCGTACGTGGCCGGCAGGCGCCCCTCGCGCCGGAACTCCTCGTAGGCTGCGCTCATGCGGGCAAGGCTGCCCTTGCCGGTCAAGCCCCTCGGCCGGCCCGAATTCGCGTTACGCGCGCCGATGGTCTTCAAGTCGCGCATCAGGTCGCGCACGTCGGCATAGGTGAGAGTGAACCGCTCGACGTCCATGACCGGCTCCGCGAGCCCGGAGCGCACCAGCGCGTCCCCCAGGTCGTGCATGTCGATGAACCGGTTGACGTGTACATGGCCGTCGACCGCGGCCCATGCGCGCCGCAGCTCGATCAGCGTGTCGGGGCCGAGGGTTGCGAACGTCAGCAGCCCACCGGGCCTGAGAATCCGTCGGCACTCGCGCAGGACCGTATCCGGGTCGCTGCACCACTGGAGCATCAGGTTGCTGAACACCAGGTCCACGCTCGCGTCCCGCAACGGCAGTGCGACGGCGTCCGCACAGACACGCGCGAAGCGTCGCAGCAGCGTCTGCCGGCGCCGAGCGGATCTCAGCATGCCTTCGGCGAGATCGAGCGCCACGACCCGGCTCGACGGGTAGCGTCGTTTCAGCGCGAGCGATGCATGGCCGGTGCCGGCTCCGAGGTCGAGAACGGCGATTGGCTCGAGCCGAACCATGTCGAGTCGTCCGAGCAGTTCTTCGCGCACTTTCGCCTGCAGCACGGCCGCAGCGTCATAGGCTTCGGCCGACCGGCCGAAGGAGCGGCGCACGCGCGCGGTGTCGATGACGAACGGGTCGTTCATGCCACCTCGCCCTGGGCCTGGCGCGAAAGAAACCCGCGGACCTCGGCCAGGACATGATCCGGGTGCGACAGGAACGGCGCGTGTCCGCTGCGCTCGATGATCCGCAGCCGCGCGCACGGCAGGGCCGCGGCGAGCGCTCTGCCTGCTTCGGCCGGCATGAGACAGTCGTGTTCGCCCGAAACCACCAGGGCCGGCAGCTCGATTTGCGGCAACGCTGTGCGCAGGTCGACGCTGCGCAGGACGTCGAGTCCGGCGGCCAGCGCACGGCGATCGGGTTCAGCGCGCGCCGCGATGAGGCCGCGCAATGCCCTGAGCGTCGCGGCGGCGCGCTCGTCCCCACGTGCCTGCAGGGTGAGGAAATTCTGCACCGTTTGATGGCAGTCGGCTTCGAGACCGTGCGTGAACCCGTCCAGCACGGCAGGCTCGAGCCCGCAATTCCAGTCCGGCGCGGCCAGGAATCTCGGAGTCGTGGCCACGAGGACCAGGGCTCGCAGGTGGCGCGGATACCGCCGGCCGAGTTCGAGTGCCACCATGCCGCCGAGCGACCAGCCCAGCACCGTGGCTCCCTGCGGTACGAGCGGGACGACGGCCTCCGCCAGGCCGGCAAGGTCACAGGCCTCGGCAACCCAGGGACTGCGGCCATGGCCGGGCAGGTCGACGACGTGGAGCCTGGCCCCGCCGACGAGGCCGTCGAGCCACTGGCCCCACACCCCGCCGTGCATTGCCCATCCGTGCAACAGCACGAGATCGGGACCCTGCCCGCGACTTTCCACGTGGAGCTTCATGTTCCGTCGCATCCGGGTGCCTGTCGGGGAAGGCCGGCGAGGCCGTCGAGCAGCTGCTCGATATCGTCATCGCCGTGGGCTGCGGACAGAGTAATGCGCAGTCGCGAGCTGCCTTTCGGAACCGTGGGCGGGCGGATCGCGGGCACCCACAGGCCCCGCTTGCGCAGCGAGTCGCTCGCAGCCATGGCAGCGTGCCCGCTGCCGAGGATCACGGGCTGGATCGGCGTGTCCGACGCGAGCAGGCGCAGTCCGAGGCCGCCTGCATGACGGCGGAATCGCGCGACGTGGGCGAGCACCCGCTCGCGTCGCCACGGCTCATCGCACATCACACGCAGGGCAGCACGCGTTGCGGCGGCCACGGCTGGAGGCAGCGCGGTCGTGTAGATGTAGGTGCGGGCCTTCTGCAGCAAGGTCTCGATGAGCTCTTCGGAACCGGCGACGAACGCCCCGAAAGTACCGAGCGCCTTGCCAAGCGTGCCCATCAGGACTGGAACGTCGTCGATGCCGAGTCCGGCAGCCTCGAGCGAGCCGCGGCCGGATTCTCCGAGCACGCCCAGTCCGTGGGCGTCGTCCACGAACAGCCACGCGTTGCCGGACCGACACGCGCCCGCCAGCTCCCGCAGTGGCGCGACGTCGCCGTCCATGCTGAATACGCCGTCGGTCACGACCAGTGTTTGCCCGTTGCCCGCGCGGCTCAATCGTGAGCGCAGCGCGTCGACGTCCGCATGCCGGAAACGCTGGAACCGCGCGCCGCTCGCCAGTCCCGCGTCGAGCAGCGATGCATGGTTGAGGCGGTCCTCGATCACCCGGTCGCCTCGCCCCACCAGCGTGGACACGACGGCGAGGTTCGCCATGTAGCCGGTCGAGAAGAGCAGCGTGCGCGGGCGACGCGTGAACGCCGCGAGTTCCTGCTCGAGCAGATGGTGCTCGCGGCAGTGTCCGCTCACCAGGTGCGAGGCGCCACTGCCGACGCCCCACTCGCGTGCGGCGGCGATGAATGCCTCGACCACGCGTGGATGGTCGGCGAGGCCCAGGTAGTCGTTGCTGCAGAAGGCAAGGAGGTCACGGCCATCGACGCGCGCACGCACGCCGCCCGGCTCGCGCGACTGGACCTCGCGCCGCGTGCGCGCCAGTCCGGAGGCGGCAAGCGCCGACAGACCTGCCGCGAGTGATCCCGCGCGTGGCTCCATCGTTGGGCGCCGCGTCTCAGGCGACGGGTTCCGCGGTGCCCGTCTCCGGTTGCAGGCCCAGCCGCGTGAACAACTCGTCGTCTCGGGTGCGTCCGGGATTCGGCGTCGTGAGCAGCCGCTCGCCGTAGAAGATCGAGTTGGCACCGGCCAGGAAGCACAGCGCCTGCACCGCCTCGCTCATGTCGGTGCGGCCCGCGGACAGGCGCACGTACGAGCGGGGCATCAGCAGCCGCGCCGTCGCGATCGTGCGCACCAGGTCGAGCGGGTCGAGCGGCGGCAGGCCGTCGAGCGGCGTGCCCTCGACCTGCACGAGCTGGTTGATCGGCACGCTCTCCGGGTGCAGCGGCAGCGTCGCGAGCGTGTGCAGCAGCTGCGCCCGGTCGAGCTCGGTCTCGCCCATGCCGAGGATGCCGCCGCAGCACACGCTCATGCCGGCCGCACGCACGGCCGCGAGCGTGTCCAACCTGTCCTGGTAGCTGCGCGTCGTGATGATCTCGCCGTAGAACGCCTCCGAGGTGTCGAGGTTGTGGTTGTAGTAATCGAGGCCGGCATCCTTGAGTTCGAGCGCCTGCTCCGGCGTCAGCATGCCGAGCGTCGCGCAGGTCTCGAGGCCGAGCGCCCGCACCTCGCGGACCATCTGCTTGATGCGCTCGAGCTGCTTCGGCTTCGGATTGCGGTAGGCGGCGCCCATGCAGAATCGGGTCGCGCCTCCCTGCCGGGCCGCGCGGGCCGCGTCGACCACGTCGCCGAGATCCATCAGGTCGTCGCGGCCGACGGTCGTCTCGTAGCGCACGCTCTGCGGGCAATAGGCGCAGTCCTCGGGGCATCCCCCGGTCTTGATGGACAGCAACGTGCTCACCTGGACCCGGTTCGGGTCGAAGTTGCCGCGATGCACGCGCTGGGCATGGAAGAGCAGGTCGTTGAACGGCAGCGCAAAGAGCGCGCACACCTCGGCCAGCGTCCAGTCGGTGCGGACTGCGCCGAGGCGGTCCAGGTCCTTGGGCGACATCGTGAATCCTGCGCTTTGCGTTAGTAATGAAGCATGCCGGCGCCGCGCGGAACGCGGATGCTCGGCAACACGGTCGTCGGCAGTATTCAGAGCGTCACGGGTGACTGTCAACCAATGGCTGGTTTTCAAGTTGACAGAGGGCTGGAGGCCATTTGCGGGTGGATGCTCCCGCCGCGCTGCGTGCTTTGCGGCGGTCCGGGCCAGCGACCGTGCCTCGACCTGTGCGCCGTCTGCGAGGCGACCCTTCCAGCGGATGCGCAGGTGCTGGTCGAGGGTCAGAGCCCGATCGGGCGGTGCATGGCCGCGTTCGCCTACGCGTTTCCGGTGGATCAGCTCATCCAGTTGCTCAAGTACCGTGGCCGGCTGGCGGTTGGCCGGGTCCTGGGCACGCTGCTTGGCCGATCGGTCCATGCGCTGGGACTGCATCGCGACGTCGACTGCCTGTTGCCTGTCCCTCTGCACCCCTGTCGGCATGCGGATCGCGGCTTCAACCAGTCGGCGGAAATCGCCGTGCGTGCCGCACGGGTGCTCGGCCTCGAGACCTGCGAGGGTGCCGTGGAACGTGTGCGAGACACGCGCCCGCAGGTCGGGCTCCGGCTCGAGGAGCGCCAGCGGAACATCGCAGGCGCCTTCGTCGCCTCGGCCCGATTTCGGGGCCGGCGGGTCGCCGTCGTGGACGACGTGATGACCACTGGAGCTACCGTCGGCGCGCTGGCCGCGGCGCTGCGAAAGGCCGGCGCGATCTCGGTCGACGCCTGGTGCGTCGCGCGAGCCGTCCATCCGGACAGGTTAGACTTGACGCCCCAACCATGAGGCGTTTCCGGGCATGAGCCAGACCGAGGTCAGCAAGGCAGGTTCCCTTGTGGCGATCCGCGAGTTCCTCAAGCTCGAGTCCGCGAGCGGCATCCTGCTCGTCGTGGCGGGCGTACTGGCGATGATCGCCGCGAACTCGCCGCTCGCGGACGGATACGAGGCCCTGCTGCAGACACACTTCAAGATCCAGCTCGGAGAGTTTGCACTCGACAAGTCGCTCGGCATCTGGGTCAACGACCTGCTGATGGCGATCTTCTTCCTGCTGGTGGGCCTCGAGATCAAGCGCGAGGCCGTGATGGGCGAACTTTCGGACGCGAGCAAAGTCGCCTTGCCGGCCATCGCCGCGCTCGGCGGCATGATAGTGCCGGCCGCCATTTACGCCGCGCTCAACTGGAATGATCCGGTAGGCATCCGCGGCTGGGCGATTCCCTCGGCGACCGACATCGCCTTCGCGCTCGGCGTGCTGTCGCTCCTGGGCGAACGGGTGCCCGTCGGGCTCAAGATATTCCTGATGACGCTCGCCGTGCTCGACGATCTAGGCGCCATCGTGATCATCGCCATTTTCTACACCTACGATCTTTCCACCACGGCGCTCATGCTGGCCGGTCTCGCGGTGGTCGCACTGCTGGTGCTGAACCGGCTCGGCGTGATGCGGATCGCCCCCTACGTGCTGGTCGGGACCGTGCTCTGGTTGTGCGTGCTCAAGTCGGGCGTGCACGCCACACTGGCCGGCGTGGTCACGGCCCTGTGCATCCCGGCGCGCGGAGCCGGCGATCCGGAGCACACGCCGCTGCGCAGGCTCGAGCATTCGCTTCATCCGTGGGTCGCGTTCGGCATCCTGCCGATCTTCGCGTTCTCGAACGCCGGCGTGAACCTCGCGGGCCTGAGCCCCGGCGACCTGCTGCAGCCGATCCCGCTTGGCATCATGCTGGGACTGTTCGTCGGCAAGCAGGTCGGCGTGTTCAGTTTCGCCTGGGCCGCCGTCCGGCTCGGCCTCGCGAAGCTGCCTGCTGGCGTGACGTTCGGCCAGGTCTACGGCGCCTCCATCATCTGCGGCATAGGCTTCACGATGAGCCTGTTCATCGGCATGCTCGCCTTCGAGAACGTCGCGAGCGACCAGGTGATCGTGACGGACCAGCTCGGCATCCTGGCGGGATCGCTGTTGTCGGCGCTGGTCGGGTACGTCGTGCTGCACTTGGTGCTGCCGAAGGGGCGCTGCAGCAACCCCTGAGGCGGGCCTCGAGGGCTGGACCGGCGCGGCCCCGCGACGCGACGGGCATCAGCCCGCGAACAGGTAATGCAGCAGGATTCCCGCGAAGACCGCGAGCCCGAACAGGTTGTTGTTGAGGAATGCACGGAAGCACTGCGCCGGGTCGCGTGCACGGATCAGTACCTGCTGGCGGATGGCGAGCGCCGCAGCGACGGCGAGACCAGCCCAGTACCAGCGTCCGAGCGCGGCCATGAGCCCGACCAGCGCGAGCCCGCCGAGTGCGCCGGCCTGCAGCGCGCCGATGATCAGCCGGTCGGCGCGGCCAAACAGGATCGCCGACGAGCGGATGCCGATCACGAGGCCGTCCTCGCGATCGACCATCGCGTACATCGTGTCGTATGCCGTCGTCCAGCACACCACCGAGCCGAACATCACCCAGGCGATCGGGGGCACGGAGCCGGACTGTGCCGCGAAGGCCATTGGTACCGACCACCCGAATGCCGCGCCGAGATAGGCCTGGGGCAGCGAGAAGAAGCGCTTCAGGAACGGATAGGTCACGGCGAGCACGCCGCCGATCAATGCCAGCACCTGGGTCGGCCGGTTGAGCGGGATCACCAGTGCGAGCGCGACGAGTGCCAGCACGGCGAAAAGCGCGAGCGCCTCGGCGGTCGAAATCGACTGCCTTGCGAGCGGCCGGTCCGCCGTGCGCCTGACGTGCGGATCGAACTCGCGATCGGCGAAATCGTTCATGACGCAGCCCGCGGAGCGCATCACGAACGTGCCGATCACGAAGATCACGAACAGCCGCTCGTCGGGATGGCCGTCCGCCGACACCCAGAGCGCCCACAGCACCGGCCAGAGCAGCAGCCAGATGCCGATCGGGCGGTCGAGACGCATGAGCCGCGCATACTCGCGCAGCCGCAGTCCGACGGTGGAACGCCCGCCGCGGCCGGTGCCCTGGTCCATGTCCGTCGCGTTGCGCATCGATCACCGTGCAGGAGACTCAGACCTTGCCGAACCGCTCGCCTTCCCCGACCCAGCGGCGCAGCAGGGCCACTATGTTCGCTCCTGGACCCTCCAGCATCAATGCCGCTGCCTTTTGCACCGCCGGCAACAGGTCGGAGTCCCGGACCAGGTCCGCCACCTTGAGCTGCATGAGCCCCGTCTGGCGGGTTCCGAGCAGCTCGCCCGGACCGCGCAGCTCGAGATCCCGGCGCGCCACCTCGAAGCCGTCGGTGGTGTCGCGCAGCACGGCGAGGCGCTCGCGGGCGAGCGGCGAGAGAGGCGACTGATAGAGCAGCAGGCAGCTGCTCTCGACGGACCCGCGGCCGACGCGCCCGCGCAGCTGGTGCAGCTGCGAAAGGCCCATGCGTTCGGCGTTCTCGACGACCATCAGCGACGCGTTCGGCACGTCGACGCCCACTTCGATCACGGTCGTGGCGACGAGCAGGTCGAGCTCGCCCTGCTTGAACGCGGTCATGACCGCGTCCTTGCGGCCGCCCGGCATGCGGCCGTGCACGAGCCCGATGCGAACGCCGGGCAGGGCCGCGGCGAGTGCCGTAGCCGTCTCCTCCGCAGCCTGGTGGGGCAGTGTCTCCGACTCGTCGATCAGCGGGCACACCCAGTAGGCTTGCCGTCCCGCACGGCAGGCCGCCTCGATGCGTTGCACGATCTCGCCGCGACGGCTCTCGGGCAGCACGACCGTGCGGATCGGCGTGCGGCCCGGCGGCAGCTCGTCGATGATCGACACATCGAGGTCGGCGTAGGCGGTCATCGCCAGCGTCCGCGGTATCGGCGTCGCGGTCATCACGAGCTGGTGCGGATAGCGGCCGTCCGCGAGGCCTTTCTCTCGCAGCTGCATGCGCTGGTCGACGCCGAAGCGGTGCTGCTCATCCACGATCACGAGCGCCAGCCGATCGAACCGCATGCCCTCCTGGAACAGCGCATGCGTGCCAACGGCGACCTGGATGGCGCCGTTCGCGAGGTCCTGGTTCAGCGTGGCGCGGGCCTTGCCGGTCTGCCGTCCGGTCAGCAGCCCGACGCGCACGCCGAGCGGATCGAGCCAGCCGAGGAAATTCCGCGCGTGCTGCTCGGCCAGCAGTTCGGTCGGCGCCATCACGGCGGCCTGCATCCCGTTCTCAACCGTGCGCAGCGCCGCCAGCGCTGCCACGACCGTCTTGCCCGACCCGACGTCACCCTGCACCAGTCGCATCATCGGCCGCTCGCGGGCAAGGTCCGTCTCGATTTCATGCCACGTGCGCTGTTGCGCCCCGGTCAGGCGGAAAGGCAGTTGTGCCAGGCAGCGCTCGACGAGATCCGCGTTGCGTGCCAACGGCCACGCATCGTCGCGGTCCGCGGCCTGGCGCAGCATCCGCAGGCTGATCTGGTGCGCGAGCATCTCCTCGAAGGCGAGCCGCCTCTGCGCCGGGTGCCGGCCCGAGTTGAGCAGCTCGATGTCGGCCGACGGCGGTGGTCGATGCAAGTAGCGCAGCGAAGACTCGAGGGCCGGCATGCGCGCCGACACCAGCACCTCCGGCGCGATCCAGTCCCGCAGTGATCCGTCGGACAGCTGCGCGAGCGCAAGTCCGGTCAGCATGCGCATGCGGCCCTGCTGCACGCCTTCGGTGGTCGGGTAGACGGGCGTCAGGCTCTCGTCCGCGGGCGAGGTCGCGCCATCGGCGACTTTACGGTACTCGGGATGCACGATCTCGAGTCCACCCGGACCCATGCGTGCCTCGCCGAAACAGCGCAGTCGCGTACCGCGGGACAAGGCATCCTGCTGCGCAGCCGAGAAATGGAAAAAGCGCAGCGTCAGCGATCCGGAGCCGTCCGAGATGCGGCAGAGCAGCGCACGCCTTCGACGGAACACGACTTCGGCGAGCTGTATCTCGCCTTCGATGACGGCGCGGTCGCCGGTCCGCAGGGACCCGATCGGAACGACGTGTGTACGGTCCTCGTAGCGCAGAGGCAGGTGGAACAACAGGTCCTGGATCGTGTGCAGTCCGAGCCGCCCGAGCGTCTCGGCGAGCGCAGGACCGACGCCGCGCAGGCTGGTGACGGGCCGTTCGTCCAGTGGCGGTCGCGGCGCCGTCTGCGGCGACATCGGGGCGGCTTCAGAGTTCGAGGATGCCGTCCATCTCGACGCCGGCACCACGCGGAAGCGCTGCGACGCCCACCGCGGCACGTGCCGGGTAGGGCTGCGCGAAGTACTCGGCCATCACCCTGTTCACGAGTGCGAAGTGCGCCAGGTCGGTGAGGAATACGTTCAGCTTCACCATGTGAGACAGGTCGCCGCCGGACGCCGTTGCGACTGCCTTGAGGTTCTCGAACACGCGACGCACCTGGGCCTCCATTGATGCGGGGCACGGAGGACTCCGGGATGAGGAAGCGGATAGTGAGCAGCGGTCAGAGGATAGTGAAGAGCGCGAGAAGTGAATAGCGGACAGTCAACAGCGGATAGCAGGAAGGCCAGCTCGCCGGCCGCATTTCACGTCTTCACCACCCGCTTCTCCTCACGCCAGCGTCCGCGTCAGCTTCATGACCTCCGGCATGCTGCGGACCGCGCGAATCACGCGGGCGAGGTGGCGGCGGTCCTGCACGAGCAGCTCGAACGTCAGCGTCGAATAGTCGCTGTCGCGCTCGACCAGCGACACGCGATCGATGTTGGTCTGGGTGCCCGAGATCGCGGCGGCGACCTGCGCGAGCACGCCCATCCGGTTCGTGACCTCGGCCTTGATCTCGACGTGGAACAGGCGGTCGACCGCCGGACGCCATGTGACTGAAATCCATTTCTCGGGCTGCTTGCGGAAAGTGGACAGGTTGCCGCATGCCTCTCGATGGATCACGACGCCGCGGCCGGAAGACAGGTTGGCCAGGATCGGGTCGTTCGGGATCGGGAAGCAGCAGCGCGCGAACGTGACCACGAGCCCCTCGGTGCCCGCGATCGCGAGCGGCCCGGCCGCCACTTCGGGCGTTGCCTCCGCATCCTCCGGCAGCAGCCGTCGCGCGATGAAAGGCGCCACGCGTTCGCCGAGGCCGATGCGTTCGTAAAGGTCCTCCTCGTTGCGCAGCCCGAGGTCGCGCACCACCGCGTCGATCGTCTCCGCCGGAATCTTGCGCAGCCCGAGCGAGAACTCCTCGAGCGCCTGGTTGAGCAGGCGCCGTCCCAGGTCCACCGCCTCGGAGCGCTTGAGGCCCTTCAGGTACTGGCGGATTGCGGCTCGAGCCTTGGCGGTCACGACGAAATTGACCCAGGACGGATTCGGAGTCGCGCCCTTCGCGGTGATCACCTCTACCGTCTGGCCGTTGCGAAGCGGCGTCCTCAGTGGCACCAGCCGCCGGTCCACTTTCGCCGCCACACAGCGATTGCCGACGTCCGTGTGCACGGCGTAGGCGAAATCCACGCAGGTCGAGCCGCGCGGCAGCCGGCGGATGTCGCCCTTCGGCGTGAACACGTAGACCTTGTCGGGGAACAGGTCGACCCTGACGCTCTCGAGAAACTCTTCCGAATTGCCGCCCTGCTGGATCTCCACCAGCTGCTGCAGCCATTCGCGCGCCCGCTCGCTGTAGGTGCGCGCCGAGTCGTCGGTGTCCTTGTACTGCCAGTGTGCTGCGATGCCGGACTCTGCGACCTCGTGCATCGCGGTCGTGCGGATCTGGGCTTCGAGCGGCGTGCCGCCGGGACCGAACAGCGTGGTGTGCAGCGACTGGTAGCCGTTGGCGCGCGGGATGGCAATGTAGTCCTTGAAACGCCCCGGCATCGGCTTGTAAACGCCGTGCACGATGCCGAGCGTGCGGTAGCACGTGTCGGGGCTGTCCACGATGATGCGGATCCCGTGCACGTCCACGATCTCGTTCAGCGAGACCTTCTTGCGGCGCATCTTCTGGTAGATGCTGTGGACGTCCTTCTCACGACCCTCGACGCGAGCCGGGATGCCAGCCTTCTCCAGCGCGCCCTTCAGCGCCTCGGCGATCTTCGCGACGAACTGCTTCTGGTTGCCCTTGGCCTTGCGCACCGCGGACTCGATGACCCGGTAGCGGCGCGGATAGAGCGCGCGGAACCCGAGGTCCTCGAGCTCGACCTTGATGGCGTGCATGCCGAGGCGGTTGGCGATCGGCGCGTAGATCTCCAGCGTCTCGCGCGCGATCGAGCGGCGCTTGGCCGGCGGCATCGCGCCGAGCGTACGCATGTTGTGCGTGCGGTCGGCCAGCTTCACCATGATGACGCGGATGTCGCGCACCATGGCGAGCAGCATCTTGCGGAAGCTCTCGGCCTGCGCCTCGGCGCGGCTCTTGAACTGGATCTGGTCGAGCTTGCTTACGCCGTCCACCAGCTCGGCCACTTCCTGGCCGAATCGCGTGGTGATCTCGTCCTTGAGCGTCGGCGTGTCCTCCATGACGTCGTGGAGGATCGCGGCGATCAGCGTCTGCGAGTCGAGGTGCAGGTCGGCCAGCAGGTCCGCTACGGCGACCGGGTGCGTGATGTACGGTTCGCCGGAGCGGCGTCGCTGGCCTTCATGGGCCTGGAAGGCGAAATCGTAGGCTTCCTGGACGCGCTCGACCTCGGGCGGGGGCAGGTAGCCCTCGAGCTTGGCGATCAGCTGGCTGATGCCGATGGACCGTCTTCCGTACGGCAGCAGGCTGCGCAGGGAAGACGTGACGTCCATGGCCGCGTGCTCGGCGGGGGATCAGTCTCCCAGACCGAGCTGGGGAGCGCGGAATTCGCCCACGAACTCGGGTTCCGGGATGAATTCCTGCGGCGGACGGTCCGGTTCCTCGAGGATCTCGAGGCCGACGTGGCCCGCGGCCACCTCACGCAGCGCGAGCACCGTCGGCTTGTCGTTCTGCCAGTCGAGCGTCGGCTCGGCCCCGTTCGCCAGCTTGCGGGCGCGCTTGGACGCGACCAGCACCAGCTGGAACAGGTTCGGGACGTTCTTGAGGCAGTCTTCGACGGTGATGCGAGCCATGGGCGGTCTTTACGTGTCGGTCGGGGACAAGGGGCGAAAGCATAGCACAGGCTCCCCGGTTGGCCGCCGCAAAGAGGGCGAACCGGCCCCCGCGGCGACCCCGTCGATTTTGCGCCGCAACAATCATTTTCGTGAGCCGGATCACAGGTTTGGCGCAGGGGGGGTAGTGCCCCGGGGCGCCGTGATACTGTTTCATCCGTCAGTGATACTGTTTCATCCGTGTAAATGCATCTGGACAAGAACTGGCGGTGCCATGAAAACCGATCGCCTCGGCGAAAAGCATTCCGGTCAGGCGCGTGCCCGTGGGTTCACTCTCGTCGAACTCATGGTCACTGTCGCGATCGCGGCCATCCTGCTGTCACTTGCCGTACCGGCCTATAGAGAGTACCTACGCCGCGGCGCGGTCGCCGAGGCCGTGGCCGCGATCGGCCAGGGGCGCGTCGTCGCCGAGCAGTTCTTCCTCGACAACCGTACCTACGATGGAATGCCGTGCCCGACCAGCACGGACTCCTTCGACATCGTGTGTGACAATCCGGACGTTCCGGACGACACCATCGACCAGGCGAACCTGCGCACCACCGCCGGTCCCTGGGGGTCGGGTAACTGCTGGATCACGCGCAAGGGGAATGGCTGCTGATGCGTCGCGCGGCAGGATTCACTCTGATCGAACTCATGATCACGATCACCGTGGCCGGGATCCTGCTCATGATCGGCGTGCCCACCATGCGCAGCGTCGTCGAGAACGGACGGATCCGCGCGGCGGGCGAGTCGTGGAAATACGGTCTCGCGCTGGCACGCGCCGAAGCGGTGCGGCGCAATGCCCAGATCGAGTTCGTCACGGACACGGACGGCTGGCAGGTGAATGGGGAAGCGAAGGCGCCGAGGGTCTCGCCATCACGATGCTCCCGGTGAACGCGGACCGGGTGACGTACAACTCCTTCGGAACCATCGTGGACCCGAACCCGGACGCCTCGCCGCCGATCCAGCTCGTGAACATTGCGTCCTCGAATCCGCCGACGGCGGATGACCGTTATCACCCGCTGCGACTGCAGGTTCTCGGCGGAGGCATGACCAGGCTTTGCGATCCGGCGGTTGCGTCGACCGACTCGAGGGCTTGCCTGTGAACGCTTCGGCTCACGCGTTGCGCCGCGGCGAACGCGGATCCGCGTTGATCGAAGTGCTGGTCTCGCTTCTGCTGTTCTCGGTCGGCATCGTCGGGCTGGTGCGGCTGCTCGGCACCGGGCCGCACTCGCGGACGAGCAGGTCGGGCTGATTTGGGCCGACCGCACGGATCTAGAGAGCTACGAAATAGCCGACGATCCGGTGGCGGAACTGCCGGCCGGGACCCGCACCGTGGATGTTGACGGCAACGTGGTCACGGTCACCATCGCCTGGCAGCCTCCGGGTGCGCCGGCGCGAAATCACGTCGTCGTGGCCACCGTGGCGAGCAACTGAGCCATGCGCGCGCGTAACCAGGGCCTGTCCCTCGTCGAGCTGATGGTCGCCGTGACGCTCGCGCTCATCACGACGGTCGTCGTGATGCAGGTGCTGAGCGTCTACGAGGCCCGCAAGCGTACCGCCACGGTCGGCAACGATGCGGAGATGAGCGCCGCGGTCGGCCTGTTCATGCTCGAGCGGGAGATCCGCTCGGCCGGCGCGGGACTGACACTTCCCAGCGGTCTCGCCTGTGCCAATGGCATCAACGGCCACTACAACGGCACCACGTTTTCCGACGGCGCGGCTTTCGCGCCGCTGCGCATCGTCGACGGCGGCGTCGTCGGAGGCGTGCCGCGCCCGGACCGCGTCCGGGTCATGCACAGCGATGCCGCTTTCGGCGTGGCGCCGGCGACGATACTCCAGGGCATGGGGGCGGCCAGTTCGCCAGTCACGGTCAGCACTGCCGTCGGGCTGGTCGAAAGCGACCTGATGCTGCTTGGCGCTTCGGATGGCCAGAAGCTCTGCACGCTGATGCAGCTCAGCGAGGATCCCGTGCCGGTGGGCACGACTCTGCAGCTCGTCCACGGGTCGGCAGCCAGCTACCCATACAACCCGGCCAATCCTTCCGCATCCTTCGCTACCGCGATGCGTTACGACGTCGGCGACATCGTGGTCAACCTCGGCCAGCTCGGGCTGCGCACGTTCGGCGTGATCTGCGACCCCGCAGGCGCCCCGAGCGCCACCAATTCATGCGACCTTGCCGCGTGGAACACCCTGGCGGCACCTGCGAACCCGACGCTGGCCCAGGCGGATTCCATTTCATCTCAGGTCGTCAACCTGCAGGTGCAGTACGGCGTTGCGCCGGCTGGCAGCCAGGCGGTGGACCAGTGGGTGAACGCGACCGGTGGTACCTGGGCCAATCCGTCCGCCGCCGACATGGCGCGCATCAAGGTCGTGCGCATCGTGATCGTCACGCGCGGCAACTTCGAACGCGACCCGGAGGATCCGACCAACCTGGTCAGTCCGACGCCGCTGGTTCTGTGGGACGACGGCCCAGCGGCTCAGCGCAACATCCCGCTCACGGACGACGAGCGTCGCTTTCGTTACAAGGTGCTGCGTGTCGTGGTGCCGCTGATCAACGTCATCTGGGCGGACGTATGAACAATCTCAGGACAAGGCCTTCGCGCCCGGGGCAGTCCGGCGTCTCGCTTCTGATCGTGCTGATCGCGCTCGTGATCATCGGCTTCGCCGCCATTGCACTGCTGCGCTCGAGCGACACCAGCACGCTGGTCGTGGGCAACCTCGCTTTCCAGAAGACGGCGCTGGCCGCGGGCGACGCCGGCACCGAGACCGCAGCGACGTGGCTGACCGCGAACGGCGGCGGTACGACGCTGTTCGCCGACAACGCGGCCAACGGCTACTACTCCACCACGGCGGACGCGTGCGACCTGACCGGGACGCGCACGCCCGACGACGACGACGACGACGTCAACTGGACCGGCACGGATCCTGGCGGCGACTGCAACATGGATGCGCTCACGGTCGCGCCCGCCGGAGTCGCGGACGGATTCACCGTGCGTTACGTCGTCAACCGGGTCTGCAACGTGCCCGGCGACCCGAACGCGCTGTTCGGGCCGGACGGCGCGACGCCGATGTCCTGCTCGAGGATCGGCACCGGCGCGAGCCAGGGCAGCACCCGGGCCGGCGGCTCCTACGGCAACACGCCGCTGACCGGCACGACACAGACCTACTATCGCATCACCACGCGCATCGACGGGCCGCGCAACACGGTCCGCTATATCCAGGCACTCGTGGTGCTTTGAGGGAGAGATCGACATGATGAGATTCAAGACAGTGGCGCTGGCCACGCTGGCCACGGTCGTCGCAGCCGGCGGACCCCGGTCGGCCATGGCAGATGTGGACCTCACGTCGACGCCGATGGTCAGCAACCTCACCAAGGTCGTGGCCCCGAACGTGCACTTCATCCTCGACGACTCGGGGAGCATGAACGACGACTTCATGCCGGACAGCGTGGACGGCAACCAGGCGCGGATGTGTTTCCGGAATTTCGGGTATAACAAGATCTACTACAACCCGGCGACGACCTACGCCCCGCCGCTCAATTCGGACGGCACCTCCTTCGCCGCGGCGACGTATACGGCCGCCAAGGTGAACGGTTTCCAGGTCGCGTCCCCGACCACCGACCTTTCCGCACCGCAGAGCGTCGCGGTGCGCCTCGGCAACAATCCTTTCACCACGACGAACAACAGCTTCACGGTCAAGGTCGCGCACGCGAACCACGGGCTGTCGACCGGAGCGAGCGTCAGGTTCACGAACACGAGCGGCACGCTCAACAACGTGGCGCTCAACAACCAGACCGTCACGATCACGAAGGTGGACGACAACTCCTACACGTTCACGTCCCCGACCAAGGCGAACAAGACCGGCACCGGCGGCGGCAACTCCCCCACCCGCGCGAATTTCAGCCTGCCGACGGGCACGTACTGGGAGTACGTGGCAAACCCGGGCTCGCCGCCCTCGACCTGCCAGGCGGATACCGCCTACCGCTTCCGCACGCCGTCCACGGCAGCCGAGCTGACCAACTACGCGAACTGGTACGCCTACTACCGGACGCGCCTCAGCATGATGAAGTCGGCGTCGGGGCGCGCCTTCGCCTCGATCGGCGACAGGTACCGCATCGGGCTCGACCGGATCAACAACCGCAACAACTCGAACGTGATGGTGAACATCGCGAAGTTCGACGCGGCGCAGAAGGCGACCTGGTACACGCAGCTCTACGGAGTGACAGGGAACAGCTTCACGCCGCTGCGTGGAGCGCTGTCCAAGGCGGGCCGCCTGTTCGCGGGCAAGGTCGTCACCGGCGACGACGATCCGGTGCAGTACTCGTGCCAGCAGAACTTCGCGATCCTGACGACCGACGGCTACTGGAATCCCCAGAACGAGGTGACCGGTACGGCCGCAACGAACTACGGGCCTCGTCGCATCGACAACGTCGCGATGGTTGGTGACCAGGACGGCAGTGAGAGCGTGCCGTACAAGGACGCCGGCCT
>PDVJ01000108.1_pt2 | contig 22304 bp, 23 predicted proteins | sample 1369811 | NCBI WGS metagenome assembly PDVJ01 (sample SAMN07795376, study PRJNA414565) | Alkali sediment metagenome, whole genome shotgun sequencing project. | reverse complement strand
GAAAACGACAAGGCGGTCCTCACGGGCAAAAAAATTATTAAACTGAAGCCTCAGGATGCTTCTGCATTTGCAAATATCGCATATGCATACAGTAATGCCGGAGCATTCGATAAAGCAATCACCCACTACAAGGAGTCGCTGAGGTTAAATCCCGATGATTTTTTAGTACGATACAAACTTGGGGAATCATATGAGAAGGTTAAAGATTTTAAAAATGCAATAGAGCAGTACAGGCTTGTGTTGACGAAGGCGCGAGACGTCGAAAATGTAAAGCTCGCGTTAGCCGGTGCATATCTTAAAGCAGGCAACTATGATGACTCTATTAGGTTTTACAGAGAAGTTATTGCCAGGCAACCACAGAATGCCTCGGCATATGCAAATTTAGGACTTGCATATGGAGGAAAGGGGCTGGCCAAGGAAGAAATTGAGAATTATAAGAAAGCGATTTCTTTAAATCCGAGGGATCCCATTGTGCATTTCAATCTTGCCGGTGCCTATGAGAAGAACAACCTGCATCAGCAAGCGTATCAGGAGTACCAGAAGGTAGTGAAAATAAATCCGGGTGATATGGAAGCGTGGACAAGACTCGCAGATATTGAAATTAAGAATAAGCGTTATGGTGAGGCAATCAAGATTTATGAGAAGGTTGTCAAGTCTTCGCCAAGAAAAGCATCTATCTATGCTCAGCTCGGGTATGCATACGGAGAACTTAAGAAATACAGACAATCCTCTTTATACTATGAGAAGGCGATCAAACAGGGGATCAAAGATCCTCAGGTACATTATAACCTCGCGTATACATACGACAAGCTGGGAAAGACGAAGGAGGCCATGAGAGAATATGAGAAACTGGCATCGGCTCATCCTAACACGGAGTCTCTGGATCATTTGGCAGATTATTATATGAAGGAAAAACGCTACGACAGTGCCATCAAAATCTATAGAAAAATGACTGCTCTTAATCCTAAAAACGCATCCGCCTATTCGAGCCTCGGATATGTCTATGGTCTAAAAAATGACATCGAAAATGAAATAGAGTGCTATAAGATTTCTCTGAAGCATGATGCGGAGGATGATGATGTGTATCTTCAATTAGGAGCGGCATACGAAAAAAAAGGTATGTATGAGGATGCCCTGAAGGCGTATAAGGGTGCCTATGAATTGAATCCCGCTTCGAGTAAAGCAGCGGAGAAAATTCCTGCGTTGAAAGTCAAGATATTGCAGCAAAAATATCGTGATTCATAATAGGGAAAATTTCATAAAGATGGTTCAATACCATTACACACGTCATGTAAGTTGTCAGACGAAAGGATGGAGGGCGCATGGTAAGACAGATTATTATGGGCGATATTGTCATAGGGGGAGACGCCCCCTTTGTGCTTATCGCCGGTCCTTGTGTTATTGAGGACGAAGAATCAACGAGAGAGATCGCCGGTTTTTTAAAAAATATATGCGGGCGCTTGAAGTTGCCTTTCATATTCAAAGCTTCGTATGATAAGGCGAACAGGACATCAATACATTCCTTCCGAGGCCCCGGCATCACTAAGGGGCTGAAGATTCTGGCAGATATTAAGAAGGATCTGGGCATTCATATCCTTTCTGATGTTCACCGTTTTGAGGAGATTGAGCAGGCTGCCGAAGTGCTTGACGTGGTTCAGGTGCCTGCATTTCTCTGCCGGCAAACGGATTTTGTCATTGAAGTGGCGAGAAAGGCCAGAATTGTGAATATCAAGAAAGGGCAGTTTCTCGCTCCATGGGATGTTGCCAATATATTGGCCAAGGTGTCATCAACAGGGAATGATAATATTATGATCACGGAAAGAGGAACGACATTTGGCTATAACAACCTTGTTGCCGATTATCGATCAATCCCCATAATGAGAGAAATGGGTTACCCCGTTATATTTGATGCCACACACAGTGTGCAGCTTCCCGGGGGAATGGGTACTGCGTCGGGTGGTCAGAATGCAATGGTTCCCCATCTTGCACGGGCTGCCGTCGCCGTGGGAATTGACGGACTCTTTTTGGAGGTTCATCCGAATCCGGATTGTGCCAAATGTGATGGGCCGAATTCAATACGTCTCGATGCATTGTTCGAACTTCTCCGGTCACTGACACGGATCGACATGCTTATTAAGGAAAGATGAGTGCGAGGGAAAAATATGCATAAGGGGGGGCACGGCGTGTCTGAAATTGTAGAAGAGAAACTGCATGAGAAAATGAAAAAGATTCGTCTCCTGATTCTTGATGTTGACGGTGTCATGACAGATGGAAAAATAATCATTGATGATTCAGGAAATGAAGTGAAACATTTTAATGTGAGGGACGGGCACGGGATTAAGATGATCATGAGGCATGGCATTGATGTCGTCCTTTTAACGGGGAGGAGGTCAAAAGTAGTAGAGCATCGTGCAAAAGATCTCGGCATCACTGAAGTTCATCAGGGCGTTCATGACAAGCTCAGCATATTTGAAGCTATTCTTCGGTCCAGGTCTCTCCGTTATGAAAACATAGCGTTTGTTGGAGACGATATCGTTGATGTCCCCGTATTGAAAAGAGCCGGATTTTCTGTGGCCGTCGCGGATGCTGCGGAGCATGTCAAAAAATGTGTTGACTATATTACACATAATTCTGGGGGCGCTGGGGCCGTGAGAGAAGTATGTGAGATGATCCTTGAAGCCCAGGACAAATGGGGTGATATCGTAACGAGATATGAACTCTAATAAATTTTATGCCTGATACTTTCTATGACCTCTTGAGATAAGATACGTGTTGAAAAACCTTTTGCGTTCACATCCTGAATTCTCATTTCACAAATCCCTGTAAAGTTCTTATAGAAATATTAAAAATTCGGCATTGCATCATGGGATGCGGAGGAGTCACTCGGCTTTTTTCGTTCTATAGAGAGCACATGTGGAATTGCAGTGTAGTATGTTTGATCTTTACATATGGAGAAACGGATGATATAAAATATTGAAAGACCTTGGGAGAACGTGTTTTTGTAACATTATGAAGCTTAAAAAAAGGACCCTTGTCATTACTGTCTCATTTATCCTCGTTGTTTCAGCAGCAGCGGTGGCGCTTGTCATGAAGAATAATAATGCGTCGCAAAGCAAACTGTTGAAAATAGTAGCGGATAATGTAGATCTTCAGGTTAAGAACCTTAATTATACAGATGTGGGTGATTCAGGCTTAAAGTGGGAGGTCAAAGCGGATAGTGCCAACTATGTGAAAAGCGGCAACATCGCCATTTTGGAGAAGATCAGGGTGAAACTTGTAATGTCGGATGGCAAGTTATTTATCATGAAAGGTGATAAAGGGAAGTTATACACAGATACGAAAGATATGGAAATTTCAGGTAATGTAGAGGTCATTTCTGACAAAGGGGATCGCCTGACTACGGATTTTCTGAAATATTCTGGTTCGGAACAGCGTATATATACCGAAGGGGCTGTCAAAATGGAAAACGCCCGCATGCAGGTTAGGGGTGTGGGGATGTCGCTTTCGCTCGCTGATAAGGATGTTATATTATTGTCAAGGGTGAAAGCGAATATACGATAAATATGCGTATTGAAAAAACTCCCGGAATCCCCCATATTGAGGCGGGGAGCTTCACATTGTGCGAGAGCTCCTTGAGCAGGAATGCAACATGAACAAGAAGATAATTTTTCACCTTGTGCTCTGCTTCATCTGTTTCTCGCATTTAGGAGCAGCGGAAAACGCTGCGAAGAAGAAAATCGACAAAGACCAACCGATACAGATTGTTTCAGATCGTCTTGACGCATACAATGAAAAAAAACTCGTAGTATTCTCAGGCAACGCAGTTGCCACGCAGGGTGATAGAGTTATTAAATCAGACCGATTGCTGTTGTATTATAAAAAGGATCAGAAGGAACCGGAAAAGAGAGGGCCTAAGGAAGCAGGCAATACGGGAGACCTTGAGAAGATTGAGGCAAAAGGGCATGTCATTGTAACACAGGGGGAAAGGATTGTAACAGGGGACGATGCCATTTATTATCATGATGCACAACAGATTATTATGACAGGCAATCCCGTAATGAGAGAGAAGGGTAACATAATCCAGGGTGATAGGATCGTAGTATATCTCAATGAAGACAGGGGTGTCGTGGAAAGTGTAGCGAAAAATAGAGTTAAAGCGACTATATATCCTGCGGACAAAAAAGAAAGAAAGAAGGACGGACCTAAATAAACACAGTAATAAGGGAAATTGTAAGCATAGAATGTAGTACTTGGATAGTGTGAATGAATGGGTAAGCTGTCAGCGGAAGGTCTGGTGAAGGTATACGGGAGCAGGGCTGTTGTTAACAAGATAGATCTCGAAATCAGTCCCGGAGAAGTTGTAGGGCTCTTGGGTCCTAACGGCGCCGGGAAAACAACTACTTTTTATATGATCGTTGGCTTGATATGGCCCGATGAGGGGAGGATTTTTTTAGAGGGCGAGGATGTCAGTCAATGCCCTATGTACATCCGGGCAAGAAAAGGATTAAACTACCTGCCGCAGGAACCTTCTGTATTCCGCAAACTGACCGTGGAAGAAAATATTATGGCGATCCTTGAGACCCTCGATATTGATGAAAATGAGGGAAAACGACGGCTGAAAGAACTTCTTGGGGAACTTGATATCAGCCATCTCGCAGAGGCGCATGCGTATTCTCTGTCGGGCGGAGAGAGAAGGCGGGTCGAGATTACAAGGGCTTTGGTTACATCTCCCAAATACATTCTTCTCGATGAACCTTTTGCGGGTATTGATCCCCTTGCCGTGGCTGATATTCAGAGAATTATATTTAAATTAAAATCTAAAGGCATCGGCGTTGTGATCTCCGATCATAATGTGAGAGAAACGCTTTCTGTGTGCGACAGGGCCTACATCGTAAATGAGGGAACTATTCTGGTGGAAGGAGAACCAGAAGCAATAGCGAATTCCGAAATTGCGCGAAAAATCTATTTTGGAGAGGATTTTGCGCTGTAAATCGGAAGGCGGCATGAAATATGGGCACGATGAGATAGTATATGGCGTTCGAACTTAAACAAAATCTGAAACTGACGCAGCAATTAGTCATGACGCCTCAGTTGCAGCAGGCAATAAAACTTCTGCAATTATCGAGGTTGGAGCTGGTTGATCTTATTAGCCAGGAAATAGAGGAGAATCCTTTACTTGAAGAAATAGCATCAGATGATTACCAGGAAGATGCCGCTGTTCCGGAAAGCGATACCAATGACACTGTGGTTGAGCGGGAAGAGATAAAAACGATTGAACGTACGGAAGAGATTACGGGCGAGGGCGACGGCAAGGAAGAATTTGACTGGAATAATTATCTTGAGGACTATGGCCCTACAGGCGTGAGGTATGATCGAAAAGATGATGAAACACCGTCATGGGATAATATGCTGATGGTCAAAGCCCAACTGGTGGATCATCTGATGTGGCAACTAAAATTATCACGCTTTTCAGAGGCTGAAATGAAAGTCGGGGAGCAGATAATCGGAAACCTTGATAATAACGGATATTTGGTGGCATCCATAGAGGAAATTGCTGCCCAGGAGGGAGTTGACACATGTTTTGTGGAGAGTGTTCTGATAAAAATACAGGAGTTTGATCCCCCCGGCATTGCAGCAAGGGACATTAAAGAATGTCTTTTAATTCAGGCCAGAATTTTAGGAGTGTTAAGTCCTCTTGTGGAAATGATTATCAAAGAACACCTGAAAGATCTTGAAACAAAGAATTATACCAATATATCGAGAAAATTAAAGGTCTCTCTGTCTGATGTTCTGCAAGCTGTTATTGTCATCAGTAACATGGATCCCAAGCCCGGCGGAATCTATAGCGAGGAGAGAATCGACACTATCATTCCTGATGTATATGTGTTTAAATCCGGAGATGAATATAAAATAATTTTAAATGACGATGGGCTGCCGAAATTGCGGATAAGCAATTTTTATAAAGAAATCATGAGCGGCATAGGTGCATGTCCCGATGCGGAAAACAGCAAGAAATATATCAGGGAAAGGATGCAGTCAGCTACCTGGCTTATAAAAAGTATCCAGCAGCGACATAGAACAATATACAAAGTGACAGAAAGCATATTGAAACTGCAAAGGGAATTCTTTGATTATGGGATTACGTGCTTAAAACCACTTGTACTGAGGGATATTGCTGATGACGTTGAGATGCATGAATCAACCATAAGCAGAGTGGTCACGAACAAGTACATGCATACCCCGCGGGGCATATTCGAGCTGAAATATTTCTTCAGCAGCAGAATACAGATGTCTAGCGGCGATACTGTGGCATCAAAGAGTGTAAAGGAAGAAATTAAGAAAATGGTGAGTAGCGAGGATCCGAAAAAACCTTACAGTGACAGTGACATTGTGAAACTTTTAAAGAAAACAGGCGTATCTATCGCGAGAAGAACCGTTGCAAAATACAGGGAGATGATGGCTATTTTGCCGTCTTCGAAGAGGAAGAAATATTTTTAATGTAAAAAACAGTTTGACCTAAGAAGATTTAAAGATTAGTATGCGCGCCCTTGTAGTAAAAGGAAAATCAAAAGGTACAATGAAATAAAAATCAGAAGGGGGTTTTTTATGAAGATTTCTGTGACCTTCAGAAACAGAGAAGGAGAAAACTGGCATAAGGACTATATAGATCAGAAGTTAAAAAAGCTGGAAAAATATATGGATACTCCGGTTGAGGCCCGTGTGGTTCTTTCTGTTGAGAAGTTCAGAAATGTGGCGGAAGTGAATTTAATGACAAATGGCCAAAACTTGAATGCAAAGGAAGAATCCAAGGATATGTATCTTGCCATTGATAATGCAATTGAAAAGATTGAACGTCAGCTCAAGAAACGTAAGGAAAGAATCAGAGGTCATAAATCTAATACGTCAAGAGGAGACGAAATCTCCCCGGTGGAACTTTATGCGGATGAAAGTGATGAGATCCAAGAATCGAAAGTAGTCGAAATGAGAAAGTTAGTATTGAAACCTATGTCTTTGGATGATGCCATAATGGAGATTGATTCGTCAAAGAATCGTTTTATTGTCTACAGAGATGCTTCGACAGAAAATGTCAGCATTATATATGTTCGAGATGACGGAAATTACACCCTCATAGAAACAAGCAGCTGAGGTTTGAGGAATTATCATGAAAATTACTGATATATTCAGAGAAGAACATATCGTAGAACGGTTACAATCTAAAACCAAAGGAGACGTTCTTGCTGAATTATCAGGTGTGATTCTCCATGGTGATACACATTTACGTCATGAGGCAGTCGTGAACATACTGCTCGAAAGAGAAAAGCTTGGAAGCACCGGGATAGGAGACGGTATTGCCATACCCCATGGGAAAATAGCCAATCTGGATAAATTGATTGTCTCATTTGGAAGGAGCATAGAAGGGGTGGAGTTTGATGCTATGGACAGCAAACCGGCCCATCTTTTCTTTTTACTATTGGCACCGGAAAATACAACGGGCCAGCATTTGAAAGTACTCGCCAAAATCTCTAAAATGCTCAAGGATAACGCATTCAGGAAAATGCTTATGGAAGCGAAATCGAAGAATGAATTATACACGATAATTGCAGATAAGGATGACGCATGCTGAGCCCTTTTTTAAAAGAATTCTGTATAAGTTTGAGGACTAAGAATTTTCCTTAGGATAACCTTAGGGTTTAGCCTCAAGGTAAGAATTCTTGAGGCATCCGGGTATGATACTTGCGTGTCTGCGGTGAAGTTAAAAGATATATTCGAAGATGATCAAAATGCATTAGGAATTACACAAATGACCGGCAAGTCCGGTTGGATGAGAGAAATATGCCATGTTCGGGTGCAGCGCTACACGGGGGAAGAAAGCTTCTGGGACACGCTGATTCCCGATTCCGTCCTTGTAGTAACACCGTTATACCTTTCAAAGCTCGCGTTTAATACATCAAAAGCACAAAAAGTTTTCTTTCAACACATCATATCATCCGGGGTTTTATGTCTCGCCCTCTCCGAGACCTCGTTGGTGCCGGATTTTATGCGATCTCTTTCAGAATCTCATCATATTCCCATGTTCACTTCGCTCTATGATGAGTTCCATTTAGAAAGTCGTCTGACGGGTGTCTTGCGGGAGAAAATTGAAAATATCATTTCACTGCACGGGGCTCTTGTAAATGTATTCGGCCATGGTATAGTGATCACGGGAGAGAGCGGGAGCGGCAAGACTGAATGCGCATGCAAGCTGACAGAGAGAGGACATGTGTGGATAGCGGATGATGCGGTGGAGGTCGAAAAAAGAAGTGCTCTTTTGTATGGTCGAAGTCAAGGCCTTGTGAAACATCTTATCGATATAAAATCCATTGGTCTCATTGACGCAAAACAGCATTTCGGTCCTGCTTCTATTCGGGATGAAACAGTTGTTAATCTCATGATCGAATTTCAAAAAACACGTCAAGCTCAGGAAAAAGCAAGTAACCATCACGCGAAACTGTTTCGACATATTATGGGAGTCACGCTACCCTGTTTCGGTTTGCCGGTGTTCCCATGGAGCGCGAATACGCATATACATGTTGAGAATATCGCCCGAACAGTGACCAGGGAGAGAGGCAAATCATGAAGAGCATGCATGTGGTAATTATCACGGGACTTTCAGGGTCAGGAAAAAGCACGGCGCTCCGCGCACTGGAAGATATCGGTTTTTTTTGCGTTGATAATATGCCCGTGGTCCTCCTTCCCAGGTTTCTCAAGATTCAGTCTGATGCTTCAAAGAGAAGCGCACATGTCGCAATGGTCATGGACCTGCGGGAGCAAAGTTTTCTTGAAAAATATACTAAGATTTTCACAAAATTGAAAAATATTGGGTACAGGATAGAAATAGTATTTCTGGATGCAAGTGATGATGCCCTTTTACACCGATTCAGTGAAACAAGGAGAGTACATCCTCTGTCTATAAAGGGTTCTGTGATGGATGGCATTAATCTGGAAAGAGAGAAGCTTGCCCCTTTGAAGCACATGGCGGACAAAGTTATTGACACTACCTCCTTGAACGTGCATCAGCTCAAGGATGTGGTTCAAAGGCATTTCATATATTCATCGGCAATTCAAAAGATGATCATTCATGTAACATCATTCGGATATCGTTATGGAGTACCCGTTGATGCAGATATTGTGCTGGATGTAAGATTTCTTCCCAATCCTTATTTTATTGAGGAGCTTAGATGCTATGACGGGCATCATCCCGATGTGCGTGAGTATGTGCTTGAATCAGAAGACAGCAAACTCTTTGTTCAAAAACTCTTTGAATTGATGGCCTTTCTCATTCCTCTTTATGAAAAAGAAGGAAAAGCGAGGATCAATATTGCCCTGGGATGCACGGGTGGCAGGCATCGGTCAGTCGTTATGGCAAATACACTCGGAGAATATTTTACGGATCACAACTACGTCGTGACGATTAATCACCGGGATATCAATAAGAGTTAGAAAGAAACGGACATCTTTTTGCTCACATTGTCGTCTATCCAATGGGTATCCCACCATTCCTGAGGATTTACAAAGCGACCCCCAATCAGCAATCCGAAGTGCAGATGATCGCCCCCTGCGAGGCCTGTTGAACCGGTGCGACCAATGATATTCCCCTTTTTTACTTCCTGCCCATTCTGCACATCTATACCGTTGAGATGACCATAGATGCTGAAAAATCCAAGACCGTGGTCGATAACAACAATATTGCCGTAAATGCCGAGGTATCCCGTATAGGCGACGATTCCGTTGTTTGATGCCTCAACAGGTGCATTCGCAGTCGAGGCAAGGTCAACACCCATATGGGTGCTTTCACCAATTGATTTGCCTTGGTATTGATAGGTTCTTTTATCACCAAATAAGGCCATAGGGGCTGCATTTTTCATCCTCAGAAATGTTCCCTCCCACAATTGCCGTGGGTGAGATTTTTGACAAATCTCGCGAAGGGCAGTATCGTTATCTATTCTCATCTGACTGTTCACGTAAATAAATGTATCCAGTTGAGTTTTACCCTGGAGGACAGGATTGTGACTTTGAAACTCTGGCATTTTTTGCTGCAAAAAGGTCTCACTCAGTACCATTTTGTCACTTCGAAATTTCTTATTTCTGATGAGATGGGGCAGATTCACCGCAGTCTCATTTCCACCTTGGTCTCTGGCGGTAACCTTTATGCTTATCGCGCCAGCCTTGGCTTCAGGAGTTATGGAAAAATAACTGATCACACATGGTTTTTCTGAAACGGTCGTGACGTATCCAGGGAAATACTGATTTTCTACCTTGACCCCTGTTGTCGTAAACGGCTTGGAAATTTTGTACAAGATCATACAGGTTCCACCGGGATTAATATTGTTGGTGGCCGTAAGCAAAAATATCTGCGGCGGTGTCGCATCGATAGTAAGCTGTCTGGTTAAGGCGGTCTGGTTTTTCCAGAGGGAATTATCTGTTGCGGATATATTAAGCACAGCCGGGCCATCGTGAAGTTTCAATGCTGTCGTATCAATCGTGATGGCCACCGTGGTTTCCTTCGTCACGGCATCAGGATAATTGATAGATGAAAGTACCGCTACTCTGTCACCTTGCGCGATGGTAACGCCTGTCGAGCGCAGACCGCTCTTTGTATCTATGAAAGTGATGTGTGCGGTTGCATATTTTCCTACGGAACTTAAATCCTGATCTATCCTCACAAGAGGATTTTCCCATTCGCCATAAGAATTAAAAAACCAAAAGCCAAAACCGGCAAGCAGGATGACGAAAGAAGCGATTATAAATGGTTTGTATGTTTTCATAAAATGTCATTGTAAGGAACAAAGGCCCCTCCACTTGGGCTCCTTTCAAAAAAATCTTGATATGAATTCTGACGGGGGAATCCCCCATTGTGATGCATGAGTGCTTACTGGCGATCAATCCTCACTGTTTATTATGATGTTCGGGCAGTACGCATAACATATACCGGGCGAACATATAATGATTTTTCCACTTCTTTGCAAGGTAAAAACTTTAAATATGTGCGGATCTTCGCAATACCCCTTGAACTTGTCTATGAGAATTGTTATATGTAAAGCTCAATTAATGACCTGATTTGACGGGATATTCAACAAGCGCGTGAGGGGTAAAGAAATGCTGAAGGGAAAAAAAATTGTCCTTGGTATTACAGGAGGCATCGCCGCGTATAAGGCCGCAGAGTTAACGAGAGAGTGTGTAAAAAGGGAGGCTTCTGTCCGGGTGATCATGACGAAGAATGCAGCAGAATTCATTACGCCCCTCACCCTTCAGACCCTTTCCGGACATCCCGTATTTATGGATATGTATGTTCCAATGAGAGATTTCGAGATGGCTCATATTTCACTTGCGGAGTTCGCGGATGCAGTGGTGATCGCGCCGGCAACGGCAAACGTCATCGGTAAGATCGCCTCTGGCTTGGCGGACGACCTTTTAACGACAACCGTCATGGCTACAAAAGCGCCGGTTCTTATCTGTCCCGCGATGAATACAAACATGTATGGGAACATCATCGTGAAGGAAAACATCAACAAACTATCCGCGAGCGGCTATCTGTTCATAGAGCCCGCGTTTGGCGAATTGGCCTGCCGCGCCGAGGGTTACGGGAGACTTGCGGAGATCCCTGATATTATGGAAGAGATTGAATCTGTCCTTACAGACAAAGATCTCATGGGAGAAAATATTCTGGTTACTGCCGGCCCGACCCGGGAGCCCTTCGATCCGGTGAGGTTTATAACAAACTATTCATCGGGGAAAATGGGGTACGCTTTGGCAATTGCAGGAAAGAGAAGGGGGGCCAACGTTACCCTCATCAGCGGCCCTTCCGCATTACCGGTGCCCCGCGGTGTGAAGCACATTTCCGTGTCCACTGCGGTGGAGATGAGGGATGCCGTGATGGAAAACATGGAGACGGCATCTGTTATCATAAAAGCCGCGGCCGTGGCGGATTATCGGCCGCAGGTGCGCATGAATACAAAGATCAAGAAACGTGAGGGAGAGCTTGCCGTGCGCTTGGAAAGGAATCCGGACATCATTGCCGAGGTGGGTAAAAAGAAAGGAAATCGTATTCTCGTTGGCTTCGCGGTGGAGACGGAAAATCTTATGGAGAATGCGAGGACCAAGCTGAGGGAAAAGAACATGGACATTATTGTCGCGAATGATGTGACACAAGAAGGTGCCGGATTCGGTTACGATACAAATATTGTGAAGATCATTGGAACAGATGGAAATATTGAAGATGTGCCTCTGATGGATAAAATGGAGGCAGCGGACCGGATCCTGAACAGGATAAAAAACATCATCGAACAGAGGTCATAGCACGATCATGGCACACGAAGAAGGAGAGGCAAGAGAAGAACTTCTCGCACTGGTGCGATCTCTGAAAGCCCAAATCCGGAGCGATAGTGATGTGGGTAAAATTCCATCGTATTTATGCATGAAGGGAGACATGCCTCAGGAAAACAGGCCGTTGCAGAACAAACGTTCTGTTGAATTTCATAGAGAAACCCGGACAGCGATAACCTTGGAAGACGTGAAACAGGAGCTTGGAGATTGTCAGCGATGTTCCCTCGGCAGGCTCAGGACAAACCTGGTGTTCGGTGAAGGTAATCCGAAATCAGGACTTGTGTTTGTCGGCGAAGCGCCTGGCGGAGATGAAGATGTGCAGGGGAGACCGTTTGTTGGACGCGCCGGACAGCTTTTGACCAGAATTATCGAAGCGATGGGTTTGAAAAGAAAAGATGTATACATATGCAATATCCTGAAGTGTCGTCCTCCGGGAAACCGTAATCCAAAACCAGAGGAAATAAACGCATGCGAGCCCTTTTTGATAAAACAGCTTAAAGTGATAAAGCCCCAGGTAATCTGTGCCCTCGGAACGTTCGCCTCCCACACCCTGCTCAAGACGGATGTTCCCATAACCGTTCTTCGCGGGAAATTTCACGCATATCATGGGATACAACTGATGCCGACGTATCATCCGGCCTATCTTCTCAGAAATCCGGGAGCAAAAAAACAGGTATGGGAGGATGTTCAGAAAATAATGAGATTCTTGTCACCACAAAAATTGTGAGGGGTAATTCATGGTAAGAAATACAATCAGACTGCAGGTATTTATGTCAGCACTCATACTCATCGTGACGTTCTCAAGTCATATTCAAGGCGCTGAAAAGAAGCCTGTATTTGATGTAATAACCGTAAGCGCTACAATAACTCCCCCGGTAGCCGAATATATTGTTCAAAATATAGATGCTTCGGCAAAAGCGAATTCCGATGGTCTTATTATCCTCCTCGATACGCCGGGAGGTTTGGATCTGGCCATGAGGGATATTGCGAAGGGGATCTTGAATTCTTCCGTGCCTGTTGTTGTGTACGTGCATCCGTCCGGGGCGCGGGCCGCTTCAGCGGGCGTAATAATTACTGTCGCTGCGCATATTGCCGCGATGACTCCCGGCACAAATATCGGCGCCGCCCATCCCGTAGGGCTCGGGGTAGGAGGGACGGACAAGATCATGATGAAAAAGGTGGAAAATGATGCGGTAGCCTATGTCCGGGGTATAGCGGATAAGAGGGGGAGAAATGCAGACTGGGTGGAAAAAGCCGTCCGAAAGAGCGAATCCATCACTGCGGAAGAAGCCCTTAAACTTAAGGTAATAGATTTTGTGGCGGCAGATCTGAAAACTTTGCTGGAACAAATTGACGGGAAAGAAGTGATTCTGTTGACTGGTAAAAAAGTCGTAAGAACAAAAGATGTCATCATCAATGAGAAAAAAATGGATACACGGCAGAGGATACTCGCCGCCATCAGTGATCCCAACATCGCATACATTTTGTTTCTCCTCGGGCTTGCGGGACTCTATTTTGAGTTTGCCCATCCCGGCGTCATTCTTCCCGGCGTGGTCGGTGGTATTTCACTGATCCTGGCGTTTTTTGCGTTGCAGACCTTGCCGGTCAATTATGCGGGGGTTCTCCTCATCCTGTTTGGCATTATTCTTTTTATTGCAGAAATAAAGGTTATCAGCCATGGGTTATTAACGGTAGGTGGGATTATTTCTCTGATATTGGGGTCCCTGCTGCTTTTTGATTCCCCGGATCCTGCCCTCAGGGTATCATGGAGCGTCATGATCCCAACATTAACGATAATATGCCTGTTTTTTGCCGGGATTATTGCCCTTGTCCTGAAGGCCCAGATGAGAAAACGGCGCACGGGAAAGGATGGAATGGTAGGTGAGGAGGGAAAAGCGATAACCGATGTGTATGAAACGGGCAAGGTCTTTATAAAAGGAGAGTACTGGAATGCCTCAAGTGACAAACCAGTGGAAAAGGGCAGGAGGGTAAGGATCTCAAAAGTTGAAGGTCTCATAATCAAAATTGAAGAAATAAAAGATAAATAGGGAGGGTGAGTATGTTTGCTTCTATTCCATTAATTGTATTAGTAGTCCTGGTTGTTATGTTTTTGGCGTCAGCCATAAGAATACTCAACGAGTATGAACGAGGCGTAATTTTTCGGCTGGGGAGAGTTATCGCCGTGAAAGGTCCTGGTCTTATCATTCTGATACCTGTCGTTGACAGGATGATCAAGGTGGATATGAGGACCATTACCATGGATGTTCCTCCACAGGACGTTATTACCCGTGACAATGTATCAATTAAGGTCAATGCCGTCGTATATTTCCGTGTCATGGATGCGAACTCGGCTGTAATCGAGGTGGAGAATTATCTCTATGCGACTTCACAGCTTGCCCAGACAACATTGAGGAGTGTCTGCGGCCAGTTTGAACTTGATGAAATTTTGTCAGAAAGGGAAAAGATCAATTTAACTCTGCAGGAAATATTGGATCGCAGCACCGATCCGTGGGGAATCAAGGTCTCACTCGTTGAAGTCAAACATATCGACCTGCCGGAGGAGATGAAACGGGCAATTGCCAAACAAGCCGAAGCAGAGAGAGAACGTCGAGCAAAGGTCATCAATGCCGAAGGCGAGTTCCAGGCCGCCCAGAAGCTGATCGAAGCCGCCGCCCTTATGGAAACGCAGCCCATGTCCCTTCAGCTCAGATACCTGCAGACGTTGAATCAGATTGCGTCTGAGAATAATTCGACAACTCTCTTTCCCATTCCCATTGATCTGATAAAGCCCTTTTTAAGTCTCGCGGAGAAGCAAAAATGATTTCCCGTATATAAAGGTGAGCATAAAGTGGATGAAAATATGGAAAAAAAGAATCGCAGGACCCTGGTGTTATGCGATTTCGATGGGACCATTTGCACGGTTGATATGGGAAATGAAATCCTGAACCGCTTTACCGGTGAGGGGTGGAAAGAAATTGATCGTGCATACTGTGCGGGTGAGATGGGCTCGCGGGATGCGTATTCGCGGGTAGTTTCGCTATTGAAGGGTACCAAATCGCAGATGCTTGAATTCGTGAGGGCTTCGGAAAAACTGGATCCCCATTTTCCTGAGTTTTACGCGTTTTGCAGGGAGAAAAAAATGGATGTGAAGATCGTATCCGATGGCCTTGACTTCTATATCGATGCGATTCTGAGAAGATATAATCTCCAGGACATAGAGTATTTTTCCAATGAGCTCGTATTTCGGAATGGTGATGCACATTCCATTCTCTTTCCTCGCATGAATATTCAATGTGAGAAATGCGGTACGTGTAAAAGTGGTGTTCTCAAGGAGTATCGCCAATCGTATGACCGCGTCATCTACATAGGAAATGGCTATTCAGACGTCTGTCCCGCAAAAGACGCAGATATCGTATTTGCCAAAGATATCCTTTATGAAACATGCGGACAGAACGGCATTGCATGTGTATTATATGAAAATTTTTACGACATTCGTGCTTTTTTACAGAATTCGGACTCGATCTGAAATATCATACAGAGGTCGCACACACTTTAATTATTTGAGCATTGCAAGGAGATGGGCAGAGACTTCTTTGACACCGGGAAGAGTATCTAACTGGACAACCTTCACCCTCTCCTTGAAGTAAATAACGGCAGCCAGGGTGCCCGTTTTTGTATCAAAGTAGATGCCATGTCTTTTATCGATGGCTGCCTCATCCTGATCATCGGCGCGGGTTAGTAATCCTTCATGGCCGCATACCCTGCAAAATAGCTTGCCTTCTTTCTCTACAGGAAGATTTGCCTTCACGTAGATATTGTTAGGGTGGTTGTTGTCGGTGGGGCATAATCGCCTTCCCATGATTCTCTTCTTGGCCATTTCCCTGTCTAAGATGAGTTCAATAACGTAGTCCAGCTGTATCTGCTCCTTCTGAAGGGCGCTCCAGAAGGCTTCAGCCTGTGTGATATTGCGGGGGAAACCGTCTAAAAGCCAACCGTTTTTGCAGTCCCTTTCCTTGAGCCGGCTAAGGATCATGGGAATGGTGATGTTATCGGGAACTAATTCTCCCTTATTAATGAAAGCTTGTGCCTCCTTTCCCAAAGCAGTTCCCTGTGAGATGTTCTGCCTGAAAATAACTCCGGTTTCTATCTGAGGTATGCCAAATCTCTCGCTCACAATCGCTCCAAACGTTCCCTTACCGCTGCCATTTGGTCCAAACATAATAATATTCATCGCAATCACTCTTTCTTAAATTTATTTATGTTTCGCAAACTCAGATTTTTTTATTGGATCGAAAAGAACATACGTCCATGAATCCAAGGTTAGTTTTTCAAAGTTTTATCTTAGGATGGCTGCTTATAATAGATTAGGATGTTTTTTACAATTAAAATGTTTCTGACCTGTGCTCAGCAGTGGCAAACTGCCACATGTGATCAACGAGAACCTCAAGGACCGCAGGATGTTGCCGCGCAACTTGAACAGCCCGCCGATGATGTAGTGCCGATCTTGCCGCCAAATTTCGACAAAAGCCTCTCTGCCTTTTTTGATTTGCATGCAGGGCAGGATACGGTAAGGCTTTCATTGCTTGATCTGAATAAAATTTCAAAAATAGTGCCGCATTTCTTGCACTTAAATTCGTAAATAGGCATATCATGTACCTCGTAATCATGGTGTATTTCTTTGTAAAGATTAGACACTGGCCGTTTAAATGTCAAGGATATTCAGACAGTGTAGGGAGTTGCGAAAACTGACGGAATGCATCGCCTTCACTATGGAGCTTCATGTATGTTGCTATGTTGACGCGACGCACGTGCTGTGCTAATGACCAATGCGATATCTCTAATGAATTCATGATGAGGAGTTTCTTATGGCCGTGAATAAAAAGGTTCGTACATTTATTTCTCAGTCTTCCTGGATCAGAAAGATGTTCGAGGAGGGCAACCGTATGAGAAAGCAATACGGAGGGCCGAACATATTTGATTTCAGCATCGGTAATCCGAATGTTGAACCGCCGCCTGAGTTTAAGAAAGCGCTGCAACAAGTTGTGTCTGATGACAGTGCAGGCGTTCACGGATATATGCCGAATGCCGGATTCTTCGAAACCAGAGAGTCTGTTGCCGCGCTTCTCAGTGAGACATACGGTGTTCCGCTCGGTCCGGATAATGTTATTATGACATGCGGAGCTGCAGGGGCGCTGAACGTCATATGCAAAGTTCTTCTTGAACCGGGTGATGAAGTCCTTATACCGACTCCCTGTTTTATGGAATACCGGTTTTATGCCGATAATGCAAACGGTACGGCAATCTTCGTGAAAACATGCGGCGATTTCTCCCTTGATTTATCTGCCATGGGGCATGCAATTTCGGAAAGAACCAAGATTGTTCTCATCAATTCACCCAATAATCCCACAGGGAAGGTCTATGACGAAGCGTCGATACAAGGTCTGTCCGAAATCCTTGAAATAAAGAGCAGGACTTACGGCAGGGAGATATATCTTGTTTCGGATGAACCATACAGAGATGTTGTCTATGACGGGATAAATGTTCCAAGTATATTTAGATACTATAAAAACAGCATTATTGCCTCTTCCTATTCAAAGAGTCTTTCCCTCGCGGGAGAGCGCATCGGTTATCTCGCGGTGAATCCCGCGCTCTCCGATATTGATGAGGTTATTGGCGGTCTTGTATTTTATAACAGAACTCTCGGGTTCGTCAATGCCCCTGCCTTGATGCAGAGGGTTATTGCAAAGATACAGGGTGTGACAGTAAATGTGGAGGCGTACGCAAGAAAGAGAAAACTCCTCTGCGACGGTCTTGCCTCCATCGGTTACAAGTTTTTCAGGCCCGATGGGACATTTTATCTCTTTCCGAAATCGCCGATAGACGACGATATTGAATTTGTCCACGCCCTCCAGAAGAGGAGGATTCTTACTGTTCCCGGCAGCGGCTTCGGGTGGCCCGGGCATTTCCGGATCGCTTTTTGCGTGGATGACGCGACCATTGTGAATTCAATGAAAGGCTTTGAAGAGGCCTTCAGGGAAGTGAGTTGAACAAGCAGGGATGTATTTCAGTATGTGATACGGAAATCCCGGAATTCCCCCGTATAGGGTTCCTCGGAAGCATCAACATGTCTGACAACGGCATGGGGAGGGCCTTTTTTGCACCATTCCAACATTGACTGAACATTTGTATCATCACCTTCGAAGAGAGCTTCAACACTGCCATCGTAGAGATTTCTGACCCAGCCGGTAAGATTCAATGTCATGGCAGTTTCCCTCGTATATGCCCGGAAAAAGACGCCTTGAACCCTTCCTGAAATAAAAACGCGCATCCTTTTCATCATTTCATTTCCAGCCGATTAATGTGAGAAACTCATCTTCATTGATGATTGTAACCCCAGATTTCTTCGCCTTCTCCAGCTTAGAGCCGGGTGATTCGCCAACAACCAAATAATCCGTTACCTTCGTTACTGATTCCGTGGCAGAAGCACCAAGGGATTCGATAATTCCTTTCGCTTCATTTCTTGTCAGGTTATTTAATGTTCCCGTGAAAACGAAGGTTTTCCCAGCCAGTAGTGCGTCTTTGCGGGAAACTTGCTCTATTGGTGTAACACCGGCTTTCCTGAATTTCTCAATCACCGCCATATTGGAAGGTTCCCTGAAAAATCTCTCAATACTGCTTGCAACCTCCGGTCCGATATCCCGGATGGCCAAGAGAGTATCGCGTGTGGCATGCATGAGCGCGCCCAGTGTTATGAACGTTTCGGCAAGGACTCGTGATGTATGTTCACCGACGTGTCTGATTCCAAGGGCATTTATGAATTTCTCCAGAGGTGGCGATTTTGACTTTTCTATGGCGGTTGCGAGGTTGAAAGCAGATTTTTCTCCCATTCTGTCAAGGGTGAGTAGCTTTTCTTTCGTGAGGTAATACAGATCAGCCGGGTCTTTGATCATGGCAGCATCCACCAAGTGGGAGACCAGTTTATCACCGAGCCCCTCAATATCCATGCCGCCTCGCGATGCGAAGTGAGCAATATGTTCTTTAATCTGGGCAGGGCAGGCGATGCCGAAGCAACGGTGAGCTGCTTCGCCTTCGAGGCGCACCACTTCGGTGCCACATTCAGGACAGACTTGGGGCATAACAAATATTTTTTCTATGCCAGTTCTTTTTGATTCAATAACTTTTACCACCTCTGGAATCACATCTCCTGCCCGTTGAACAATAACCGTATCGCCTATGCGGATGTCCTTTTTATCAATCTCGTCCTTATTGTGGAGCGTTGCTCTGCTGACCATAACACCGCCGACCCAGACAGGCTTCATGATCGCCACCGGTGTGAGAACACCCGTCCGACCAACCTGGACGATGATGTCTTCGATAACGGTCGTTTCCTGAGTTGCGGCGAACTTACATGCAATTGCCCACCGGGGACTTCTCTTCCCTCTGATATCATTGATGTGATGATAATACTGAATGCACTCGTTAATATTGGAAACCTGAGTAATATGGGGATTTACCTGAAATCCCCATCCGGAAAGGGATTGCAGGACATCCCAATGGCTCTTGAAGGTTATTCCTGTTACTATGCCTATGCCGTAGCAAAACATATCTAAGGGTCTTCTTGCGGTGATTTTTGAATCCAACTGCCGCAATGACCCGGCTGCGGCATTGCGAGGATTGGCAAAAACATGTTCGCCTTTCTCAAGTCTGTCTTTATTCAACTTCTTAAAGGAATTTATTTCTATGAACACTTCTCCCCTGATTTCAATTTTTTCTGGAATAGAGAGGTTTTGTCTCGCGTTCATAAGCAATGGAATAGTACGAATGGTTTTGAGATTCTGACTGATATCTTCGCCCTTATTCCCATCGCCCCTTGTTGCACCGACAGCAAAACCGCCGTTTTCGTATATAAGATTTACCGCCGTACCATCCAGTTTAGGTTCGACCACAAAGGTTATATTTTCGTGTGTACCGAGGAAGCGCTTTATGCGGTCTCCAAAATCTGAAATGTCCTGCTCTGAAAATGCATTGGCGAGGCTTAACATGGGTGTGAGATGTGATATGGTACTGAATTTATCGAGGGGCGCAGCCCCGACACGCTGCGTGGGAGAATCGGAGACATCAAAATCAGGGAATCTCTGTTCCAGCTCAAAAAGCTCCTTCATGAGCCGGTCGTACTCGACATCGGATATTTCCGGATCATCAAGCTGATAGTAGCGCCGGTTATGGTAATTGATCAACCTCCGTAGCTCTTCAATCCTCTTCATTGCAATATCAGTGTCCATCTGTTTTTATTTCACCAGCTTCAAGTCAGGCTTTGCTTTCCGCTGCTTTACTGGTTTGTTCTCTTTTTTCTGAAGCGAAAGAATATTTTCATTGAAAATATGGTTCTTTACCCTGACGGAATTGATAATAAAGAAAACGATTACTGACTTTTCCCATTCTCTCGTGGTATCAAAGTGCTCCATTCTATTCTTGTATTTATCCCATAAATTACTGAGGGATGCCTCATCAAGACTGAGGATGTTTTCTGCCATCTTATCTAATGCTGATTCGAGCATTCTACACAGTCTCCTTTTATACAATAATGACAAATAGTATAAAGGCGCACCGTGAAAGTCAAATTTTTTGTGGAGAACAGGACGGGGATCATGGTGAGGTGCAAGTTGCGACTGTGGAAAACTACAATATGGTAAACTTGCGAAGGGGTTTTTAAGTTTTGAGCACAAATAATGCTTGTCTTTTTGCTCTGTATCTATATAATTCTTTCGCGCATTCATAGGAGCATAAGAAGTGAAAATCGGGGTAATTTCAGATACCCATCTGAGTGGTTATGATGACAGGCTCAGACGTCTCTTGGATAACCATTTTAATGATGTGAGCCTTATTTTACACGCGGGAGATCTTGTTGATATCGGGGTACTCGATTCGTTTGCCGGCAAAGAAGTAAAGGCTGTCTGCGGCAATATGGATACACAGTCCGTCAGACAGTCTTTGCCTGACCGGCTTATTATAAACCTTCACAATTATCGTATCGGTATTATCCATGGTTGGGGGATGCCTTTTGGCATCGAGAAAAAGCTTTTAAGAGAAATAGGACGAGTGGATTGTTTAGTGTACGGTCATACGCATCGGGCAGCAAACGAAGTGAGGGACGGCATACTATTTTTCAATCCAGGATCGGCGACGGACAAGAGGTTTGCCTCCCGTAATACCATCGGCATTCTTGAGGTTGGGGAAAAGATTGACGGTAAAATTATAGAACTTTAAGGGTTATTAGGTTTTGTTGAATGGAAAAGTTATACGCCCCCTGGAGGATGGAGTTTATTAAAAGCGAAAAGACGGCCGGCTGCATTTTTTGCAAGGACTCGATGAGATGCATTGATCTGGTGCTCTTTGAAGGGAAGAGCGCCTTTGTAATGATGAATCGATATCCTTATATAAGCGGTCATCTCTTGATTGCGCCCTTCAGGCATGTAAGTCGGTTGGAAGATCTCCTGCCTGAGGAAAAGCTGGAGATATTCAACCTCCAGGATATTTCCGTGAGAGTGTTAAAATCGGCAATACATCCTGACGGTTTCAATATAGGCATGAATCTTGGAAAATCGGCAGGCGCCGGTATAGACGATCATATTCACGTGCATGTCGTACCGAGGTGGAGTGGTGATACCAATTTCATGAGCGTTTTGGGTGATGTCCGTGTAATTCCTGAAGATATTTACAAAACATGTGAGCTCCTTATGCCGCATTTTAAAAAGTATTTTGTGGAGGTATGAAATGAAGGTTATCTATACTATTATTCTTGTGATACTCATGCTTTTTATTATTACGTTTTCTCTCGAAAACACGCTTCCAGTCAGTTTAAAATATTATGACCTTATGAATGTGGCAGTACCTTCGTATATGCTGGTGTTTATAGCTTTTCTTGTGGGCGTTATTTTTAC
>PDVJ01000117.1_pt1 | contig 22306 bp, 26 predicted proteins | sample 1369811 | NCBI WGS metagenome assembly PDVJ01 (sample SAMN07795376, study PRJNA414565) | Alkali sediment metagenome, whole genome shotgun sequencing project. | reverse complement strand
AGGCCGCAGCGCACGCAGGTCGACAACCGTCGGCGACCCGGGCGCCTCCGCCGGAAGCAGCGGATGCAACCACGCGGGATAGCCGGCGTATGAGCGGTACCCATCGCCGAGCAGGATGAACTGCGCGCCCGCTGTCTGCTTGCGCAGGAAGTCCGCGCCCGCACCCTGCAGCGTCGTCGCGCTCGACTCGAACGCGTAGCTGTTGCGAGCAACAAGGTCCGCGACGCGGGGAGGAGAGTCCTGTGCAATCGCCGCCACCGTGGCGAGCGACACGACGAGCACGGCGATGCGCAGCACGATCTCTCCCCCGTACGGTCAGGTTGCTCCTTTGGATGCAGGCGGCCGCGTGAAAGGTTGCAACCGACTACTCGATTGCGTAGACGAATGACGCCTTCGGTGCGCGCTGCCAGCGCTGCTCGATCACGCCGCGCAGGTCCGCCCACTTCGTGCCGCCGGCCACGAATTCGTCGCGGGTCTTCTCCGCCAGCGCGCGGTCGCCGCGCGACTTGATGCCGAACACCAGCCGCGACATGTCCTCGACCGCGGCCGGCCACTTCGCCTGGTCGACTTCGAAGCACCCGATGTCGGTGCCGTTTGCGGCTTTCTCGTCGGCGTTCCAGATCAGCACGCCGCGCTGGTTGAGGAATCCCATCTGGATCGCCGCGAGCTGCGAGTACGGCTTCGGCCGGCCCTGGGAATCGACCATGCCCGTCGCGATGTGGCCGAACGCCCACAGCACATCACGCAGGTGCGAGTTCTGCGCGTCCTCCTTGCTCAGCACGCCACGCGCGGCAAGCCAGTCGGAGAAATACAGCGCAGCCGTCTGGGCCTTGAGTTCCTCCAGAGTCGAGGCGAGCGGGCCGCCGAACACCTGGCCGGCGGTCTTGCCGTCCACCTTGTATTCATGCGAGGGTCCGAGGTTGTGCGCGGCTTCGTGCAGCACCGTCGACATCGTCATGAAGCGGGGGGCATGGTCGACGCGATCGGCCGTTGCCTTGCACATGATCGAACGCGCCTGCTCGATCGACGCCGCTTCGCTGTCGGGATCCGTGTAGAGATTAGTCATCGCGACGGTGCGGCCGCCGGACTCTGCCACTGGTCCCCAGTTGGGCAGCGACTGTCCGATCGTGGCGCCGAGGGCCGAGCGGCTGTCGCCCGCATTCAGCACGATGTCGATGAAATCCGGCAAGGCGAACCCTACCTGGCGCGCCCTGTATGGTGGGCCGGCGAGCGAAGCCAGCGCCGCTTCCATGTCGTCCTTGACCGGCTCGAGGCGCCGCTGCCACTCAAGCGACTCCTGGTTGATACGAGCGAACGTCAACGCGAAATTCGCCTTGCGCGAACAGGGCTCGGCGTAGACCTCGTCCGGCGCGACGCGCAGGTACCATTTCGAGTTCGTCGCCGTCATCGCCTTCCAGGCGACGTCGGCCTTGAACCAGCTGCCGTCGAGGAACGCCTGTGCGGCGGCCTCCAGGTATGCCTTGAACGCCGCCTCTGACGGATCCCCGGCCAGCAGTGCGGCGGCAGAGCGCAACTCGTTGCTGACCGCCTTCATGTCTTCCGCATAGGCGACTTGAAAGGGGATGGCGACCAGGTCGTCGGTGGCAGGGTCGCCCGTGGCGCGCCCGCCTGGCTTGCTGCTCACGATCGAGAACTGGTTGAACAGCGCATCGGCATCCGCGCGCCGTTCCAGCACGGTGCAGAAGCTGGCGTCGGCCTGGATGGCCGCCGGGTACATTCCCGAGATTTTCTTCGGCCGTGGCGACAGTGCGCTGCAGTTCGGGTCGTTCTCGGTCATCGGCGCTTCGCAGAACGGGTCCTGGTTGCGGAAGAAGAGTGCGCTCGAAGCAGTGTCGGCGGCCGGGATGCGTTCGGCGAGTCCGTGGACGCCGCTCTGCCTGGCGTGGAGTCGCTCGATGATGCGTGCCGCGGTCCCGAGGTGTCCTGCGAGCTGCACGTCGCGCGGGTTGGTGAGCGACGTGCGCACCAGCGTCGGGCGGCCCTGTCCGAGTTCCTTCAGCACCGACTGGCGCCTGGTCTTTTCGACGGCTGCGAGCCCGTCCAGGGAGACTGGCTGCGCGATGAGTGCGTAGGCCGCCGCGAACTCGGGCGTGAAGCTGCCGTCCTTGACGTACCGGCCGAGGCTCGCGTTGCCCGGTCCCCAGGTCACGGCCAGCTCGTCGGGATCGAGCGCGCCGTCGGCATCTGCGTCGCTGACCCAGAAGAGCGGCAGGTTATGGACCACGGCTTGCTGGTTGAACTGCAAACGCGGAACGGCAGCATACGTCGTTGCGCCAGGCGCGGCCGACGTTGGTGCCGTGGCAGGCGCGCTCTCGCGGCTGCAGGCCGCGTTGACCAGCAGGACCAGGCAGACGGCGGGCGTGATCTTATGCACTGTGCTCTCCTGCAACTCGAGTTGCATGAATGTCAGGTGTTGCCAGCGGCCAGCCTTCGGCCTCGAGCGCACGCGCGAGCGGGGCAACGCGTGCCTTGTCCTGCCGCGAGTACGAGACGAAGATGTCGGCGAATGCTGCCTCTCCGATTGCGCAAGCCGCGCATTATGGCGTGACGGCGACTCGCGAGTCGCCGGATGCGGACGAGGCGCGGCGGACCGGCTTGCGCAGGCGGCGGTTGCGAATGGACGAAGCTTCGTAACACATTGATTTATATTGATAATAGATGATGATCACGTCAGTCTTGCTGTTGCGGGGAGCCGGCTCGGGGGGGTGCGCGTGAAACGCAGGTCGCTGATCAAGGCCGCAGTGCTCGCGGGAGGGGCCGCAATCGGCGCGCCGGCCATTTCGAAGGGGCTGCTGGAATGGCGCATGGTCACGAGCTGGCCGAAGGGCCTGCCGGGCCTCGGGGCGGGGGCCGAGCGCCTCGCGGCCAACATCACGGCGTTGAGCGGGGGCCGACTCACGATCAAGGTCTACGCCGCGGGCGAGCTGGTGCCGGCACTGGAGTGCTTCGGCGCCGTCGCCAACGGCACGGCGCAGTTAGGCCACGACGCTTCGTATTACCACCTTGGCAAGACCGAAGGCGCTCCCTTCTTCACGGCGTTTCCGTTCGGCTTCACCACCGCGGAGATGGATGCGTGGGTGAAGTACGGCAACGGGCAGAAACTGTGGGACGAGCTGTACGCGCCGTTCGGCATCCGCGCGTTCCACGCCGGCAGCACCGGCACGCAGATGTTCGGCTGGTTCAGGAAGGAAATCCGCTCACTCGCGGACCTGCAGGGTCTCAAGTTCCGTGCGCCGGGCAACCAGGGCCGCGTGCTGCAGAAGCTCGGCGTGACGCCCGTGACGCTGCCGGGCGGCGAGATCTTCCCGGCGCTGCAATCGGGCGCAATCGACGGGGCGGAGTGGATCGGACCTTACAACGACCTTGCGCTGGGCTTCTATCAGGTCTGCCGGTACTACTACTCGCCCGGTTACCACGAGCCGGGCCCCTGCCTGCAGCTGATGATCAACGAGCAGGCCTGGAAGTCGCTGACGCCGGACCTGCAGGCCGTCGTGCGCACGGCCGCCGATGCCGCGACGCGCGACATACTGGCCGAGTACAACGCCCGTTCGGGCCCGGCGTTGCGCGCACTGGTGAAGGATCACGGCGTGATCGTGCGCCCGCTGCCGGAGGACATGCTGATGGCCTGCGGCAAGGCTTCGAGCGAGGTGCTGAACGACATCTATGCCGCGGACACGTCGCCGAAGTACATCGTGCGTCGCATCATCGAAGATTTCCTCGCGATCCGGAAAGAAATCATGCCGTGGACGCGCATCGGCGAGCAGGCCTTCCTGAACGCGCGGCGACTGCCGTTCGAGTTCGGGTTGAAGCGCTAGCGACGCAAACGCGAATCGCTACTGGCGCGCCGCTGCTCAGTCCTTCCCCGATCCAGTGCCCGTCACAGAGCGCACAAGGTCAGCCACGCCGGCTTTCGCTTCGGCACCGCGCGTCGAACGTGCGAGAGCGGTCAATCGCGGGCGCGTCCGACCCGGTACCGTTCCCCGAGCTTGGAAAGGCAGACACGCGCTCTGGGAACGGTACCGGGTCGCACGCTTGCGACGTGCCAGCCTGCGACGCCGCCGGAGCGCTCGATCCAGTGCCTGTCACGGAGCGCGTGTCTGCCTTTCCAAGCTCGGTGACAGGCACTGGATCGGGCGCTCGCAACGCGGACCTTTGCAGCGCTTCCCTGGCGACGCGCGCTCAGTCCTTCTGCACCAGGTCCTCGAATTCGTCCCGATAGGGCGGATTTCGCCCCGGCGTGGGCTCGTCGAGCAGGTCGCTGAAATCGTCCGCCACCGGCGAGCCCGACGAAGCCTTCGGTGCGCTGGATGGCCCGACCTCGGCACTCACCTGCAAGTCCGGCGCGAAGAGGCGCTTCGGAAGCTCGGTCGCCATGCCGGGGGCGAGCCAAAGCAGCGTGATGCCCACCAGCTGCAGCACGACGAACGGCACCACTCCCTTGTAGATGTCGATGGTCCTCACGAGCGTACTGGCCACGCCGCGAAGGTAGAAGAGCGCGAAGCCGAACGGTGGCGTGAGGAAGCTGGCCTGCAGGTTCACGCCGATCATCACGCCGAGCCAGATCGGGTCGACGCCCATCTTGAGCAGCGCGGGCGCGGCGATCGGCACGACGATGAAGATGATCTCGAACGTGTCGAGGAAGAACCCGAGCAGGAAGATCACGACCATCACTGCGAACACCGCCATGATCGCGCCGCCCGGCAGCGAGGAGAGCGCGTCGTGCACCAGGTTTTCGCCGCCGAGCCCGCGGAACACGAGGCTGAACACGCTGGCGCCCATCAGGATCACGAACACCATCGAGGTGATGCCGAGCGTCGTGCGCATCACCTCGCGCAGCAGCTGCAGCTTGAGCAGGCCCTTGCGCGCGGTGAGCAGCATGGCGCCGACCGCTCCGACCGAAGCGGACTCGGTGGGCGTGGCGATGCCAGCGAGGATCGAGCCCAGCACCGCGAGCATCAGTGCAAGCGGCGGCGCGAGCGCCCCGATGACCCGGCCCGGCAGGCCGGCGCGTCGCTCGGCGCTCATCTCGAGCGGCGGGCAGGATTTCGGGTCGAAGATCGACTTGAAGAGAATCCAGGCGAGGTAGAGGCCCACCAGCATCAGGCCCGGAATGATCGCGCCCGCGAACAGCTGGCCGACCGAGATCGGGTCCGGCGCCATGTTGCCGAGCTCGAGCTGCGCCTGCTGGTTGGCGCCCTGCAGGATGTCGCCGACGAAGATCAGCACCGTGGACGGCGGGATGATCTGGCCGAGCGTGCCCGCGGCGCAGATCGTGCCGGCGGCGAGTTTCGGGTCGTAGCCCGCGCGCATCATGGCCGGCAGCGACAGCAGGCCCATCGTGACCACCGTGGCGCCGACGATGCCGGTGGACGCCGCCAGCAGCGCGCCGACGATCACGACCGAGGCAGCGCCCCGAACAACTCGCCCATCGTCGTGAGCAGCGCCTCGGCGATCTTCGAGCGCTCGAGCATCACGCCCATGAAGACGAACAGCGGCACCGCCACCAGCGTCTCGTTGGTCATGGTGCCGAAGTAGCGCCCGGTGAGCGCGGCAAGGATCGGCAGGTCGAATACGCCGAGCAACGTCCCGAGGCCGGCAAACAGCAGCCCGACCCCTGCGAGCGTGAACGCCACCGGATAGCCCACGAGCACCGCGCCGATGGTGGCCGCGAACATGGTCACCGCAAGGACCTCGCCGATCAGCACGCTGTTCAAGGGGCGGGGTCCTCGCGCCCGGCCAGGAACAGCGCACGGCGTACGATCAGGGCGAGTCCCTGCAGGAACAGCAGCGCGCAGAAGACCCACAGCAGCGACTTGAGCAGGTACAGCGCGGGCATCCCGTCGGCGGTGCTCGACGGCTCGCGGATGCCCCAGGACGAGAGCACGAAGGGCGCGGAGGTGACCGCGACGACCGCCAGCCACGGGAACAGGAACACCAGCGTGCCGAAGATGTCGATCCAGGCCCGTCGACGCGGAGCCAGCTGCCCGTAGATCACGTCCACGTTGACGTGCCCGCCGTAGAGCATGGTATAGCCGGCCCCGGCCATGAACACGGCGGCGTGCTGCCAGACGTAGAGCTCCTGCAGCCACGGATAACCGATGTTGAATGCGTAACGCAGCACGACGACGGCGAAGCAGGTGAGTACGCAGCCGAGCGTCAGCCACGCGACAGTGCGGCCGACCCAGTCGTTAATCGCGTCGACGAGGCGGGCGAAGTTACGGAGCGCGTTCACCGCGGTCCTACTCTATGTCGGCCAAGGGTCCCTCCAGGTGGGCACGGTATGCATTGATTATGCCGTGCGCGGGCGAGGGCAGTCGCCCCGCTGGACCTGCTGGCCGAAGTCATCGACAAGGCGCGGTTCGCGGCGCAGGCAGGACCCGCGCCGCGAACGGCATGCCGACTATGGGCAGGGCGTAACTGGCAACCGCAGCACTTCGCCGAGGCTGGTCGACGTGCCGAAGTTGGTCACGTAAGCCGCGCCGTCCGGACCGATGGCGACGCCACTGGGGAATGTGAGTCCGTCGAGCAGTACGACAGGGCTCGCGCCCGGGCACTGGCGCTTCAGGCGACCGATGCCGAGGCCGGGGCTGGGCGGTGGGAATGGCTGCACCTGGCCACTCGCAACCTCCAGCACGTACAGCGCTCCGCCGGTATCGAAAGTGACATCGACGATGGCCGTAAAGCCACTCGCGAACGTGCTGATGCTGCCGCCGTCGCTCGAGATCCGCAGCACGGAGGCCGCGCCCCGGAAGAATGGGAAACCGGTCAGCTGTCCGACGTAGATTGCACCATCCGGACCTTCAGCCACCGACGTCGGAACGGTCTGGGCGCCGGGGGCACCCGGTACAGCAAACGTCCGCGTGCGGCCGTTCGCCAGTACCTCGATGATGGAGTTGCCTCCCGCGTCGGCCACGATGCGCCGTCCTGGCTGCGCAAGCACGCCGTACGGGTTGGAATCGACGGCAGCGCCGCCCGGATTGTTCGCCACCTCGTGTGCGGCCACGTCGGCCACCACCTTGTACACGCCCGACGGCGTGGCATGCAGCATCGTGCCGAGCAACGCGGCCTTTGCAGGCAGGGCCGCCCGGACGGTCCTTGGATCGCCGCCTATCCCGAGGACGACGGTTGGCGCCGCACCGAGGAACGACACGTCGACGGGGCCGCCCTCGACCGTGCCGTTGCCGAGTACCAGCGATGGCAGTCCGGTTACGACTCGCTCAAGCCCGCCGTCGGGCAGGATCCGGGTCAAGGCGCCGGTCTCGCCGTAGCAGCGCGGCGGATTCGGAAACACCGGCGACGGGATGCAGGGCCCAGGTCCGCCACGGCCGGCCTCGGCCACGTACAGGGCGCCATTTGGCGCGAAACCAATGCCGCGCGGATTCGCGAGACCGGATGCGATCGTCTTCGCATCCCCGACGTCGGCCGACAGGGCCATCGGCGCGAGCGCGAGACCGAGCGCGAGAGACCATTGAAACGCTTTTGCTCCGGGCGCGACCACGGCAGCGGAAAGGGCACAAACCCTGGCTTGCATGATCATTTCCGTTTCTCCCCAGTTGATGTTTGCTGTCCACCGACGGGACACAGGCTGCGTCCCGCCAGTGTGGGGCGGAGTGTACGCCGCAAGACGGGGAGCCGCAGCCAGCGGGCCTCCCGCAACATTATTGACATAATCTCGAGCCGCCGGGACCTGCGGCGAGTGCTAAAAGGCCAGGCGCGCAAGCGCGCCCGACACCCGCGCGCGCATGGCGTCGGGTTTCATCGGAAACGAACGGAAGAAATCCGCGCTCGTGAGCGCCGGGTTGCGCGCACGCACATTGGCCGCCCACGACCCGGCGCGAGCCGCGTCGCCCGCCAGCGAGTGCGCCACGCCGGCAATCATCGCGATCAGCGCGTGCGCGCCGGGTGAGTGCGCCGCGCGCTCGGCCCAGGCGGCGGCGTCCGTGTCCTCGCCCTGCGCGATGTGCGCGAGCGCCCGGGTTCCGAGCATGCCGTAATAGAGCGGGTCGAGCGGGCTCAGGCGCATGGCGAGATCGACGTGCTCGCGGCCCTCGCGACTGCGGCCGGCCAGCGTCTCGGTCCATGCGCGCGCATAGATACCCTGCGCGTAGTTGGGACTGATGGTGGTGGCACGTTCGAGCCAGGCGAGTCCGCTGTCGAGGTCGCCTTCGAGCCAGAACGTGCGGCCCATCGCGAAGTTGACGAACGGATCCAGCGCATCGAGTTCGAGGCCGCGCTCGGCGCAGTGTCGCGCCAGCTCGATCTCGCCGCGCAGATCGTCGGTGTGCCGCAGGAAGGCCGTCTGGAAATGGACGAACGACAGGCCCGCATGCGCGCGTGCGAAACCGGGATCACGGGCCACGGCTTGCGAGAAGAGCCGAGCCGCCTCCGTGTTGTCTCCGCGGTTGAAGCGGTACATGTGTTGCAGGCCGAGGTGATAGGCGGACCAGGCGTCCAGGTGCTCGGTCACCGCGAGCCGTGCCAACTCTGCCTCGTGCAGCGGAATCCGTACCTCGAGCGTGGCGAGGATCCGCGAGCGGATGTCCGCACGCACCGCATGCACGTCATCGACCGCGCCGGCGTAACGCTCCGCCCAGACGACGCTCGAGTCGCGGGTGTCGACCAGTTCGACCGTCACGACGAGGTTCGCGCCGGCGATCTCGACCGTTCCCGACAATGTGTAGCGCACGCCGAGCAGCCGGCCGATCTCGCCCATGTCGGCGTCCGGGTCGCGCAGGCGGAACGATGACCCGCGCGCGGTGACGAAGAGCCAGCGCAGACGCGACAACTCGGTTATCAGCTCGTGGGGCAGGGCGTCCGCTATGGCCGCATAGGGCCCGGCATCTCCGACCAGGCGAAACGGGAGCACGGCGATCGACGGGCGCGCGGTCTCGGCGTCGGTCGGTGAGCGTGCTTCGCCTGCGACCGATTCGATCGACACGACTTGTGCGGCAGGATTGCTGCGCAAGGCCTGGACAGGCGCCACGAAGCGCAGGCCCTGCCGATGAATCGTCCTGATGTAGCGCTGTGCCGTGCCGTCGTCGCCGAGCGCCTGCCGCGCCGACTTGATCCGGCTCGAGATCGCCGCGTCCGAGACGATTCGCCCGTCCCAGACTTTCTCGATGATCTCGTCGCGGGACACGAGGCGCTCGCGGTTCTCGACCAGCAGCGCGATCAGCGAAAGGACCTGCGGCTCGACCCTGCACGGCTCGCAGCCGGCGCGGAGCTCGAAGCGTGCCATGTCCAGCTCGAATGTACCGAACCGGTAGAGCATGGCCGGGAGCATAGATCACCCGGATCCGGACGCACAGTCGCCGGCAGCCGGCTTTCACGAGGATCGCCGGCATTTTCCACGAAATCTCCATGAAATCTCCACGTGGCCTGCAAGTTTCGGCCGGCTGGCGCGCGTACAAATGTCATCGACGGCGGAATCGTTCCGTCGGCGATCACCCACGAGGAGACCAACGTGAAGCAGAAACTCACCAGCATGCCGAAGCGGCTCGAGGCCGGCGGCGTGTGTATCCAGGCGAACGACTGGGGCGAGCTCAACGTGGCACGGATCCGCTTCCCCAAGGGGGCGGACGCGGCCCCGCTGCTCAAGGGGTTGCCGCAGGACCTCTGCCAGTGCCCGCACTGGGGCACGGTGCTGAGCGGGTCCATCCACGTCCGTTACGCCGACGGCAGCGAGGAAACCGTGCATGCCGGTGACGCGTACTACTGGCCGCCCGGTCACACCGTCTGGGTCGACGAGGACTACGAGGCCGTCGAGTTCAGCCCGAGCGGACCGATGTGCCAGGTCATCGACCATCTCAACTCGAAACTTGGAAACTGAAGGAGAGATCCCATGCCTTGTGTCACCATCGACGTCATCAAGGACGTCTTCAGCCCGCAGCAGAAGCAGGAACTCATCGCGAAGGTCACCGAAGCGATGATCGCAGTCGAAGGCGAGAACATGCGCGGCGTTACCTTGGTCCGCATCCAGGAGTTCGAAGGCGGCGACTGGGCCATCGGCGGCCGGGCGCTCAAGGCCGCCGACGTCCACGCGCTCGCCAGGGGCAAAGCCGCGTAGGGGACTATCCCGGGGGACTGTCCCCACCGGGGACGGTCCCCTCCCTAGACCGGCGGGGACTGTCTCCTGCCCCCACTCGCGGTACATTGCCCCCGCGCGGGAACCACATCCCGCAGGGAGAAATCAATGACCGTGGACCTTACGTACCTGGTGTGGACCGTGGCCCTGACCATGGTGCAGCTGCTGGTGGTCATCGTCGGCGCGATGGCCACGATCCCGACGAGCGTCCTGGCCGGAAATCGCGAGACACCGGTCGAGGCGAAGGGCTGGCTGGGGCGAGCCCAGCGCGCGCACCGCAACACGCTGGAGAGCGTGGCGCTGTTCGGGATCCTGGTGCTGGTGGCGCACGTCGCCGGCAAGTCCAACGCGATGACCGCCATGGGCGCAGCGATCTACTTCTGGGCGCGGCTCGCCCATGCGGTGATCTACACCGCCGGCATCACCTGGGTCCGAAGCCTGGTCTTCGGCGTCTCGATGGTCGGACTCGTGATCATCCTGTTGCAGCTGCTGTAGCGGCACTCGCGGCGGCCGGGCCAACGGCGTAGGCTCGCTGCCACCAGTCCCGGAGGTTGCCATGGCTGCAAAGCGGAAGACGCTCACGAAGACCCGGCGCGCGTCGAAGGCCGACGGAAATCCGCCGCTCACTGCAGCCGAGCGGCGCGAGCTCGATCGCCGCATCAAGGACGCGGACGATCCGCGTCGTTACCTGCTGGTGTCCGCGACGCTGCCGTGGTTCTCGCTTTACTACGAGATCCAGGAGGATGCCTGGCTGATCGACGACCCGTCGCGCGCGACGCTCTTCAAGCGGCGTGCGGCGGCACAGGCGATCTGCGAGCTGCTTCGTCCGGGGGTGCACGTCGTACCGTGCAACGTCGACGCCCGCGGCCGGCTGGTGCTGAGTTCGATTGCGGGTCGCAAGGTCGGCAAGCTGCGGCTTGCCGTGCTGCCGGGCTGGCGACGCAAGACGAAGAGGTAGCGCGCCGACGCGGCCTGGTCAGGCCAGCGGCGTCTGCGGCTCCTGCGGAGCCTCTTCTTTCTTGTGCTGGCGCTTCTGCAGCTTTTCTTCGCGCTTCTTCTTCGCTGCCTGCTCGCGCAGCTTTTTCTGGTGTGAATAGTTCGGCTTGGCCATGAACTCTCCTTGTGAGCTTGGGAACTCGGCCAAGCATAGACGAACTGGGGGATCGCTGCCGCGCTCGCTGATGGCCCATCCTGGCGGCGACAACCACGCAGACCAGCCGGCTCCGCTGGGTGGCGGTGGGGCCCGCATCGTCCGTGGAGTGGCGCCCGGACCGAGGGCTCAGGAGGCCGGTTTCGGCTCGACCTTTTCGGTCGGAGCGCCGGCTTTCGCCCACGCACCAAAGCCACCCCTGATGTGGCACACGGGCGTCAGACCCATGTCCTGGGCCGTCTTCGCTGCCAGTGCCGAGCGCCAGCCTCCCGCGCAGAAAAAGACGAACCGGTTGCCGGAGGCGAAGAAGTCCTTGTGGTAGGGGCTGCCCGGATCGATCCAGAACTCGAGCATGCCGCGCGTGACCGGCATGGCACCGGGGATGCCGCCTTCGCGCCAGATCTCGCGGGGATCGCGCAGGTCCACGAACGAAATGCCCGGTTGTCCGAGTAGAGCCCGTGCCTGCCCGATGTCCAGCGTCTCGACCTCGGACATCGCCTCTTCGAACATCTGCTTCACGCTACGCTTGATCTGAAGCGGCACCTGGATTTCCCTCGTGTGGACAGTCCGGCAGCGCGTGCAGGCCGGGTGCGCGTCAGCGGCGCAGCAGCCAGACCAGCAGGCTCAGCACCAGGCTCACGACGATCATCGTCGTGAAGGGCGCGAAGAGCTTGAAGCCGGGCCTGTCGATCAGGACGTCGCCGGGCAGGCGACCGAGAGGGAGCTTCGACACCCACGGCCACAGCAGCCCGACGAGTGCGATCAGGACTCCGGCAGTGATGAGCATGCGTTGCATCGGGGGCTGCCTCTGCTGCGTCAGCGCGTAAGGCAGCCAGCGACATTCGCGTGACGCCTCGACCCATGCTGCCGTACTGTACCGATCCTGGCAATCCCTGCGGACCTGAGCGCACCCATGAACAACGTACTGAAGGTAACCTGCCTCGCCCTTTACCTGCTGGCCATCATGGGAGCCTTCGGCGTGCTGCCGGCGGGCGTCACGTCGATACTGCAGAAGGCTGCGCTGATCCTGCTCGCAGCGCACGTGCTGGAACTGCTGTTCGCTTTCAAGATCGTGCAGCGCTATCGCGGGCCGCTGGTGGACAGCATCGGGCTCACGCTGCTGTTCGGGCTGCTGCACTGGAAGCCGCTCGCAAAGAATTCCTAGCGAATGAACCGCCCCCGCGGTCCGGTCAAGCTCGAGCCCTGCCAGCTGACCGGTCCCGGGTCCGGCGCGGAGCTTTTCGTGGCGGAAGGCGACTCGGCGGCACTGGCGGTGAGTCGCGTGCGGGACCCGCGGTTCCAGGCCGTGCTGCCGATGCAGGGCAAGCCGCTCAACCCACTGCGGGCAGGCGCGGGTAAAGTCGCCGCAAACCCTTTCTTCGCTGCGCTGATCAGTGCGCTCGGCACGGGCTGGGGCGGTGCGTTCGATGCTCGATGCCTGCGCTACGATCGAGTGTTGCTGCTGACGGACCCGGACGCCGACGGGATTCACTGCGGCGCGTTGCTGCTGATGTTCTTCTACCGCTGGATGCCGTCGCTGATCGAGCGTGGCCACCTGGAGATGGTCCGTCCGCCGCTCGGCGAAATCGTGTCGGGGGACGCCGGATCGCCGCTGTACGTCTACTCGGAGCCGCAGCTCCAGGCGCGGATGGCGGAGATGCGCAGGAACGCCGACGGCACCAGCCGGGTCATCCGCTACCGAGGTCTCGCGAGCATGAACCCGGGGGCGCTCGCCGGGCAGTGCATCGATCCGGGCACCCGGCATTCGCACCGCCTGAGCGCGGCGGACGCCCATGCGGCCATGGAGGTGTTCGCGTCGCTGCGCGAGCTGCCGCCGCAGCAACCGCTGCTGTGACCGGCAGCACCCCTCGCGCCATCGCCTTGGATTCCGTCAACATCCCGCTCGGCGGCAGCGTACTCTGCTGGCGGGGCGGGACATCCACGCCTCGTTTCGACAGAGCAACAGACCGGGGAGCAACATGAATTCAATTTTCGACCTGAGTGGGCGCGTCGCACTCGTCACGGGCGGCAACGGGGGAATCGGGCGCGGCATCGCACTCGCGCTGGCGCAGGCCGGGGCATCGGTCGCCATCCTGGGGCGCAACCCGGGCAAGAACGACGCGGTGCTCGGTGAGCTCAAGGCGATCGGGAATCCGGCGTTCGCAGTCGTTGCCGACGTCACCGATCGTGCGGCGCTGGCACCAGCGATGGCGGCGGTCGAGCGTTCGCTCGGCGGCGTGGACATCCTGGTGAACAATGCAGGCATCGGCATTATCAGCGGCGGCGTGCTGCAGGAAGATCCCGCGGACTGGGACCGCGTCATCGAGACGCAGCTCAATGCGGTCTTCCTGCTGTCGAAGCTGGCGGCGAAGGGCATGGTCGAGCGCAAGCGTGGCAAGATCATCAACATCGGCAGCATGTTTTCGTTCTTCGGCTTCGGCCTGGCGCCCTCGTACGCCGCCGCCAAGGGAGGCGTGGTGCAGCTGACCAAGTCGATGGCCATCGAGCTGGCNCCCCACAACATCCAGGTCAATGCCATCGCNCCGGGCTGGATCGAGACGGACATGACNGCACCGCTGCACGGCACGCCGTATGGCGACGAGATCCTGTTGCGGACGCCNGCGGGCCGCTGGGGCAAGACCGAGGANATGGGNGGNGCNGCCGTATTCCTGGCTGCTCCTGCGTCCGACTTCGTGACNGGCGAAACGATCCGGGTCGACGGCGGCTACGCGATCCGATGACCGAAATGGCGTTGCGATGCCACGGTCGATACGTCGAAGCAGAAGGGGCCGTGGGTTACGGGCACTAACCCGGTGGAGCGGGATCGTAGTGCCTGGCGGCGCGGCGGAGCTGATCGAGCACCGCTGCCCGCAATGAGTCCGGCGCGAGCACCTGGACGTCGCCGCCATACTTCAGGATGTCCATCACCAGCTCAGGCTCGCGGGAATACGGGAACTCGAGCACGTAGCTCCCGTCGAGCTGCAGCTTGCCGACCTGCTGCGGATGCCAGGTCTCGCGGCTGACCCACCTCGCACGGACAGGGTTGAACAGCAGCACGGCCTGCTGCGTCGCGCCGCCGGCGAAGATGCCGTAGCCGCTCGTGAAGTGCCGATCGAGGCTCTCGTCGCTGACTTCCTTCGCTGCCTTGTCGACGACCGTGGCGGACTCGATGGCGTCCACGCCGAAGGTGCGCAGTGCCTGGCGGGTGTGGCACCAGGCGTCCAGGTACCAGTTGTCGCGGTAGTGGACCAGGCGCTGCGGCGAGATCTCGCGCTCGAGCGTCTCGCCCGTCTCGCGGCGGTGATGCCGGATGCGCAGTCGCTTGCGCGCGAGCAACGCGGTCGAAAGGACGCGGAAGTGCGCGGGTTCGACCGCGCGGGCGCCCATCGAGAGGACGCGCATGCGGCGCGCGATCTCGGTGGCCGAGTGCTCACCGGATTCGAGCAGCTCGTTCAGGCGCTTTCTCAACGGGCTGATCAGTTCGGACAGGACGCCGGGCTCGAGATCGGCGATCAGGCGGTCCATGGTGAGCAGCGCGCGCAGTTCGTCGGCGCTGAACCAGAGGCCGGGCAACTGCCAGAGCGCGCTGTCGGACGCCTTGTCATCGAGGCAGTAGGCTTCCTGGTCCCGGTCGAAGGCGATGGGTGCGTGGAAGCGGTCGCGAAGGTAGTCGAGATCGCGCTTGAACGTGGCACGGGACACTTCCAGCTCATCCAGGAACTCCTGGGTGCGGACGTAGCGGCGCGCCTTCAGCAGCTGCTGGATGCGGTAGAAGCGTTCGAGGCGTTCCATGGGCGGGCATTCTAGACGGGGTCGGGGAAAAGGGCCCGGCCATGCGCGCGGTGGCGACCTATCGTGACGACGGGGCGCGTGGTAATTTCACGCCGCCACGGGTGAACGTCACCACCGGCTTCGACCAGCAACAGGAGCGCACGTCATGAGCAAGGGCATGGATCGGAAGAAGGAAACGAAAAAGAAGCCTGCCAAGACCAAGGCAGAAAAGAAGGCTGCCAAGAAGTCGAAGCAGTAGGGCGTTGGTCAGTCGAGGCGAACACGCAGAGTCAATCGCGGCCGAACTCGAAGCCTCGACGTGGCACCGAAGGGCCCGGCGCTCACGGGGCCGACCGTGCGGCGCGCGGCCATCGTCGATACCGAGACCACTGGGACCGATCCGGCGGTCGACAAGGTGATCGAGCTCGCCGTCGTGGTGTTCGACTATTGCCACTCGACGGGGACGGTCGGTCGGGTGCTCGGCTCGTATGGCGGGCTCGAGGATCCCGGCGTTCCGATTCCGCCGTCGTCGACCGCCATCCATGGCATCACGGACGCAATGGTGCTGGGCAAAAGGATCGATGATGCGGCGGTAACGCAGCTGCTCGACGGCGTTGGAATCGTGATCGCGCATAACGCCGCATTCGATCGGAAGTTCCTCGAGCCGCGGTTGCCGGTGTTCGCGTCCTTGCCCTGGGGCTGCTCCTGGCGCGCGATTCCGTGGAGCGAGGCGGGGATCGAAAGCTCGAAGCTGGAATACCTGGCGTACAGGTCCGGGTTCTTCTACGAAGGACACCGGGCCGAGATCGACTGCCTGGCGCTGCTCGAGGTGTTGCGGCGCCCGTTCATCCGGGTGCCGCGTCCGGCGGCAGTCGGCGAAACAATGCAGGCTGCGAACGAGCCCGCGGAGGTCACCGCGCTCAAGTTGCTGCTCGACTCGGCCCGGGCGCCGTCGCTACGGCTGTGGGCGGTCGGTTCGCCGTTCGAGTCCAAGGACACGCTCAGGAAACGCGGTTACTGGTGGGATGCAGCGAAGCGCTGCTGGTATCGCGAGATCGGCTCGCGAGAGGAACTCGAGGCGGAGCTCGCCTGGCTCCGGGAGGCGGTGTTCGCCGGCAAGAGCATGGCGCTCGACCTCGACGAGTTCGACGCAAAGTCGCGGTATTCGACCAGAGACGGAAAGCGGGAAAAGGTCAGGACCTAGAGCGCTGTGATGAACCCGACGCGCATCAACGCCGACTTCGACCAGCGCGTCGTGCTGTTGCCGCCCGGGCCCGAGGACTGGCTCCCGTCGCCGATGCCGGGAGTGCATCGGCGACTGCTCGATAGAGTTGGCGACGAGGTGGCGCGTGCGACCAGCCTCGTGCGCTACGCGCCCGAGTCTCGATTCAGTTTCCACGAGCACGGTGGCGGCGAGGAGATCCTCGTCCTCGACGGCGTCTTTTCGGACGAGGAGGGCGACTATCCGGCGGGCACCTACGTTCGGAACCCGCCTGGAACCGGGCATGCGCCATCGTCGCGAACGGGCTGCACCTTGTTCGTCAAGCTCTGGCAGTTCGCGCACGGCGACAGCAAGCCGGTGCGAATCGACACGCGCCGTGCCGGCTGGTCTCCGGGACTGGTTGCCGGACTGTCGGTGATGCCGCTGCACGAACATGATGGCATCAGCACGGCGCTGGTGCGATGGGCGCCCGAAACACGTTTCAACCAGCACGCGCATCCGGGTGGCGAAGAGATCCTGGTCCTCGAGGGACTGTTCCGGGATGAGCACGGCGAATATCCGGCCGGGTCGTGGCTGCGCAATCCCCGCTGGAGCCGGCACACGCCCTACACAGGGCCGGAGGGGGCGCTCATCTACGTCAAGGTCGGGCACCTGGGCGCAGCAGCTGGCTGACCGCGCGGCCCGGCTGCGATGATTCATCCCTGGCCCGCGTCGAACGCAACGGGTTCGGGCCGGGGACAAAGGGAAGGAATTCTTTCGGAGAACTTGCATGGACGACTACTGGGCGACAAGGACGGGGCGGTGGCGGAAGGCAATGCGGACCGCTGCCGGGCCGTCCGTCGGGGAGAGGCTGTACCAGGTAATCAAGGCGGACGTCGAGGCGAAGCGGCTGCCGGCGGGCGCGCTGTTGCCTGCCAGTGAGCGCGTGGCCGGAGAGCTGGTGCTGGAGGTGGCGGAGGTGCGGGTCGCGTATGCGCGATTGCAGTCCGAAGGGCTGATCGAGGAACGTGGGGACGGCCGCCTGTGCATCACGGGGGACGGTGACGCGACACCGGTCGGCGATGCGACTCAGATCCGCTTCGAGGCGGCGCTGCTGAAGGCGGTGCGGGAGGCGGCCGCGCGGGGACTCAGCAGCGCCGATGCGACCGGGATGTTCAAGGCCGCGATGAGCCGCATGGAGGAGATGGCGCCGAAGAAGCGCGAAGAGTGAGCGTGACTTGCCGGATCGGCGGAGTGGACATCCGCGTCCCGGCTGGCTGGTCGTGAGGACGCCGTGACGAACCCGTACCTGGAGCCGGTGGCCGCGGTCTGGTCACGCATCGCCGGGGTCGTACTGCTGGCGGCGGCAGCCGGCCTCACCGTGGTTCTCGGTTATCAGTTGTTCGACCTGCTGGCGCACCCTGAAGAGCGCCGCGCACTGACCAGCTCGTCGGTGATCTTTGCGCTCATCCTGCTGGTGCTGTGCGGAATCTGCTGGCAGGCCGGGCTGCGTCTGGTATCGAGTCGACCGGATGGACCCGCAACGCTTTTTTCGAGGCCGGCCTGGTTCGCCGTTGGTACGGGACTGATCGTCGTGACAGCGCTGATGGCTGCGGCGGTCATCGCGGCGCGCCAACCGAATCTCCTCGACATCCAGGTGATGCTGTTTCTCGGTGGGATCGGGGTGTGGTGCGTGGTGCTGGCTTTTCGTTCGGGACGTGGAAGACCCGGTGCCGGCAAAGGCTGACCGCAGCTGCTAGGCTGTGGGCCGTCCCGGGCCCACGATTCAACCGCATGTCGTCTGCCAACGAGTTCAAAGTGCCAGCCCGAGCCCTGCGGACCCTGGCCGTCCTGATGCTGACAGCGGGCAAGGCCGTGGCGGACATTCCGGCCACCGAAGTGATGACCTTGTACAGGTTCAACGGAGCGCTGGAGATTCCGTACTACGGCGTCGACGCGTTCCAGCGCAGCGGCACCGCGGTGCCGGCCGGCACGTTGACCCAGGGATCGTCGGTCGTGCCCTGCCTCGTGATTCGCGAAGGCCGGCCGCTGACCGATCGCAACGGCACACCATTCGTCGGATTCGAGGTAGTCGTGGACTCGCGGCGGGCCACTCGAGAATCCACCGAGCAGTTCACGGCGGCGGTTGCCGCACGCCGATCCATGACAGTGACCAATCACCACTGCGATGACGACGTCGCCTACGTCCTCGATGCGCGCAACCTCCACGCGCTGGACAAGCCGCCGAGGTTCGACCCCCCGGTCGTGGACACCTCCCCGGCCGGGCCGGCCGCCCCCGAGGCCGCAAGCGAAAGTGATCAGATAGTCCGTGCCTTCCACGACTCGGTGCAATGCGCCGAGGCCAACCGCGAACTGTTGGGACGTCGCGAAGCACTGCAGCAGGGCTGGAGTCGATTCAGTGCGGAGAACGGCGAGCGCTGGTCGAGTGCCGCACTCAGCCGGGCGAGGCAGTTGGACTTCGCGATGCGGACGGCTGTTTTCGAGGGGCACCTCGATCGAGGGTGCAATGCGTACGGGTCCTGCGAGCGCAACATCATCGCGCTGTCCATCCGCAATCGGGCGCGTGACGCGTGTCGAAGCAGCCAGGGTTGCCGCTTTCCCGGCGATGTCGAAGGCGTGGCCTCGAATGTTTCGCAGTACAACATCTGGGACGAGTACCTGACGCAGGTTTCAGGCTTGACCTCCTGCTACCTGCGCCGTGACCTCGTCGCCGGGGGCGGCAAGCTTGGTGCCATCCATGCGCACTCGGTCGCCGACGTCGAGCGGATCCTGTTCGGAGACGATGATGATCTCGAGGCGATCTTCCCCAGGTCGTCGCTCGGCGACCTGAAGGCGCTGCGGCACTACTACCATCCGCCGGCCATGGGCAAGTGCTTCCCGGACTACCCGCGCGTGGAGTTCCTGTCGGGTGCGGTGGCCGGCAACGGCGGGAACTTCGCGCTGCTGGCCAACACCCGGATCGAGGTTGGGGAGAAAACCGAGGGCGGGTACCTGTTCAGGGATGTCGTGGTGCGGGACGAGGACGGTCGCGACGTGGTGCAGATCCTCGATCACTATCCTGGATTCGCAGTCGACGGTCGAAAGGTGACCCTGCGCCGTGCCGCAGGCTGCCTGCCATATGGGATTCCCCGCAGCTGCAGGTTCGACTCGGTCGGGCGTCATCGCAAGGTGCCAGGCTGGCTGAACTCGGGCGATGCACTCGAGATTCACTGCCGGGTCCGGGATCGCGGCGAGCAGTGTCAGCGAGACGCTGACGCTCCCGAGGTCGTGGGCGTCGGGAGCGCCTGCGATACAGAAATGAGACCGGTATCCGGGGTTCATTAAATACGGATTGACGCGTCCCGGATTCGGCCCACGCTTCGCGCAGGAGATCACCATCATGCCGTATCGACTCAGGTGGGAAGGACACGGTGTCTACCGGCGGTTCTTCGGTGTCATTTCGGCCGCGGAGTTCCTGGGCGCCTACAGGGAAATGACCGAAGACCTGCGGTATGACGGCATCCGCTACATCATCTCCGATTACATCGACGCACAACCCGGTCCGGACCTCACCGAGAAGGACCTGAAGGCGTTCGCGGAACTCGAGCGAATCCGCTTCTACGACAGCCCCGACCATGTGCAGGCCATGGTGGCGACGGACCCGAAGACGCTGGCGTACGTGCGGTACTACGAGTCGCTGCGCGTGTCGCCGTATTGCATGGGGACGTTCACGTCCGTCGCCGAGGCGCGCCAGTGGATCGCCAGTAATCCGCGGCTCGGGTGGAGCAGGCCGCAGACGAGCCGGCATTCAGTCCAATCGTCGACGCACGTCTGACGCCGGCAGCGCGTGCGCACCCCGCGCGGCTGAAGCGGTCCGCGCCGTCAGAACGACCCCATCGGCTCCGCGAGCCGCGCGATTTCCTCCGCCGTCGAAATCCGGCCGAGCACGGCATTGCGATGCGGGAAGCGGCCGAACCGGTCGATGATGGCCTTGTGTGCCAGCGCGTATTGCGTCCAGTCATCGTTGCCGAGTCGCTCGATCAGCTCGCACGAGAGCGCCTGGTCGTCGCGATCTTCGCTGTGCTCGAAGGGGAGGTAGACGAAGAGTCTTTCCTCGCTCGCGAGACCGGAGTCGAATCCGTGTTCGATGACCTGCCGCGCCAGCCGGCGGGCCAGCGGATCGGCCGCAAACGCGCGGGGCGTGTCGCGGAACATGTTCCGTGAAAACTGGTCGAGCACGATCACGGCCGCACGCAGCGGTCGCGGGCCGTCGATGTCCGCTGCGTCACTCGATACGAGCCGTTCATGCAGCGCCAGGAATCGTTCCCGGATGTCGGCATCGATCTCGGCGCTCCTCGAAAACCAGTGCCTGGCACCGATTTTCGTGAACCAGAAGTCGAGCACTTCGCCGACCCACGCCGGTTCGGGTGCGTCGGGCAGGCCCGCGAGGCGCAGTGACTCGGCAATCCGTTCGGCGTCCGCCTCGACCTTGAACGGTTCCTTCGACATCCAGTCCCGGACCGTGAAATCAGGCCGCATCGAGAGGCATTCCGCGACGCAAGCCCGCGCGCGCTCCATGTCGCCCAGGCGCGCGTGGCAACCGGCCATGTAGGCGGCGATGTAGTGCTTGCGGACAGGATGGCGGGCGAAAAGGTTCAGAGCCTCCTCATACCGGCCGAGGACCATGCAGGTGAGGCCGAACTGGCGCCAGTACCAGGGCTGGTCGAAGTACGGATCGATCTGCCTGGCACGCGTGTTCCAGGCCACGGCCTCGTCCGCCCGCCCGACATAGACGAGGATCAGTCCCATGTCGGCGATATTCCACTGGTTGTTCGGATTGAGCTCCAGCGAACGCTGCATGTGCTCGAGCGCGAGGTCGAACTGCCGCCGGTACAGGCAGGTCTGCGCGAGCCGCGAATGGCAGGTGCTTTCGCTGTCGTCGAGTTCGACCGCGCGCATCGAGAGCACATAGGCCTCGTCGAGGAGTGCGGTCGATGTGCCAGGTTCGTCGCGCCATTTCTGGCGCTTCATCGTCGCGAGCAGCGAGTGGGCCAGGCCATACCCGGGATCGATTTCGATGGCCCGCTCGAAGAGCCGCGTCGCCTCCGCGGCGCCAGCCGGATCGTCCCAGTAGAGCGCATTGCCCTCGAGTACGCATTCATAGGCATCGAGACTCGCTGGTGGCTTGCGGCGCGCGCGCACCGCGTCCGATACGTGCACGCGGCCGACGAGCGTGCTCACGACCGTCTGCACGACCTCGTCCTGGACCGAGAAGATCTCGGCCTGCGCGCGGTCGTACCGCTCGCCCCAGACGTGATTGCCGGTCTCGGCGTCTATCAGCTGCACGCTGATGCGGACGCGCTCTCCCATGCGGCGAACCGTGCCCTCGACCACGAAACGAACGTTCAGCTCACGCGCGACCTGCGCGGGGTCGACGTCGGGCCCGCGATACTTGAACGAGGCCGAGCGCGATCGCACGGCCAGCAGCCGCCAGCGCGAGAGTTCGGTGATGAGGTCCGCGGTGATGCCGTCGCTGAAGTACTGTTGCTCCGGGTCACCGCCAAGGTTGGCCAGCGGCAGCACGCAGATGGCGATGCGCGGCGGCCCCGAGGCGGCCCCAGGGTTGAGGCCCGGCGGAATGGATGCGGCCGCAGCCGGCGGGGAGCGCCTCGAGCGCGCGCAATACTTCCTGGAACTGTGGGCCGGCGGTCACGTCTCCGGGGTGGTCGAGGCTCGTCGTGTGGAATGCGCGAAGTCGATCGGCAGGCGCGTGGGTCCGAACTGCACCGGCACCAGGATGCCGCGATCGGCGCCATCGCGAGCTTCACCGCGCACCCAGCGCGACTCGACGGAATCGGTCGTCCAGACGACCAGCACGGCGCGGGCGCGCTCCAGTTCGTCGGCGATCATCCGGTCGAACTGCTGGCCGGGAACGATGGCAGGGTCCCACCAGACCGACCATCCCTCGGCCTCGAGCGCGGCCACGAGCGGCGCCACGCGCGCCCTGTCGCTGCGGGAGTAGGACACGAAGATGTCTGCCATGAGGATCCTATGTGTGGCGGCGCGGGTAGTCGGGCTC
>PDVJ01000111.1_pt1 | contig 22566 bp, 17 predicted proteins | sample 1369811 | NCBI WGS metagenome assembly PDVJ01 (sample SAMN07795376, study PRJNA414565) | Alkali sediment metagenome, whole genome shotgun sequencing project. | reverse complement strand
GCGCCGTCGGGGAGTTGCTCTGACGGCGCGGCGCGCTGCTTGCGCCCTTGGCGAACTGGACGCGCTCAGCCGTCCGCCGAGCCGCATCGACAGTCGCGGGACTCGCGCGAGGTGTGGTTGAGTCGCGGGACGGATGACTGACAGCCGCATCATCCCGGCGGCGTGGATGTCATCCGAAGATCGTGAAGCCTTGCCTGAGCCTCCCGATAATCGCAATCGCGGCGCTTGCCATGACTGCGGCGCTAATTGCCAGAATCACACCCAGCACGAGGTGCACCACCATCCACGGCATCGCCAGCCCGGCCATTGCTGTCCGATCGACGCTGCCGGTCGGATGGCTGCGGATCCTGTCGAGGCTCCAGTGCAGGCCAAAGATGGCGACGCCGATGGCACCGAACACCAGACCCGCCGCCGCGGTGACAATCAGGTACCGCGTGGGCAACTGCCCCGAGTGCACCAGACCGTCGAGCAAGAGGATCCCGGCGTTGAGACCCGACAAGGCCACGGTCAGCCACGTTCCGACGCGATAGAGCCCGATCAGGACCTTGTTCATCGTCCGCTCATGCGGCGGATGCCGTGGCAGACGACCAGTCGGGCGGCAAGTCACGTCCCGCAGCGGCCGGCAAGTTCATCGGGCGGCGAGCGCGCCTGTCTGGCCGATGTGCCGATCCACGGGATCGAACAGCACGCCCGGGTTGAGGATTCCCTTGGGATCAGCCACGCGCTTCGCGGCCGCCAGCATTTGCCGGAACAGGGGATCCACCTCGCGCTCGTAGCCGCTGCGATGATCCCGGCCCACGGCATGGTGATGCGTGATCGTGCCGCCATGGGTCACCACGGCCGCGTTCGCCGCAAGCTTGATCTCGCACCACGCAGCCAGCGCGCTCGCGATGCTGCCGTCGGCCGCGCGGGTGACAATCGTGAAGTACGGTGCCGGACCATCCGGGTACAGGTGCGTGAAGCGGCAGGACAGCAGAACGTCCTGGCCGGTTGCCTTGCGTACCGCACTGGCCACGTCTTCCTTGACGTTGCGGTAGAACTCGTCGAAGCGGTCCCACGTGATCGCGGTCTCGAACGTGTCCATGATGACGCCGAGGCCGACGGCAGGGTCGCGCCAGTACGGCATGCGCAGGAACGCCTCGCGCCAGGCGCCGGCGGCGCCGCTGCGATGTTCGCTCGATCCGTCCGCGGACATCGAGCGCTCCACGGCGTCCCGGTCGTACTGCCCGCCGTGGTCGCCCACGATTTCCAGCGCACGCGCCATCCACGCATGCAGCGGATGGTCGGACGACTCGAAGGCCAGCACGAGGATCGCCGAGCGTCCGTCGCCGACACCGGAGAACGCGGCCTCCAAGGGATCGAGCAGCCGGCAATTGCTCGGATTGAGCCCGGACTGCGCCAGCGCGCGCACGCACGCAACCGCGCGGTGAAATTCGCCGAACTTCACCGACGCCGATGCACGGAAGCGTGGCGTCGCCTGCAGCCGCACCCAGGCCTCGGTGATGACCCCCAGCGTTCCCTCGGATCCAATTACCAGGCGATCCGGTGCAGGACCGGCGCCCGATCCCGGCAGCCTTCGCGTCTGCACGACTCCGGAGGGAGCTACCAGGCGCGTGGCCTCGACGAAATCGTCGATGTGCGTGTACTGCGTCGCGTAGTGTCCGCCGGCGCGCGTGGCGATCCAGCCGCCGAGTGACGAGAACTCGAAACTCTGCGGGAAGTGTCGCAGCGTCAGCCCATGTACCTTGAGCTGTGCTTCCAGTTCGGGACCCAGCGCGCCGCCCTGGATGCGCGCCGCACGGCTGACCGGATCCACTTCGAGCACGCGATTGAGTCGTTCCAGGTCCAGCGACACGGCGCCCGCGAAATCCGAGCCGACCGCCGCTTCGACGCCCCCGCAGACGCTGCTGCCACCGCCATAGGGAATGACAGCGACGTTCTTCGACTGCGCCCAGTCCAGGATGTCGACGATCGCCCGTTCGTCGTCCGGATACGCGACCCAGTCGGGCGGACTCGGTGCGCGGCGCAGCCACATGCGGGCACAGTCCGCGTAGCTCTTGCCGGCACTGTGATTGAGGCGATCGACGGGAGAGGCGGAGAACTGCGCCGCGAGTGCCGCGGGCGGTTCGACGCGCGGAGCCGGCAGGGCGAACTCCGCGGCCTGTGGCGCCGGTCGCTCCTCGAAGCGCGCGTCGACGTGGGTCAGCATCGCCTTCACGAGGGCTCGCTCGCGGTCGGCGAGCACGTCGCTCTCGAGGCCCCAGCCCCAGAACCGCCGCAGCGGGCGCCGCGACAGGGTAACGCCGCTATTCACCAGGCCTGCCAGGGAATCCGGCGCAGCAGCGCATTCGACGCCGCATCAGGCGCTCGATTCGGCCGGCGACCCAGGTGGCGACTCCACCTCTGCGAGCAGGAAGAATTCCCGGCCCAGCGCGCTCGTCACCTCGGCAAGTTCAACCTGGATCCCGTCGAGGGCCTCATGAAGCCCACGGGCGATCATCTCCGCGGCGGTGTCCTCTGCAAGCGACGCAGTCATCTTGCGCAATCGATTGGAGGAGACTCGTTTGCCCACGTGGCCGTACTTCAGTCGCAGCTCGTGCAGGTGATCGTTCGCGACCATCACGCACGCGGCCACCGAGCGCGGGAAGCGTCGGTCCAGCACGAGGAATTCGACGACCCGCGCCGGCGACATGCTCTGCGGGCTGAGCCGGCGGAACGCGTGGAATCCCGCGGCCGAACGCAGCACCGTGTTCCATTGGGCCTCGTCGGTCGCCGAGCCGACGTCGCTCGGTTTCGGAAGCAGCACCTGGTACTTCACGTCCACCAGTCGGGTCGTCTGGTCGGCGCGCTCGATCGCGCGACCGATCTGGTGGAAATACCAGGACTCGTCGCGGTAGAGCGTCTCGGCCGTGATGCCGCTGTGCGTCTGGCATGACTCCTTGATGTAACTGCACAGCCGGTTGAGGTTCTCGGCCTTGAGGTCCGCCTTGCGCAGCCGGCTCAGTCGATTGTGGAAGCCGTTCAGCTGCACCCACATCTCGGTCGAGATCAGCGGTCTCAGGGCGCGCGCATTCTCCCGCGCCATGTGGATGCAGCTGCGCACGGAACTGGGGTTCCGGTCGTCCAGGATGTAGAAATGGGTGACCGAATCGGCCGTCGGCTTGCGGTCGGTCGCGCGGAAGACCTGCTCGTCGGCGAACAGCCTGAGCACGGATTCCCAGTCGTGCTCGCCGCGTGAGTTTCGGCTGAAGCTCTCGTTCACATCCAGAATACGCGCGATGCTGTTGGCCCGCTCGACCTGTCGCGCGAGCCAGAAGATGCTCTCGGCATGGCGTGCGAGGAGGTTACTCAAGGACCCAGGTATCCTTCGAACCGCCGCCCTGCGACGAATTGACGACCAGCGAGCCCTTGCGCAGCGCCACCCGTGTGAGGCCGCCTGGCAGCACCCAGGTCGACTTGCCGGTAACGGCGAAGGGACGCAGGTCGACGTGACGCGGCTCGATGCCGCCGCGCGTGACCGTCGGGCAGACCGAGAGCTGCACGACCGGCTGGCTGATGTAGTTCGAGGGATCCGCACGCAGCTTGCGGCGGAACTCAGCGAGCGCCTTGCGGCTCGCGTGCGGCCCGATCAGCAGTCCGTAGCCTCCCGACTCACCGACCGGCTTCACGACCATCTCTCCGAGGTGGGCGAGCGTGTACTCGAGGCCCTCGCGCTCACGGCAGATGTGAGTCTCGACGTTCGGCAGGATGGCTTCCTCGCCGAGGTAGTAGCGGATGATCCGCGGCACGTACGCGTACACCGCCTTGTCATCGGCGATGCCGGTGCCGACCGCGTTTGCGAGCACGACGTGGCCTGCACGGTAAGCGCGCATCAGGCCGGGCACGCCGAGCATGCTGTGCGGATTGAACGCCTCGGGGTCGAGGAAGTCGTCGTCGATGCGACGGTAGATGAGATTGACCCGCTGCAGTCCGCCGGTCGTCTTCATGTAGACGCAGTCGTCGTGCACCACGAGGTCGCGCCCTTCCACCAGCGGCACGCCCATCTCGCGAGCCAGGAACACGTGCTCGAAATAGGCCGAGTTGTACACGCCGGGCGAGAGCAGCACCGCCGACGGGCCCAGCCCGGCGCCCTCCACGAGTTCACCGAGCTTGCCGATCAGCCGCTGCCCGTAATTCGAGACCGAGCGAACCCCGACGCCTTCCAGCAGGTCCGGGAAGGCGCGCTGTGTCAGGTGACGGTTCTCGACCACGTAGGAGACGCCCGACGGCGTGCGTGCGTTGTCCTCCAGCACGCAGAAACGGCCGTCACCGCCCCGCAGATGTTCACGTAGCTGCCGAAAGGCACCGCCACATCCCGCATCTGTGGCCGGTAGTTCACGTTGCCGAGCACGAGTTCGGCGGGCACGACGCCATCACGGAAGATCTTCTGCTCGTGGTAGACGTCCTCGATGAAGAGGTTCAGCGCCGTGACGCGCTGGATCACCCCGCGCTCGATCGTCTGCCATTCGGAGGACGAGAGGATCCGCGGGATGACATCGAACGGCAGGATGCGGTCGATCTGCTCGCGGCTGGTGTAGACCGTGAATGTCACGCCAAGGTTGTAGAGCTCGCGCTCGGCGGCCTGTGCGCGGCGTCGAAGATCCGCGAGGCTCATGCCGTCGAGCCGCCCACGTACGGTCCGGGTGTGGCTCACCGGGTGCTTGGACGCACCGAAGACTTCGCAGTAGAAGCCGCCGGGGTCGTAATGGTCGAGCAGTCCCGCGTGCCTGTCGTCCGTCATGCCGTCGCTCGCCCCTCCGCGGTTGCAGCGCTCACAGGGACGACGTCCACCGCGACGTCGACCGCGTGCTCGCCGCCGCCGAAGATTACCCCATTGATCGGGCTGATATCGGCGTAGTCGCGCCCCCAGGCGAGAGTCACGTACTCGTGGCCGGCGATCGTGTCGTTCGTCGGGTCGAGGTCGACCCAACCCGTCTCGGGGCACCAGATCGAGATCCAGGCGTGCGAAGCGTCCGCGCCGATCCGCTTCGGCTGCCCGGGCGGCGGACGCGTCAACAGGTATCCGCTCACGTAGCGGGCCGGCAGCGCGAGTGCGCGCAGGCAGGCAAGCTCGAGATGCGCGAAATCCTGGCAGACCCCGCGCCGCGAGCGGAAAACCTCGTCGACCGGTGTCGAGACGCTCGTGGCCCCGCTCTCGTAGCGGAAGTCACGGAAGATGCGAGTCGTCAGCTCCAGGGCAGCCTCGAGCACGGGTCGCCCCGGCAGGAACGACTCGCGCGCATAGGCCGCGAGTTCGCGGTTCGAATGCACATACGGCGAATCGAACGCGAACTGCAGGACTCCGAGCGCATCGCGCGTCGCGGTGTTCTCGAGATGGGCGAACACGGCGTCCCAGGACAGCGTACGGTCCGGCGCCTGGTCGGCGGGCGGATTCACCTCGATGCGGGCGCGTGCCTCGATCGCGAGTTCGTCGTGCTGCTCCTGCAGCGTCAGGTAGGTGACGTGATTCCCGAATTAGTCGCTGGCATCGCTGCGCAGCGACGGCACCGGGCTTACCACGAGTTCGGAGTCGTGCACGGTCTGCCGATGGGTTCGTCGCGGCACGAGGTGCAGCACATGGTGCGAGATCGACACCGGCTGGCTGTAGCGGTAGGTCGTGCGGTGGCGGACGTCGTACATCATGCCGGTCAGCGCGGCCGCGCACCCGTCGCCAATACCGTATGAGCGTGATTCCCGTCGTGAATTCCGGCAGATCCCTTGCGATTCGCACGAGCAGTTCCGAGAGGCCCGGACGATTCGCCTGGCGGTCCCGACGGCACAGGTCGGTCGCATCCGCCATGTGCAGGGCGGCGAGCAATCCGCCGACGAGGTCCTGATGTGGAGTCAGGCCGGCGCGGCCCGGAGCCTTGGGAACCAGCTCGAGGTGGCTCGCGAGCATGGTCACCTGAAATGCCACCGAGCGCGGATTGGACTCGTCGAGCAGCAGCAGGTCCACCACTGGCGCGAGCTGCGGCGTGTTGAGGTAGCGCGAACGGTAGGTCATGAAGCTGTCCGAAATCTCAAGCAGCAGGATCAGGCTGCCGTCGTCCTCCGGCTCCTCGGCGGCGGGCAGGCTGTCGAGCAGCGCGGCAGTCTGCAGGCTGCGCTCCACGCGGCGTCCCATGTCGTGGAGGCGCCAGCCGAAGCTGCGCGTCATGTTCTCCATGCCCATGCCACTGAAGGCCGCGAGCCTCTGGATACCCTGGTCCAGCTGCGGCAATACACCCGCGACCAGCGAGCGCCGGGACGGTGTCGCAAGACCGGGCCTGCGCGCGAACTCATCCGGCTGGAGCTGCCGCAGGATCCGCCATGAGTCGGCCGACAGCCGGTCCCGTGCCAGCAAAGCAGTGCGACCGAGGTCCAGCAGCGTGCGCCGCAGTCCGTAGGCGCGATCCGGGTCGAACACCAGCTCGCCTAGACGGCGCTCCAGGATCGCCCGTGGGCCGGCAGACCGCTCCGCATCGTCCGGTGGTGCGATGTCCGCTCTGGCGAGCGTCGGCTGCATCACGCGGTCGACGGCGAGCAGGTCCTCGGCAGGGCGGTCGTCGTCGATCAGCCGCTGAATCGAGCTGCGCACCTGGCGCATCACCGATTCCGCCCGTTCCGCGTAGCGCCCGAGCCAGAAGAGGTTGTCGGCTGCGTGACTCGGCAACTCCCGGCCCGTGCGCCGCAACTGGACCGCCCCAAGCCGCTGCCGCCGTTGCGACGCGGTGCGCTGGGTGGCGTCCGAAATGACCCAGGTATCCTTGCCGTCCCCGAAGCGCCCGAAGTCGAAGGCCTGCCCGGGGTGTGGCGGACAAAGACGCGCGAGACCACCGGGCATCACCGCGTAACCGTCCGGGCCGGCGGCGACGAAGACGCGCAGCGCAAACGGGACCGGACGCAGGCCCTGCAGTCCGATCACCGGCGCGGTCGAAAGTCGCATCGGGATCCTGGCGAGATATGCGAACCCGCGTTGCTCGATCAGCTCCCTCGGTCCCGACACCTGCCAGGCCTCGGGACCGTCCGGGTTCTGGGTGCCTGGCTCACCCGCGCCGCGATAGAAGAGGTCGCGCGTCTCGAACTCGTCGAGTCGACCCAGCACGTGCTCCCGTGACGCGGGATCGCCACACCACCACGTGTCTATCGAGGAGAGCTGCAGATCCTCCCCGAGCAGGCGACGGCACAGCGTCGGCAGGAATGGCATCAGCCCTTCGGTGTCCGCGAGACCACTGCCAAGCGCGTTGACGACGTGGACGTTCCCGGCCCGCACCGCCGCGACGAGGCCCGGGATGCCGAAAGGCGAATCGCTGCGCAGCTCCAGCGGATCGCAGGACGCAGCCTCGACGCGCCGGATGATGACGTCGACTTGACGAAGGCCCTCGAGAGTCTTGAGGAATACCCGGTCGTCGCGGACCGTGAGGTCGGGGCCTTCCGCGAGCACGTATCCCAGGTAGCGCGCCAGGTAGGAGTGCGCGAAATAGCCCGGATCCGAGGGGCCGGAGGTGAGCACGATGATGCGTGCGTCGGGGCGGCCGGCCAGGGCGACGTGCCCGTCATGCACCCCCTGGAAGAAGTCCGCCAGTTGCCTGACCCGGCTCGCCATGAACTCGTCCGGCAGGCAGCTACGCAGCGCGATGCGGTTCTCGAGCGCGTAGCCTCCGCCGACCGGCGACTCGCAGCGGTCCTTGAGTACCCGCCAGCGACCATCGGCACCGCGCCCGAGATCGGCGGCGTAGTAATGGAGGCGACGGTTGCCGCTGACGGCCACACCGTGCAGAGGCCGCAGGAACTGCGGGTTGCCGAGCACCAGTGGCGCGGGCAGCGCCCCCTCGAGCATCAGCTGTTGATCGCCATAACAGTCCGCCAGCACGGCATCGAACAGTCGCGCGCGCTGGACGAGTCCGGTCTCGATCTGTCGCCAGTCCTCGCTCGAGATCAGCAGCGGCAGTGCATCAAGGCGCCAGGGCCGAGTGGCCGCCGCAACTTCGCCGTAGATGTTATGCGTGAGGCCGTTCTCGTAGAGGATGCGCTCGACGCGCTTCCAGCGCGCCTCGAGTTCACTGGTGCTGAGGTTGCGCAGCGCGCCGACCAGCTTCTGCCAGTGCGGCCGCAACTCGCCCTCGGGCGTCCTCATCTCGTCGAAGACACCCGGCTTTGGACGGTAGCTGTCGAACATCGGCGCGAGCGTTGCCTCCGGCGTGTTCGGCAGTGGCTCGGTAAGCGAGATCAAGCGTGCGTGTCCTCACTGGGCGCCGGGCGACGAAGGTCCAGCGTCAGCGGGAACTCCGGGTTGCCCTCCTCAGGCGGCATCGTAGCCGAACCCGCCGAATGACCGAGTGCCGAGAATCTGGCGAGGCGCCGGCTCTCGGCCTCGTAGGCGTTCACCGGCAACGTCTCGAAGTTCCGGCCGCCGGGGTGCCAGGCCCTGAAGCGCACGCCTGCGACCGCCTCGCTTGCGGTGTCGGTCGGGCGCAGCGGGACGCGCCGGCCGTTGCAGGTGACGACGTGCCGGTCCGGGTTGAGGTCCCGGGCACGGACCTGCAGCCGCTCGAGCGAGGAGTCGACGTAACGGGCCGTCCCGCCGACCGCACCTTCATCGCCGAGCACGTGCCAGGGCTCGAGCGCCTGGCGCAGTTCGATTTCCACGCCGCCGTGCTCCACCGCGCCGTAACGCGGAAAGCGGAACTCGAAGTGCGGTGCGAACCAGCCTTCCTGCAGCGCGAAGCCCGCGTCCCGCATGTCACGCAGCACGTCGCGAAAGTCCTGCCAGACGAAATGAGGCAGCATGAAGCGGTCGTGGAGCGATGTGCCCCAGCGCACGAGCGGCTGCCGGTAGGGCGTGTGCCAGAAGCGCGCGATCAGCGCGCGCAGCAGCAACTGCTGCGTCAGGCTCATGCGCGCGTGCGGGGGCATCTCGAAGGCGCGGAACTCGACGAGACCGAGGCGACCGGTCGGTCCGTCCGGCGAGTACAGCTTGTCGATGCAGATCTCGGTGCGATGCGTGTTCCCGGCGACGTCGATCAGGATGTTGCGCAGCACCCGGTCCACGAGCCATGGGGCAGGTGGAGTGCCGTCCGGCGCTCGCTCAAGCTGCGAGAGTGCGATCTCGAGCTCGAAAAGCTGGTCGTGCCTCGCCTCGTCGATGCGCGGAGCCTGGCTGGTAGGGCCGATGAAGAGCCCTGAGAACAGGTATGACAGCGACGGATGGTTCTGCCAGTAAGCCAGCAGGCTCCCGAGCAGGTCGGGTCGTCGCAGGAACTGACTGTCGGCCGGCGTGGCGCCGCCCACCACCACGTGGTTGCCTCCCCCGGTTCCGGTGTGCCGGCCGTCGATCATGAACTTCTGCGCGTCGAGACGACTCAGGCGCGCCTCCTCGTACAGCGTCGTGGTGATTGATACGAGTTCTGGCCAGGAGCGGGCGGGCTGCACATTGACCTCGATGACACCCGGATCCGGGGTCACCTTGATCACGTTCATACGTTCGTCGGGCGGCGGTGCGTAGCCCTCGACGTGGACCGACTGCCCGAGCCGCGCCGCAGTGCTCTCGATGCTGCCGATCAGCTCGACGTATTCACTGGCCGATTCGGTCGGCGGCAGGAACACACACAGCCGCCCGTCTCGGGGCTCGACGGCCAGGGCCGTACGCACCGCGCCGTCTGCGCCGGTCGAGCGCTGCTCGACGACACGCTGGCGCTCGGCGTGCTCGGTCGCATCGCGCGCGAGCGCGAGCTGCTCTGCTTCCGGCGGCGCGGCCGCAGGTAACGGAGTCCTCGGTGCGAACGGGTCAGCCGGCAGGTGGTACGGGTACTCGTCCGCAGGCAGGTGCGGCAGGCCCTCGATCGGCAGGCGGAACCCGATCGGCGAGTCACCCGGCACCAGGAACAGCTTTCCACGGCGGGTCGTCCAGCGTTCGCTCTGCCAGGCCGAGCGGTGTGGTGCGTTCCAGCGCTGCAGCGGCAGCACGTAGCCGACCGGCGCGCGCAGGCCTCTCTCGAAAACGCGCGCGAGACGTGCCCGTTCCTCGGGATCCTCGAGCCTGGAATCGAACGGGTCGACGTTCTCTGGCAGCCGCTGCTCACGTGCGAGGTACGGCACCGGGTCCTCGTAGGCTGGCTGGGCCAGGTCCGGCTCGACGCCGAGCGTCTCCGCCAGCGACTCGACGAACTGCTTCGCGTCCTCGATGTCTGCGTTGCCCCGGCCATCGGCCGCGACCAGACGGGCGTCCTGCCAAAGCGCCTGGCTGTCGCCGCGCCAGTACAGCGCGAACGCCCACCGCGGCAGCGACTCGCCCGGGTACCACTTGCCCTGCCCGAAATGCAGCAGGCCGTCCGGAGCGAAGCGGTTGCGCAGCCGGCGGATGAGCTCCGCCGCCCGGGCGCGCTTGTGATCGCCGAGTGCCGCCGTGTTCCACTCCGGGGCGTCGACGTGATCGATCGCGACGAACGTCGGCTCGCCACCCATCGTGAGCCGCACGTCGTGTCGCGTGAGTTGCTCGTCCACGGCACGCCCGAGCGCGTCGATCCTGCTCCACTGCTCGTCGGAGTACGGGAGCGTGACGCGGGGCGTTTCGCGGATGCGCGCGACGTGCATCTCGAATGAGAAATCGACGCCCGCCGCATCCGACGTGCCGGTGATCGGCGCCGCGCCGGCAGGATTCGGTGCGCACGCAAGCGGTATGTGGCCCTCGCCCGCGAACAGGCCCGAAGTCGGATCGAGCCCGATCCAGCCCGCCCCGGGCAGGTAGACCTCCGCCCATGCGTGCAGATCGGTGAAGTCCCGGTCCGTACCCGACGGACCGTCGAGCGCCTCGACGTCGGGCTTGAGCTGGATCAGGTAGCCGGAGACGAAGCGCGCGGCGAGGCCCAGGTGACGGAGAATCTGCATCAGCAGCCACGCTGAATCCCGGCAGGAGCCGCGCCGTGTCGACAGCGTCTCCTCGCAGGACTGCACGCCCGGTTCCATCCGGATCACGTACTCGACTTCCTGGTGCAGGCGGCGATTGAGATCGACCAGGAAATCGACCGTCGGAACCGCGCGGCGATCTACCCGCGACAGCCAGCCGGCCAGCAGTGGCCCGGGCGCGTCGACCTCGAGGTACGGCTCGAGTTCCTTGGCCGCCTGCGTGTCGTAGGCAAAGGGATATTTCTCGGCCTGCGGCTCGAGAAAGAAATCGAAGGGGTTGAACACCGCCATCTCGGCGACGAGATCGACCAGCAGCCGGAACTCCCGCGTACGCTCCGGGATGACGATGCGCGCGAGGTAGTTGCCGAGAGGATCCTGCTGCCAGTTCAGGAAATGCGCGGCCGGCTCGATGTGCAGCGAGTAGGCGAGGATCCGGGTTCGCGCGTGGGGCGCGGGCCGCAACCGCACGACCTGGGGTCCGAGCATCGCCGGGCCGTCATAGCGGTAGCGGGTCTCGTGGGTCAGGGCGACGTGTATGGACATGTCTCGTTCCGGAGCGATCTGAAGTGGCACCTGGAGTCTTGCAGGAGGCGTCGGGGTTCCTGACAGGCGCGTTCGGCAGTCTTCCCCGGCGGAGCAGTCAGCCGAGCTCCTGCTCGAGGTCGGCAATCAGGTCGTCCGGATGCTCGATGCCGATCGAGATGCGCACCATGGAGTCCGTGACACCGAGCCGGTCGCGTGTGTCTTTGGGTACCCCCGAGTGCGTCGTGGATGCGGGGTGGGAGATCAAGGTTTCAGTACCGCCCAGGCTCACGGCGAGCTTCATGACCTGCAGGGCATCGAGGAAGCGAAACGCTTCCGCTTCGCCACCCTTCACGCAGAACGAGAACGTCGAGCCCGCACCTCCGCACTGACGCTGGAAGACGGCATGCCGCGGGTCGTGCTCGCGAAGGAAGCCGAGGTAGTTCACTGATTCGATCTTCGGATGCCGCGCGAGGTACTGCGCGACGATGGCGGCATTCTGTGCGGCCCTCTCCATGCGCAAGGCGAGCGTCTCCATGGAGCGCATGATCATCCATGCGGAGTTGGGATCGAGCTGCGAGCCCATGGCACTGCGCAGCAGGCGCACGGGTTTCACCATGGCCTTGGAGCCGACGATTCCGCCCGCCACCAGGTCCGAGTGTCCGCCGACATACTTGGTGAGCGAGTAAATGACGAGATCCGCACCATGCTCGAGTGGTCGCTGGAACACGGGCCCCAGGAAGGTGTTGTCCACGGCCAGCGGCGGGCGGTGACCGCCCTGCTCGCGCTCCAGCCTTTCGGAAGCCTCGCGCATCAGGCGCAGGTCGACGAGGCTGTTGGTCGGGTTCGCCGGCGTCTCGGTCAGGATCAGGGACACACGACCACCGTACTCCCGCGCGAGCGAGAGCGCGCGTGTCGTGGCCGCCGTCACGGCGTCGCGGCTGCAGGCCTCGGACACGCCGACCGCACGGATGCCGAAGTTCGGAAGCGTCTTCTCGATCAGCGTCTCGGTGCCGCCGTAGAGCGGCTGACTGATCAGTACCACGTCGTTCGGGCGCAGATATGTCCAGAGCGTGGTGGCGATCGCCGACATGCCGCTCGAGAAGACGAGACCGGCCTCGCCGCCTTCCCAGAGCGCAAGCCGGTCCTCGAGTACCTCGAGATTCGGATTGTTGAAGCGAGAATAGACAAGTCCCGCGGCTTCGCCCGGCGGCGGCTCGCGGCGGCCGGAGGTGTAGTCGAAGAAATCCTTGCCGTCCTGCGCGCTCTTGAAGACGAACGTGGACGTGAGGAAGATCGGTGGCTTGAGCGATCCCTCCGAGAGCCTCGGGTCGTATCCATAACCCATCATCTGTGTCTCGGGGCGAAGTACGCGATCGCCGACGCGCCGCTTGTGGTAGCTCTCGTATGTCATCGAAGGTGCCCCCGGAGAAACCGCGGAATGTCCATCACGCCGAGGCCAGCTCGCCGCGGATGCACTTGAGGTAGAGACGCTCGAAATCCTGTTCCGTCATGGGCATCGGATTGCCGCCCGTCGACGGATCGTTCAGCGCCTGCGGCGCGAACGGCCGGGCGTGCTCCTCGTGGACACCGATGTCGGCCAGCGTGTGCGGGATGCCGATCGCGTCGCGCAGCCCGATTACCCAGGCGAGCACGCCGTCGAACGAGCGATCCTCGAGACCCAGCCAGGCGGCGAGCCGGACCATCTTGTAGTCGAGCGCGGCGCGGTTCCACTCCAGCACGTACGGCATCACCACGGCGTTCGTGAGCCCGTGATGGGTGCCGAGGTTCGCCGAGCATGGATGGCTCAGGCTGTGCATGGCACCGAGCCCCTTCTGGAACGCGGTGGCACCCATGGACGATGCGATCAGCATATGGGCGCGTGCCTCGAGGTCGTTGCCGTTCGCCACGGCGCGCGGCAGGAACTCCTTGATGAGACGCATGCCTTCGACGGAGATGCCTTCCGCAAGCGGATGGTAGCCCGGTGCGCAGTAGGCCTCGAGGTTGTGCGACAGCGCATCCATCCCCACGGCTGCGGTGATGCTGGCCGGCAGGCCGACAGTGAGCTCCGGGTCCGCGATGACGATGGCCGGCAGCATCCTCGGATGGAAGATGATCTTCTTGGTGTGATCACGCAGGTCCGTGAGCACCGACGCCCGACCGACCTCGGACCCGGTCCCGGACGTGGTCGGCACCGCGACGACCGGCGCCATGCCGGCGACGTTGACGCGGGTGAACCAGTCCTCGCGGTCCTCGAAATCCCAGATCGGTCGCTCCTGGCCGACCATGAGCGCGATGGCCTTGCCGGTATCGAGGGCGCTGCCGCCGCCGAAGGCAATGACGCCGTCGTGATGCCCGGCGCGGTAAGCCGCGACACCGGCAGTCACATTGGCCTCGACGGGGTTCGGCTGCACGTCGGAGAAGAGTTCGCAGCCGAGGCCCGCATCGCGGCTGAGGCGCAACGCGTTCGCGACCATCGGCAGCGCGGCGAGCCCTGCGTCGGTGACGAGCAACGGTCGCTTCATGCCGAGCGAACGACAGTGATCGGGCAACTCAGCGATGCGTCCGGCACCGAACTTGATGCTGGTCGGGTAATTCCAGTTGCCGCGAAGGTCGGTCATTCGCGCTCTCCGGGATTCGTCCTTTGGATGGTTGGCTAGTCTACGCTTTGGCGATGAACGTCAGCGGGGCTCGGTGGCAAGCCTGCGAGCATCACCTTCGCGCCGGCCGACGTTGCATGCGCCACACGAAGCAGCTTCAGGTCCGCAACCGCAGGTGAAACGACTTCGGCCGCGTCAGGTGCTCGTACCCGACGACGGACAGCGTGCAGCCACGCCCCGAGTCCTTGACGCCGACCCAGGCCAGCGCCGGATCCAGGTAGTCGCATCGGTTCATGAACCACGTGCCCGTCTGCACCTGCTCACCCATCGCAACGGCCGCGTCCTCGTCCCCGGTCCAGATTGCCGCGGTCAGGCCGAAGGCGGAGTCGTTCATGAGCTGGACCGCTTCCGCGTCCGAACCCACCTTCATGATCCCGGCCACCGGTCCGAAGATCTCTTCGCGCATCACGGGCATCGTGTGATCGACTCCGAGCAGCACCTGCGGCGCGAGATACGGCGTACCCGCCCTGCTCGCCGGGAACTCGCGCTCGTCGATCACGGCGCGCGCGCCGGCCGCGATGGAGGCTGCCACCTGGCGACGGATCTCGTCGGCCGCCGCCGCGCGCACCACCGGGCCGAGCGTGGTCTGCGGATCGGTCGGGTTGCCGAGCGCGTACTTGCGGGTGAGATCTACCCAACCCTCTACGAAGGCGTCGTAGAGGCGCTGGTGCACGTAGACCCGCTGGATACCACAGCACGATTGCCCGGAATTGAAGTAGGCACCGTCCACGAGATTCTCGACCGCGTGCGCGAGGTCGGCGTCGTGACGAACGTAGGCCGGGTCGCAGCCGCCGAGCTCGAGGCCCGTGCCGATGAACCGATCGGCCGCCGCCCGCTGCACGGCATGCCCGCCCGCGACCGAGCCGGTGAACGCGACGAAGTCCACGCGTGGATCACGGATCACCCTCTCGGTATCCGCGTGACTCAGATGCAGCGCCTGGAACACGCCTTCCGGCAACCCGGCCTCGCGCAGGCATTCCTCGAATCGCTCCGCGCACAGCGGCGTCTGCGCCGAGTGCTTGAGCACGACGGCATTGCCCGCCATCAGCGCCGGCACGACGCTGTTCACCGCGATGAGGTAGGGGTAATTCCACGCCGCGACCGTGAACACCACGCCGAGCGGCTCGCGGCGCAGGAAGCGATGAAAACCAGCCTTCGGACCCACGTCGATGTCGGCAAGCGCTTCGGGCGCGATCTCGATCATGTGGCGCGCCCGCTCGAGCGTGCCGCGCACCTCGTTCGGTGCGTAACGGATCGGCCGTCCCATCTGCCAGGACAGTTCCTCCGCGATGGCGTCGCGATGGGACTCGAAAGCATCGCAGAAGCGACCGAGGATCGTCGCGCGCTCCGGCAGGGACACATCGCGCCAGAGGCGCTGCCCGAGGCGCGCAGTTTCGAGGGCGGCCTCGATCTGGGCCGGCGCAGCGAGCGTCCGCTCGACGTAGACGCTGCCGTCGACGGGGGAGATGGTACGTTGGGTGGTCATGGTGGTAACCGGTGGCGCCTCGCAGGAGTCAGCGGCGCGCTGCGTTTCAGATTATCTCGAAGTACCTCGCCATCTCCCAGTCCGAGATGTGCTTGCGGAACTCGCGCTCTTCCCACTCGCGCGTGGCCGCGAAGTGATCGACGAAGGAATCGCCGAACCAGTCGCGCGCCGTCTTCGAGCTCTTGAGGCGCTGCGCCGAGTCCCACAACGTGCGCGGCAGCGCGAGGCGTGCCGGATGCTTCCGGTCGTAGGCGTTGCCCGTCACTGCGGGCTCGGGCTCGACCTTGTTCTCCATCCCCCACAGACCCGAGGCGAGCGCTGCAGACAGGATCACGTAGGGGTTCGCATCCGCCGCGGCAACGCGGTATTCGACGCGCTGCGACTTCGGGCTGCCGGGAATCACCCGCAAGGCGGTCGTGCGATTTTCGACGCCCCAGGTCGAGTCCGTCGGTGCCCAGAAGCCGGGAATCAGCCGCCGGTAGGAATTGACCGTCGGCGCGACCATGGCCAGCAGTTCCGGCATCAGCTTCTGCTGCCCGCCCACGAACCAGCGCATGGCATCGCTCATCGAGTGCGGCTTGCCCGCCTCGTGGAAGACCGAATCGCCGCTCGCCGACTTGAGCGACAGGTGGATGTGGCCGCTCTGACCCGGCCAGTCCTTCGAGCACTTGGCCATGAAGGTCGCCATCAAGCCGTTGCGCTGCGCGATCACCTTCGCGAAAGTCTTGAACAGCGCGGCCTTGTCGGCCGCCGGCAGGGCCTTGTCCACGGCGATCGCCGCCTCCATCACGCCCGGTCCGGTCTCCTCGTGCAGACCCTCGATAGCCATGTCCATGTCGCGACAGCTATCGAGCAGCTCCCGATAGAAGTCGCTGCCGGTGCTGTTGCGGATCACGGAATAGCCGAACCATCCGGGCGCCATCGGCGTCAGGCCGCGGTAGTTCTTCTCTCGCACCGACTCGGGGGTTTCCCGGAACACGAAGAACTCGTACTCGAAGCCGGCGTACGCCTCGACGCCCATCGCGCGCCCACGTTCGAGCACGCGCCTCAGCAGTGCGCGCGGACACACCGTCTCGCTCGGCGGCGAGAACTCGCCCAGGAAGAACAGCCCATGGTCCTCGAAGGGAAGCACTCGACAGCTGTCCGGCAGGAGTCGAACCGGCGCGTCCGGATAGCCCGTGTGCCAGCCGGTGTACTTCACGTTGTCGTAGAGCTGGTCCTGGCAGTCCCAGCCGAGCACGACGTCGCAGAACCCGAAGCCCCCGTCGAGGGCCGACAGGAACTTTTCCCGCGAGATGTACTTGCCGCGCATGATGCCGTCGATGTCGAAGACTCCGACCTTCACGTGCTTGACTCCGCGCTCTTCGACGATGGCGCGTGCGTCGGCTGCACTACGGACCTGTCTCGGTTCCATTTCGACCCCCTCGGCTCGAAACGCGCAGCCACGGTTTCGCGGCGCACCCGCCCGTAAGCATTCATGCGCGTTTGCCCACAGCGTACACAACTGCACGGGAAAAGGCCCTCACGGTCGGGCCCGCTGCCGCGCGGCGGGCGCCGGCGGGAGGCCCCCTCGCTGCGTTGATTGATGAGGGCGACGGTTGCGTGCAAGAATCGAACGCATCAGCGATGACGGGGGCACGCCCCGTCAATCGGAACGACAGAGCGATCTCAGGGGGTCTGGCCGTTGCATCAGTGTCCGGAACCGCGTCCAGCGGGCGCGCAGTTCCGGCGTTCTCCGAATCGATACCGCCATCGCGACCTCCTCACGACGAGACTGAGGCAAATGCTTGGGACGAGCCCCGGGTGAACTGAATCCCCAGAAGGAGAGTGCGATGCTGCGACGAACGTTTCTCACGAAGGCCGCCCTGGCCGCCACCGCGACGTCTACGGCACTGCTGGCCGCCTGCGGCAAGAAGGAGAAGGCCTCCTCGGAAGTCGGCGCCCCCGCAGTGGTGACGACGAAGAAGACCGCTATCAAGTGGCGGCTGCAGACGTACGCCGGCGCGGCTCTCGCGGAGCACGTGATCAAGCCTTCCATCGAGGCCTTCAACAAGGCCGCGAACGGCGAGATGGTGATCGAGCTTTATTTCGCCGACCAGCTGGTCCCCACGGGCGAACTGTTCCGGGCCATGCAGGCCGGCACCATCGACGCGGTGCAAAGCGACGACGATTCCATGTCGGCGCCGGTGGACATCCGCGTGTTCGGCGGCTACTTCCCCTTCGCCACGCGCTTCAGCCTGGACGTCCCCGCCCTGTTCCACAAGTGGGGCCTGAACGAGATCTGGGCCGAAGCCTACAACGAAGTCGAGAACGTCACATGGCTCAGCTCCGGCGCCTGGGACCCCTGCCACTTCAACACCGTCAAGCCGATCACGAAGGTCGCGGACCTGAAGGGCCTGCGGATCTTCACCTTCCCGACCGCCGGCAAGTTCCTCACGCGCTTCGGCGTCGTCCCGGTCACGCTGCCCTGGGGCGACGTGCAGGTGGCCATCCAGACCGGCGAACTCGACGGCCTCGCCTGGTCCGGCATCACCGAGGACTACACGGTCGGATGGGCGGACGTCACTCCGTACTTCCTCACCAACAACATCTCCGGTGCCTGGATCGGCTCCTATTTCGCCAACACCAAGTCATGGGAGCAGGTGCCCGACCATCTCAAGACCCTGTTCAAGCTCTGCATCGACAGTTCCCACTACTACCGCCAGCACTGGTACTGGGCGGGCGAGGCGGACCTTCGCGTGAATGGCTCGAAGATGAAGTTGACGACGATTCCCGCCGCAGAGTGGCAGAACGTGGAGAACGAGGCCCGCAAGTTCTGGGATGAGATCGCCGCGACCAGTCCGCGCTGCGCTAAGGTCGTGCAGATCTTCCGGGACTACAACGCGCTGATGGAGAAGGCCGGTCCTCCGTATCGGTAGGAGCGGACGAAGACTGCGTCGAGCGGCAGTCGGCGGGGTCCCTGCCCGACCGCGGCGTCGCGGATCGGGAAAGGGCGCCCTGCCGTGACGGCCTGGTAGACGGACTTCCCGGACGACCATGAACGCCAAAGCGATGCCGAGATTCATCAAGGCCTACGTCCGTTACGTCGACGGAGTGAACCGCGTACTGGGCAATTTCGTCATGTACCTCACCCTGGTCATGATGGGACTGCTGCTGTTCGCGTCGGTCACCCGCTACGTCTTCAACGTTCCCTTCGTCTGGATCATCGAGATGTCGCAGTTCCTGATGGCGGCCTACTACATCCTCGGCGGCGGCTACTCGATGCAGGTGGACGCACATGTCCGGATGGACGTGCTGTACGAGCGCTGGCGGCCGAGGACCCGGGCATTCATGGACTCGATCACGGCGTTCTTCCTGGTCTTCTACCTCGTCCTCATGGTGCGCGGCGGCTTTGCGAGCAGCGCCTATTCGCTCAAGTACAACCAGACGAACTACTCGGCGTGGGCCCCGCCGATGGCCCCGATCAAGATCATCATGACGGTGGGCATCGCACTGATGCTGCTGCAGGCGATCGCGATCTTCTTCAGGGACGTCGCGAAGGTCACCGGGAGGGAGATCGCGTGAGTTACGAGGCGATCGCCGTCCTGATGTTCTCGACGTTTATGCTCCTGCTGCTCACCGGGCAGCGGGTGTTCGGCGCCATCGGGTTTGTGGCCGGGGCCTTCGCGCTCGCGCTGTGGGGCGAAGGGGCCATCGAGATGCCGTTCGCCTCGACCATCACGCTGCTCAACTGGTATCCGATGCTGACGCTGCCCATGTTCGTCTACATGGGCTACATGCTGTCGGAATCCGGCATCGCGAGCGACCTGTACCGCATGTTCCACGTCTGGACCGGCCCGATGCGCGGCGGGCTCGCGGTCGGCACGATCCTGCTCATGGTGGCGATCTCCGCCATGAACGGCCTGAGCGTCGCGGGCATGGCGATCGGCGCCACCATCGCCATGCCGGAACTGCTGAAGCGCGGCTACGACAAGATCATGGTGACCGGCGTGATCCAGGGTGGCAGCACGCTCGGCATCATGATCCCGCCCAGCGTCGTGCTCGTGCTCTACGGCATGATTGCCCGCCAGCCCGTGGGCCAGCTGTGGCTCGCGGGCGTCGGGCCGGGGCTGATGCTGGCGGCCTTGTTCATCCTGTACATCGTCATTCGCTGCCATCTGCAGCCGCACCTGGGGCCTCCGCTGCCGCTCGAGGAGCGCCGGCAGATCACCTGGGGAGAGAAGATCCGCCTGCTCAGCGCCGGCATCCTGCCGCTGCTGATCATCTTCTCGATGACCGGACTGTTCGTGATGGGCGTCACCAGCATGGTGGAGTCGTCCGCCGTCGGCGCGTTCGCAGCGACGCTCGTGGCCTGGCACAAGGGCCGCATCACGCGCAAGGTGATGGAGGACACCCTCAGGAAGAGCCTGGCCGTGAGCGCAATGTTCATGTGGATCATCCTGGCAGCGCTCGCCTTCGGTGCGGTGTTCGACGGCCTCGGGGCGGTGAAGGCGATCGAGATCCTGTTCCTCGAGAAATGGGGCCTCGAGCCGTGGCAGGTGCTGGTGCTGATGCAGATCACCTACCTTATTATGGGCACGTTCCTCGACGACACTGCGATGCTCATCATCGTAGCACCGCTGTACGTGCCGCTGATCATCGCGCTCGGGTTCAATCCCATCTGGTACGGCATTCTCTACACGATCACCTGCCAGATCGCCTACATAACACCGCCCTTCGGCTACAACCTGTTCCTGATGCGGGCGATGGCGCCGAAGGAAGTGACGCTGATCGACATCTACAAGTCGATCATCCCGTTCGTGCTGATCATGCTCGCGGGGCTGGCGCTCGTGATCATCTTCCCTGAGATCGCGCTCTGGCTGCCGAACCAGGTGTACGTGAAATAGCCCCCGGGGTCACTTCACGAGGGTCACCGGCAGGGTGGCCTGGTGCATGACCCTCTGCGCCACGGATCCCATGATCAGGACTCCGAACTTGCCGAGACCGTGCGTCCCCATGATGATCGACTCGCAGCCGAGTTCCTCGGCCCGGCGGGCGATGGTCTCGGCAGGCTCGCCGGCGATTTGCTCCAGCTTGATAGCGAAGCTGGCGCCCTTGAGCCGCTCGGCGGCCGCCTCGAGGATCGCCTTGGACCGCTCGGCGGCAATCTGCTGCAGGCGCTCCGCGCTCACGTAGATCTCCCACGCGGTGCTGGCCGCGGTCGCCGGCTGAATCGTGAGCACGTGCAGTTCGGCGGTCGGCGCATAGCCCGCCTGCCGTGCTGCGAAGTCGAGCGCACGCAGGGCCGTGTCCGAACCGTCGATTGCGACCAGAATTCTGCGCATGAGAATCTCCCCAGAGATCGTGGGCGGCGGGAAGGTGCAGTGTACTTCGGTCAGTTCCGCCGCGGACTCGTTCTCATGCCGGGTCGCAGTTTCTTGAAGGAAAGCTTCGCCGGGTCGGCGATGTTCGGGCCGGGCGCCTCGACGACGAAGATGGCGCTGGCGATCGGCCCGAAGTCAGCCCGGAAGTGCACCGAGCTCTTGAGCGCAAGGACCGCATAGTCCGCCGGCTCGGCGCGCAGGTGGCGGAACATGGCCTGGTCGGCGGCCTGCTGCTTGCGACTCGNGACGGCGATGTGCACGCCGCCGACNTCGNGCAGTGCCATGGGCCCGAGCTCGAATCGACCGCCGCGATAGAAAGGCCCCGTGCCCGTNAATCGGCCGTCGCCGAGCGCGCGCACCTTGAAGCGGGCCGCCAGTGGCGTCTCTCCTGCGCTACGCGTCTGCGCCCCGAGGCGCAGCTCGACCATCGCTCCCTCCCCCGCCGCGTGAGCGCGGGCCGCAGCCTCCGGATCGCAGATCACGCCGGCGAGCACGCGCTCCGTGCCGCTCGCGAGCAGGGCCTTGATCAGGCTGGTCGTATCCGCGTTGCCGCCCGCTCCCGGGTTGTCCTGCGTATCCGCCAGGATCACCGGGTGGCCGCATGGCGCGGATTCCTGCGCGAGCCTGGCAATGGCCTGCCCGACCGTGAAGAGCTCGAGTGCGAACTCTCCTTCGCGCCGGCGAAGCTCGGCGGCGAGATGCCGCACCGAGTTCACGACCACGGCCGCATCCGTGCCGCAGGCGTACACCGAGGGACCGCAATCCACCACGTCCGCCGCCGGGAATCCCGGCGCCAGGCCAATGGAGAGGACCGGCGCATGCTCGGCCGCCTCCGCTTCCGCCATCAGCGACTTCAGAGGTTCCGTCAGCGTCGACTGCGAGGTGAGCGGGATCAGGAAATCGACCTGCTCGAGACAGGTCACGGCGCGGGCCCGGCGCAGAAGGTCGTGCAGCACGCGCGCGGCGCGGGCTCCGCAGTCCGCCATGTCCACGTGCGGGTAGGTACGGTAAGACACCAGCGCGGTTGCCATCTGCGCCATCTGCTGCGAGATGTTGGCGTGGAAATCGAGACTCGCGACGATCGGCACGTCCGGACCGACGGCATGCCTCACTCGTCGCAGCATCTCGCCGTCGGCGTCGTCGAGGTGCTCCGCCACCATCGCCCCGTGCAGGTCCAGGTAGACGGCGTCGATTGCGCCATGTGCCCGCAGGTCCTCGAGCAGCAGCGCCGAGACGCGCTCGTAGGCATCCCGAGTGACCTTGCCGGAGGGTTGTGCGGAGCACCAGGTCAGGGGCACCAGCTCATGGTGCAGCGAACACGCCTCGCGCAGCGCCTCGAAATCCGCGAACGACGCCGGGATCGGGGAGAAGGTGTTCGTTTCGTGCTGGAAGCCACCGACCGTGATGCGCGCCATGGCGTGGTTCCGTAGATCCCGAGATTTCGCGGACCGCTCAGAAGCGGACGATCGCGCACATCTTGCCATGAGGCGTGGTCGTACCGGTCATCGTGCCGCTGCCCAGCGCGAAGAGCCCTTCGCGGGCGCCAACCCAGATCGTGCGTGTCACGCCGCTGCGAGTGGTCGTGACCGATGAGGTCGTGACACTGCGTGAG
>PDVJ01000116.1_pt1 | contig 22594 bp, 22 predicted proteins | sample 1369811 | NCBI WGS metagenome assembly PDVJ01 (sample SAMN07795376, study PRJNA414565) | Alkali sediment metagenome, whole genome shotgun sequencing project. | reverse complement strand
ATTACCAGAGCACAGCCGAACGCCGCGAAGACTACCTGAAAACGCCGCACTATTTCTTCCGTTACGATCAGGGCGTCACCAACGTCCATCCCAAGTCCTTCATCGGCAGACTGCTCTTCGGCAAGTTCCTCGGCTCCTCTCAGATCCTCAGGCTCGCCGAGAAGCTTCGTTGGCTTCTCCTCTCCGACGACCGCCCCGATGTCACGGTGGACACGTTCATCCCGTTTTCGAGGCTGAAGGAATTCCTGGAATGGTACGCCAAGGATTTCGGACATTTCCCGCTATGGGTCGTCCCGTATGCCCGGGTCCACGACTACGAATGGCTCACCGACAGCTTCTGGGCGAAGACCAAAGACAAGCTGATGGTCGACATCGCCATCTACGGCATGAAACAGCGCGGAGACACGAACTACTACCGCCTGATGGAGGAGAAACTGCAGGAGCTGAACGGGATCAAGACGTTGATTTCGTACAACTACTATAAGGAAGACGAGTTCTGGCATATCTTCAACCGCAAGAACTATGACGCAGTCAAGGCCATCACTGATCCAGACAACATTTTCCGCAACCTCTACGAGAAGACCTGCCGTGCAGCGATGGGGCGGGAGTGATAACTCCATTATTTATAGAAATCCCAGGAATATGCTTCCTGATTATCATATTTTTCTGCTTGCTGTTTAAGATACGTCCAGTAGGTGCCTTCGTGAATATTAATTCCGGTCTCCCTTAACGCTGCGATCACATCGTCATGGCCTGGTGGGCACCCCGTCACATTTATGGCCTTCCGGATATTCTCATTCTCCTTATTTGCCGCAATAATACAATTGCCGATAAGAATAGTGTTCTCATACCCGGGCCGCGCCTGCATTTTTTTGCCGTTGAGGACTTCAACGTTAGGAAGGGGTTCGCCCTTAAATGCCGACAGAACAAGGATATTGATCATGTTCGCAAAGGGGGAACAGCCGGAACAGAGCGTTTCATCATACTTTGGCACCGCCGTACCAGTCACGCCGAATTTTTCGAAGACGGAGGGGCCTGTATTGTCTTTGGTCCATCCCCAGTCCCACTTGAGAGGTTGGACATGATTTTCCAACGCCTCACCCCGGATTTCATAATCGTTCAAGGTTAAGGACTTGTTGTGACGTGCGCCGTATGCAACGAAATGGGGAATATCCTCAGGGTTGAAGCCTATGGTTTTTGCTGCCACCATGTCTGCGGCAAGAATATTTCGGGAGGCAACGATAATGTGAAGCGCTCCCCTCTCCAGGGCATAGATGCCATCCACAATAGTAAGGGACGGTTTCGCATAATCGGCAACAAAGGTGAAACAATTCTCTAAACCAAGGCCTACGTGATGACAAAGTTTTTTTGAAGAAGTTTTCAGGCAGCCCTTGAGATTTTTTAGACCCAAAGATACTTTTGTTTGAGCATGGGTTTTCAGCACGGGTACGTTGATGAGGAAATCAGATTCCGCTACCTCTTGTGCCAGGTGGAGCGTGAGAGCGTTCGAGGTCTTGATGGTTACCGAATCACTGGCATTGAAATCGGTGAGCTTGATCCCGTATTTTTTCACGAGTTGCGGATATCCGAGACCCGCGTAGGCCGCCATGGTGCCCACGCCTTTTATAAATTCAACGGAACCTTCGCCAACGGATATATCGTTACACCCGCAATCCTTGAGAAGAATGATTAAATCTTCTATGAGCCGCGTCGTAGTATAAACGCCGAACGGTGCGATTGTATACTGATCATCCCAGGTAACGAGATTTGGTTTTATGAGGACCTTCGCATGCGCATCCAATTCATCAAAGCCGCCGCACAGCGTGAGTGTGTCTTTGAGGGAATGGGGGCTGCCGGTGTATTTTACCAAGGAGACTAATGGTTTCATGACGGATTCCTTTGCTCTTAAACAAGATCTGAAAGTCTACGCTTCTTTCTTGTGCAATACTGAAGAGAACGCGCATAAGACCACGGCTTCCGCTCTATTTAGCCGATAACTATGTGCCGCCCCAGTTCTTCTGCTTCCTTCAATAATGCTTCGTTTTTCTTGATTTCTCCGGCATCCATAGCGCTTCCATACACAATCCCGGAAATATGCGCCTTTACATATCCGAACGCGTCCTGAAATGTTCGGAGAGCATTGACGCAACCGGATTTAAACGGGTCGGTATCCCCATAACTCATGGCGATGGCGATCCTCTTGCCCCCAAACGCCTCCCCGGCACGCGGGATCAGTGCAAAACAGCGATCCATCCACAGTTTTGTCTGCGCGGACACGGTAAACCAGTACACAGGACTGGCAATTACCCACGCATCCGCTTCCATCAATTTTTTATATACACTCTGCATGTCATCCTTGATAGAGCACCCCTTACTGTTCGGCTTCTGGCATGCATAACACGATTTACACGGCGCGATTTTCATTCCATGGATATAGAGCGTTTCCACTCTTGCGCCTACTGACTTTGCCCCTTTGGCAATCGTCTCCGCCAGGATGGCACTATTCCCTCTTTTCCTCGGGCTGCCGAGCAGCACAAGAACATTTTTCACTTCTTTCTTTTCGGTCATTTTTCCCTCCTATCACAAAGAACCTGCTCCATTACATTTCATGAAAAATCACAGGAAATCCAGCCTTTCGCCAGGCATCAAATCCTCCTGCAAGAGGCCTTATTTTTTCGATGCCATCCTTTCGCAAACGTATCGCCACCCGGGCGCTCGACGCCTCGCTCGGTCAGGTGCAATATAAAACCACCTCTTGATCCAAGGGGATGTTGTCCCGGCGCGTAAGATTTTCCGGCGCCATGCGAATGGCTCCGGGGATGGTGTAAGGGTCTGCCTTAAAGTCAAGGGAACTGCGGAGATCAATAACGGTAATGTCTTCGCCTGTATCGAGTTTGGATTTCAGTTCTTCCGGTGTTATCCGGGAAATTGACAGTTCATGGATGAATTGCACGCGGCGGAAGTATTTCCACGCTATGTAAATGGCAAGCGCAGCCATGAGAAGCCAGAAAAAAGTCCTCCCCATATGGCTGGCATAGAGGAGGAGATCATCCAAGGCATCACTGAAGATATAGCCTATACCGATATAAGAAGTGATCCACAACAATGTCCCCAGGCTGTTGAACGCGAAAAATCGCGAAAAACGCATCTGCACAATACCCGACATGGATGCGACGACCGCATCAAGCCCGGGAACGAACTTGCAATATATAAGCGATTTTGCCCCGTGGCGCCCAAAGAGGTCTTCCGTCTGGCGGACGCATGAATCAGGTTCCAGGGACAGCCGACAGAGAAGGACCAACACGCGGTTTCCGAGACGACGGCCCAGATAGTAGCGAAAAATATCACTGCTCGTCGATGCTGAAAAGGCGACGAAAAGTGCGATATAGAAATCCATCTGTCCCATGCCCGCGATTGTCCCCGCAGTGATTAATATGGGCACCGCAGGAATCGGAATCCCCGCCTGAGACAGAGACACCCCCGCAAACAGAATCGAGTATCCATGGAGAAACAGGAATTGTGTGATGTCGTTCATGGCGATTTATTAAAAAGTCAGCTGCCGTCTGCAAAAGCGGATTTCTCTCACAATTCTCGAGAGGAATAGTAAATTATAGGAGTGTAGGTAGTGCATGTCAACATTTTATCTCCAGAGACTCAAATGGAATATCCGAATAGGCATGTTTCGATATGCCGGTACGGATAACGTTACCACTATTTTTCCGGTGTGATACGCCCAGGGAAAAATCTGTCGACAACTTCTTCTACTTCCTTGAGCCATTCTCTGCGTACCTCCGGAGTACTCGTGACGATAACGCGAAACACTTTCCGATAAAAAGTTGTTACGCCGCAGAGGCCGAAAATACACTCTTTCCATATGGTTTCCAGGGGATCGCCGAATATGCTCATTTCTCTCTCGTGGGGTGTATTCGATGTGTTGAATACAACGGCCGCATGGGCTTTCAGCAATCCTCTGGGAGTCCCTTCACCGCTGTCTCCTTCAAGAAATTCATACGCCACTCCGGGCCGGAACACTCTGTCAATCCACCCCTTCAGAATCGCGGGCGGCTGTCCCCACCAATTCGGATGTACTATGACAAATCCTTCTGCAGAAACTGCTTCAGCACAATGCCTCTCAAGAACAGGTTGTAAAAAAGTATCCTTGGGAAGTTCCTCATTCGGGAGAAGTGGTTCAAACCCCTCCCCGTAGAGATCATGAAACAACACCGTGTGCCCGTTTTTTCGTAACACCTCTGCAGCAGTATCAGCAATAGCGAGGTTGAAACTCTCTGCATTTGGATGTGCGACAATCAGTACTATATTCATGATTGTTAACCTTGGTAAAACATGGGCGTTCTTATGTTTAACAATGGTGACACAATGTTTTGTTTATTGACGAAAGAGATGGCGTCGGTAAAAGGCCAATTCGGCAATTGAGGCCTGCACGTCATAGTAGGCATCATGGCGGCTGAATGAAGCAGGTAAGACTGCGTCCGGGAAATAACGGCGAATCATATCAGGATTGCCTTTGTCAAATTCTCTATCGCTCCTAAGCAATTTCCATTCAAGCTTTAGTGCGGTGACATCAAGATGACGATAATTCAGGCGGCTCAGGAAGCGGGGCAAAAAACGGCGAATGAGCGCCCTGTCCTCATGAATGCTGTTTCCCGCTAAGACCGGCCGTTTTTTCTCTATTGCGGCAGGAGGACAGGCGACTTCATCTATATACGATGCGAGACGGTAATCCGCTTCAGCAATATCCACCGCCTCGGATGACCGGCAGGCGCGCACCAATTCCGGTAGATTCTGCTCAACCCACGGGCTCAGTGTTTCGCCGTCAGGGAACTTGATCGTCAATCGCAGATCGCGCTCCCGCGGCAATACACGACGCAGTGTGGTGTCTGTAATTACCGCTGCAACCTGAAGCAGCGATGCCGTCTCCAGTTCGAGACTTGAGTACTCCGTGTCAAACCAGACATAGAATCTATGTTCATTATCCGACTGCACCTTCACCTCTCTCCTCTAAATATCTTATGTCGAACTGCACACAACATTACACCGGATTGTTAACTTTCCTTTATAAGTTTTCTGCTCGATTATCCGGATAACGCTGCTGGATGAAGTGGATAAATTCAAGACAGGAAAAAAATATCTCCACAATATCGGGGTCAAACTGCGATCCCGCCCCCTCTTCAAATATTTTCAGCACTTTGGTTTCATCCCAGGCTTCCTTATAAACCCGGGCGGAGGTGAGGGCATCATATACGTCAGCAACCGCAACGATTCTTCCGAAGATGGGAATTTCCTCGCGGGATTTTCCCCTCGGCTGCCCGTCAGGATTCTCATAACCCTTTAGGGGCAAACCCGTCCGGTAATTCACATGGCCCGGATATCCCTTGCCGTCCCACCGTTCATGATGGTTCAACGCGACAGCCGCAGCAGCTCTGTCAAATGCGGAAAGGCCTTCTAAGAACAGTCTTGCTCCCTGAATTGTATGCTGCTTCATGATATTGAATTCCTCCACGGTGAGCTTCGCGGGCTTTTTCAAAATTGTATCGGATATGGCCACCTTGCCTACATCATGGAGCATAGCAGCCATGCGGAAAATATCCCGGTTTTTCGTCAGTTCCTTGCCTTCAACACCCCTCCTTCGTGCCCATCTTTCATACATTTCGATGGCATAACTGGCAACACGATTGACATGGGCCCCTGTCTCCAGAGGATCCCTCATCTCCGCCATTTTGATCGTTCGGAGAATAATATTTCTGGTCAGTTGAGCACGTTCAAGGGCAACCGCAGCGGTATTTGCAAAGTGCATCAGCATTGGCTCCTCTTCGGGCAAAAAAGGAACAACTTGGCCCTGTTGATCCTGGGCATTAATGATCTGCAGAACTCCGATTCTTTCGCCCTCTGCGGTATTAAGAGGGACCGTAAGGACTGATTGTGTGGAATAGCCGACGCGTTCATCAAAGCTGCGGTTAAAACAATACGGGACGGTGGACGGTAACTTCCTCACATCTTCTATATTAAGTATACGCCCTGTTTTGCCAACAAAACCGGCGATGCTGTTTTCGTCAATGGGTATGGTAAAATTTACATATGCGAGTTTCTCATTGGGCGGAAGTTTCCGCTGCAGAGTGTCGTTTTGTGTGTAAGCAAATATGAGGGTTTCGAAATCTTTGAGATATATGGAACCGGCATCGGCATTCACAAAACGCCGGGCCTCGGTAAGTATGTGCTCCATGAGGATATCGAGATCCTTGGACTGGCCAAGCTCTATACTCAAGTGGATTAATGTGTGCAGTTTTTCGCTCTCTGTCAGCATAGGCAACCGTTTTTATTATTCCCTCATACGGTTTATAATGTCTCCAATATTACAGGTCTTACCTGCTTTTATCATTTTCATGCTCTTTGATCCACCCATATTTGTCTCTGATACGATCCACAGGCCAGCCGTCCGGATATTTTCCACCATCCTGCGGTTGATGTTCGTGAGCGTGACAGCGTCAACGACAGGATTAAAAGTGCCCATCAATTTCCCCATGAACCGGTTTTTGCTTCGCACGTGTTCCGGGAAAAATCATGTTTGCACTATCGGAATTTATTCTTTGAACGTCCCGTCGGCGATGAATCATGTTTCAAATCCTGATAGTGTATCCCGGGGCAAATCTTCGTTCTTGCGTTCAAGCTCAGCAATCACCTGGGCACCCAATAAAAGGATCAACGCTGCAGCCTCTATACTGAGAAGGAACACCACGGCGGTGGCAAAGGAACCATAGATTAAATTTACCAGAGACACTGCCGAGTAATACCAGATAAGGACGCGGCGGGTAATTTCCCATAACACCGTAGCGGTGATTCCTCCTATTAATGCATGATGGAAGGTAATCCGACCGACGGGCATAACCAGGTACAGGGAAGTGAGCATAAGTACCTCCCCCATCATCCCTATTATATAGAGCGCAATTCCGGGTGCACGTTTCAGACTCAATGCCCACCCGAAAACCACCAGTTTCATGTCCTCCAGCGTCTCTAATGCCCCCGCGATGAACGATACCAGCAATATGCCCAGCGCCAGCAGAATGATATACACATACGGAATGACGGCAGACGTTAAAAAATGGCGGCGCAGTATTCTGACACGATGGAAAAAGATCACCGACATGGCGTTCTCAAGAGTCGTAAAGGCAATGGAACTGAAGAACAGCATTATCAGTAATCCGATAATACCAATCACTTTGCGGTGTTCGATGAATGCCTGTGCATGTTCGGTCAAAATCACCGCAGAGCCCGGCAACGCCATTTCCATGTATGTCGATATGGTGGTGAACAGTTGCTCTTCACCAACAAAATGAGACAGTACGATAAGGATCAGAATCGATAAGGGTATAAATGACAGAAGGGTGTAATAGGCGACAGCGCCGGATAACAGCAAACCCTGATTACGCTTGAAACCACGCAACACGTCTATACAAAAGCTGATGATTCTCCCAGATTTCCATATTATATGTTGCAGCCTGTTCACTATTGCATCCTTATAAAAATCTATACCCTCGTCAACTGCCGGTACTTGATTCTGTGCGGCTGATCGGCGGCGGCACCGAGGCGGGCCTTTCTATCCGCTTCATACTCGGAGTAGTTTCCATCAAACCAGACTGTCTTGCTATCCCCCTCAAAGGCAAGGATGTGGGTAGCAACACGGTCTAAAAACCAGCGGTCATGGCTTATAATGACGGCGCAGCCGGCGAATTCCTCCAAGGCCTCTTCCAGGGCCCGCAGGGTATTTACATCGAGATCATTGGTCGGTTCGTCCAAGAGGAGCACATTCGCCCCCTCTTTCAGCATCCGCGCCAGATGGACCCGGTTCCGTTCGCCTCCGGAAAGCGTGCCTACCTTCTTCTGCTGATCCGTGCCGGAAAAATTGAATCTCGCCACATACGCACGAGAGTTTACCTGGAGATTTCCCAGGTGGATTGTATCCTGACCATCAGAAATCACTTCCCAAATAGTTTTATTGGGATCGAGAACATCGCGACTCTGATCCACATACGTCAGCTTGACCGTTTCCCCGATTCTGATCGTGCCGGAGTCCGGCGTTTCCTGACCCGTAATCATTCTGAACAGAGTCGTTTTTCCTGCGCCGTTCGGGCCAATAATTCCTACAATTCCACCGGGGGGGAGAGCGAAGGACATACGCTCCACCAGAAGCCTGTCACCGTATGCCTTGCTGACGTTTTCGGCCTCAATTACCACCTTGCCCAGCCGGGGTCCGGGGGGAATATAGATTTGCAGGTCTTTTGCATGTTTTTCGGTTTCCTGTCTGAGAAGATCTTCATAAGAATTAATGCGGGCCTTTGATTTCGCATGCCTTCCTTTTGGCGACATTCGTATCCATTCCAGTTCGCGCTGGAGCGTCCGCTGCCGTTCGGTTTCCCTCTTTTCCTCCACCTGCAAGCGCTTCTGCTTCTGTTCCAGCCACGATGAATAGTTCCCCTGCCATGGAATGCCCTGAGCCCGATCCAGCTCCAGGATCCAACCCGCCACGTTGTCGAGGAAATACCGGTCATGGGTTACCGCGATGATGGTGCCCGGATAGCGCTGCAGGTGATGCTCCAGCCAGGCAACCGTTTCGGCATCAAGGTGGTTTGTCGGTTCATCCAGAAGGAGTATGTCCGGCTTTTGCAGAAGAAGCCTACAGAGCGCCACACGCCTCCTTTCCCCGCCGGAAAGAACCCTCACCGGGGTGTCTCCGGGGGGGCAGCGCAGGGCGTCCATGGCCATTTCCAGCCGCGCATCCAGATCCCATGCATCCAGGACATCAAGTTTTTCCTGAACCGCTCCCTGACGATCAATAAGTTTGTTCATCTCTTCATCAGACATCGGTTCGCTAAACTTTTCGGTGATCCGGTTGAATTCATCGAGGAGGGCAACGGTCTCCTGCGCGCCTTCTTCCACAATATCCCTCACAGTCTTTGTGTCATCCAGGTGCGGTTCCTGTTCTAAAAATCCGACGCTATACCCGGGAGAAAGGATCGTCGTGCCGTTGAATTCCTGGTCCACTCCCGCCAAAATGCGCAGGAGAGAACTCTTGCCGGAACCGTTAAGACCGAGGACGCCGATCTTCGCACCGTAGAAATAGGAGAGATAAATGTCCTTGAGCACCGGCTTCTTGTCGTAATACTTGCCTACCCCAATCATGGAGTAGATGACTTTTGTCGTTTCATTCGCCATATATACTCATAATCTCCTTTCGTAAGTGCGAACATTGATCCCATATATTCTCCTTGGCGCACTGCAATACACAAACATCTCCTATTGTGATCCGTCCTCTGAATCAGCAAGATAACAGTCAATTATTTCGGACGTCCGTGTTATAAGTTCACCAAAAGCTCTCTCGCTGCCGTCATTTCCCATCGTGAAAGGAACAACCTGCACGGGGGAGAAAAATACCTTCTGTAACATTTCTACGGTTTCGTTTTTTCTCTGCTCAACTTTTTCCCCTGAACTATATCTATCCCCCTTCTGCTCGTTGTATCCGAAATCGTCGATAAGCAACACGCAGCGTATTTCGCTTAAATTCAAACCGGTTTTCAGGATATCCCAGAACCGGGAATCAGCCTTATGGACGCCAAGGTCTGCAGAACAGGCAACAACTACTCCCGCATAGTCAGGATTGGCAAAATCATCTTTCGCTGTCACTGCCTGAATCCGTAATTCATGGAGAAATCGCAGAATATACCCGGTTGCTTCGGCGTAATGATCCGTCGCAACGATCACTTTTACGGAAGGATGGCTTTGTAATTTAAAAAAAATAGGCTGCCAGCGCTGATCAATGCGGGAGTGGCTGAGATAACTGTCTACAAAAAGAGATGCCGCGTCAGAAATTTTCACGTATGGGACGATGGACCTATTGTGATAGAGGAGAGCGCTGATCCTGTCCCCTATGACCTTTTTATAGCCCGCGGCAGTTGTGCTCCCCTCCTGCCAGGTAGGATTGACGATCTCACCCCAGAATATTTCCGGGCTCTCGATTCCCAGATCCACTAATCCGCTCTCTTTGAATTGCTTCTTTAAGAAGTCAGGTCTGGCAAATAATGTGGACTCCAGACTGAGGGTTCCTGAGTAATCAAAGATTACGAGCTTTACCGGCGCCATCATAGAAGCTTTTCTTTATGTCGATCTCTTTTCCAGGGCAGCCTGAATAATGTCACGGAGTTCGCAAGTGGCTTTTAACGGATCGAGAGCCGCGCAGATCGCTGAAACGACGGCGATACAGTCTGCACCTGCCATAATTACATCATGAGCGTTCGATGCATTGAGGCCGCCGATGCCGACAAGCGGATGATGCGAATAAGCCTTGATTCTCGCCAGTCCCTCCAGTCCCCAGTTCCCTTTTGTATCGGCTTTCGTCGGCGTTTCAAAAACGGGACTGACACCGAGATAGTCGACGTCTAATTCCTGCGCCTTCACCACATCATCCCATGTTTCCACGGAAAGTCCGATGATGGACTGCGGCCCCATGAGCTTCCGTGCTGCCGCGTACGGCATGTCATCCTGGCCGATATGGACACCCTCGGCTTCCACCGCAAGGGCCACGTCGAGGCGATCATTGATGATGAGGGGCACCCTGTATCGAGAAGTAAGAGCCTTTATGTTTCTTGCCTCTTCTATAAAAAAACGTGTTGCTACATTCTTTTCACGCAACTGCACGTATGCGACCCCGCCCCTCAGTGCCTGACTTACCACATTTTCAAGAGATCTGGATCCGCATAATGCGCGGTCCGTGACCAAGTAGAGCCCCCGCATGATTAACCATCTACGTTGAGATAATTATGTATATCATCTGCTGAAAGTCTGTAAAGAACATCATAAAAACGGACCTGCAGACTCCCCGGTCCTTGTGCGTCAGCTGCGGCAATTTCGCCGGCAATACCCATAACGGCCATTGCCTGGGCTGCCGCCTCTGCAAACGTATGGTTGACGGCAGCAAAGGCACCGCATAGAGCCGTGGCTATACAGCCCATACCGGTGACCCTGGTCATCATGGGATGGCCGTTCATGACTTTCGTTATGTCGTTCCCATCAATAATGTAATCAGTTTCGCCACTGACACAGACAACACTCCCGTAAGTCTTGTTTATCTGATGCGCCATGTCAACGGCGGTATGAGAGGAGGTGGTACTATCCACCCCTTTTGTTTTCGCATCTTCTTTCATGATCGCCATTATTTCCGAAGCGTTACCTCTGATAATCGCAGGCGTGACTTCCTCAAGCAATTCTCTCGCGGTGCCTGTACGGTAGGCAGTTGCCCCCGCGCCGACAGGGTCGAGAACGATCGGGATGTGCATCTTTTTTGCCTGGTATGCGGCCCGGAACATCGCCCGTATCCAATGGGGGCTCAGAGTTCCTATATTAATGACCAGTGCACCTGCGATGTTCACCATTTCTTCAACCTCTTCTTCCGCATGAGCCATAACCGGCGATGCCCCAATAGACAGAAGCGCATTGGCCGAGTTGTTCATGACAACATAATTAGTGATATTGTGCACTACTGGTGATTTTTCTCTGACCTCTTTTACACATGACCATATCCTGGAAGCAGAAATCTTCATTGCCTAACGCCCCTTTCATCACTGGAATGAGTGTCGGAATGTACCATATAACGCATCGGAATGTAAAGGAACTGGTATAATTTGTATATTTTTATCCAAAAGTTGCATTATTAATTCGAGTATAGTAGCGTTAACCGCACTATGAATTCAAGGTCAAAATGAATGTATCTCTTTCCTTTGCCATGATCGGATCCCTTGCATGAGTAACGACGCAGAACTTTTTGGAACCCTGAAAAGAAATGAAGATATTGCGAAGAAATTCTTCGAAATCGAAACGAGCATTCTATCAATCCTCAATTTCAAGGACTTTCTGGAAAAGCTATTAACAGAAATCCGTGATAAACGGGATATTCCCTATGTTTGGATATCATTGATTGCAAAGAGTGATGTTGCCGATTTGATACAAAAATCAGCAACATCGGAAATCCTGGCGGAGCGGGTAAATCTTATTGATAAAGAGGTGTTCCTGAAGCTTATCAGAAACAAAACAGATCCCATCCTCGTTAGTAATGATTTTAAAAGCTTACGCTCATTGATCCCCCTGCAGTATAGGCATCATATCCGCTCTCTTGCCATTGCGCCTCTGACACTTGACGGTGAAATCATCGGCAGTCTTAACCATGCCGACACATCCCCGCGTCGATACCAGCCAGACATGGACACAACCCTACTGAAAAGGCTCGCGATTATCGTTTCGATCTGCCTGTCAAATGTTATGGCCCATGAACGGCTCAACTACCTTGCGTCGAGAGATTCTCTTACGGGATTGCTGAATCGCAGAACTCTGGAAAATATCCTCAAAAGGGAAATAGAGCGCGCTCTTCGGTACAGGACGCCTCTCACCGTCGTCTTTATCGATGTGGATGATTTTAAGATGGTGAATGACCGCTACGGTCATAAAGCCGGCGATGATGTGTTGATATACGTGGGAAAAAATCTGTCAAACATGACACGCGGCAGTGATATAGTCGGCAGATTTGCAGGCGATGAGTTCATTATCATCCTTCCTAATACGCCTCTTAATGAATCACATGAATTGGCGAATAGACTGAAGTTTTTTTTCATTCAACATCCTCTTGATTACGAAGGCATCCCGATCCAGGTTTCCATTAGCTTTGGATTATCTTGCGTAGAATATGATGCGATCGACGATGTAGCGTCCCTGCTCAAAAGGGCGGATACGCTGCTCTACGAGGCAAAGAAGAAAAAAATGTTATATGGTAAACAGGATTAATTTTCTGCAAGATCGAACGCTCGGGAAGTAAATTCTTCGGGAATCAATTCTGTCTTCATTTGGGTGGTCAGGTCGGCGACTCCCATATACTGGCCAGATGCAGCAATCACAATCTCTAATTTTCCCTTGTCATCGACGACAGCAACTCCGCCGGATGTCCAATAGAAAAGCCTGGAACTGATATTCCCCCTCACTTTTTCACCACGCCCTAATACAACGAGCTTTTCCCCAACGTGGACATCCCGGTAAACAGTGAAGCCGATGCGGACCGTCACCGCTCCACTTGCAGAGGCCATGAAACCGGCCCATCCCATTGTTTCATCCAGGAGTGCGAGCAATGCGAGAGGATGTATGATACTGTTTCTCTGGAAGAGATAAAAAGTTTCTTTATCCCCGTCTTCGAAGCCGACCGTGGAAACTACGAGTTTTCCTGACCGGTAATCGTTCAGAAGGTAAAAACCCCTTTTGAGGCCGGGGGAACCGCGCTCAATACCACAGACGAAACAATTTCTATAGTGAGGAAGCTGTATAAGATTATTTTCAATGTGCGAAAAATTGTCGGGAATGTATGATGCAAAAACATCTTTTCTGTGAGAATCGTTGTTTCTGTATCCCACTGTAGCCGAGATATACGGGAACTCATTTCCTTCAACAATGATTATTCCTTCCGCCCCGCTCTCTGTGGGAGACACCTTGACATTGACCTCATCCCCGGTTCTTACACGCGCTCCCCCCATGCGAAAATCTGCCGACAGCGGATTACGCAAATCTTCCCTCTCAGGATAATTACCAAGAATCGTGACGAGCTCCATGATTGCCCCCATGCCGCCGCCGCCGTGAGGAATGCCAATCCATCCTTCCAAGTGAGCATCCATGAAGAGAGACGACCGGACACATGTATCATCCCGACACACATCAGGCCTGCGAAACAAAAAATCCCTTACAAAATCCGCTGGTCCATTGATTTTTTGATAACCGGATATGGCAGATGAATTGTGAGACATGATGGCTCCCGATAATTCTCTCTCACATGTAAGACAATTTTCATTGAGAATTGGGAAATAGTAAAGAAGTCAGTCTTATATGTCAATCAATTTGACACGTTTACATTACTATTTTTCTGTGAAGACGAGCTCCTCCCACCTTACTTTTATGAGATGGTATTAAGAAGAATCATGGCCGTCAGCCTGGAGGGAATAGGACAAAAAAGCTCAAAAAAAAGGATGTCATGTATATATCTTCGAGTGACACAGTAATTATATATTCTTGCATATATGGCGCAATAGTATACGTTGGTAAGAGGCCTTATTGTAATAAGGTAATTGTTTTTTCAGACACCGTTTCATCGTGATAGGAGGATCTATGCCATACGTAAATATCAAGGTCACAAGGGAAGGAGTCACACCTGAGCAAAAAGCGGAACTTGTGCGGGGCGCAACTAAACTCCTGGTCGATGTCCTGGGGAAAAACCCTCACACCACTGTGGTGGTAATCGAGGAAATCGATACTGACAACTGGGGAATCGGGGGAGAAACAGTGACCGAGCGACGAAAACGTAAATTGTAAGGGCGCTTTTCTTTGCATCTCCTGAAATAATGCGCCAATACCCATACTTCTCGCTGATACTTATAATATCCGAACAGGGTCAATTCCTGATTTCAAAATCTGCAATACTCTGCCTGGAATGCATGTATTCTTTATTCTCAGTGCGTATGCTGATGCTTAAAAACCAAGAATCCGAGCAATGAAGCTCTATTGATAGGGTTCTAACACCTTTACCGCGGTACTATTTCTCACAAGTTTTTTGAGATAAACTTGATATAAAGTAGTCTGGCATTTGACGATAAAAATGATCTGTGATTGCTTTCGCGGTCGCATCGATGTCACCGCCGCAGCTGCGGTATAAATCTTCCATATTCGCTTTCCATTTATGCCCCTCTTCGATGGTCATTGCAGCGAATCGGGCAGCCTCATCCCCGGTGATATACCCGTAATGATCGGCGCAGAGATAGGAAACCGGCAACAATTTCAATTTTTCAAGGCTTTCCAGATACTGTGTGATATTTGTATTCATGGAGGGAAAACAAAAATTCTGATAGGCAACTCCAGCTGCATCGGAGGCGAATAAGGTCCTTCTCTCCGGCTCGAATGCGGTAAGAGAGCAATTGGAATGGCCCGGTGTCTCTAAAATAGACAGGGTGACATCACCGAGATCTATGCTGTCGCCTTCAGCGAGTATAATGCCCGTGATATCATCACGCCATTCCATATCGTAGGAATTGAGAATCCCTTCAACCCCGACCTGCCTTTCACTGAGCCTGCTGAAGCTGTTAATAACCTCAACAGCCTTGGGCATGGCCAATATCTTCCAGGCCGGTGCTGAGGCATAGACATCGATTCCGGGGTAGTTTCGCGTAAAATAGGGTACAATGCCCACATGATCGAAGTGTGAGTGAAGAATCAGGATCTTTCTGATTTTTGACGCTTCTATCCCATATTCCCTCATCTGCTGTAGCACGTCCGGGAGTATAAAGCTCATCGCCCCGTTGATCATAACCGATCCATGTTTCCCTTCGAGTATATACACTCCTGCTTCCTCACGACCCAGGTACCAGAGATGTTCAGTTATTTTTCCTGCCTTGCGAATGCGCATACACCTTACCTCTTATTCACCCGCTTTTTCCAACCTTGCCAGTCTTTCTTTTATTTCATCAAGCTCTTTGCGTGTGGGGATATTCATACGGTTCAGGAAACCCGTTACCCACTGCTCCATTTTTCCTTCCAGGTCTTTCTTTGCCTGCTTTGACTTTTCGACATACTCGTTGACAGCTTCCCGTGCCTCCTTTTCTGTCATTTCTCCCTTTTTAACCAGTTCATCCGCAAACTCCTGGATTTTTTCCGTCGTCACAATTGCCAGCCCCGCACCAGCGAGGGTCATTTTTCTGATGAAATCCAACATGGCAATCCCTCCTTCGTGTGAACACGTTCTACCGTTTCATTGTTCGAAACTTTTTCCCTTGCAAAGAATACGAAAAGTAATTTTTTTACCTATGTTTTTGGGCCCCTGAAATGATCGTTCCTGTTACAAGCCCATTCTCCTGTTTCATTTTAAAGTTATTAGTAAAAAATGTCAATCTATTGGTCTTGCTCTATTTTTCTTACAAGGCAATTGCACTCTTTCCCCCCATATGATAGACAGCGGTACCGGAGATTCAGTAATCACATGAATCAAGGAGTATGTATGGAAGCAACTGAACTGATCAGGAAGGCAAGGAAAGCAGGAAGGTCCGCCCTGACGGAGGCGGAATCAAAGCAGCTATTGCAACATTACGATGTGCCTGTCGTCGATGAAGTGGTGGCGACATCTATGGATGAGCTTTTTTTGAAAGCCGAGAGAAAAGTTTACCCCTTGGTTTTGAAAGGCCTTGGCACCCGGCTGACACATAAGACAGAACGTGGCCTTGTAAAATTGAATTTGAAAAACTCCGAAGATGTGCGTAACGCTGCTATGGAAATAAAAGAAGCTGCCGGTGTTGATCTTGAAGGGTTCCTTGTGCAGCCCATGGTGGAGGGAAAACGGGAATTTATGGCCGGGCTGTTTCACGATGCCCACTTTGGGCCGATCGTTATGTTTGGCCTGGGCGGTATTTTTGCTGAAGCATTGAGTGATGTGGTGTTTCGAGTTGCACCGATCGACGAAATGCACGCACGCGACATGGTACATGAAATCCGGGCGGCAGACTTACTGAAAGATTTTCGCGGTGAACACAAGGTTAACGAAGATCAGCTTGTACATACCCTCGTTGGATTATCCAGGTTGGGTATTGAACACCCGGAGGTGAGAGAGGTTGATGTCAATCCTCTGCTTGTCAGCCCGGATGGTCGGGTGACCGCGGTAGATGCGCTTGTCGTCCTTGGCGATACGCCGTTAAACAAGCCTGTGCGGCCGCATGTAGATCAGAAGGAAATCTGGAATATTCTCCATCCCAGGTCAATCGCGTTTGTCGGCGCGTCGGCGGCATTCGGCAAGTGGGGATCCGTACTTTTCACGAATGTCATCGCCGGCAATTTCCAAGGAGAGATTTACCTGGTCAATCCAAAAGGCGGCAAGATCGCAGGAAGGCCTGCATTTAAATCGCTCACAGACATCCCCGGTCCCGTAGACCTTGCCGTGGTGACGCTTCCCGCGGCGAAGGTCATCGATTTAATCCCCCAGTTACGGGAAAAGGGCATCGGGGGCATGCTTCTGGTAACGTCGGGTTTCAGCGAAACCGGGAAAAAAGGTGTACGCCTGGAAAAGAGGCTGATGGAAGAAGCACATGAAGCCGGCATTATTATTCTTGGGCCCAACACGATGGGAATATGCAATCCCCATGATAATTTATTCTGCACATACCAGAATGTGCGGCCAAGGCCCGGCTCAACCACATTGGTCACGCAATCCGGTAATCTTGGAACTCAGCTTCTGGTATTCGCGGAAAATGAAGGAATCGGCATCCGCGCGTTCATAGGGTCCGGGAATGAAGCGATGATCACTATTGAAGATTACATGGATTGCCTTGAGTTTGACGACCTGACCAAAACGGTAGTTTTATATATAGAAAGCCTCAAAGACGGCCGTCGCTTCTTTGAGACAACAAGGAGGATCTCCCGAAACAAACCTGTTCTCATGCTTAAGGGCGGTCGGACCCGGGCCGGCCACCGCGCTGCCGCAAGTCACACAGGTGCACTGGCTTCTAATATCAAAGTATTCGAGGCCGCGTGCCGCCACGCGGGAGTGGTAATGGTAGAAACGTCAATGGACCTCCTCGATCTTTCTGCCACATTTTCATCATTGCCGCCGGCAAAAGGCAAAAGGGTCGCCATTATGACATTAGGAGGAGGCTGGGGCGTTGTTACGGCAGACCTCTGTGCTGAGCATGGTCTGGAAGTACCAGAACTCTCGCCGGATATTATTTCGCGAATTGATACGATTCTTCCACCATACTGGAGCCGCTCCAACCCAGTCGACCTGGTAGCGGAAATGGATCTCTCCATTCCTATGATGCTGGTGGAAGAGTTAGTAAAATGGGAAGGGTGTGATGCAGTAATTCACCTTGGCATTCTCGGCCGGTTGTTATTTGTAGAACGTATGATTGAATCATCTCTCGCATTAGATCCGACTGGTAACCGTCCTTTTTTCGAAGCAATCCCAAAGCGGTTAACCGAGTTTGAATTCGCTTATAACAAGCATGTGGTACATTTAATGGAGCGGTACGGCAAACCGATAATTGGCGTCAGCCTCCTTCTTGATGAGCATGCCCGCATTATCACAGACATAGAGGGTAGGCATTATAAAGGCGTATCTTTCCTCACGCCCGAGAGGGCGGTAAAAGCTCTTGCCGGAATGCATACCTACAAACGCTGGCTTGATCTTGAAGGGATTTCATCGCCATTATAAAGGGCTGAAGGCTCCCTTTGTTCATCTGATCGATTGTAAATATGTGGTAAGATTGACTTCACAGTTTGCGATCTTGAGCTTCCGGCGGATATGTTCCCGATGGCGATTGATGGTAGCCACGGAAACGCCGCGGAGCTGAGCTATTTCTTTTGTTCGCATTCCGTTTTTGATCATAGTGCAGATATTGACTTCCGTGGGACTCAGTGAGTGATACGCATGAGAAAATTGAGAAATGAAAGGAGAGGTAATTGCCTCCAGATTGGTTCTCAGAATTTCTACATACTTCCGTTGACCCTTCGGAAGCTCTAACACCAGTGCATGGAGAATCGGCATAATAATCTTATCAATATTTGCCTGCATATCCTTATAAATCCGTTGTTTTTCTTCTTCTATCTTCGCAAGTACCGTACGCAGTGCTGCATTCGCCTCCTGGAGCGCCTGCCTCTCTAACGTCAGTTGCTTATTTATTTCATGCAGTTCCCCTTCTGCTGATACTCTTATTGCAATTGCACCAATCCGCCGGGCAACCTCGTCCAGCAAGGCCCGCTCCTCTTTCAAGAAGGGGCCTTCATCGGCGGCGGGTTTCTCCTCCAGATAAAAGACCGTTACCTCACCTATAGGTTCGTTATACTTGAGAATCGGCGATGACTGCCGCCACCGTGTAACTTTAAACTCTTTGCTCTTGTACGTTTGATCCTCAAATGTGATCCGCGCACATGTTACCTCAGGGTACTGCCATGAAAGGGGAAGAAAATCCACAAGACACGCAAGGAAATTATCCATTGAATCGTAGTAGCGTTCCGCCAATCGAGCAATTCCATAAAGGCAATTTAGTTCCTTGATGCGTTCCCTAAGCGCAATCCCTATTTTTTCTGGATCACTTTCTATATTATGCGGAATTCGCCAGAGAAGTGAAAGCCACTCACGAGGATCAAAATATTCCGGTATGGAAGCTGTGGTCTTAAATATCTTCAGATCTGACATTCGCAATACTCTTACTTTGCATAATATAATAGTACTATATAGGTATTGTATAGGTATCTAAATGCCTATACTATATAGGTAGTATAGTCGCATTATATTGATATTTACACATTTTAATTTAGCAGTAAAATGGCCACAAATCAATAAAAAATTTATGTGAAGGAGGCCAAAATGATAACAACCTCGCTTGATACTATTCTGAAAGGGAGAAGGAGCCAGCCGCACCAGCTTATAGAGGTGTTACAGGACGTACAGGATCTGTACGGATATGTTCCTGCGAAAGCCATGAAGACGGTGTCGCAGGAACTCGGTGTTCCTCTTATTGAGGTGTACCGTGTAGCAACCTTTTACAAGGCCCTTTCACTAAAGCCAAGAGGAAAAAATGTAGTGACCATATGCATGGGAACAGCCTGTCACGTCAGGGGATCCGACCTTTTACTTGATCAGGCAAAAGGACAGCTAAAGATCGAACCTGGCGATACAACGAAGGACGGTGTTTTCACCCTACAGCGCGTTAACTGCGTTGGAGCGTGTGCTCTCGCACCTATTGTGATTAAGAATGAAGAATACAGCCGTCGTATGACTCCCGGCAAACTGCGAAAAATGATCGATGAAGCTGGTGAGAAAAAGAAGGAGGTGCGTGCACATGCCCGGATTGAATAACAGCAGCAAGCTTGAAGCGTTTCGCAAGAACCTTCAGGAAAAGATGAAAAGTTTTCACAAAACAATAATCATTTGTAACGGAACATGTACGCAGGCATCAGGATCACTGGATGTAATCAAATCAATAAAGAAAGAATTATCCAGGCAGGGCCTTGAGAAAGATGTCCACGTTCGACTGACTGGATGTCATGGTTTTTGCGAACACGAACCGATTATTGTTTTCGAGCCGGGAAACCTTTTTTACTGCCATGTAACCGCCGAGGATGCAAAAGAGATCGTTGCCAGGACAGTTTTAAAAGGTGAGGTTATAGAAAGACTTCTCTATGAGGATCCTCTCACTCATAAAAAGTTTCAGGTAGAGGAAGAAATTCCCTTTTATAAAGCTCAAGACCGGCAGCTTCTGTCTCTTAACAAATTCATTGATCCGTGCTCTATCGAAGACTATATCTCCCGGGGGGGTTATGCGGCTCTTGCAAAAACACTCACCAGCATGGCTCCTGAAACGGTCATCGAAGAAGTCAGGGAATCAGGGTTGCGTGGCCGCGGTGGTGGAGGTTTCCCGGCAGGTAGAAAGTGGATGGAATGTTATGAGGAGCCGGGCGATGAAAAATATGTAATCTGCAATGCTGATGAAGGGGACCCCGGGGCGTACATGGATCGCTGTCTGTTAGAAGCCAATCCTCACCTCATCATTGAAGGGATGATGATCGGGGCATGGGCTGTAGGTGCCCGCCAGGGTTACATCTACGTAAGACACGAATACCCTCTTGCTGTCAGGCATGCTCGATTTGCAATCAATCAGGCACGGGAATTCGGCCTTTTAGGAGATAACATTTTAGGTACTTCTTTCTCCTTCGATATAGAGATTGCAAGAGGAGGAGGGGCTTTTGTCTGCGGAGAATCCACAGCGCTTATGGCCTCTGTAGAGGGCAAGGTCGGCGAGCCGCGTCCCAAGGATATTCACACCGTTAAGAGCGGCCTATGGGATAAACCTACCGTACTGAACAATGTTGAAACGTGGGCGAACGTGCCTTCAATTATTATTAACGGTTCAAAATCCTTTGCTTCCAAGGGCACAAAAGGAAGTAAAGGTACAAAGATTTTTGCCCTCACGGGTCAGGTAAAGAATACAGGCCTTGTTGAGGTTGCAATGGGGACGACACTGCATGATATCGTCTTCAATATCGGCGGCGGATCGAAGAATGGAAAATCTATCAAGGCGGTGCAAACGGGAGGACCTTCCGGGGGATGCCTGCCTGTGAGTCAATTCGGTCTCCCGGTTGACTTCGACGCCCTGACCAAAGCAGGCTCAATGATGGGTTCCGGCGGTATGGTCGTCATGGACGAGGGAACCTGCATGGTGGATGTAGCAAAATATTTTCTCAATTTTCTCCGAGATGAATCCTGCGGCAAATGTATACCGTGCCGCCTCGGTGTTGACAGGATGCTCGAGATCATCACTGATATTACTGAAGGCCGCGGGCGTCCGGAACAGATCGATCTTCTCAAAGAATTGGCAGATACGGTAAGAGAAGGGTCCCTGTGTGCGCTCGGGAAAACGGCTCCAAATCCGGTCCTCTCAACAATGCGTTACTTTTACGATGAATACGCTGCCCACGTTGAAAAGAAACGCTGCCCCGCCGGTGTGTGTAAATCTCTCATCAGCTATACAATCCATCAGGAAAAATGTGAGGGCTGCGGCATCTGCATAAAGGCATGTCCGCACAACGCGGTAAAGGGAGAAAAAAAGAAAGCTCATGTCATAAATCTTCTGGAATGCCGTAAATGCGGTATCTGCATAGCGGAATGCAAATTTGACGCGATCATGGTCGGGTAAAGAGAGGTGAGAATATGCTACAATATGTGACATTAACAATTGATGGAAGCAGGGTGCGGGCAGCAAAAGGAACAAGCGTCCTTGACGCGGCGGTTGAGTACGGTATCTGTATTCCCCATCTCTGCCATGTGCCCGTTTTGACTGACATCGGCGCGTGCCGCCTCTGCATTGTAGAGCATGTGAAGAACGGCTGGTCAAACATTACGACCTCCTGCACACTCAATGTCCAGGAAGGCATGGTCATCAATAGCAATACGGAAAAAGTGGTGAAACTGCGGCGCAACATTGCGGAACTGCTGGTTGCCGAGGCGCCGAATTCACGAGCGATCCAGGATATCGCCGTCCGCTGCGGTGTGAAAGATGTCCGCTATCCCTTCAGAAACAGCAATTGCGTTCAGTGCGGCCGCTGTGTGCGTTACTGTAACCAGTTCTGGAGAGCCAACGCCCTTGGGTTTGTCGGGCGCGGGAAAGAGCGTCATGTGGACTATCCTCTTGGAGCTCGTCCTGATTTTTGTAAGAACTGTGGTGCATGTACGCTGTACTGTCCCATGTCCGTTACACCATGTGATGGACCCATGAAGCACGGCGAGGAGAAATTGTGCGGCAAATGCGAATCACAATTGTCCATGTCGGTGGGACTCCCGGGGGCTTGCGTAAAATGTGAGTTGGGTAAAGGCTTTCAATGCGCGCGGCAGGCGTAGAAAGTGTGCGGAACGGGTTTTGTGAAAAGTTCTCCAATCATTCAAAAAATCTTCTCCTTCCGAGAGATATGCACATTGGAGCCATGGAACCCGTTCCCATCATCAGGCTTTCTTGCGATCTTCCAC
>PDVJ01000114.1_pt1 | contig 22823 bp, 19 predicted proteins | sample 1369811 | NCBI WGS metagenome assembly PDVJ01 (sample SAMN07795376, study PRJNA414565) | Alkali sediment metagenome, whole genome shotgun sequencing project. | reverse complement strand
CTATCGCGCACCTCGCGCATGAAGACACCGCTGTCGCGTTGGCCAATCTTGGCTAGTTGTGCCCAGTCTTCCTCATTCATCTTCGGACCGCCTGACCCTTTCTTGAAGGCCCGTCTCGATAGCCTGGTCTCCAGCAGCTTCACCTGATCTCTTGCCTCCTGGAGCTCAGCCTTTGTCTTGGCCAATTCTTCAGGGTCGGCCTGCGACTCCTGAGGTGGGTTCAGCATGAGTTGGTCAAGGGCGTCGGAATAGGATATTCCCTTCTCCGCCGCCAGTTCGTGGATCAAGGCATAGGCCTCGTCACTGCAACTCAGCGTCTTCATGTTCAGAAGCTCTATCAGAATGGAGCCATTCTGCCCTAGGGGCTTCTTCATCCAAGCCTCTCTTTGACCTATATTGTACGAGTACAGTGTCACGCCGGTGTCTCCTTCCGCATCGGGCACAGCACTTATTCCTCTCAGCCTAGACCCGAGAAACGGTGACCGTTGTTCTGCTGAAGCTCCAGACCAGTCTCTGGAGCCAAGTCTCTCTTCCCACCAAGTCGCTCCAGGGATCTCAACCCATCCCCCTCCATTCGGTCTGAGTCTCATCCGGCACAATCGGGGACATCATGACCCTCATACCGACGTTCGAAATCGGTGTATGGAATGCCTGGATTCCAGTGCTCTATTTCCCTTTGCACCCTCTCCTAATGATGTTGGTCCACGGGCCCCCAACACTTGACGTTCTGCCCTCTCCACACATAGGCATCGGCCCCGCCACTGCGACGGGGCCGATGAATCCAGTACTCGGTACTGTCTCTTAGGGCTAGCTACGACAGATCCTTCTTGATCCGGTCAAACTCCTCTCTGCTGATCTCTCCACGAGCGTAGCGCTCTCTGGCAATCGCCATGGCGCCGTTCCCTTTGTGCGAGCGCCGATTAAACACCACGATCGCCCATATTCCCAAGCCGATCGCGGCTGCCAAAAACAGCAGACCCAGAATGGCTCCTGCGCCCGCCCCGCTGCAACTGCTAATGCCTTCACACCAACGTGCCCATACCATGCCAGCACCTCCTTCAACTCGTACAACTCCAGATTCTACAGCACCGAGACAGTGAGATATGCGACTTCTGTCACTGTGGAAGCACCACGACGGAAGAAGGTGAGGCCAGGGGGCATGAAAAAACCCATCCTTGCGGATGGGTTTGTCTGGCTGGGAAAGGGGGGTGACCTCTCAAAGCCAACACCATTATCGGCGAATCAGTCGTCAGTGTATGTGACTTCCGTCTCTCGAGCTTGATCACGAAAGTGGGATGCGAAGGCGCTACGCCGCCGTTTTTGTGGGCGATTCTTGGAACGGTATGAAGAGGTCGTCAGTACTGCAGTTGCGGCTTAGGATCGGGAAACCGAGGTCAGGCCCACTTCCACACGGGATGCTTCTCCCCCGGCACCGGCGCGCACGTCAGGTTGCCCTCAGACACCAGCCTTCTGATCTCACGTTTGGCCAGGCCCTTGCTTACGCCCAGCTTCTGGGAAACGGCCATGGCCAGTTCAGCCTCGGACCGCCCCGACTTGCCCAGTTGTTCGATGCCACCCTGGCTGAGCAGCTTCCAGACAAAGCCCTGGGTGTCACCCTTGTCTACTCTGGCCTGCAAAGCAGCATCGCCGCACTTGGCCTGCTTCTGCATCTCCACCCAAGCCTCACTGACATCGTGCTCGTAGGCATGGACTATGTCCATCATCTGCCCGGCGCTGAACGTCGTCGTCTCGGCCACCGGACGGTTGGCATTATATCTGGACCAGTTGTGAGTCAGTATCCTGATCCCGTATTCGTCCGCCCGCTCCCGCACCTCTGTTCCGGGCATGGGAGCCAGAAGATGGAAGCCATAGCTCACCTTGTAGGTATCGAAGAGTTCCTTGGCCAGACTCACTGTTTGGCCGGCTGTCTCCGGGTCCTCGCCCGGCAGTCCCAATATGAAAGAGGCCAGCACGTTCAGTCCCGAGTCGATGGCCATCTTAATGCCTTCCCTGGACTTGTCAGTGGTGATCCTCTTCTTGATGGTGTCCAGTATCTTCTGTGAGCCGGACTCCAGCCCGAAGCACACCCAGTTGCATCCCGCTTCCCTCATGGTGTTGAGCATGCGCGGGTTGATTGTGTCCACACGGGAATAGACGGACCAGGTGATCTTGAGATTGCGGTCCCGCATTCCCTGGCAGATGGCTTGGACATGGGGTTCCTTCACCGTGAAGGTATCATCCACGATGTTGATCTCATTGAAGCCCAGCTCGCGGTGAATCATCTCAATCTCATCAACCACCAGCTTGGGGTTGCGGTAGCGAACGCCCCTGCCAAACATCTTCGGTGCGGAACAGAAAATGCAGCCGAAAGGACAGCCGCGGCTGGTGATGACGGTGAATGGCACTCTCAAGGCCCGGTACTTGGAGACGGGCAGCAGGTCACGAGCCGGGAGCGGCAGGCTGTCCAGGTCTTTGATGAGCGGCCGCGGCGCGTTGACTACCGCCCTGCCATTCCTCCTGAATGCAATCCCGGCGACCTGAGCCAGATCAGTCCCGTCTGTCAGAGCCTTGACCAACTCCACGACAGTCTGGTCCCCTTCGCCCATTGCCACAACGTCAATCCAGGTAGCCTTCTCGATCAGGTCGGCGGCCACAAAGCTGGCATGAGGGCCACCAATGAGTGTGACCATGCCGGAGTCGAAGTTCTTGCACAGTCTGAGTATCCGGGAGGCAGCCTTGAAGTTGATCGTGGAGCAGGTGGCACCCACTATGTGCGGCTGGAACTCCCGCAGCTCCTTCCTGAGCAGCTCAGGGGAATACCGCGCCATGAGCAAATCCAGGATGCGGACATCGACCTTCTCGCGCCGCAGTATTCCAGCGAGGTAGGCTAAGCCTAGTGGGGGTACGGGGCATTCTTCGTACGGATAGGGCGTATTGATGAGGAGAACGCGTTTTGACATGTGTCCAAGATCATCAGGTGTCGATTTTACTGTTGTGATTCTGAGCCAAATGGACTCGTCTGTCAAGCTGAAGCCCCTCTGGCTTGTGTCTCTGGCTCCACGTGGTTGCGCGAGAGACTCCCGTTCAACATTGCGCGGCCTCACCCCAATTCAAGAGCAACGCCTGGTCGCGGACGATATCGAACATTTGACAATCCCTTCACGGCATCCTTACACTCTTTCTCAAGAGCCCGCAGGCTCCCTGGAAAGGAGAGTGTTCAGTGTCTAGAGATCCAGAAGCCAGGCCAAAACGGCGTATGGGTGCCGTAGTCGGAGCGATAGCCTTCTTCGTGGGCATGATCATCGCGGTGATTTGTGGGGCTGTGCCCGATTGGCGTGACAGCGGCGTGGTGGTGTTGATACTGGTCATTTTGGGCATCATTGTCGGAGTATTCAACATCACCGGCAAGGAGATCATCCCCTTCCTGATTGCAGCCATCGCACTGGTAGTCGTTGGTGGTATCTCGGGAGGGTCGTTTTCTGCACTCGATCATATCGAAGCCATCGATGGCCTGGGTCGGGCGCTCGATTCAATAGTAAGCCTTGTCGCAGTCTTCATGGTGCCCGCTGCGGTCATCAACGCCGTCCGTGTCGTGGTGGAACTGGCCCGGCCAGGAGAAGCGGGATAGCCCACTCCGAAGGGTGATCCCGAGACCAATCCACCTCTAACAGAACAACCGCGACCGCAACTCAAACCGCCAAGCCCCTGACCAGTCAGGGGCTTGGTTCTTCTTGGTGGAAGAGCTCGTGAGGGCACCTTCTCTCACTTTCACCGCTATCACCCGCAGATTCGCCAAACGGCGGCCTGTAGAATCCGTCGATCAGGTTGATTATAATTGGGTCACTCGAGGGCCTCTCAAGAGTGGGCGGCATGCCCCTGCAACGCACGAAAGGGCAGCGCAGCCGGCCTTGTGCGGAGGCTTGCCCAGAGTCATGCGACGGAGGCGTCAAATGCAGGTAATCGTCAACAAGACCAGGCTCTCTCTGATTCAGGGAGACATCACCAAACAGACGACCGATGCCATAGTCAACGCCGCCAACTCGAGCCTCATGGGCGGCGGCGGGGTGGACGGCGCCATACACCGCGCCGGTGGTCCGGCCATCCTGGAAGAGTGCAAGAAGATCGTTGCCAGGCAGGGCCGACTGCCAACAGGCAAGGCCGTTATCACCACGGGGGGAAGCCTGAAAGCCAGGCACGTCATCCACACGGTCGGGCCGGTCTGGCACGACGGCAGCCGTGGCGAAGCTGACCTTCTGGCCAGCGCTTACACGGAGAGCCTCAGCCTGGCAGTGGCCAGTGGCCTGAAGACAATTTCCTTTCCATCGATAAGCACCGGTGCCTATGGCTACCCTATCGACTCAGCCGCAGAAGTGGCACTCCAGGCAGTGATCAGGTTTCTTGAAAGAGAAACGCCCCTCGAAGAAGTGGTCTTCGTGCTCTTTGATCATAGAACCGGCGAGGTGTATATCGAAGTGCTAGAACGCCTGCTGTCAAAGAGCACCTAGACGGACCGCTTGGCGGTGCCATTCGAGAATAGGACCATGAAGCGAACCGGCATCTTCTTTCACTACCAGGATGGCGAGAGGCTCCGGGATTTCCCTCAAGCACTGGCCGGAATCCTCGACAGGAACAACGTCTTTCTCTTCGACGCCTTCTATCCGTTGAAGCCACCCTCTTCCTTCGAGCTGGAACCCGTCCCTGAGGAAACCCTGTCCCGGGTCCATACGCCCCTGATGGTCAAGCAGGTGAAGGTGACGGAAGCCTTTCAGGGAGCACTGTTCTCCGCCGCCGGCACCGTGGCCGCGGCGCCTTTCAGGGAGCACTGTTCTCCGCCGCCGGCACCGTGGCCGCGGCATTGAGAATATGGCAAGGCGAGATAGACAACGCCTTCGTCTTCACCGGGTATGGCGACCATCATGCTGGTACCAACTTCTTCGGTGGTGGCTGCTACTTCAACGGCGCTGCCATCGCCATCCACGAGCTGAGGCACAGGTTCGGGGTCAAGAAGGCCGCCATCATCGACACCGATGCTCACCACGGCAACGGCACGTGGCAGATCTTCGAGGATGACGCAGAGGTTCTCTACGTTTGCTTCTGCCCCGGTAGGTTCGTTGAGAGCAAGAACAAGGTGAACGTCGAGGTACCGTGGACCACCAGCGACGATGACTACGTGCAATTGGTTAAGGAGAGCTTCATCCCCCGCGCCAGGGCCTTCCGGCCGGAGTGCATCTTCTGGAATTGGGGCTACGACGGGACACAGGGAGAATACGGGGACATGGGACTCACGCCTGAGTGTCACGTGCGCCTGGCACAGGAACTCAGGCAGGCGGCTGACGAATTGTGCGCAGGCAGGCTCATTGTGGTGCTGTGCGGCGGCAGCCGCCGCGACCTGGCTCACCTGCTCATCCCAAAGGTAGTCAACGCGCTTTGTGAACAGCAGACCTAGATCATCGTAAGAAAAGCTATGAGGGCAAGGTGGCCTCTCACCAGCATGCCATCGGTCAGCCGCCTTGTGTTATAATGAAACGCGGACGTGCAGAGAGAATCTCATGATCATAGAGTACACACACCCGGAGTTGGGTGAGGACGTACAGGGCCGGGCCGGATACTACACCCCCACTGAGGAACTCACCATGCCATACAAAGGGCGGGAGGTCCTCTACGTGCTGGGAATGGCGCGATTGGAAAGGCCCTGCTGCGGCGCAGCCGGAGGCTGGGGGTACATCCAGGTGCCGGGCTTCCTGATTCGGAAGCACACACGAGGCAAAGGAAGCACGTCGCCCGTCTCGCAAGTTGAGATCATTGAGAACGAAGACGACCGCAACCGGATCAGACAGGCCTTGATGGAGAAACACCAAGGGGCCCAGGTGGAAGTCTGGGGCCCACAGTATACGCAGGAGAGCAGCCCTCAAGCGAGCGCGAGGCCTGCGGGGTGATCGCGGGAGGGATCGCATAGTGGTCTAGTGCGGGCGCCTGCTAAGCGCTTACGGGGGCTTCAACCTCCGTCGTGGGTTCGAATCCCACTCCCTCCGCCAGGATCGGCAACCCCTTCGAATAGCCATGATGCTCCCCATCAAACCCATCTACTCCGGCAACTCTGATCGAGCGCTCCGTCCAGAGTTGGAACAGCCATGAAGCAATATCACGTCTGGACCATCGGCTGCCAGATGAACAAGGCCGATTCCGATTTCGTCGCCAACTACCTGGAGGGCGCCGGGCTCAGACAGACAGAAATCGCCGAGGAAGCCGATTTTGTTCTCCTCAACAGCTGCGTGGTAAGGGAGCACGCTGAAGTCAAAGTCGTCAACAAGCTCAGGTCACTCAAAGGCCTCAAGAGAAGTCGACCTGAGGTCACTATCGCTCTTACCGGATGCATGGTCGATTCCCGGATCGACGACATGAAGAATCGGTTCCCCTGGGTGGACCTCTTCTTCCGTCCGCAGCAATGGGATGTGTTCTCGAAGTGGGCTGAGAGCCATGGGTTGCCCAGCCTCAGTCAGGGAGAGGCCTCAGTTCCACAAAATCCTCCCGTGAGTGCGTACGTCCCGATCATCCACGGCTGCGATAGCTTCTGCTCCTACTGCGTTGTCCCATATCGCCGCGGCAGGGCGCGAAGCCGAGACCTGGACGAAATCTGCTGCCAGGTGCAGAGCCTGGTTCAGCGCGGCACCAAGGAGGTGGTTCTGCTCGGACAGATCGTCGATGCGTACGGGGATGACCTGGCTTCTAAGCCGGACCTGGCCGATCTACTGGCCGAATTGAACAGAATCAAAGGGCTGCTCCGCATCCGTTTCCTTACCAGTCATCCCAGCTACATGAGCCGCAAGCTGATTCAGGCCATCGCCGATCTGGACAAGGTCTGCGAGCACATCAGTCTGCCCATCCAGGCCGGCGACAACGATATTCTCAAAGCCATGAAGCGGGGGTATTCGGCGGAAGAGTACTGCCATTTGGTCGACGACATACGCCGCACTGTCCCGGATGTCGCTCTGAGCACTGACGTGATTGTCGGCTTCCCCGGAGAGACCGATGAGCAGTTCGCCAGAACGCTGGAGGTGCTGCGCCGAACGCGCTTCGACAAGGTGCATATTGCTGCCTACTCCCCCCGCCCGGAAACCACCGCGACCAGGGAGATCAGAGACGACATTGCCCCGGAGACCAAGGAGAGCCGCCGGGCTCAGGCTGAAGCCCTGCAGAATGCGATAGCCGCTGAGATCAACGATTGTTTCATGGGCAAGACCGTGGAAGTCCTCGTGGAGGATCAGAAGAAGGGCAAGTGGTGCGGACGCACCAGAGGAGACAAGCTGGTCTTCTTCTCCAGCGAAGCCAGCCTGACGGGGCAGTTGGCAATCGTGAAGATAGAGAAGACCAGCGCCTTCGCCCTGCAGGGGACACTGGCGTAACGGCTAATCAGTTGCCGGTGGAACCAGGTTCCGGTTCAGGATTTCTTTCCAGCAGTCAAACCACTTGGCCTTGACCTCGTCCGACCACTCGGCATTCAGACTCGGGAACTTCTCCATCAAAGCCATGGTGGTTTGCAGTGTTCGATGATGCGCCAGCCACTCGTCTCTGACTTCCTTGGGCCAACCGGGATCGAATGCCGGCAACTTGCTGGCAAGGTGGCTCAGCCCAGCTCCCGCACCCTTGCCCTGTGACCTGCTCCGCTGCACATTCGATGCCCCCCGGCCGGATCCAGCCGCACCACTCTCACGCCTCTGCTGTGCGCCAACGCGGGACTTGCTCAGCAAGCTCAGCGAAAGCGTCATCCCCGCGTCCTTGGCCAGAGCCAGGAAGAAGGTGACACACTTGTGACCAACATTGCCCTCGGCACCGAAACGCCTGAAGGAATCCAGGAGTTGCCCCATAGTGGCATGCTCCAAATCAACCCCACCCACAATCGGTCCGTATGCCTCGTCCAGAATCTGCTTGATCACGCGTCTCCGGTCATTTCCCTCTGACCCCACCAATTCCAGCAGATTTTCGGTCGGCATACCTTCCCCCTCTATCAACCCCAGAAACCACAAAGCCGCCTTCACCGTGACGCACGTACTGTCCGAAAGCCCTAAATCGCGGAGATAGCTCCCATCAAGCTGTGTCGGCTTCCGTTCCTTCACATCTTCCAGCACCCGCACCCACGTCGCATACGTCACGTAAGGTGGCCGGGGGCCTCTGTCCCTAGCCTTCATCGTCATGTCGCCTTCTCCTGCTACCGCAATCTCAGTTTCGGGATTATAGCACAGGGCGAAATGACATGTCAACAACCCTTGCGCAGCCGTAACACGCCAATATGTTGCATCTGGTATCGTAATGACATATACCGCAATCATGCCTCTGAGTGGTGTGAGTGGCTTATGGTCGGTTTCTTGGTATGGCCATTTTCAATTTCATTAGCCAGACCTATTGACAAACGCATTTTCGTTGGCCTAGAATGCTAATTGCTTCCGGAACCGGGCCCCGCCACTGAGTCTGTTCTGGGAGAAAAGAGAGCAGAAGAACAAAAATAGAAGGAGGAGAAGAAAGTGGAGCAAAGAGAACAGAGAGTGCCTGCCCCGCTCAAAGTGATCGGTGTGGGTGGTGGAGGCTGCAACGCGGTCAAGCGCATGCTCAAGAAACCAACCCCCGGCTGCCAGTACATAGTATGTAACACAGATATCAAGTCCCTGGATTCTGTCCCCGGCGAGATCCTGTCAGTACAGATCGGTGAACACCTGACCCGCGGCTTCGGCGCAGGTGGAGACGCCAGGGTTGGAGAGAGAGCTGCTGAGGAAGGCCGCTTTCTGCTAAAGAGGGCTCTCAAGGATGCAGAGTTGGTCTTCATCACCGCCGGCATGGGCGGCGGAACAGGCACCGGTGCCGCTCCGATCGTGGCTCAGATAGCCAAGGAGAGCCATGCTCTGGTTGTCGGCATTGTCACCACTCCATTCTCATTCGAGGGCAAGAAGCGCTTCCAGTTGGCCCTGGGCGGCATCCACAGACTGAGAGCTGAGGTTGACAACCTTATCATCATTCACAACGACCGGCTCCTCCAGTACACAGATGCCCACACCCCAACGCAGCACGCCTTCGGCGTGGCCGACGAAGCAATTTCAGAGGGTATCATGGCAGTGTCCAACCTGGTCAACGTTCCCGGCGAGATCAACGTCGACCTGGCTGATGTCAAGGCCGTCATGGGCATCCCCGGTGGCGCGCTCATGGCCATCGGCAGGGCAGACAGCAAGTCACGCTATCCCGCCCAGGAAGCGGCAGAGATGGCTATCGCCAACCCGCTGCTGGATATCGAGGTAAGGGGCGCCAAGGGAGTCCTGTTCAACTTCAGCGGAGGCCCTGACCTGACTCTCGGAGAAGTCAACGACGCCGCCAATATTATCGCCAGGGAAGTGGACCCCAGCGCCATTATGTTCTTTGGCATGTCTTCGCCCTGCGAGGAAATGAGAAACTCAGTGAAGCTCACACTTCTGGCTACCGGCATAGACCCGGCGCTGCCGAACAACTGGCTGTCCGAGATGAAAGCAGACGTCAGGACGTTCTTCAGCGGCAAGAAGTCGAGTTGGTAGATGACAAAGCACTAGCCAGTGGTCTGGCGAAAGGGGAGTGAGGAAAATGTCAGTGTTTCTATCGATGATGAATGCGGCGTCGGCTTTCATCCTCTTCTTCTCCATGTCTGGCATAACCAATTGGGTCATTTATTCATCACCACAGGCGAAGATCTTCCCCTTCATTCTGGGCATTGTGCTTCTGGTAAACGCGGTATACCTGGGTCTGAGCAAGGGGGAAGCCGGAGCACGCCGCGGTGTGTGACATTCGGCCTGATGCCTGCAGAAATGATGCACCACGGCATGAGCTGCAAGGCACATCAGGTACTACACGTTAAGGAGGCCTTCATATGGCACGTCTGTTGAGTATGGCCAATCTAACAGTGGGTGCACTGCTAATGTTCGCACTGTCGGACATAGCCGGTTGGACATGGTTTGAGAACAGTGCATCCAAGATCATAGTGTTCATCCTCTCCATGCTGCTGGTGGGGAATGGAATCATCCTCGCCTTCAGAGAGGAAGAGTCAGGAGTGCGACGAGGTCGAGCGGCCTAGCCTCCTCGATGAGCCATGGCTTTGCTTCTCCTTGGTTGCAGACAGGTCAGGGTTGAAACAGGTAGTAGCTTTCGGGGGAGGAGTCCTTTCCTCCCCCGACCATGAGAAGACTGATACACGCAGGTATAGGTATATGAAAGGAGGGTGAGCGAATGATTGAACCCATGCGGGACGGATACTTCAGATCCTCGGATAGAGGAAAGGCGCCCGCCTTGATCAAAGTAATCGGCGTGGGCGGTGGTGGATGCAACACCGTTCGACGCATGATGCGCGCCCGACAGATTCCGGGCGTGGAATATGTGGCTGCCAATACTGATGTCAAGTCTCTAGATCTGATTCAGAGCGCGATGGCCGTGCAGATCGGCGAGCATATGACCCACGGGTTTGGAGCCGGCGGAGATCCCAGAGTCGGCTCAAGGGCTGCAGAGGAAGGCGAGTTCCTACTCAAGAGAGCAGTCAAAGACGCCGAGATGGTATTCATCGCGGTGGGGATGGGCGGAGGCACGGGCACCGGCGCTTCTCCGGTAGTGGCCAAAATAGCCAAGGAGTCCGGAGCTATGGTGATCGCAGTGGTGACCACTCCTTTCTCGTTCGAGGGCAAGAAGCGCACTGAGGTGGCTTTTGGAGGCCTTCAACAGCTCAGGACCGTAGTCGACAACATGATCATCATTCACAACGACAAGCTCCTCCAGTACGGAGACCACAACACGAACATATCTGAGGCCTTCAAAATGGCTGATGACGTGGTATGCGAAGGGATCATGAGCGTCTCCCAACTGGTCAATGTCCCCGGCGAGATTAACGTCGACATGGCTGACGTGAAGAGAGTGATGGGCATTCCTGGAGTGACCATCATGGCCATCGGTCTGGGCCAGGGTGCACATCCGGCCATGGATGCCACCGAACAGGCCATGAGCAATCCTCTGGTGGACGTGAAGATGACCGGGGCCAAGGGGCTTCTGGTCAGCTTCTCCGGCGGGCCTGACCTCACCCTCACCGAAATCACTGAGGCCGGCACCCTTGTCAGCCGCGAGTGCGATCCCGGTTGCCACTTCAAGTTCGGCTTGGCCACCCTCAGCGAGGAACTCAGAGGCAAGTCCAAGGTCACTCTGATTGCCACAGGCATAAGGGGCGCCAACGACCTCTTTGCTACGACGGGATCTGCTTCGTCTGCCCACTCCTCATCACAACAGCCAATGACGGCACAATCAGCCGCCACACAGGCAAAGGGATGGCTTTCGAAAATCGGGAGGAGTCTCAACGACGCCTCAGGCAGCAATCGCAGGTATTAAGGGCAAGCTCACGCGAATCGAATAGATAAGAAGGAGGTAGTCCCAATGGCACGTGTCATAGGTTGGATCAATGTTCTGGCAGGCTTCTGCCTCTTGTCACTGATCCTTTCGGGCGTATTCAGTCGACTCCTGTCGAGCATAGCCGATTGGAACAGCTTCAACACCATTGCGGCGAAGATAGTTGTCTCCATTGCCGGCATATTGGCCATCTTCAGCTCAGTCTACCTCGTCATTGGACAGACGAGAGAGCGCAGCAAGACCTGATCCCGGTTCCTGATGTGAATTGGCACAGGAGTTGGCGGGAGGACAAGCCAAAGTGTCCGGTCGCTCCGGACTCAAGCCAACTCCTGAGAAGGACCTGAAGAGAAAAATGCGACAGAGGAGAGGTCAAGAATGTTAGAGGGGGGATTCAAACCAAGAGGAGGAGATACCTCCGACAGCAGAATAATCGCCCACATCAAGGTCATCGGAGTAGGTGGGGGTGGCTGCAACACGGTCAGACGCATGATGCAGTTCTGCCGTATCGGAGGACTGGATTACATCGTCATCAACACCGATGTCAAATCCCTGGAACTTATTTCCCAGGGCCATTCAATCCAAATCGGCTCTCATCTCACCCAGGGATTCGGTGCCGGTGGCGACGCCAGAGTAGGCGAACTGGCAGCCAGAGAGAACAAGATGGCACTGCAGAAGGCGTGCAGAGGAGCTGATCTGGTATTCATCACTGCCGGCATGGGCGGAGGCACCGGCACGGGATCTGCCCCCGTGGTAGCCGACATCGCCAGAGAAAGCGGTGCACTGGTTATTGCCGTGGTCACCACGCCATTCACCTTTGAGGGTTCCAGAAGATCTGAGGTAGCCTTCACCGGCCTGAAGGCCCTCATGGAGAAGGTGCACTCCACCATCATTGTTCCCAACGACCACCTGCTTCGCCTGGGGGACCACGATGTGCCGATCTCCAAGGCCTTCGCCGCCGCCGATGCGGTTGTGTCCGAGGGAATCATGTCCATATCTGAACTGATCAACGTCCCGGGAGAGATCAATGTTGACTTGGCTGATGTCAAGAGAGTGATGAGCATACCGGGAATATCCCTCATGGCCACTGGCCGTGGAGAGGGCCCTCATGGGGCTGAGCAGGCTGCTCAGGAAGTCATCTTCGAGCCCTTGCTGGAAACCCATGTAACCGGCGCCAAGGGAGTTCTCTTCTGCTTCACCGGCGGTCCGGATCTGACTCTCGGGTCAGTCGAGAAGGCAGCCAGCCTAATCTCAAAGAACGTTGATCCCAACGCCGTAATCTTCTTTGGCATGAATCTGCCCAGACCGGAGATGATCGGTAAGGTCAAGATAAACCTGGTGGCCACCGGCATAGACCCGACGGCAGGCAGCACCTGGTTCGCCCAACTGAAACAGAGCACGAGGACTACTCCGGCTCAGGCTCAGGCGAAGGCTCAAGCTCAGGCACAACCAGGCAAACTCACCAGGCTGAGCATGGCCTATGCCACCAAGTTGTTCCAATGAGGTCCGTGGGGCATGACTGGGCCTGGTTCACAGTCTGAACATAGAAAAGGCGACTGAGAGCAGCGAAAAAGGGAGGTTGGAAGATGTCACAGTTACTGTCATGGATGAATATGATGTCAGGGTTGATACTCTTCTTCTCAATGTCTGGCATAAGCTCCTGGATAATATTCACTTCGTCGGAGGCCAAGATATTCCCCTTCTTGTTGGGCGTATTGCTCCTGTCCAATGCGGTCTATCTGGCATTGGCAAGAGGGGAATTCTGGGCTCGCCGCACCTAAAGGAGATGAGTTCTAGGCCGGCGCAGGTTGGCTCCGTAGAGTCGAGCCACCAGCTCGCAACAGGCAACCATAGCCTGCGCTGTGACGGAGAACGGGTTGTTCGCTGGGTGGTGGGTGCTGAACAATAGGAGGCGGGAAGGGAGGAGCTATGCCAAGCAGGACTGATGTGATGGTATGGGGAATGGTGGTGGTGCTAATGTGCATGATAGCCATCGATATTGTGAGGACTCAACTCTAATCATCCGATCACAGGGCCCTGTTGGCCGGATGACGGATCTTGAGGTAGAGTTCCGCGAATCACATGGCATGACGGATTGAACTGATCAAGCATAGAAGGATTGGACTCGGGATGACAGTAGAAACACGACACTGCAACACATCGTCAGAGGCTGGGATTAGTAGGCCAGCCGTCACTTGGGCACAGAGAACCAGAAAGACAAGTAGTTCACCGATGAACCCAACGATAGTACAAGGCAATCGTTATATCGCGATCAGACGGAAGTGGGCAGACTACCGCAGCTCAGGTTCAGCCCGGCAGGCTCACTAGATCGATCACGGGACGTGCCTGGAGATGGGGATGACATATGAAGAAGACAAGTAGGATGAGAAGATTCATGAGGCCTCGGGGCCGTTTGCAGAGAGCATTGAGAGTCGCCGGTTTGGCTCTGGTTCTCCTCCCGGAGCCGGTGACCACACCGATTGGAATAGCCTTGATGGGCCTATCCTTTGCCGCTCCACCAAATCGTCGCAGGGCATTGGTCTACTGCGGTGCCAGCATCCGGAGAGGACATTCTAGCAGCTATGGGCATTCGTATGCGTGAACCCCGCTGCCCTCAGGGCAGAGAGACAAGATAGAGGTTGAGTCAAGTGTCCAAAGAGTGCATCAGCAAGCAGGCTAGGAGCAAGGTTGCCCCCCCACCCTTGCTTGGCAGCCCTCACATGGCCGTTCAAATGCCAAATTCCACGGCGTCTTCAGGCCTAAACAGCTAAGAACTATCTGCACTAGCCTGCTTGCTGGTCACATAAAGAGGGTTGGACACAGAGTAGAAGCAGAACCCTTCGGGTATCACGAAGCAGAACTGAACAGCCTTCTCTCCACCTCTTTGAGCCGCTCCACTCCCTTTATTTCGTAGGGGAACAGGGGCACCCTGGTGGAACCGGTCCCGTAGCTGCCTTCCACTTCAGTAAGGTATTTCTGCTGCAGCTGCGCCTTTCTGCGAAGAAACGGGGAGTCAGCGTCTTCAACCACTTGGTTAATGACTATGTGGTTGACACACAGCCCATAGCTCTTGAACTCCTCGAAGATGTCGTGGAGCTGGCGCACGGCCAGAGCTTCGGCTATGGTCACCAGATTGAACTGCACCTGCTCCTTGAGGAATGTCATGTCCTTGTTGGACAGTTGCTCCCAATCCTTGATCACTCCCAGAACAGAGCGCTTCAGCTTGTGAGTAGACTTGAGTGAGGAGTATATCTTGAAGGCCGGCTTGAGGTGGTGATTCATCAGGGATGGCATTCGCAGAAGTCCCAGGGTCTGTCCGGCAGGAGCGGTATCCCACACCACCCTCTCATACTCCCCGGACTCACTGAGTTCCCGGATGTAGTCCACCATGAACTCATCCCTGATCCCGGGAAGCATAGTGGCAACATAGCCGACGAAGTCCTGATAGTCGATCTCAACAAAGGTAGAGAACAGATCATATACCTGCGGACCGAACTTCTTGTCCCAGAGCACCTTCACGTTGTCGTAGCTGATCTCGTCCAGATAGAGGTTATCGGTGACCCTGGCCGGCTTGGCCGCAGAATCAACCTCGAAGATGTCCCTTAGAGAAGGCGTGAAGTCCGTGGATATGATGAGGGTCTTCTTGCCACTCATGGCATGGTGGAGAGCGGTAGCCGCGGCGGATGTCGTCTTGCCGACCCCGCCCTTGCCGCAGAACATGGTGACTTTCTTGGAACCAAGCTGACTGATGCCCATTGCCACGCACAACGCTAGCCTTCATGTTAGCACACAGGGAGCGTCAGCGCCATTTGGCATTGCCCATCCCTGGAGACGGCATACCCAGTGTTATTGAGAATCAGCAGAACCCGCAACAAATTGCAGCAAATTGCCACAAATTGCTATTGACAGCCGATTTGAGGTCCTCTATAATTAGGAGTTGCGCATAAATGCGAAATCCTCGTTGCGTGTTCTCATCATTGGTCAAGTGATCCCCTTCTTTTTCACTTTTGGCGCATCATGCCCAGCAAAGGAGTGTGTACGAGTTGATTCCCACTGTGTCGCCATCTGATTCCAAAGACATTGCCAGGAGATCGTTTGCCAGCTCGTCCCCGGTACTTGGGATACCCAACCTGATCCAAATCCAGTTTGACTCCTTCCGTCGGTTCCTGGAGCAGGGCCTGCGGGAGCTATTCGAGAACCTCGCCATACAAGACCCGGCCGGGACTCGACTCGAACTGCGCTTTGTCAACTGTGAGTTGGGTCCGCCCAAGAACTCGATACCGGCTTGCCGTGAGCGCGACCTGACGTACTCAGCGCCCCTCTACGCCAAAGTGCAGTTGGTGGTCAAAGAGACAGGGGAAATAAAGGAACAGAATATCTTTATTGCTGACATCCCTCTGATGACGCCCACTGGCACATTCATTATCAACGGCGCCGAACGAGTCGTGGTAAGCCAGTTGATCCGCTCGCCCGGCTTGTACCTGACTGTTGAAACAGATCTCGCCACCGGTCGTGACCTCTGCTACGGCAAACTCATTCCCGAACACGGGTCTTGGCTCGACTTCGAGACCAGCAGCAAGGACATCATATGGGTGAAGGTCAACGGAAAGAGGCGCTTCCCAGTCACCACCCTCCTGAGAGCCATCGGATATCCGTCGACTGAGGAGTTGATCACCCTCTTCCAGGATGCGGACAACTCGCCGGACCACTCCTTCATCGCAGCTAGCGCCAAGCAGGACTCTCTCATCAAGACCGAGAATGACGCCATCCTGGAGATATACCGGCGTCTGCGCCCTGGCGATGTGCCCAACCCCGACAACGCCAGGAACCTGCTGAATAACCTCTTCTTCCACCCTCGGCACTACAATCTCGGCAAGGTGGGACGCTACAAGCTGAACAAGCGACTGGGAGAGGCACCAGACACTGCCAATCTGCTGGCGTTGAGCCGCGAGGATCTGGTAGCCATAGTCCGCCACATAATCATGGTCAACAACGGACAGGATGCGCCCGACGACATCGACCACCTGAGCAATCGGAGGCTTCGCACAGTCGGTGAGCTCATACAGAACCATTTGCGTGTGGCCCTCCTGAACCTGGAGCGCATGGTAAGAGAGCGCATGAGCATTGTAGATACTGCCACCGTCACTCCCAATGCTCTGATAAACACCAGGCCGATAACGACCGCTATTCGCGATTTCTTCAGTGGCTCCCAGCTATGCCAGTTTATGGACCAGACCAATCCGCTGGCAGAACTGACTCACAAACGGCGCCTTTCTACCCTTGGCCCCGGAGGTCTTTCCAGAGAACGCGCCGGATTCGAAGTGCGCGACATACACCATTCCCACTATGGTCGCATTTGCCCTATCGAGACGCCGGAGGGACCAAACATTGGCTTGATTGCGTCTCTGGCCACGTACGGAGCAATCGACGAATACGGCTTCATAACGACGCCATATCGAAAAGTCGTCCGTGAAGTGGAGAATACCTACGAGCAATTGCTCAACCGAACCCTCGGAGAGGCCCTGGTTGACTCGGATGGCAAACGCATCGCCAAGGAAGGAGCTCGCGTGACTCCCAACCTTGCCCGGGAAATCTCCGGATTGCCATCTCGAAACATCAAAGTGGTGCCTTTCGTTTCACACGAGATCGTCTATCTGTCCGCCGACCGAGAAGAGGACTACGTTGTCGCTCAGGCCAGCGCCCCTCTCAACGGCAATGATGAGTTCAGTGAGAGCAAGATTGAATCCAGAAAGGGAGAGCGGTTTCCCAGGGTGTCCCCAGAAAACGTTGACTTCATGGATGTCTCGCCGAAGCAGATAGTGGGCATCTCTGCCTCGTTGATCCCATTCCTGGAGCATGACGACGCCAACCGCGCGCTGATGGGCTCCAACATGGAGCGCCAGGCAGTGCCCCTCCTCTGTTCCGAATCTCCAGTAGTCGGGACGGGGATGGAGCAGCAGGTGGCAAGGGACAGCGGGCAGTTGGTCCTCGCTGGAAGCGAGGGTGATGTGATCTCCGTCACCAGCAGAGAAATCGTACTCAGGGCTGACGATGGAGAGGAACACAGCTACCCATTGATGAAATTCATGCGTACGAACCAGGGAACCTGCATCAACCAGCGCCCCATCGTCAACAAGGGCGATCGAGTCAAACCCGGACAGGTGCTGGCTGACAGCTCTGCCACCGACCATGGGATACTGTCCCTCGGTCAGAACGTACTCTGTGCATTCATGAGCTGGGAAGGCTACAACTTCGAAGACGCCATCGTGATATCAGAGAAGCTGGTCAAGGAAGACAAGTTCACTTCGATCCACATTGAGAGGTACGAAGTCGAGGCCAGGGAAACCAAGCTGGGCTCCGAGGAAATCACCAGGGACATACCTAACGTGGGCGAAGAGAGTCTGCGCAAGCTGGATGACGAAGGCATTGTGCAGGTCGGCGCCGATGTTGAGTCGGGAGACATCCTGGTGGGCAAGATCACTCCAAAAGGAGAGACAGAGCTGAGCGCCGAAGAGAAACTGCTTCGGGTGATTTTCGGAGAGAAGGCCCGGGAGGTCAAGGACACCTCTCTGAGAGTGCCTCACGGCGAGAGAGGGTTAGTGATCGCGGTAAGGATCTTCACCAACCGTGATGAGTTGCCCGAGGGCGTCAGCAAGCTAGTGCGTGTGTGGGTGGCCCAGAAACGCAAGGCTTCCGTGGGCGACAAGCTGGCTGGGCGGCATGGCAACAAGGGCGTCATTGCCCGCGTCCTGCCAGAGGAAGATATGCCGTTCTTGCCTGACGGCACCTCCATTGACATTGTTCTGAACCCTATCGGTGTGCCCTCTCGTATGAACCTCGGTCAGATATTCGAGACGCATCTTGGCTGGGCCGCCAATGAACTGGGTTTCAAAGCAGATTGTCCCGTATTCGAAAGCGCCGACACTGCCGTTGTTGAGGACGCGCTGGCCAGAGCCTGGATAGTCCGCCAAGCCAACGTCGCCAGCAGCAACTTGACCACCGGAAGCAGATTGGAGCGTGCCGGGGAATGGCTCCAGGAGCAGGGGTTCAACCCGGCAGTAGTACTCAGCGACGAGTACAACGGCGAGTCCAAGCGGGCCTGCCTGCAACTCTGGCTCAAGGACTTTGGCGTAAGTATAGAGGGACTCTCTGGCGAAGAAATCCAGAAGCACGTGGAGAGGATAAGCAAAGAGGAGTCAGTCTCTCCGCCGATCCACGGAAAGACGCCACTGTACGACGGCCGCACCGGCCAACCATTCGATCAGCCGGTGACGGTGGGTTATGTCTACATGATGAAGTTGATACACCTTGTGGAGGACAAAGTCCACGCGCGCTCCACAGGTCCGTATACTCTGATCACGCAGCAGCCCTTGGGTGGAAAGGCTCAGTTCGGCGGGCAGCGGTTCGGAGAGATGGAGGTCTGGGCTCTGGAAGCATACGGAGGCGCCCATACCCTCCAGGAACTTCTCACCATAAAATCCGATGACATTGCCGGGCGAGCCAAGGCCTACGAAGCCATCACCAAGGGGGAAGACGTGCATCCTCCTGGTCTGCCAGAATCCTTCAATGTTCTCGTCCGCGAACTGCAGAGTCTTGGCCTGTCCATAGAATTGTTCGTGAACGAGGGCACCAGCCCCACCAAGAATGAGTAGAACCCAATCTCCAAGGAGGAAGACCTGTGCTTAGTGCTGACAGCCTTAGCGGAATACGCATTTCTCTGGCCTCACCAGAACAAATCAAGAGCTGGTCATGGGGTGAGGTCACAAAGCCGGAGACCATAAACTACCGCAGCTTGAAACCCGAGAGAGACGGGCTTTTCTGCGAGAGGATATTTGGTCCCACCAAGGACTTCGAATGCTACTGCGGAAAGTACAAGAAGATACGCTACAAGGGCATACGTTGCGACAGATGCGGTGTCGAAGTGACGTTGTCAAAGGTTCGACGTGAGCGCATGGGGCATGTTGACCTGGCGGCCCCCGTGGCTCACAGCTGGTTCGTAAAGGGAATCCCCAGCCGCATCGGTTTGTTGCTCGACCTGTCTCCACGCAGTCTGGAACGTGTGATCTACTTCGCGCAGTACATGATCATAAAGGTCAATGAGGCCGCCAAGGAACAACTGCTTACCGAACTCAAGGAAGAGCGCGAGAAGCTGGCCGAGAGAGAAGACCTCAGTGTGGAAGACCGCATGACGCTGGAGAAAGAGGTCGAAGACAAGATCACCGACGTGGAAGACCTATATCCGCTCAAGCTCCTCACCGACAGCCGGTATCGGGAAATGAGGAACAAGTACGGGCACGTCTTCGAAGCGGACACCGGGGCTCAGGCCATCCTGACGACGCTGCAGAGGCAAAAACTGGACGAGCTTCACGCCAAGCTTCACGAAGAGATCAACTCGGCTTCCGGACAACGGCGCAAGAAAGCCATCAAGAGACTGCAGGTCGTAGAGGCCTTCCGGCGCAGCGGCAACAAGCCGGAGTGGATGATAATCACCGTGCTTCCGGTTCTGCCGCCCGACCTCAGACCGATCGTTCAACTGGATGGCAGACGATTTGCCACCAGCGACCTCAACGACTTGTACCGACGTGTGATCAACCGCAACAACCGCCTCAGAAGGTTGCTTGACGTTGGCGCCCCAGAGATCATCATTCACAACGAGAAGAGAATGCTGCAGGAAGCAGTGGACTCTCTCATCGACAACGGCCGGCAGCGCAGAGCCATAACTGGGGTCGGCAACAGGCCCTTGCAGTCACGATCGGACGTCCTTCGCGGCAAGCAGGGACGGTTCCGGCAGAACCTCTTGGGCAAACGAGTCGACTACAGCGGACGCTCGGTCATCGTGGTTGGACCGGATTTGGAGCTCCATCAGTGCGGATTGCCCAAGCGCATGGCACTGGAGCTGTTCAAGCCCTTCCTGATGTACCGCCTGGTCCAGCAAGGCATCGCCACCAACATCAAGAGCGCCAAGAGGATGGTGGAGAGAGCCCGACCGGAGATATGGGGCATCCTGGAAGAAGTGGTGAAGGAAAGGCCGGTGCTGCTCAACCGGGCACCAACGCTGCACCGAATGAGCATCCAAGCCTTTGAGTCTGTGTTGATAGAAGGAAGCGCTATTCAGCTTCACCCACTGGTATGCACGGCTTTCAACGCCGACTTCGATGGCGACCAGATGGCTGTCCACGTTCCGCTCTCCAAAGCCGCGGTCATGGAAGCCAGGAAAGCGATGCTTAGCACGCACAACATGGTACTGGCCAGCAATGGCGAGCCGGTTGTAGCTCCCACCCTGGACATGGTTCTCGGCTGCTACTACTTGACATCGCTGAAGAGCGGAGCCAAGGGCGAGGGCCAAGTATTCGGCTCATTCGAGGAGGCGGAACAGGTCTATAACCTCGACATGATAGCCCTCGGCGCCGAGATCGATGTGAGCGTCCCAGAAAACGGCGAACGATTGAAGACCACGGTGGGCCGCATAATCTTCAACTCCGTATTGCCAAAAGAAATGGGTTTCGTCAATGAGACCGTGGACAAGAGCATGCTGAAGAAACTCATCGCGCGCTGCTTGAAGCTCTGTGGGAGCGAAGCCACCGCCGCGATGGTCGACAAGACCAAGCACCTGGGGTTCATCTATGCCACCAGATCCGGCATCACGATCAGCGTCAATGACGTGAAAGTCCCGGAGGGGAAGAACCAAGTTATCAAGGAGGCTGAGAAGATCGTCGCCAAGATCGAAAACCAGCACTACCGCGGGTTGATTACCGACGACGAACTCTACACCGGCATTGTGGATGAATGGACAAAGGCCACGGACAAGGTCACCGATCTGGTATCCCAATCCCTGGACCGCTTCGGCAGCGTCTACATGATGGCCACATCCGGTGCCAAAGGCAATATTTCCCAGATAAGGCAGATGGCCGGCATGCGCGGTCTGATGACTGACCCCTCAGGCAAGATCATAGACTTCCCCATTCGATCGAGCTTCAATGAAGGTCTCACGGTGCTGGAGTACTTCATCTCCACCCACGGAGCCCGCAAGGGTCTGGCGGATACCGCCCTGAGAACATCTGATGCCGGTTACCTCACCAGACGACTCGTTGACGTCGTCCAGGACATGATAGTTCTTGAAGAGGACTGCGGCACAACGTCCGGGATCTGGTGCACAGAATCCAAGGACAGCTTCCTGCCATCTCTAGCCGAACGCATCATGTGGCGCCTGGCAGCAGCCAAGGTAGTCCATCCCAAGAGTCGCAAGACGATCGTTGACCAGAATGAGGAAATAGACGAGGAGAAGGTAAAACAGATCGTAGCCGCAGGCGTAAGTCAGGTTTGTGTAAGATCACCTCTGACTTGCCAATCGAGGCAGGGAGTATGTCAAGCCTGCTACGGCCAGGACCTATCCAAAGGTCGTCTGGTTGATCTGCGCACCACGGTCGGTATCATTGCCGCCCAGAGCATTGGAGAGCCAGGAACACAGCTTACTCTGCGGACGTTCCACACAGGCGGTGTACAGGGCCTGGATATCACGACCGGCTTGCCTCGAGTGGAAGAACTCTTCGAGGCCAGAATACCCAAGGGACAAGCTGTCCTTTCCGAGATAGCCGGCACCGCTGAGATCATATCAGCGGACGAGGGCTACCGGATCAGGATCACCAACTCCGAGTCCTATCGCAACGAGTATCCCCTTCCGCCGAAGGCTGAAGTGCTGGTACGCGACGGCGACAGGGTGGAAGTAGGCGCTGTTCTGGCCACTAAGGTTGCATCAGCCACAGCCAAGGCAAAGAGCAAGGGCAAAGACAAGGAGAAGGAATCAGCCGCTACAACTCCCGTTCTGCTGGCGCCAGTCACCGGCATAGTGAGCATTGAAGGGAAGAACCTTGTCATCAGCTACGAGGAGAGAGAGGAAGAGGAATACGCTGTTCCCTTTACGGCGAGTATCCGCATTGAGAAAGGCGCGCACGTGAAGGCCGGCGACCAACTCACCGACGGTCATGTCAATCCCCAAGACATCTTGCGGATCAAAGGGCGTGAAGCGATCCAGCGCTACCTGGTGGACGAAATACAGAAGGTCTACCGCTCTCAGGGTGTGAGCATCCACGACAAGCACATTGAGGTCATAGCGCGCCGCATGCTCCAGAAGGTCAGAGTGGACGATTCAGGAGACACCGAATTGCTTCCTGGCGACCTGGTAGACCGCTTCACCTTTGAGGAGACCAACGCCAGGGTGGTCGCCGAGGGAGGCGAGGCCGCCACCGCTCAGACGGCACTGCTGGGGATAACCAAGGCCTCACTGAACGCCGAAAGCTGGTTGGCAGCAGCTTCTTTCCAAGAGACCACCAGGGTACTGACAGAGGCGGCCATCAACGGCAAGACGGACAGGCTCGTGGGCCTGAAAGAGAACGTGATCATCGGGAGACTGATTCCTGCTCAATGCCTCA
>PDVJ01000112.1_pt1 | contig 22996 bp, 19 predicted proteins | sample 1369811 | NCBI WGS metagenome assembly PDVJ01 (sample SAMN07795376, study PRJNA414565) | Alkali sediment metagenome, whole genome shotgun sequencing project. | reverse complement strand
GATCCATTCAGGGTGTGGACCAGCTCGGTGCCGCCCGCACCCTTTCTCTTGAACCGGATAACGGCTCGCCTAGCCTGGAAATCCCCAAAGTTGCTGCACGAAGAAATCTCCCTGTAGAGTTCTTGCCCCGGAAGCCAGACCTCCAGATCATAGGTTTTGGCAGACGCAAAACCAAGGTCACCGGTACAGAGGGAAACCACGCGGTAAGGCAGTTCCAGGCGCTGCAGGATCATTTCCGCATCCTGTGTCAGCTTCTCCAGTTCCTGGTAGGATTCCTCAGGCTTGCAGAACTTGACCAGTTCCACTTTGTTAAATTGATGCTGGCGGATCAGCCCTCTGGTGTCTTTCCCATAGGAACCCGCCTCTGACCTGAAGCACGGCGTGTAGGAGACATAGCAAATGGGAAGGGACTCTTCAGCCAGGACTTCCTCACGATGGATGTTGGTCACCGGAACCTCGGCGGTCGGGATCAGGAACAAGTCCCATCCTTCGATCTTGAAGAGGTCCTCTTTGAACTTGGGCAGCTGGCCTGTGCCGGTCATGCTCGCCGAATTGACCATAAACGGGGGCAGAACCTCTATGTACCCGTGCTCCCGCGTGTGGATATCGAGCATGAAGGAGATCAGCGATCTTTCAAGCAATGCTCCGGCGCCCCGGTAAAGCGCGAATCTCGACCCCGCAAGCTTGGAAGCCGTCGCAAAGTCCAGGATGCCTAGCCTCTCTCCGATATCCCAGTGAGGAAGGGCGTCAAAATCCATCTCTCGGATGGCACCCCAGCTCCTGACCACAGGGTTGTCTTCGCTGGCTTCCCCCACGGGCACGGACTCATGAGGAATATTCGGAATGACCATGAGGAAAGGTTTCAGATCCTCATCAACCTGGGAAAGAGCCGCCTCCATCTCCTTGATCTCGACGGAGACTTTCTTCATTTCCCCTATGAGACCCGAGGCATCTTCCCGTTTCTTCTTCATCTGGGCAATCTCTTCGCTCACCTTGTTTCTCCGGTGGCGAAGGGTTTCAAGAACAGGAAGGATTTCGCGTCTTCGCCTGTCGATCGATTCAAAAACAGAGATATCCAAATCATTGCGCCGGTTCTTGAGCATCTGTTTGACCGCATCAAGATTGGCTCTGATGAACCGAAGATCCAGCATGAAGAACCCTCATGAAAAAACCTTAGAATCTATGGTGATAGACCCATATCACGAATGCGGCCCATGGGTCAAACTTTTTTGAAAAGCACATAGAAACTGGAGACGGAACATTTTGCTCGGTGAGTATTGAACACATCACGGTAAAGATATATGTTAGCCATAAGTTACCAACAATCTGGAATCCCTTTATGACCCCATCCGAAACCGGAAAGAAATCGAATGTCCTGTGGAACCTTTTCACTTCTGTCAAACTAACCCTGGGACTGCTTATTGCTCTTGCCATCACCTCCATATTCGGAACCGTGATCCCTCAACAAGAGGGAGCCATGGAGCTTGCCGAGCGGCTGAGCCCTGGTTTGGTAAGCATCCTGAGCTCTCTCCAGCTGTTCGACATGTATCATTCCCTGTGGTTCAGGTTCATCATCGGCACCCTTGCGTTGAACCTCATCATTTGCTCTCTGGATCGTTTTCCCGCAGCCTTGAAACGATTTCGAGCCGTCCCGAAACCGGACCGGTCCAAGCCCTTCGAGGACCTTCCGCCCCACAGAAACTTCAGTGCTGCGGGTAAGCTCGACGAAGTGCTCACCCTGACTGTCGGAATTCTGAAAGGCCAATACAAACGAATCCATCAGAAAGAATCGGAAGACGGGATCGTGCTCTACGCCGAAAAGGGCCGATTCTCGTATTTCGGTGTCTATGTGATCCATCTGAGCGTCTTGATCATTCTCATCGGCAGCATCGTCGGTTCCCTGTTCGGCTTTGAGGCTTATGTGAACATTCCGGAGGGAGATACCATCAACAAAGTCCGACTGCGCAAGAGCCAGACTCTCAGGACCCTGCCTTTCGACGTTCGATGTGACCGATTCATCGTCGAGTTTTACGACAACGGCGCCCCCAAAGAGTACCGGTCGGATTTGGCTTTCACGGCGGACGGGAAAGATGCGCTGCAGAAACCCCTGCGGGTCAATCACCCGATCACCTTTGAAGGGATTACTTTCTACCAGGCCAGCTATGGTTCCATGCCTGGCAACAGAGCACAAATCAGCATTCGCCGAGAAGGTGACCCGGCCAATGCGACTCTGGAGGTTGAAATCGAAAGGCCTTACGACCTGCCGGGACGCGGAGGTCAATTCATGATCTTCGAAGCAAGGGCGGATTTTATGAAAATGGGTCCTGCGGTTCAGATGGCCGTGAGGCCGCCGGAGGGCGAAGAGGTTCGCTTCTGGGTATTTAAAAACAACGACCTGATCAAGGAACGTTTTCCGGGTTTCTTTGAGAGGTTCCCCAAGTTCAACCCCGGTGCTTATAAGCCTTATCTCTTTTCCCTGGAAAGCATCGAAGCCAGATATTACACCGGACTTCAGGTGAGCAGGGACCCGGGTGTTCCTCTGGTTTGGACCGGCTTCCTTCTTATCATGATCGGGCTCTTTATTACCTTCTTCACGTCCCACAGGAGCGTCTGGATCCAAATTGCCAAAACAAAGTGTGGCCTGAATGTCCGTGTTGCCGGAAGAGCCAACAAAAACCCGGTAGGAATCGAGCGAGAGCTTGCCCGGATTGCTTCCAAGATTAAAAGGAAGGTGGAAAAGGAAGCCCCTGTTTGAATCAAGGACGGGAAACGTCTCGGCGAATCAGGTCTGCTGTGATTGCAAGAGGTGAGCAGTGAATTCGATAATTTTAAGCTACATCACTTTTGTGTATTTCGCATCCTTCATGCTTTATCTTCTCATGATGGTGATGGGGAAGGAGTTTTTCGGTCGCCTGGCCACCTTCGTTACCCTGGCAGGGCTTCTGGGCCAATCTCTTGCGATCCTTCTTCGATGGATCGAATCCTATGAGCTTGGCATCGGACACGCTCCCCTGTCCAATCTCTATGAATCACTGATCTTCTTTGCCTGGACCCTTGTGTTTCTTTATCTCCTCATCGAGTGGAGGACCAAGAATCGCAGTCTTGGAGCATTCGCCACCCCTCTTGCTTTCCTGGCCATGGCCTACGCCTCCTATTCGCCTACGATCAGCAGCCGGATTCAGCCTCTGGTGCCTGCCCTGAAGAGCAACTGGCTGATCGCCCATGTGCTCACCTGTTTCTTCGGTTATGCCGCCTTCGGCCTTGCCTTTGGGTTAAGCCTTATGTACCTCTTGAAGAAACGGGAAAAATCCCAGGGGAGCAATATCTTCATTCGGATCATTCCGGAATCCTCCATCCTGGAGGACATGAGCTACCAGATGGTGGTCATCGGATTTTTGCTTCTCACGCTCGGAATCATTACCGGTTCTGTCTGGGCCCATTCCGCCTGGGGGAGTTACTGGAGTTGGGATCCCAAGGAAACCTGGTCTCTGATCACCTGGCTCGTGTACGCGGCTTTGCTGCACTCCCGCATGGTCAGAGGCTGGAAAGGGAACAAGCTGGCCCTCCTTTCGATCATCGGGTTCTCCTGTGTCCTCTTTACCTACTTCGGGGTCAACTACCTTGCAGGGCTGCACAGTTACGCGAAGTCGTAAGAGATGAGGTCTCTCTGACAACAAAAGATCACGAGGTCGCGCGCTGGAGATCCTTTTCAAGGTGAGCCCTGGATCTTTCTCCATTTCCGATTGAATCATCGCCTCTTGAATTCTGACGAACAGAGTTCGATAACTCTGAATGACTTGTTGGAGCGATTTGAAGGTTCCTCATGTTCCAGTATCAACTGAACCATCGCTTTTTTGCTCAGGTCCCGGAGGGGCTCGAAGAACTTGCCGGCCAGGAACTTTTGGAGCTGGGTGCAGAACGTGTCCGGACCTCCTATCGAGGCATTTATTTCGATGCCGGCAAGGCCGACCTTTACAGGATCAACTACGGTGCACGGCTGCCCACAAGGGTTCTCGCACCCCTGATCACCTTCCGCTGTCACAGCGCAGACTATCTCTACAAGAAGGCCAAGGAGATCCTCTGGGAGGAGTTTCTTTCGCCGGAGCAAACTTTCGCTATATTTGCGAACGTCACCCACAGCAAGATTCATCACTCCCAGTATGCGGCTCTTCGACTCAAAGATGCCCTGGTCGATTCTTTCAGGGAGCGTTTTGATAAGAGGCCCTCTGTGAAAAAGATCGATCCGGATGTGTGGATCAGCCTTTACATCGAACTCGATAACGCCACCATCAGTCTGGACACCTCGGGGGGATCTCTCCATCGCCGGGGCTATCGGGAAGAAGGCGGCGAAGCCCCTATGCAGGAAATTGCAGCAGCCGCCATGATAAGGCTTTCAGAGTGGGATGGCGCCAAGCCTCTCTATGATCTGATGTGCGGTTCGGGCACCCTTCTCAGTGAGGCGCTGATGACTTGCTGCAGGATTCCCGGCGGCTACCTCAGAAAGAGGTTCGGTTTTCAATTTCTGCCCGATTATGAGGAAACGCTGTGGTCAGCCGTTAAGCAGGAACTGGCCGGTGCGATGCGGGAACCACCCGAAGGCCTGATCTCGGGAAGTGATCTTTCAGGAAAAGCGGTTGAGTCCGCCAGAAGAAACATGATGGATCTCCCCCACGGAGAGCGGGTCGCGCTGAGGGTCACGGACTTCAGGGCCATCCAGGAACTTCAGGATCGCGTCATTCTCTGCAACCCTCCCTATGGGATACGGCTCGACCGGCACACTGATCTGAGTTCATTTTACAGAGAGCTGGGAGACTTCTTGAAGCAGAAATGCAGAGGTTCTTCGGCCTTTGTGTACTTCGGAAATCGGGAGTGGATTTCTCACATCGGCTTAAAGCCCTCATGGAAAAAGCCCCTAAAGAGTGGAGGGCTTGACGGCCGGCTGGTTAAGTATGAGATTTATTGAAACCTTGCCCGGTAGGGCGAGCGGGTTGTAATTCCTGAGCGACTGTGCCAGAATCGCCCTTGTCTTTTCTTAGACCCATCTCAAGGACCGAGTCCGGAGACTGGAATGAAAACCGAAACGCCGCCTCCAAGCCAAGAAGAACTCAGGAAACTGGCAGAAGAACTCATCAGGGAACAGAACACCATGACCCTTTCCACAGCCATTAAGGATGTGGCTTGGGCCGCTCCCGTGTATTACGCTCATCTCGCTTTCAAGCTCTATTTCTTCTCTGATCCCGGTTCCCGGCACATTCAGGAGGCCCTGGCAAGCCGTCAGGCTGCTGCCGCGATCTTCCACCCGTCCTCCACGTGGAAAGAGATCAGGGGGATCCAAATGTCCGGCGCTCTTCATCCAGTGTCCCTCGGCTTGGAATCCGTGAGAGCCCTTCGGGCCTATCTTAAGAAGTTCCCTTTCACGCATGATTTCTTTGACTCCGGCGAAACACTGGATCTTGATGGTTTTGCAAAGAGGTTTCGAGTGAGGCTCTATCGCTTCCAACCCGATCTTTTTTACTACATGGACAATCGCATTCGCTTCAGTTTTCGTGAAAGAATAAAACTCTAACAAAGAACCTGACTCGAATGGCCGAGCCGCTTTAGACTCCATGCGATATATCGAGGACAAAGTGGTTTTCTTGACCCTTCGACGCCGTTCAAGCCCCTCTCGGTAGAGCGGGGCAAGAAGCGCCCCTCAGGGTCAACCCTGAGCATGCCCTGTACGCCCGTCCATCGTTGCAGTGCCGAAGGGTTGACAAAAATTGTTACTAACTTCACAATTTTTTGTGCTTTCCTTTTTCCTTTCTGATTCTGCTCTCCTCCAACCTCCTTAGAAATCCTGGATGAACTCCTTTTATTGATAGATGATTCCAAAGCCAAGACGCTTTTAGGGCAAAGATCTTCAGCTCGTGACGTAGAGGAGAGGTAAATCCTCTCTCCTTTCCTTTTCCTGCAAAAGGTCTAATCCTCACTTTTGGCATGGTTTTGGCAGATAGGACATCTGGGGATTCTCTGTGTCTCACTCTTGTTGCCTCAACGCTTGTGGTGTTTCCCCATGTCAAAGCCGGCGGAGGATGTTGTGTTGCCCACAAAACAGATTTCCCAGCCTTTCAAGTCAAGAGTCAGGAGGATTGAAACACCGAATCCCGAACAAATGGCCATCCCCTGGGAAGCCCTGTCTAGAGAAAAACAAAAGCTCCAGCTTCTCGTTGAAAAATCCCCTTTTGCCGTGGCCATCATCGATCCGGAGGGAAACTACACTTACATCAACCCTAAATTTACCGAGCTATTCGGTTACACCCTCGAAGATATTCCTTGCGGAAAAGATTGGTTTGAAAAAGCTTGCCCTGATCCGTCATACAGAAAAGAAATCATCTCCGCATGGCTTGAGGATTTGAGAAAACATTTAATAGGCGAAATCCGGCCCAGGACTTTTACCGTGACCTGCAAGGATCGTACTGAGAAGCTCATCCTTTTCCGATCCGTGGGCTTGGAAACGGGTGATCACTTTGTAACCTATGAGGATATCACCGAGCGCAGGATGAACGAGGTTTCCCTGCGGGAGAGCGAAGAGAAGTACCGAACCATTCTCGAAAATATCGAGGAGGGCTATTATGAAGTAGACCTCAAAGGGAATATCATCTTCTGCAACGATTACCTCTGCAAGATCCTTGGTTACCCCAGAGAGGAACTCTTGGGCACCAACAATCGAAAATACATGAATCAGGTCAGTGCAAAACATGTTTTTGAAACCTTCAACCAGGTTCACCGAACAGGCATCCCGTCTAAGGGCCTCGATTGGGAGTTCATCCGCAAGGACGGCTCCAGGCGCACCGTCGAAATCTCTGTTGCTCCCATCAAGCACTTAAACGGAGAGCCCGTGGGGTTCCGGGGAATTCTTAGAGATATCACTGAACAGAAAATCGCTGACGAAGCACTCAGAGCAAGCGAAGAGAAATACAGGCAGCTTGTGAACCATGCGCCCGCCGGCCTTTATGAAATCGACTTCCTCCAGCGACGATTTGTGACGATCAATGACGTCATGTGTGAATACACGGGGTACACTAAGGAAGAACTCCTTTCCATGAGCCCTTTTGATATTCTCTCTGAGGAAAGCAAGGCGCGCTTCATGGAACGAATCACCAAGGTCCTGGCAGGCCAGAAAGTCCCGGAGACCGCGGAGTTCAACATCAGGACAAAGGATGGGAAAGACCTGTGGGTCCTTCTGAATGCGAAAATTGTTTATGACCAGGGGTTCCCCAAAGGCGCGAGAGCGGTCGTTCACAACATCACGGAACTTAAACAAGCCGAAGACGCACACAGAAAGTCGGAGGAGAGATACCGCTTTCTCGTCAATAACGCGAATGATGCCATCTTTATTGCTCAGGACGGGCTGATCAAGTTCCCTAATCCGAAGACCTTGGAGATTCTCGGGTACTCTGAAGGCGAACTGGAGAGAATCCCTTACGCGAACCTGATCCATCCGGACGACCTGGCTCTCGTCCAAAAAACTGATCAGAGAAAGCGCGACGGGAAAGAGACGAGAGGCACCTATACCTTGAGAGTGAGAACCCGAGCCGGGGAAGAACTCTGGGCTCAGATCAGCTCTGTCCCAATCGTGTGGGAAGATCAGCCGGCCACACTCAACTTCGTGAGAGACATCACCATTCAAAAGAAGGCTGAAGAAGAGCTCAGACAAAGTGTCGACAAGCTTCGCAAAATCACAGGGGCCACGATCCAGGCCATGGCCCAAACGGTCGAAGTGAGAGACCCTTACACGGCAGGCCATCAAAGGAGGGTTGCTGACCTGGCCCGAGCCATAGCCACCCGGATGAAGCTGTCCTCTGATCGGGTGGATGGAATTCGACTGGCAGGAGTCATTCACGACATCGGCAAAATCTCCGTGCCCGCTGAAATCCTAAGCAAACCGGGCCTGCTGACTCCGCTTGAATTTAGTCTCATCAAAACCCACTCCCAGGTGGGCCATGACATCCTCAAGGACATCGAGTTCCCCTGGGATATTGCCACCATGGTGCTTCAGCATCACGAAAGGCTGGATGGGTCCGGATATCCGCAGGGGGTCACAGGGGACCGAATACTTCTCGAAGCCAGAATCCTGACCGTCGCCGACGTTGTGGAGGCCATGGCTTCCCACCGGCCTTACCGGCCTTCTCTAGGTCTGGACAAAGCCCTGGAGGAAATCGGAGGCAAGAAGGGCCGCTTTTATGACCCTGATGTAGTCGATGCTTGCGTCGGCCTTTTCACTGAAAACAAATTCGCCTTCAAGTAACCTGCTGTCGGCTGAAGCCGACCGCCTGAGGGACAAAGGGACAGAGGAGCAAAGGGGCAGAGTCACGTCAGCCTTTGCGTCTCTCTCCGCTTTGTGCCTAGGTGCCTTTGCAACTTTGTGCCTGTTGAAAAGCGGACGACGTTTTCTCATTCCCATTTTAGAAGTCTACATGTTAAAGTCTCATGCATGTCTGAACCGCTCAGTGAAAGTGCACAGAAAGTCCAGAACGCTTTAAACCATCACGGGGTGACCTGCGAGGTCATTGAGTTGCCCGACTCGACCCGAACCGCACAGGAAGCGGCTCAGGCCATCGGCTGCCGCGTGGAGCAAATTGCAAAGTCCCTTGTGTTCCAGGGCAAGACGACGAACAGACCCATTCTGGTCGTTGCGAGCGGTGTCCATCGTGTGAACGAAAAAAAACTCCGTGATCTCCTCTCAGAACCCGTAAAGAAAGCCGATGCGGACTTTGTGCGCGAGCACACGGGTTTTGACATAGGCGGTATCCCACCTGCCGGCCATTCCAAGCCCATGGAGACCTTCGTCGATGAAGATCTTTTCAAATATGGAGAGATCTGGGCTGCGGCAGGCACACCCCACGCGGTCTTTAAGCTCACGGCAACGGACCTTCTTAAGATCACACAAGGGAAAGTGGTAAAGATCGCTTAGTGCACAGAATATTGTGCACCTCTGCACATCTTTCTGTGCATTTCTTGGCCATCTTCATTTGTTTGCAGACCCCGGTTTTCGGAAAAATCGCACTGTTCCAGATGACGCTTGCCATTGAAATCAGGCACCATTTGGAGTGTCGAGCATACCTTTCTTAGGCAGTTCAAGCATCCATTCCTTTTCTGGCATGGAACTTGATTAGTTGCCTATAGGTATTTCTACACCTGGAGGGTAAAGGCGGATGGGAAAAGTGCTGGTTGTCGATGACGAAATCGAAGCTTGTCGAGCGATGTATGATTTTCTGACGGATAAGGGATACGCGGTTCAGACGGCCACCGACGGCCCTACGGCCATCAAGAAGGTGAAAGAGTGGAAGCCCAGGGTCGTCTTGCTGGATATGATCATGCCAGGGATGGAAGGCTCCGAGGTTCTCAAGCAAATAAGGAAAATAGCTCCTGCCGTCGGCGTTGTCATGGTCACCGTGGTGACAGACAATCAGAAGGCATGGAAAACCTTTGAAATGGGTGCTTACGACTACGTGACCAAACCCGTTGACCTGGAGTATCTTGAAAAGGTGATTGCTACAAAGATGATCGAAGCGGCCTGAGCCTGCCTGCCCTTTAAACCCAACCACCGAGTATCTTGTTCTGCAGGTCACCTATTCGATGTAAACAGGCTCCCTGAGAATCAGATCCATGGCCTTTGCAGCCATGGCAGACAGGTGAGGATGAGTCTCGCTGAGATTGGCTACCTGACGCAGATGGTCTGCCGTCCTTGCAATAAGCGATGTCAAATCTCCTTCATCCACCGGAATCACATTGAGAAGACTTTTCCAGGGTATGCCCGAGGCCCAAAGGAACAGCGCAACGCAGGGCCAGAAAAAGATCTGAGGGCTTTTGAAGCCCCTGCTGACTTGAAGATGCCTGAGGTCTTCGATCAGGTCCAGGATTTTGCGGAATGCCGTTTCCACCCCTCTCAGATCAATAGGGCTTTCGATCCTGAAGTCCATCTCAACCGCCCTGTCCCATACAAAAGGAGCAAGACACCCTGCCACGATCTCAGGCGAAGCTCCTGAAAAAGCTCCTTTCCTGATGGCTTCTGCAATCAGGAGGGGGTGGTCCAGCCTCAGCTTTGACGCCCACAGGCCGTCCTGGGTCAATCGATCCCTCCCGTCCACAAAGCCTGTCTCTTTCAGAAATCGGACGTGCTTCTTGAAGCTAAGCCACCACCCTTCCCCCACCCCGACCATCTGACCAACTAGAATCTGGAACTCCCTCAGGAGCTTTCCAAGTTCCCCCCTGTCGCTGCCATGGCAAAATGTCCGATGGGCGCACTCATCGCAGGGAAGCGCCTGTCTCTCTTTTCCAATCCCCGCTTCCTCTCCCGCCGGGACATGGATCCGCACTTCCTTCAACTCCTCCACAGGGATGGAGGCCAGCAGCTCCCTGAGTTTCTCAGGCGGATCCTCCTCACGCAAGTCCACTCGAAAATCCAAGATGCTCCTGATGTGCCGCACATCGACTCTATTTAGCCGCCACTGTCCTTTCTTGAAACGAAGCGTTCTCCTGAGATTGTGGGCTGCGCAGACCTGTCTTCCTTTCTCACTGGAAGTCCGAAACATCACATAAACCTGCCGGTTCTTGTGCAGGAAGAGCGTGCCTGGTCTGAGGTGCTCTTCGAAAGCCCTGTCTCTCTTCTCTGCCCGGACTTCTCTTGCGAGCCTTTTCTCCTCTCTTGTCAGCTGAGACCTCTTCAGGATGTTCTCCAGAACTTCAATGGGGTCACTCGTGTCACATCTCCCTGCAGGGAGGAGCCTCCTCAGTTCTTCCTCGAGCGTTTTCCACCGAACCTGAAAAGGGGCTCCTCTCTTTCTTTTCTGGTGCGAGGCAAAGGATCGATTCAGGAGATCCTTGACTTCACCCGGTGTGTGAGAGAGAAGGAGGTTCAGGCTCATGGAAAAATTAATGTGAATCTGGCTCATCAGGGGTTCCGGAGGAGAGTCCTTCAACTCGGCGATCAGCTGAGGATCCTGGTGAACGCCGGGGATGACCAGGGCGAAACCGATGTTGTCTTTCCCTCTTCGCCCTGCCCTGCCGGTCATCTGATGAAGCTCCGTGGCCGTGAGGTTGGAGAATTCGCGGCCGTCAAATCGATCGCTCTGCACGAGGGCAACGGTCCTGGCCGGGAAATTCACTCCTGCCGCAACGGTGGAGGTCGAAAAAATCGCATCAAGGTATCCCCGAACCATCATTTTTTCAATCAGGACTTTCCAGTAGGGAAGCTGACCGGCATGGTGAGATCCCACCATGGCTTCCAAAAGAACGCTCCTCTGCCGATGCCCTTCAAGGTGCGGGTACTTTCTCAGGAATTCCCTGACCTCGCTTCCGAGGTGTTCCCTGACTTCCTCAGGTTTGTCCGCTCGGTTGCATGTCTGAAGAGCCCGGTCACAATCCATCCGGGACTTGAGAAAGAATATGGCCGGCAGCAGGTCCACCTTTCTGAGGCACGCGATGATCTCACCGAAATCCAACCTTCTGAAGCCGCTCCGCTCCTTCTCATCGAGTAGAAATTTCCTCACCTTCGGGGAAAGCCCTCTCCGGCTGGTCAGCGGGGATATCAGGCCGTCTGGGAACAGGAAGAGCATCTCCAGCGGGACCGGTCGCTCTTCCGAACGCACCACCCAGGTCTTGGTCTCACGGTTCCCCCTGAGCCAGGCGGCGATCTCTTCGGCGTTGGAGATGGTTGCAGACAGAAGGAGAAGCCTCACTCTCGAGGGCAGATAGATCAGCACCTCTTCCCACACGACGCCCCTTTCAGGATCGCTCAGATAGTGAGCCTCATCCAGGATGACCAAGTCGGTTGAAAGGCTCACTCCTTGGTGCATGGCATCATAGAGCTGATTGCGCAGGATCTCCGTGGTTCCCACAACAATGGAGGCGTTGGGGTTCTCCTTTCGATCTCCGGTCAGGATGCCGCAGACATCGGTTCCAAAGGTTTCGCAGAACTCCTGATAAATGGCGTTGGAAAGAGCCTTGAGCGGGGAGGCATACCATGATTTGAGCCCTTTCGAGAGATTCCGTGATATGGCCTGAGTGGCGATCCACGTCTTTCCGGAACCGGTGGGCGCGCTGACGAGCACATCGCATTCCTCGATCTTCTCAAGGGATTCAAGTTGAAAGGGATCCGGCCGGAGAGGGGTAGGCTCAGGGACACCGATCTTGTCAAACGTGCGCCTCAGTTGCGGATCGATTCGCGGCTTTTCGCAAAAGCTCCTTTTGAACGGCGAACGTCTTCTTTTGTGCCTGCTTCCGCGGGACGAACGATGATGGATATTTCCTGTAGTCATGACCATAAGGATTGAAAGAGATCGCTACAGGACGATCTCTGCAGCAACTTTATCCATATCGGCCATGAAGTTGCGCGAGATCTCACCGAGATCGAGTTCTTTGAGCCTGGGGACTACATCCCCCATGATTTCACCACAGCCCTCGGCGATCTTATAGCCGTTCACACAGACTTTCGTCGCCACCTCCCTTGCAAAGAGGCGGGCAACCGCTTTCATGAAATCCGGCGATCGCCCATTGCCTTGATCGGCCGCCGCTTTGTGGGACAGGGCCTCCCCGACTTCGCACCAGGTCATCATGTCCGCCAGGAGGAACATGACATACTGCGATCGAGTGAGCTTGTGCTTGCGCGTGTTCAAGACCACGTCGTTCAGCAGGCGGATCGAACGGGCGATAGTCTGCGCCCCGCAGTCTGGAGGAAGCTTCTCCAGGGCTTCAGCCAGATCCAGGTAAAATTGCCCTTTGGAACGCACCGTTTCCCGCAAACGGAAGATGGAAATGATGCTTCGCTGGATTTCGCTCGTTCCCTCAAAAATGGTGGTGATCTTGATGTCTCTCTTTATCTTTTCGACCTCGAATTCACGCACATAACCATATCCCCCGAGCGCCTGAATGGCGTCGTTCGCTGCAGCATCCCCTGCTTCCGTGGCAAAGTACTTGGAGATCGACCCTTCCACCTGAAGATCCTGCTCCCCTGCATCAAGCCTCATTGCGGTCTTCTCGATGTAGGCCCGTGCCGCCTCCAACTGCACGGCATGAGGAACGAGCAACTGATGGGTGTACCCCTGTTTTTCGACCAGGGGACCTCCGAATTGGATTCGTTCCTTGCCGTATGCAATCGCTTTCTCAAGGGCGGCCATCCCGCCCCCAAGGCCGAAAGTGGCCACCATGAGCCTTGTGTACCCAAACACCTGGTTGGCTTGCTTGAGCCCTTGCCCCTCGACTCCTCCTATCAGGTTCTCCACAGGGAGGAACAAGTCATCCAGGCTGATGGGACACGTATCAGAGGCCCTGATTCCGTGCTTGTCTTCGTGTTTCCCGGGAAAAAGGCCGGGAGTTCCTCCCTCGATAATGAAAAAAGAGGGGCCGCCCGGTGTGTCCGCAAGGAGTGTGTAAACAGAGGCCACTCCCCCGTTGGTGATGAACTGTTTCTGGCCGTTGATCTTGTAGCCGATGATGTTTCCGTTGCCGTCTAAGACCCGTTGTGCCTTGGTTTTCAGGGACTGGACGTTGGAGCCGGCCTCCGGCTCTGTCACTCCATAAGCGACGATCAGGCCCTCATCCGCGATCTTTCGAACCCACTTTTCCTTCTGAGCGGGCGTGGCTCCCACCATGATGGGATCCATGCCCAGGCATATGGCGAGAAAAGAAGTGGCGACAGCCAAGTCCATTTTTGCCATCTTTTCTGAAATGACGGCAATTTCCCGGGCGCCTGCGCCCAGGCCGCCGTACTCTGCAGGGATAAAGACGAGATGAAGAGCAACCTCCGGGCCCAGCATGAACCGGATGAGTTCCGACGGGAACACTCCGGCCTTGTCCATCTCCAGTTTGACCTCCAGAGTCAGTCTTTCTTTTTCAAGCTTGCTAAGGGTATCCAGAACCATGTTGAACAGTTCCGGATCCATGCGAGACGATCCTGACATCTTACTTCCTCCTAATGCAGGTCTTTGGCCGCAACCAAATTAGAATCCCGAAACTCGAATGTCGAACAAGGAATTTCGAATGACGAAGTTAAATCTCTTCTGTTGTTCCCTTCGGCGTTCGGTATTCGTTATTCGACCTGCCCGCTATGCCCTCAAGCAGATTCATGAGAGATCCGCCATGTCGATGAATGTTACGGTTACCCTCACAATCCAAAGCATCTCGCAGGGCAGGCGGGTATTCTGCGGTTCGTTTTGAACTTCTACGCACCTTGCGAAGAAGTTTTGGTCCTAGACTCTAATCTCTGCGATCGCCGTGACTCTGCGGTTTCTCTGTTCTTATTCTCTGATCTTGCTCAGCCGGTTTTGATAAAAGGCATCCCTCAAAGCAACATAAGGATCCAGCGCGGCCTTTTTGAGGGACTCATAGTCGCCGATTCTTAAAGACGTCTCATTCACCACGTTGAGCCCCCTTGAGTAGGGGGCGTACCAATAATCGCCCAAGTAGGTGAGGGGGTCCAAAAAAATGTCTCCTGCCATCCCGATCGTATCTCTCAGGGTCGAAGGCCCGAAGAAAGGCCAGTAGATGTAAAACGCGGGTCCAGCACCATGGACAGCGAGAGTCTGGCCCAGGTCCTCATCGTGTCTTTTGAGGTCGACCGCTGTCGCAATGTCAGCAAGACCGCCCAGCCCGACCGTAGAATTCACAAGGAACCCACACGTTTCCTCGAAGGCTCCGAAAAACTTTCCCTGCAAAACATTGTTCACGAACCGCACAGGAAACGCCAGATTATTGAAAAAATTCCTGACGCACACTCTAGCCTCTTCAGGGACCACCGTTTTGTACCCTGTAGCAACAGGCTTCAGCACCCAGAAATAAAGTCTGTCATTAAACTCGAAAAATACCCGGTTGAGGGGCTCAAGCGGGTCAGGGACCGTCTCTTCTGAGGAGTCGGCCGGCTCACTCTCATTTTCTTCAGGGCTCGCTTCCTTCAGAGAGGCCACTTGAATCGAGGCGAGCTCCACTCTCTGAGCGCCAAACAGATTTTCCGGCGCATAGGTCGCAGTGCTCTGACCTAAGGAGGTGCTTCCAAAGGAGACCAAAGAAAGAATCGCGATCAGAAACACAAGGCCAGTTCTCTTCATAAGCCTAAACACCTTCATCTGCCTATTCGGCCTCTTTTTCTTTCAGTTTCGTCACCAGCCCTTCAAAAGAGGACTTGGCCAGGATGTCGCTGAACTGGGTACGGTAGTTGTTCACCAAACTGACACCTTCTATCACGATGTCATAGACCCACCACGTTTGGTCTCTGGTTCTCAGCTTGTACACTACCGGGATCTCCGTGTTCTTGTTGGTCACGATCTTGACGCCCACCTCGGCATAATCGCCATCTATTCTCTCTCCTACGTAATTCACCTTTTCCCCTGAATAGCCCTCCACCTTGTCAATATACGTTCTCTCGAGCAGCTGCCCGAAAAGGTGAACAAACTCCTTTTTTTCCTGCTCGCTTCGCTGCGCCCAGTGTTTCCCGAGGGACCGGCGTGACATCTCGTCCCAATCGCACAGCTCATCCACCGCTTTTCGAATCTGCTCCCGCCTCTGTGCTGCTTTGGCCGGGTCTTTGAGGGAGGGATCGCTGACAATCGAGATGATCCTGTCCGCAGTTTCTCTGACCTTTTCCGTGGGCACACCCGCCCACACGGGAAGAATCCCGCACACGGCCCATATTGCAAGAAGCGTGATCCCAATCCTGTATTTTCCCTTCATGCCGTCCTCCTCAGCTCCGCTTCCGCTTTTTCATTCCAGGGCTATTCGATTTTGCCGAACACATACTTCGAGATCAACTGCTCAAAATCCACAGGAGGCAAGGTCTCCCGGATCTTTCCCCCTGGAGGGATGATTTTGTCTGATCCGCCTGGGGTGATTTCAATGAACTTCTCGCCGATGAGCCCTTTGGTCTTGATGGCGGCGATGGCGTCGTCCTGAACCTTTACGTCGTTGTTAAGGTTCATGACAATCCGCGCCTGGTAGTCGTCAAGGCTGATGCTCCTGATGCGTCCCACCTCAACTCCCGCAATCATGACTGAAGACCCCGGTTTGAGTCCGCCGCTGTTGGAGAATAGAGCATAGACGTCATATCCCTGGCTGCCGAGGAGCTCCATGCCTCCGAGTTTTATGGAAAGATAGCCCAGGCAGATGATGCCTGCGATGACGAACAACCCGACCGCAAACTCGATATTGAACTTTCTCATGGTTTCCCTCTATTGCGATTCAGACTTTGCCGGACGCTCCCCCCTATTAAAGAGCATGGATATTCTTCTTTCCCCGATCGAGCACAGAGGGGTGGCACGCGGCATCATGGGTTAGCCATTCCGCCCCTGCAGCGACAAAGGTCTGAACCGTTTCATCTTCCGACGAAAGAATCTCCTCCGGGGTCCCGGCGAAAATCACCCTGCCTTCGTGAAGCATGACCACCTTGTTCACAATCTCGAAAATCTTCGGCACCTCATGGGTCACCACGATCCCTGAGAATCGGAGTCTCTTGTGGCACGTATCGATGAGGTTCAGAATGGTGTGACCCGTCAAGGGATCCAGTCCCGTGGTGGGTTCATCGATCAGCATGATCTCCGGTTCCTCGATCAGAGCCCTGGCCAGCGACGCTCTCTTCACCATGCCGCCGCTGATCTGGGAAGGGTGTTTTTCTTCAGAGCCGAGTAGACCGACCTGTTCCAGCTCGACCATCACCTTTTCCCTGATTTTCTGTTCACTCAGCCGGGTCTTCTCTCTCAAAGGGAACGCGACGTTGTCGAGGACGGTCATGGAATCGAAGAGCGCTCCGCTTTGAAAAAGGAACCCGAGGCGGTTTCTCACGCGGATGAGTTCTCTGCCCCTGAGGCGGCACATGTCCTGATCATCCACGAGGACTCGTCCCCGGTCAGGACGCAGCAGGCCCGCCACGTGCTTCAGGAGCACGCTCTTGCCATAACCGCTTCTCCCAATTAGGGCAAGGAGCTCTCCTTTTTCGACCTCAAGGTCCACCCCCTTGAGAACATCGACCCCATTGAAAGACTTATGCAGATCTTCTACCTTGATCATATCCGCCTAAACAAAGAGCTGCGTGGAAGTCAAAAAATAGTCCCACACGAGAATGAGCACGGAAGAGAGCACGACCGCCTGTGTCGTCGCCTTGCTCACTCCTTCAGCCCCAAACCCGGTGTAATACCCTGTGTAATATCCCTTAAAACAGCAGACCCACGCAATGATGAGCCCGAAGTTCAGGGACTTGAACAGTCCCTCCAGAACATCCTCCATTCCCACATAGCTCATCATCTCGCCGAAGTAGACCCCCGAACTCACGCCCAGAAGTTTGACGCCGATCAGGTACCCGCCGAAGATCCCCACCACGTCAAAAATGGCTGTGAGAAGCGGAACCGAGATGACAGCTGCGATGAAATTGGGAGCCACGAGATACCGGTAAGGGCTGAGACCCATCAACTGCAGAGCATCAATCTGCTCGCTGATTCGCATGATCCCGATTTCCGCGGTAATGGAAGACCCTGCCCTGCCGGTCACCATGAGTGCGGAAATGACAGGGCCCATTTCTTTGATGAGAGCGAGCCCGACCATGGGGCCAAGAAAGGCGTCCGACCCGAATCGGCTGAGCGTGTTAAAACCCTGGTACCCAAGCACCATTCCCGTGAACGCGCCTGTCAGGAAGATGACGAGCAGGGATTGGTACCCGATGAACTGGATCTGCTTGAGAACAAGCGAAACCTTAATGGGCGGCGTCGCACAGCAAGAGATGGACTTGGCAAGAAAGATACCCATTCTTCCCATCTTCAAGACATGACGCAACGTCCCTTTTCCGATTTTTCTTATGAAATCCAAGCTCTCTTCCCTTAAGGAGGCTTTGATGCCCCTCATGCCGCATCCGAGTCTATGTTCCCATATTTATTATCATTTTCTAGAAATTTTTTCAACTCCAAAAGCCGTCTTCCTGCGACGATTCGGATTCAAGAGCAGATGAATCACATGCTCACGCAGGGTTCCTTGGTTTCCAGGCTCATCGTCTCTGTATCGAGGACCGCCCTGACACCGATCGGCAAAGGCACGTTATCCTCCCCGTGTCCCACAGGAAGCCCGGTCAAGATAGGCATGTTCAGCCTTGAGCATCGCTCCCTGACCAGGTCGATCACAGAGGCCGGATCCCCGCACTCTTCAAAGGTCCCTACCATCAGACCTGCACATTTCTCCAGCTCTCCGCTCAGGAGAAGATGGGTCAACATTCGGTCGATCCGGTAAAGGGGCTCTCCCTTCTCTTCAATGAAAAGGAGTTTTCCTTTGAAGGAAGGCAGGAAGGGTGTGCCGATCAAGTGGCAGATCAGGCTAAGGTTTCCGCCGAAAACCACTCCTTGAACGCTCCCCTTTTTAATGGCTGTCCCGCCCGAAAAGGTCACAGTGGTCAATTCATCGGAGGTCATCAGCTTCACTAGCATTGCGGCATTTCTGCCGTCGCCCTTGAGCAAATCCCTGAGAACAGGACCGTGAATCGTGATCATCCCCGATTTCTTGAACAGGGCACACAACAGGGCCGTGATGTCACTGTACCCTACAAGGATCTTGGGGTTTTGCCTAAAAAGATTGTAGTCTAGTTTTTTCAGAATCCTGTGAGTTCCGTATCCGCCCCGGGCACAGAGGATGGCTCTGATCTTCCTGTCCCTGAACATGGCGTGCAGGTCTTTGAGGCGAGTCCTATCTTCTCCCGCCAGGTACCCGGCCTGCTCAAAGAGGTGGGGAGAACAGACAGGCTCGAAGCCAAAAGATTCGAGGAACTTCAATCCGGGTTGGATTTCAGCCTGAAGGACAGGCCCCGCCGGTGCAATGATACCGATTCTGTCTCCCTCTTTGAGCCGGGGAGGTTTGATCTTCACTGGTTCCTCTTAAAGATGATCATGAGTCCTTCCAGGGTCAGGAATTCTTCGACCTGGTCTATGGTCTCAGACATTTCGCAGATCAGGGGAGCGAGTCCGCCTGTGGCGATCACCTTGAGGTTTCGGCCCACCTCTTTTTTCATCCGGTTCACGATGCCGTCCACCAGACCAGCATATCCATAGATAATCCCGACGTTCATACTGCTGATGGTGTCCTTTGCAAGAACGCTTTTAGGCTTTGCAAAGATCTCCACCCTGGGGAGCTTGGAAGCTTTCTGGAACAGAGCCTCACTGGAGATGATGACCCCCGGAGCAATGGCGCCTCCCTGGTAAGCGCCGTCCTCCGACACGTAGTCGAATGTGGTGGCGGTCCCGAAATCAACGACGACCATGGCCGTTCGGTATTTTTCATAGGCCGCCACGGCGTTCACGATTCGGTCTGCACCGACCTCCTTCGGGTTGTCATAGAAGACGGGCATGCCGGTCTTTGTGGCCGGGCCCACAATCATGGGTTCTATATGAAAGTACCGACGCGCGAACATCTCGATCGTGTTTAACAATGGCGGGACCACGCAGGAGACGATCATGTGCTTGATCTCCTTCATCTGGAGATCGGAGTTTTTGAAGAGATTCTGGATCAGGATGCCCATTTCGTCTGCGGTAATGTCCCTTTCTGTTCTGATTCTCCAGTGATCGAGAATCCGGGACTGCTCCGCAACTCCCAGTACGATGTTCGTGTTGCCAATGTCAATGCACAGCAACTTGCCGCTCTCTCGCCTTGTCCTGCCCATTCTAAGCTCCTTCTATTTTCCCGCGCTTGATGGCATCAATCACTCTAACGGTCTCAACCGCCTGCTTCACATTGTGAACCCTGACGATGTGGGCGCCGTTCATGACCGCTGCGGCGACCGTGGCCATGGTTCCCGTGTCCCTTTCGTGAACCTTTTTGTCAAGAATTCGACCGATGAAAGCCTTTCGCGAGCTTCCGACCAGGATGGGCGCCTCAAGGCACTGAAGCCGGCCGAGCTCTTTGAGAATCTCCAGGTTGTGATCAAAGCTCTTTCCAAAGCCGATCCCGGGATCCACGATGATCCGATCTCTCCGAACTCCGCTCCTCACGGCTTGATCCATGGCGCTTCTCAAGAAAGTGATGATCTCTGAGGCGACATCGCCATACGTGGGAGCGACCTGCATGTCTGCCGTGGTCCCCTTCATGTGCATGAGAATGACCGGCACACCGGCCTGCGCCACCACAGAAGCCATTTCCGGGTCGAGCCGGAATGCGCTGATGTCATTGACCATGGAGGCGCCGGAGCGGAGGGCTTCCCGTGCCACCTGCGCCTTGAGGGTATCAATGCTGATCGGTATCCTGAGTTTCTTTTTAAGGGCCTCGATCACCGGGATCACCCGATTCATCTCCTCGTCTGCGGAAATTCCCTTTGAATAAGGCCGGGTGGATTCACCACCGATGTCGATGAGGTCAGCCCCGTCGCCGGCGAGCTGAAGAGCCTGTTCAACGGCTCTGTCCTTCTCAAGAAATTGGCCCCCGTCCGAAAAGGAATCGGGGGTCACATTGATCACCCCCATGACATGGGTCCTGCGGCTCAGATTGAGGGTGTATTCTAGCCAGCTCAATGTGAACGAAGGAGTCGGGTTCATGCTGGGGATGGTGCGGTTTTTCTCATGCGGACCAGGATCTCTTCGATCTGCTTGCCGTCGAGGGTCTCCTTTTCCAGCAGAGCGCCGGCCAACTGATGGAGCGCTTCCAGATTATCCTTGATGAGGTTCGATGTCTTGGCGTAAGCGTCCGTGACAAGCCTTCTCACTTCCTCATCAATCTTCTGCGCAGTCAGTTCACTGTAATCCCTGTGCTGGGAAATCTCCCTGCCCAGGAAGATCTGCTCCTCTTTTTTCCCGAAGGTCAAAGGCCCCAGGCTGTCGCTCATTCCAAAGTCACAGACCATTTTTCTGGCCAGGGTTGTGGCCCGCTCGATGTCATTCCCCGCGCCCGTGGTCTGCATACCCAGAACGATTTCCTCTGCCGCCCTGCCACCCATGAGGATACAAAGGCTGTTGAGGAGATAATCCTTCGGGTAAGTATGTTTTTCATCAAGAGGTAATTGCTGGGTGAGGCCGAGCGAGCGACCTCTGGGGATAATGGTGACCTTGTGAATAGGGTCTGTCTTCGGCAGCAGCTTGGCCACGAGCGTGTGGCCTGATTCATGGTAGGCCGTCGTCTTTTTTTCTTCGTCGCTGATGATCATGCTCCTGCGCTCGGTTCCCATCAGGACCTTGTCTTTCGCATCCTCGAAGTCGTTCATTTCCACCCGGTCCTTGCCGCGCCTGGCCGCCAGGAGCGCCGCTTCATTCACCATGTTTTCAAGGTCAGCCCCGGTGAACCCCGGAGTTCCCCTGGCCAGGGTCTGCATATCGGCATTGTCACCCAGAACCGTCTTTTTCACGTGAACTCTCAGGATCTCTTCTCTCCCCTTCACGTCCGGAACCGGGACGACCACTTGTCGGTCGAATCGACCCGGTCTCAACAGCGCCGGATCGAGCACATCGGGCCTGTTCGTTGCTGAGATGAGAATCACCCCTTCGTTGGACTCAAAACCATCCATCTCCACCAGAAGCTGGTTGAGAGTCTGTTCCCTTTCATCGTGCCCGCCGCCCAGGCCGGCCCCGCGATGCCGACCGACCGCGTCGATTTCATCAATAAAGATGATGCACGGGGCATGCTTTTTCCCTTGAAGGAAAAGGTCCCTGACGCGGGATGCTCCGACGCCGACAAACATTTCCACAAAGTCAGATCCGCTGATGCTGAAAAAAGGGACTCCGGCTTCTCCTGCGATGGCCCTGGCCAGCAGCGTTTTCCCTGTCCCAGGGGCTCCTACAAGAAGGACCCCTTTGGGAATTCTTCCGCCGAGCCTCGTGAACTTCCTGGGGTCACGCAGAAATTCGATGATCTCCTGGAGTTCCTCCTTTGCCTCGTCAATGCCCGCCACATCATCGAAGGTCACCTTTTCCTGGGAATCCGTCATGAGGCGGGCCTTGCTTTTGCCGAAGGAAAGGGCTTTCCCTCCACCCACCTGCATCTGACGCATGAAGAAAACCCAGACCCCGATCAGAAGGAGCATGGGCACCCAGGAGAGGAAGACCTGGACCCAGTTCGAATCCTCCTCCGGTTTCGCTGTTATTTTCACGTCTTTACTTCTCAAGAGCTTGATGAGCTCGGGATCCTTGGGAGCATAGGTTCTGAAAGGTCCCTGGCTGGATATCCCTAAAAGGTTTTCACCCTGGATGGTCACCTGGGCCACGTTTCCGCGCTCTACCATGCTCAGAAACTCGCTGTAGCTCAGGCTCGCACTTCCTCGTTCAGGCTGTTTGAAAACCTGGAAAAGCATAATCACCATAAGGCAGATGACGAGCCAGAGCGCAATATTCTTGTAAAAGGGAGTCAAATGTCTAACCTCCTATAGTAAACCTTTAATTGACCCTAATTATAACATCATTTCAACAAAATTCTATCATTCCTCACCTTATTTTCCAAGGACAAGAACGGCCGCTCGCATAATCCCTTGAGCCGCGCGTTGACGATTTTATGGCTTGCCATAACTCATCGCTTGAGATAGACCGTTATAGCCCTCAAGACCTTGGAGTAATGGAGCATTGGAGTTCTGAAAAAGATGGCTCACGGTACAGGGTACACGGTTCACGGAAATACCATTATTGTTCGAAATTCTGGTTTTCCTCTGAGTTCGCCGTTTGACTTCTGTTCCGTGCACCTTGCGCCGTGCGCCTTGGACCGCTACTCCATCACTCCATTCTTTTGATTCTGTCTTCTGCTTTCTCAATTTGAGATCCTTATGGGACTGCTGACTTTTTTCGCTTTTACTGATAACCGATAACTGTTAACTGATTACTGGCTGTTAGCTCACTTTAGACACTTCTTTGAAGGAGTTCCCCGTGCCCGGCTATGAGATCATCGGAGAAGAAGAAAAGAAGGAAATCCTGGAAGTACTCACCAACAAAATTGTTTTTCGTTATGGCTTCGATGCGGAACGCAAAGGCATTTACAAGGTTGCCGCTTTCGAAAAGGAATTTGCCGGGTATTGTGGCGTGGATCA
>PDVJ01000110.1_pt1 | contig 23092 bp, 18 predicted proteins | sample 1369811 | NCBI WGS metagenome assembly PDVJ01 (sample SAMN07795376, study PRJNA414565) | Alkali sediment metagenome, whole genome shotgun sequencing project. | reverse complement strand
AGTCATTAAAAGGAGTAAACGGATATTCAATGAATGGTAATGTGAAACACATCACCAAGGCGCCCGCGCTATTGATCCTGGCCAGCTTTATCATTGTGGTGGCGGGAATCAAGGCAGCCAGCTCCATCATGGTTCCTTTTTTTCTGGCGGTTTTTATTGCCTTCATTTGCGCTCCACCAATGTTCTGGCTACAACGCAAGGGCGTACCGAAGGTACTGGCACTAACGTTCATTCTGGTGGCTATCCTGTTTGTAGGATTGCTCTTGGGAGCATTGATAGTTCCTTCGCTGAATGATTTCTTGAGCTCCCTTCCCGACTATCAAGAACGATTATCGGCACATATTGCTGCTTTAATACACTGGCTGCGCGAAAAGGGCGTTAACATCCCACGAAAAGAGGTGCCTGGTACTTTCCATCCGGGGTGGGTGATGAGCTTGGCAGGGGATATATTCTCAGCCCTGAGCAGTATCCTCACCAATGCGTTTCTGATCCTGCTCACGGTCGTGTTTGTCCTTCTTGAGGCAGCGGATTTTCCAAAGAAATTGCGGACGGTGTTAAAAAACCCTGAGAGGTCGCTGTCTACCATTGAGAAATTCAGCCAGAGCGCCAAGCGCTATATGTTCATTAAAACCCTGATCAGTGCTGCCGTTGGCCTTGTGATCTGGCTTTGGCTCTTGATTCTCGGGGTCGAATATGCGGTGCTCTGGGGGACGCTCTCGTTTCTGCTGAACTATGTGCCTAATATTGGCGCAATCATTGCTGCCCTGCCTGTTGCCCTTCTCGCTCTCGTCCAGTTAGGGGTAGGGTCTGCCCTTCTCACAGTCCTAGGCTTTGTTGTCGTACATATTGTTGTGGGGAATATCATAGAACCGAAACTGATGGGTAAAGGCCTGAATTTATCGACACTGGTTGTCTTCCTTTCAATGGTCTTCTGGGGATGGGTTCTGGGACCGATTGGTATGATCCTCTCTGTGCCCATGACCAGCCTTGTCAAGATCGCGCTGGAAAGTTATGAAGAGACACAAGGACTCGCTTTCATGCTGGGATCCGGCGCCGAGATTGAGTAGATCGAAGGGTTGAGAAGGAGGATAAAGTAACATACCCAATATCAGAAATGAATAAAGGCAGAGTCAATTTAGCTCTGCCTTTTTCTTTTCAAAATTATTGCTTAACGACTGTAATCTGCTATCTATCGTAGAAATCCAATTTCAACGCTGACAGGAAGTTGTTCTTGACAAGGGAAATATACAAATTAGATACTTTACTTGGCAAATGGGGAAAAGTGGCGTTAAAATCAACTAAAATTATGCTCGGCTAAAATATAAAGGAACGGGGTATATCATGAAAATACGAATTTATTTAATGGCATTGATCCTACTTTTTGTTAGTTTACCCGTAGTTCACGCTCAGGAATATGGTAAAATCAGGGCGCTTCAACAGAGAGCGGCTAATATAATCAAACAAAAGAGCGATTTCGTTGCACGAGTGCTAGATTCTTACACTATCCCTTACGAACGTAATGCCCAGAGTGCTGTTGTGCGCATAAATATGAACGGCCAATGGTTTGACATAACCGCCATCGAGATCGTTCCTGTGCTCAAAGAAGCTGCGGATCGACACCAGTATGTTGCGGCTCATGAAATATTCTTTTATACCGCTAATGACATACTGGATTTAGTTTCGGAACTGAAAATCCGATAGTCAAGCGGTTCTGCAAAAAATTCGTGTCGGGTAGACCAGTTTCTCCCGATACCACCGGTTGATGTGTTATTTCTCCTTTAGCGCCTGTTTTCCAGGCGGTGCCAGACTATTTCAGCTCTCTATTTATATCACTATTATTTTGGAAAGAACATTAATGATTATGGTTTGAAGAATCGTATCTTCATTGAGGTTGATGATTTATGAATAACAGGAAGAAGCAGGTGGTCTGAACAAGGGGCGTCCAATACGACATAACCCCTTTTTTATTTTTTCATTCTACAAATGTCATATGAAATGTTGCACGCTTGTTCACAAGCTTGCTTTAATCCAATTGTCTCTGGACAATCCCATTTACAGGATTGTCTTTGTACTTCGCACTTTATGCCTGTGCATGACTGACATAACATTACTAACAAAAATAATATTATTATTCTTATTATTATACTATCGCGCATATGGACTCCTTTGGGATTGAGTGTACTGGTTAAAACGTCAAAAACCAAGTTGACAATCTCGGAAGTATTTTATAGGTTATCATAAATTCTAATTCACTATCACGATTTTCATTTCAAATCTATTATTCTAATGAAAATATTCGACCTACCACTTTCAGTAAGAATAAGGTAAAAAGGACAGTATTTTAAACCTACAAAGGCTGACTTGTGAAAAGTTGTCAGGGCTGCGCATTACGGATTGAAAGAAAGTAACGAAAAAACAGAGGGCAATCATACATTTGTTGGCTCCAGTCCCTCATGTAACGGTTTGACCATATCATAATTCTGTAAAATCACATCATTGATAACGACTTGAAATCAAGCATCTTCATCGAGGCTGACATTTTACTGACTTAAGGAAGGAGCAAACAAAGCTGTAATAATTAAATTTTTCTAAAGCAGTGGTGCTGAATCTGAAGAAACTCTTTATAGAGAAAGCACTATGAATGAATATACACAGAGGAAAGTAAGATGTGAGGTTGATCATGACAAAATCCATTCAGCAGGTTTGTCTCTCTTACTGGCTCTTCCTCCGCATGTCCGGGAATCCCTTTATTATATGCAGCTGAATTTCAAAGGATGAACAACATGCTTATAGAAGCCGCTGCAAATGATCAGGTCATCGACTTTCTTAAAATACACCTTTTTAGGTAGCACCTCTTTGGTTACCGGGTTGGACCATTTGTATTCCACCCACCCACTACCTTGAGTATTGGCAGTTTCGAGAATCTCCTTGATGAAACTCTTTCCATCAGAATCCCTGAGGTCACTGAAATCCTCCCCGACAAATCTTTCATTGACTCCATGTGCAAGCATGGTTCCTTCAAGGTTTAACACATAAATATACATTTCATCTTGAACAAACTGTCCATTGTGATTTGTGTATTCTGCCAAAGCGATTCTTTTTCCAGATGCCTTATAAAAATCTACGGCTTTATCTACCCATTTTTTGGCGTCTTCTACATTTCGTTTACTCATATTGCACCACCTTAATACGGATCGATGGACTCTTGACCAGTCCTTTTATAACTTATACCATATTTAAAGTTAGAATTCTGCCATTTTGATGATCCTTTTATATGAATACCGGGATATAAATTCTTCGTTTATTAACGACTGTAATATTGCATTGATGGGATGAATCAGAAAATCAACAGTACAGGAAGCTGTCAGTTCCTATGGTTCGCAATAATCACAAGGAAGGTTACTGGAAAAAGGTGTTGACTGTAACTTATCAACTACAGGACCCAAAAAGCCACATGGCAATGTGGAGAGGCGTGAAATAAGGGGCATAGCCTGAACTATGCCCCCTTGTTGTTAATTATTAAGCGCTTGGCTTAATAACGGATAGTATTCGATTTATAGGTCTTCTTGCAGGCACGATCATTGATGATAATATAGACTTGGCCTGTCCGGGTGGTCGGTTTGAACCAGATACCCTTCATGTCATCCTTGGAATCAAAGGCGCAGAATCCATAGATTCTATCATTGGTAGCGGCGTTGTAGATATCAATCCAGGTACGGGCGGAATTGGTGTTTAAGCCACAGGGCGGCAGTTCCGGGGCCTTGCGGAACATCTCATTGTCATATGCGGGCCAGTTGACAACGGGGATATACACCCGACCTTCGCTATCCTTATGATCAAACTTGATCTGCGGATGCGGGTACTGTTTGTCGCAGGGGGCAACTTTACGTTTGAACATTTCCACATCTGCATAATTTGTCCGACCACTCCTATCGGTAAAACGCGTATAGGTCGCCGCTTGGAGCTGAGTTCCCGAAGAACGTAATATCATCAATCTCTCTGCGAAACTTTCTTTATGAACAACTGAAACCGCCATTGCAGTTGCTGCGAGGTTACTGCTTACATTTGGCCCGTATGCATATGCCTGCATATTCCCCCAATCACAATCAGTAGGATGACATTGACCCCATGCATGGACCTTGACATCTGTTCCAGTTACAGTGATCTTAAGAGCGGTGACACCTCTTGTATCCGGGTTAACATTTTCCCATTCGCCTGCAAATTGCGTGAGGCTTGCGAAAGCTGTAGTGACAATGAACAGAGAAAGAAAACAAATAGTTATTCCAACTGCTATTTTTTTCATAATGTACCTCCTTTTTGTATACTAAAAAGTTATCGTAAAATTAAATTCTCGTAAGTTACAACTTCTTGTAAGACTGAATCACCTCCTTTTCCTTTCACCAATTGTAATACTACCCTGCAAGATATATTCCTGAACAAAAAATGTATTACTATGCAATAACATTATCTATCTGCAATGCTCCTATGAACTATTTCTGATCTTTAGAGTAAGAATTCCCCACCCATTGGGTAATTCTTCCCATCTTGAAAGGATTACCACTTGAAAGGATGCATATCTGACAACATTACCTGATGCTTTGTTCAGGAAGAAAGGGGGGGTTGAAAACACCTACCTATCAATGTCTTCCGGTTTGGAGATGAAGTGAGTATTGCCGATTGTAACCTACATTAGTGGGATGGCAAAGCCACCGTGGTTATTTCCGTAATAAATGACTTTCTGGAGATAAGGTCTTACAGAATCCGTAATACTTTGAGAAATACGATAGATACGGACAAAGGATTTAGTGCCTAAATCCGGCATCCCTCTTCAAAGTATTTGCGATTCATGAATCTCCCCAGGTTCAGAGCGAGGATTTCGAAGAAATCCTTTCTCTTTCCGGACAGCCTTTTGGCTATTGAGGAAAGAGAATAAAACCTCTTGTAGGCAGTTATGTATCCCTCCATAAGCTGGCTTTCCGTCATGAGGGCAGGTTTAAACACAACATGGTTGGCGTCATATCTTGACCAGTCCTTATGCAGAATGCGGCCATCCTCCTCCATTTTTTTAAAGAGGCGCGTTCCGGGAAAGGGGGTCACGATATAGAAATTGGCGCCGCCAAGCCTGTTGTCCATGCAGAAGCTCAGGGTGCGATCAAAAACGCTTTCGTCATCATTATCCAGGCCGAACATAAACGATCCGAAAATATTTATCCCTTTTTGATGTATGAGGGAAATGGATTCAGCATATTGTTCGACAATATTTATTTTCTCCTTTTTCATGGCCTTCAGGTTCTCGGGATTCGTGCTCTCAAAACCGACAAAGATCCACGTGCAGCCGCTTCGCGCCGCTAAATCAAGGAGCTCGGGATTATGGGCCACCAGGACATCTCCTTGTCCGTACCAGCGCCTTTTGAGGGGGATCATTTTTTCAAACAGTTCTTTGGCCCGATGAGGATGTCCAAACATATTGTCGTCGATGAAGAGAATATCACCGGGAGGCATGGCCTTAATCCCTTCGATAACCTCCTCAACGGGGCGGAGACGAAATTTATGACCCCAGAACTGGCTCACGGAACAGTACTCGCAGTCGTGGGGACAGCCACGGGCCGTTTCCATGATGTTGCTGAAGGAATACCGCCCCTCCTTGAGAAGATCAAGAGGAGGTGTGGGCAGGCCGACGAGGTTATGGAGCCGTTCCGCCCTGTATATCTTTTTCAGACCACCATTGAAAAAATCCTTAAAAAGCCCTTCTATGATCCCTTCAGATTCCCCGATGACTAATGAATCTGCATAACGTGCTGCCTCGTCGGGCAGGAAAAACACGTGAACGCCCCCCATGACCACGGGAATGCCGCGCTTGCGAAAGAGTTCGGCGATTGCATATCCCCGCAGGGCTGTTGACGTCATGATAGTGATGCCAACAAGATCGGCGTGGACCTCTTCATCAATGTCTTCAATGTTTTCATCGATGATGCGAACCTCGAAGTATTTCCTTGCATAGGCAGCGATAACCAGCAGATTCAGCTGGGCAACTGATGATTTTCGTCTCCTCGTGGAACGACACCTATCCTTCAGAGCGGCAGGATGTATTAACAGGAATATGGGTTTTTTCATGGTAGCCTATTCTCTTAGTTAACGAGGTAATAAGAATGCATTTCGAGTCGAGTAGACTGATTACTCCCGATGCTGTAGGTTGATGTTTGTTTTTTTCCTTCGCTGTCTGGTTTCCCAGCGGTGCTACAGTACTTCTAAGGATTACCATTTGTACTCTCGCATGGTTCTCGAAATCAGTCAATTATTGAGTACAGAAAGGAACGGATGACAAAGAGATCCTCGATAACACCTATAATTCAATAGAATTGCAAATCTTGAAAAACAATGAATACCGTTTGTAACGGTGAAGAATTGCTTATAAAGAATTCTGTATAAATGATTTTTCATTTCAGAAGTTTGGCAGTGTTTGTTCAACGCGCCGGTTCAGCGGCGGCGAAGAGGCAACCCTACCTTCAAAACCGGTAGGTGAGCTCCAGCATGTGAAAGTCTGCCCCCGTGTTGTTAGGTCCGTAGATTCCTGCATCAGAATAGTGCAGAAACCGATAGCCCACTCCGAGCTGTTTGAAGAGCGGAACACCAACGCCCGCGGTCAGGGCAAATTGGAAGTTTCCGCCGAAGTCTTGCGTTCCAAAGCGATGCCTGCTAAGCAGAGCCCCGCCAGCTCCCATATCTAATGTAAACCTCCCATCTTGACTGCCAAGTGCAACCAGGGGAATGAGAGAAACGACCAACCCGGTTTCCCCGTCGCTATAAAGAGCGCCGGCGCTGGCCATCATCCTCATGCCGACTCCCCAGCCTGAGTGGGAATACCACGCCCAAGGCAGCCTGAAGTTCGCCGCCACGTCGTACTCCTTAAACTCTTCCGTCGCCACACCTCCGAGCACGTCAATGCTTGAGAAGCGCGCCCGCATACTGACGCTTAGCAAACTCAGTTTGATAGGAACCTGCTTATCGTGTTCACATATATCAAAACTCCTTCCTTGTGTTGCCACGTTTTTAATAGTGTAAGATCTTGTAGGGGTGTCGCAGCCGACAGCGGCGGCATCGGACATGATTGAACTTAGCCCATCTCCGTTCAGTGGCAAGCTATCTTTTCTTGCCAAATTCCAGTCAAAAAGGGTTTTGTTTGAGGCTAAATGAAGCAAACCTTTGCGGATGCCCCGGTTTTTTTCTGTCAGCGGTTGCCACGAATTGATGTAATAATCCCAGTAATAATCTGAATCGCCATAGTAGGAATCGGCTTCGGCATGAACATAAGCATCATCCTTACATGCAGGGTAATATGAAGCATTATGTGCATATGGCATAGCCACAACAGACTTGGATAAAAACAGCAGTGCGAAAATAATAAAGAAAGAGTGGATAACAGGAGTGCGAAAACAACAAAGAAAGAGCGGATAATGTTTCATCTTGCCATGCCTTAACATCCGCACCCCCCCCTCTCAAAGCCTGAAAGAATGGAAATTTTATAATCATCTTTTAACCTTGAAACACAAAACCCCGACTCTTTTCAGAAACGGGGTTTCATTAACCTCTCCATGGCATCACCCTTATAAACGGGTCTCATGAAATATTAACCTGATGACATCACCTTCATAGTCTTTATTTTAGTACTCTTAATATACAAAAAGTCAAGGGTGAGAATTTCAGGGACAGTATACCTATCTACAAAATTTAAGTATCCCCGGAATTCGAAGCCGGAGAACCTGAGGCAGGCGTTGGACAAACTTGCGGAGATACTCTAAGAATATTTCATAAAAATAATCCCTCTCTTTTCCCTTCAGCCATGAAGAGAGAAGAGGGGGATTTTATCGTTTGGGAAGCATATAAGTACAGATTCCCTTATACAAATTACTTTGTTTCATCAAGACTCACGATTTTTATTGCAGTCGTGATTTGTGGTCAATGTTTTTCTGTAGGATCTTTCAGCTCGTACTGCGCAGACAAGATATCTGATAATCTCGATTACACTGGTTATTGTTGTCACCTACAAATCTTAACTATTACAATTAGAAGAAATTATTGATTACTAATTGAAACATTAATCGAGATAGTCGTATTTTATGCGATTTATGTTATAATAACCTAAAATTCAGAGGAAATTGCATAAAGAATGAAAAAGGCCGAGTCATCCTTAAACATTCTGATCGTTGATGATGAACAGAACATTCGAAAGACCCTGTCGGTTTGTCTTGAAACCGAAGGGTACACCGTTGTTGCCGTCAGCAATTACCAGGATGCCCTTTTCGAGAACATCCGCCGGTCCTTTGATATTGCTTTTGTGGATCTCCGTCTCGGAACCGAAAACGGTCTCGATCTCATCCCTGCGCTTCTTGCAGGGTCTCCATGGCTAAAGATAATCGTAATTACGGCTTATGCATCAATTGACACAGCTGTGGAGGCAATAAGGAGGGGCGCTTCCGATTATATCCCGAAACCCTTCACACCTGTTCAGGTGAAACTAGTCGTTCAGAAGGTCTCGGAGGTCCGTTCATTGGAGCAGCGTGTTGATACCCTCCAGGCAGATTTGAACCGTATCAACCCCGAAGTGGACCTGAGCACAAAAAGCCCGATTATGCAGCGGGCTATCGAGCTTGCCCGGCAGGTGGCTCCGACCGACGCAATCGTCCTGTTGACCGGAGAGAATGGAACTGGGAAAAGTATCCTTGCTCGGGCAATTCACGGATGGAGCAAACGGGCAAATAAGCCTTTTGCTGAGATATCATGCCCGGCGCTTTCCGCGGAGCTTTTAGAAAGCGAGCTCTTCGGACATATCAAAGGAGCCTTTACCGGTGCAACACGAGACCATTCCGGCCGTATCGCCTTCTGTGAAGGAGGAACGCTGTTGCTTGACGAGATCGGTGATCTTCCCGTCTCGGTTCAACCAAAACTATTAAGGTTTATCCAGGAAAGGGAATACGAGCGCCTGGGCGATCATGTGACGCGCAAGGCGGATGTCCGCTTTATTGCGGCGACAAATACGAATCTCGACGAAGCAGTGAAAAACCATCGTTTCCGAGAAGACCTTTTTTATCGGCTGAATGTAATTCAGATAGAAATTCCCCCGCTCCGGGAACGTCCGGATGATGTCGTTACCCTTGCGAGGAAATTACTCACCTTCTTTGGACGGAGTAATCACAGGGTATCCCAGCGCTTTACCGAGGATGCTTCGCAAGTTCTGCGCCGTTATTCCTGGCCCGGTAATGTTCGTGAACTTCGTAATGTTATCGAACGGGCTTCCATACTCTGCAAGTTGGATTTGGTTGGAATCGAACATTTGCCGGAAAAGCTTTTAAATGCCGAAGAATGCACAAAACCGGGCGACCTTGCTTCCCTTGATACAATCGAAGAGACACATATCCGTCGCGTTCTTGCTTCAACGAAGTCCTTGCAGGAAGCCGCCGATATTCTGGGCATTGATCAGGCCACCCTCTGGCGGCGCCGGAAACGATACAATATCTAAACAAGTTCATTTACATTCCCCCTCTCCCTGATCACCGGAAACAGATTGCATTTTGCAAGGCCGCAAAACCCCTCTTCTTGCAGAGTGCACGATAACTCAGCATTCCATATTTATAACTAATTAATATAATTGATTTTCTCTTTGGCATAACTGTTGCGATTCTCTTTTATAGGAACAAAGGAGGATAACCATGTTAGGTTTACGACAAAAGCTGCTTCTGGTATTTGGGGGGCTTTTGCTGATCATCGTGGTGATCAGCATACAGAGCATTGTGAAGGTTACCGACCTGGGAAACGCGATAGACATCATTCTTCGTGAAAACTACCGGAGCGTGATCGCCTGTCAGAACATGAAAGAATCCCTGGAGCGGATGGACAGCGGCGCCCTTTTCATCCTGTCAGGTTATGAAAAGGAAGGGAGAGAGGCCATTGACGGGTATATGCCGGAGTTCGAAAAGGCGCTGCAGATCGAATTAAACAATATCACGCTTCCCGGCGAAGGAGAAAAGGCGGCCCATCTGCAGGAACTGTATGCACGCTATAAAACCATAATTCAGGAGATGGAGAATACCGCAGTGTCATCCGAAAGAAGGCGCCAGATATATTTTACCCAGCTTTTTCCTTTATTTCGCAGTATCAAGGACACTGCAGATCAGATTCTCACCATGAATCAGCAGAACATGTATGATGAAAACCAGTCGGCGCGCCATAAAGCAGTGCTTCTCGGAGCCATCGTGGCTATTCTTTACATGTTCCTAATCGGCCGATGGATTCTCCGTCCGATCAAAAGCCTGACGCAGTCTGTCGATGAGATCAAGCAGGGAAATCTCGATCTTATGGTAAAAAGCGATACCCGCGACGAGATAGGACATCTGTCAGAGGCATTCAATGAAATGACGGCAAGCCTCAGGGAAATCCGCCGCAGTGAGGAGCTGAAACTGGTCCGTATGCAGCACTCCACACAGGAAACATTTAACAATCTTCCTGACGTAGCGGCCATCGTCGACCTGGAAGGTAGGGTGGAGGTGTCAACGGAAACGGCCAGAAACATTTTCGGCCTCAACCGCCACGTCCAGATCCAGATTCTCCCTTACAAATGGATGGCCGATCTCTTCAGAGAAGCCCTCAAAGGCGATCAAACATTGATGAACCAGGATACTGTCTCCCTGATACAGCAGTTTATCAATGGAGTAGAACATTACTTCCGTCCAACGGCCGCCCCCATCCTGAACAACCGCAGGGAAGTAACCGGTGTAATCCTTATTTTGAAAGACGTGACGGAGCAGTTGGAGCACGACGAGCTGAAAAGGGGCGTCATCTCAACTGTCTCCCATCAATTGAAAACGCCGCTTACGTCCATCCGCATGGTTCTCCACCTCCTGCTTGAGGAAAAACTGGGATCCCTTACCTCAAAACAGGCGGAACTCCTGATTGCCGCACGGGAAGACAGCGACCGCCTGCACAGGATCCTCGAGAACCTGCTGGACATGAGCCGCATCGTATCTGGAAAGGTGGCCATGGAATTACGCACCGCCCAATCTCACCAGATGGCACTCGAAATAGTCGAATCCTACCGGGCAGCGGCCCGTCAACGCGGGGTGGAACTGAAGACGGATTTTCCGGGTGATCTGCCTGATGTATGGGCAGATACGGTGCACATCGGTCATGTGTTCGCCAATCTGCTGTTCAATGCCCTGAAGTACACCGATTCGGGCGGCGCAATTACCGTGTCCGCGCAGACTGATGAAGAACAGGTTCGCTTCTCCGTCTCGGATACCGGGAAGGGAATCCCGGAGCAGTATCTTCCGCGGGTCTTTGATCGATTCTTTCGCGTCCCCGGGCAGGAAGAGGAATCAGGCATAGGACTGGGGCTTTCTATCGTCAAGGATATTGTCGAGGCCCATGGGGGAGCGGTAAGCGTGAAAAGCCGCATAGGTGAAGGAAGCACGTTTACTTTCGCGCTTCCGAGAGCCGATAACGTTGCAAAGGATACCATTCCATGATCGATCTCACATACGTTTTAACAGCCGTAATTTTCTTCGCGATTTGTATTTTTTATGCCGGGTTCTGCGGGAGGCTTTAGGATATGGCTGAAATAATCGTTCTCGTGATCGGATTCTTTCTGATCGTGTATCTATTTATTGTAGTGCTGCGTCCCGAGAAGTTTTAACAGTAGGATTTGTCCCCGTTCCCGCCATAGAGAGGAATCTTAAATGACAAAGTGGAATTTTTTCAGCATATTTTTAACATGAATATTTATGGCTGGCTCCAATTAACCGTTTTCATCGTCGTCCTTCTCTTACTGACGAAGCCTGTGGGAATATATCTCACGCAGGTTTTGGATCCTGAGGGGAAAACCTTTCTCGACCCGGTGCTTCGCCCTGTGGAAGGGCTTTTTTGTCGGCTTTTCGGATTGAACACAAAAAAGGAACAATCCTGGCAGGAGTACAGCATATCCCTTCTTATCTTCAGTCTGGTCGGGCTTTTGCTTACATATGCCATCCTTCGCCTGCAACATCTCCTGCCTCTGAACTCCCAGGGGTTCGGGCCGGTCTCTGAACACCTGGCCTTCAATACGGCGGTCAGTTTCACAACCAACACCAACTGGCAGAGCTACGGCGGTGAGTCTACCCTCTCTCATCTTTCGCAAATGGTCGGCCTCGTGTTCCATAACTTCATCTCCGCTGCCGTGGGAATCGCCGTAGCTGCAGCCCTGGTAAGAGGTATAGCCAGGCATTCGGCTCGTACCATCGGCAATTTCTGGGTTGATCTTGTCCGCGTGAATCTTTATCTGCTATTGCCGATTTCCCTTGTCTATGCCCTTTTTCTCGTTTCCCAGGGAATGATCCAGAATTTCAAGCCCTACGATTCAGCGCAACTTGTGGAAACTGCCGTTATCCAGGTTCCCAAGAAGGATGCCGTTGGTCAGGAAATCATTGATACTCAGGGAAAACCGGTAATGGAGGAGCAGAAAGTTGAAACACAAACAATAGCGCAGGGTCCCGCAGCATCCCAGGCGGCAATCAAAATGCTGGGAACGAACGGGGGAGGCTTTTTCAACGCCAATGCTTCTCATCCTTATGAAAACCCGACGCCGCTGTCTAATTTTATACAAATCCTTTCTATTTTCCTCATACCGAGCGGATTGACCTATTTTCTGGGCAGGATGGCGAGGAATCAACGGCACGGCTGGACCGTCTGGGGGGTAATGCTCGCGCTTTTCCTGGCAGGAGTCCTGACGTGCTGGTGGTCAGAGGCCGCGGGAAACCCGAGAATGCATGCCCTGGGTATCGATAGCAGCGGGGGGAACATGGAGGGGAAAGAGGTCCGCTTTGGGATATTCGCATCCGCACTCTTCGCCACTGTGACGACGGACGCCTCCTGCGGCGCCGTGAACTCCATGCACGACTCCTTTACACCCCTCGGCGGTTTGATCCCTCTCTTCAAAATACAACTGGGCGAGGTCATCTTTGGCGGCGTGGGAGCAGGACTGTACGGGATGCTGGTTTTTGTCCTGCTCACGGTATTTTTAGCGGGGTTGATGGTCGGGCGAACACCGGAATACCTCGGTAAAAAGATCGAGGCCTATGATGTAAAGGTCAGCGTGCTGTTCGTGATGGTGCCGGTGTTCGGCATTCTGGGACTCACCGCCTGGGCGGCGGTGAGCGCCTGGGGTATAGCCGGTCTTAATAATACCGGTCCTCACGGTTTCAGCGAGATACTCTATGCCTTCTCATCGGCTGTCGGCAATAACGGGAGCGCCTTCGCCGGGCTCACAACCAATACCTACTGGTACGACACAGCGATGGGCATCGCCATGCTCCTGGGCCGCTTTTTCATGATCGTCCCGGTGCTGGCACTTGCCGGCAGCCTGGCACAGAAGAAGCAGATCGCTACAAGCAAGGGCAGTTTCCCCGTTTCCGGCATTATGTTCGCTGTTCTCCTCCTCGGCACCATTCTCATCGTTGGCGCCCTGACGTTTCTCCCGGTACTGGCGCTTGGTCCCATTGTCGAACACCTTCTGATGACCGGATCACAGATTCTTTATTAAGGAGCTATGGTAATGGTTGCCAAGACGCATTCTCTCTTTGATCGGGAAATTATATCGCAGTCACTGATCGAGGCTGCGAAAAAAATGAACCCCATACACATGGTCAAAAATCCTGTCATGTTCGTTACCGAGGTGGGGGCGCTCATTGTAACGGCCGGACTTCTTTTCCGACCGGAGGGTGAAAATATAGGATTCAGCGTGCAGATCGCCCTGTGGCTCTGGTTTACTGTTTACTTCGCCAATTTGGCGGAGGCTATGGCGGAGGGCCGCGGGAGGGCGCAGGCAAACGCGCTCCGGAAGACGCGGACACAGACAACAGCCAACCGGATCAGTACCGATGGTTCTGTGGAAAAGGTTCCCGCGGAGCAGTTGCGGAAGGGTGACCTGTTCCTCGTTTCCGCGGCTGAGATAATCCCTGCCGACGGAGAGATCATCGAGGGGATTGCCACAGTGGATGAATCCGCCATAACCGGAGAGTCGGCTCCTGTAATTCGTGAAGCGGGCGGGGATCGGAGCTCTGTCACGGGAGGTACAAGGGTGCTTTCGGACTGGATAAAGGTCCGCGTGACGGCAAACCCCGGTGAGAGTTTTCTTGACAGGATGATCGGTCTCGTCGAAGGCGCCCGTCGCCAGAAGACCCCGAACGAGATCGCCCTCACGATTCTCCTTGCGGCTCTGACCATCATCTTCCTCGTAGTTGTCATAACACTGAAGTTCTACGGGCTCTATGCGGAAATATCCTTTTCCGTCACCGTCCTGGTGGCGCTTCTGGTCTGCCTGATCCCTACCACCATCGGCGGCCTTTTGAGCGCCATCGGAATTGCGGGGATCGACCGCATGGTGCAGAGAAATGTTCTGGCCATGAGCGGCCGGGCCGTTGAGGCGGCAGGTGATGTGGATGTGCTCCTCCTCGATAAAACGGGCACCATCACCCTGGGAGACCGCCAGGCCACGGAATTTTTACCCGCCCCGGGCATTACCGTGGAGGAACTGGCCGACGCCGCACAGTTGGCTTCTCTTGCCGACGAGACACCCGAGGGGAGAAGCATTGTCGTCCTGGCAAAAAAATTCGGTCTGAGAGGCCGTTCGATTTCGGATATGCCGCAAGCAATATTCATTAATTTCACGGCGCAAACGCGGATGAGCGGCGTCGATTTAGACGGCCGTCGTATCCGGAAGGGGGCGACCGATGTTATACAGTCATTTGTCGGCGGGCATTACCCCGTCGAGGTCGACAATACTATCGTCCTGATTTCCCAGTCAGGCGGAACACCGCTCGTCGTTGCCAGCGATGCGCAGGTTCTGGGCGTTATACATCTGAAGGACATCGTAAAAGGAGGGCTCAGGGACCGGTTTGAACGGTTCCGGGCAATGGGGATCAAGACCGTTATGATCACCGGCGACAACAAGCTCACCGCTGCCTCCATCGCGCGGGAGGCGGGGGTGGACGACTTCATCGCCGAAGCCCGGCCCGAAGACAAGCTGGTATTGATCCGGAAGGAGCAGGCAAAGGGACACCTTGTGGCCATGACCGGCGACGGTACAAATGACGCGCCCGCGCTTGCACAGGCCGATGTGGGTGTGGCCATGAATACGGGCACGCAGGCGGCCAAGGAAGCAGGAAATATGGTGGATCTTGATTCCAACCCGACAAAGCTCATAGAAATTGTGGAGATCGGGAAACAGATGCTTATTACGCGGGGAGCGCTGACGACCTTCAGCATCGCCAATGACGTGGCGAAATATTTCGCTATTATACCGGCCCTGCTCGTCGGTTTGTTCCCGGTCATCGAACCTCTCAATATCATGGGACTCGCATCGCCGGCGAGCGCAATTCTGAGCGCCGTCATCTTTAACGCGCTGATCATCATTACCCTCATTCCGCTCGCTCTCCGGGGCGTGAAATTCCGGCCGGTCGGCGCCGCGGTCCTCCTGAAACGCAATATCCTGATATACGGACTGGGCGGCCTTGTGGCGCCTTTTCCCGGGATAAAAATAATAGATATCATTGTAAACGCTTTGCATCTCACGTGAAAGGGGAACTCTCAACCATGAAAAACCTGCTGACAGAACTTCGCATTTCCCTCATCGCGACGTTATCCATGGCGGTGCTTTTATGCGGTCTTTACCCAGCGCTGGTCTGGGTAATGGCGCAGGGAATTTTCCATGACGAGGCCAACGGTTCTCTTATCATCAGAAGCGGCAAAATTGTTGGATCAAGCCTTCTTGCACAGGGATTTACTGCTGCAAAATACTTTCATCCCCGTCCTTCAGCGGCGGGTTCCGGATATGATGCCGCCAATTCCGGAGGCAGCAACTTCGGCCCCATTTCCAGAAAGCTGATGGACAGCATCGGACAGCGTGTCTCTGAATACCGCACCAGGAACGGCCTTTCACCCGACACCAGGGTACCGGTTGACGCGGTAACGACATCGGGAAGCGGCCTTGATCCGCATATAAGTATGGGAAACGTCCTGCTGCAGGCGCCCCGTGTCGCAAGCGCACGAGGGTTGAGCGAAGAAACTGTACTAAGGAAGATCGCGGCCCGCATGGAAGGGAGATTCCTGGGAATATTTGGTGAGCCCCGGGTGAATGTGCTCCTTTTGAACCTGGATATGGACGAGGGTAAGTAAAACATGCCTGATGAAAATCGCGCTGATGCTTTCTTAAGAATGATTCGCCGTTCCCAACGAGGTCATCTGAAAATATACCTCGGGTATGCCGCTGGCGTGGGGAAAACCTACCGGATGCTCCAGGAAGCGCACCGGCTCAAGGATGAAAGGATCGACGTGGTCGTAGGACTTGTGGAAACCCATGATCGTGCCGATGTCGCTAAACTCCTGGAAGGGCTCGAAATCATCCCCCGGCGCAAGCAGGAATACCGGGGTATTATTGTGGAAGAAATGGATGTCGACGCCATACTGACCCGCAGGCCCCAGATCGTGCTTGTCGATGAGTTGGCGCACACCAACGTGCCGGGCAGCAAAAACACGAAGAGGTATCAGGATGTCCAGAATATCCTGGCCCAAGGGATTCATGTCATCACTACCCTTAACATCCAGCATCTGGAGAGTCTCTATAATATTGTCGAAAGGGCCTCCGGGGTAAGGGTTCATGAACGCCTCCCCGATGCGATTCTTGCCGAAGCTGACCAGATCGTGAACATCGATTTGACTACGGAGGACCTCAATGAGCGCTTGAGAGAAGGGAAAATATATCCCCTGGAACGCATCGAAACAGCTATTACAAATTTTTTCAGAAAATCAAACCTGGAGCAGCTCCGGGAGCTTACCCTGCGCGAACTGGCATCACAGATTGACCTGCGGTCCCGGGATGACCTGGAGGAAGAGGTCGCGTCAACGCCCGATCAGGTAATGGTATGTCTCAGCTCAAAGGGCCCCAACAGCGAAAAACTCCTCCGGTACGCGTCAAGACTGGCAGGCAGGCTTAACAGAAACTGGTACGCTATCTATGTCCAGACCCCGTCGGAGGCACCAACGGCCATCGATGCGCAGACACAGCGGATTCTTTCAGGAACGCTCACGCTTGCCAGGCAGTTAGGCGCCATCGTCTTCACTTTTAAGAGTGAGGATATTGTAAAAACTATTTTACAGTTTGCCAGGGAATACCGGGTCGGGCATATTGTCATCGGCAGTCCTGGTAAAATCCCTTTCTGGAAACGATTACGTGGCACACGCAGTGTCGCCGAAAGTCTGATCCGCAACGCCCGGGGGGGTACCGTCACCGTCCTGGACACGCTGGAGTCCGAGGCAGCCGCTCCCCTCCTGGTAGAAGCGAAGATCGTCCAGGAGGAGCCTGTTCCTTCAGAGACTCCCTCGGAAACCGGCAGTCCAGGCTTAAGTCAATTCGTATCACCGCAAAGCATCGTGATCTGGGATAACCCTGTTACAAAAGATGATATGCTCCGGAGGCTCACGGAGGCGGCATGGTGTGAAAGCACAATAGAACAGAGATTACAAGGACTCAGTCTCATCAGGGAAAGAGAAGAACAAGGCTCAACCTTCTTCAACGAAGGAGTTGCCTTTCCCCATGCCAGAATCGAGGGACTGAAAAGCTCATGTGTCGCTATCGGACTGACCCATGGCGGTATCTCTGATGTTATTACCAATAAACCTGTAGAATGCGTTTTCTTAATTTTCTCACCGGTAGATATTCCCGACGATCAGATTCAAATACTGGGAATTGCCAGCAGGGCCGTTTTGGACAGGCAACTCATGGAAAATCTACAGTCAGCCTCAACGTCCGATGAGGCATATTCAGCCATTCGCAATTGGGAAATTTTGCATCATAATATGTTGAAGAAAAAGTGACAAAAGAGGAAAATTATCTCCTTGCCTCATGTATGATAGAGATTATAATTTTTCAATAGATAGCAGAAAAAGCGGCAAATTAACACCTACCCCCTCACTAATCAATTTGCAACGATGTATCAGACGTGTATAAATTCAAAATCTCGCTTACACTCAACAACTCACAATGTAGATTATCAATGGAAAGTTTGTATAATTTTCATCATCCCCAAATTGAGTATTACAGAAAGGAGCAGAGAGTTTTTGTCAAATACCACTGTTCATGCATGTACAGTTGTCAGAATTGATTATTCCGGATGGAACTATCTTTGCTTTTATGTCGAGAGATGTGGGGAATTCTACAGCCTACTTCGGAATTCCGGCCAACCGGGTAGTCGAACTCGGCTCTCAGATAGAACTTTAAGTATTTCCCCGGGAGGCATCAGTTCCCCTTGGCTTTCAGGCGCATCCATGCCACGGCGACGATGGTTGTCAAATTGGCGATAGTTCCTAGCAAGCGACGCTGTTCCGGAAGAAGGTCTTTAGAATTGCATAAGGTCCCAAGGACGCCAATAATTCCCGCAAGAGACTTCATCGGTATGAAATAAAAGGGTGTATCCTCACAGGTATGGGTTCCCGCACCTGAGACTTCCCCATTGTTCAAGGTCCAAGCCGCTGCAGTATTCTCTTTTTCCGTGATTTCCAAGTCAACGCTACTTTTTGCCCAGACCTTGAGACCACCATCGTCTTCTCGGAAAAAAATCATGGCTGGCGTGTCTAAAATCATCTGGACATATTTCAATGCGAGCTGCCCCAGTTGGCTGAAAACCCTTGCCCGCACAGATTCCGTGATGGTTTCCGGTGAAGAACTTTCTTCCATAGGGGTAAGAAGGAGGAAATCTCTGCTCATCTCTTCGATGAGGGAAACCCGGTCCAGTCTATCTTTCAACAAGGCGTAGTGACGGCGGACAATGTTGATGAGATAGGTAATCAGGGCGGCAATGCTGAAATAGACGATGATATTATAGATGTCCTGCGGTTTGGAGATATGGAGGGTGTAATACGGTTCCACAAAACCGAAATTGAAGATGAAAAACCCCACGGTAAAAGATAAAACCGCTGCCCAAGTTCCAAAATAAATCGCTCCGGCGATGGTCGGCACCAAATAAACAAAAACCAAAGAAGATGGCTGAATGATGTATTCCAGAAAGACATTGATCACGGTGGTCAGAATCAACATCGCCACTATGATCAGGAACTGTATCGGTTTGTTTTTTCTCTTCTTGCGGACTCCTTCCTCACTGTCGTAAAACCGCTCTGAACTCTGACGCTGTTCAATTTTTTGCATAATCATTTTTCCCTTATCACATTTAAAAGACCGATGATCAAACGAATTACCCCCATATATTAATACTTGTGTTAATAAAGATCAAGAGCTGCGTTTGCCTCTTTTGTAACTTATGCAATTACGAGAAAAATGGTATGTAAGCTAAAAGGAGTGAAAAAAATCGAATATCTGTATTCGCCTCAGTGATATTCATGATTCCGGTAGAGTTGATCGTCATTCATTTCTGATTGAAATGGTGAATACCTGCAAAACTTTTTTGGTACTTGACTACGGGAAGATACAAATGAACCCGGTAGTCAGAAAAATTGGTTGTCAACATGTGCGCATTTCAATCTGCATTAAATGGTTTGGCCCAATCATCCTAATCACACTTTGTGTTTGAGCTTTTACCTGTTATCGAACATGGCCAGCTGTTGTGAAATCATGGTGTCGACCACGTTATGGGTTCTCCTGGATAGGCGGTTCGGCGGCTTTCTCAAGAAGTCTTCGACAGACTGTTTCCAGCGGCCCCAGTTTGTTTTGAACAATATCCCAGACAATCGGTAAATTGATATTGAAGTACTCATGAATGAGAATGTTGCGTAACCCTGTAATCTTGCGCCAGTCAATCTCCGGTGTGGCCTTTTGTTTTTGCTCGGAAGCTTGCCTGCGGCCTCACCGATGATCTCAAGATTTCGGATGACGGCGTCCTGGGGTTTTCGGTCCTTTGTAAAAGTTTCTTCGCTCTTTCTCTAAGTATGTTCGGATTTGATGGATGGCGTCTAAGATGTCATCGAGATAGAGCCTGAAATTGGACAGGCTTGCGGAGATAGTCTGAGAGAAAATTACGTTCACTACCTCCCCCTCTCTATCCCTTCATTGTGAAGATAGAGGAGGGAGATTTATTATAATTTATTCCATTGAAACTTGTTCCGCAGGAAGACAGTTCTGGCATACCCCGTGTATCCGAACTTCCACTTCTCTGATTTCACCAGCGAATGAACACGGGATATTCTTGATATCGACGTTGAGGCTGAAGGGCTGCAGGCAGTGTATGGCGCCACAGTTCCTGCAGTGGAAATGGGGGTGAGCGGGGTGATGCTCGCACGGCGCCATGCCGTAGAGCAAGCTTCTGCCCCTCCCACTCAGTCGCTCAACCAGTTCTCTTTCCACCAGCAGTTCCAGGATGCGATACACGGTGACCCGGTTGATATTCACGGTTCTACTCACCATGGCAAAGATCTCCTGGGCCCCGATGGGCGACGAATTATTCCCGATCACCTCCATAATCCTTAACCGATGGGGTGTCGGATCAAGGCCTCTGAGACGAAGCAGTTTCGAGTAATTACAGTGTTGACACATGGTTTTTTTCTTATAAGGCTTTATCTGTCTGGAGTGATGCATCGGGCGGTACCCGGCGCTTAATGCGCATCCAGCTCATCGCCGTGAGAAAACCTCCGGCGGCCACAAGGATAATCGTTGCTCCGGCAGTCAGGTTCAAAACGTAGGAAAGCCATAGACCCGTGATGGTGAAAAGGCAGCTCAAAATCGATGAGAGCACCATCATCGTCCGCAGGGAACCGGTGAATTTCTCCGAGATGAACGGCGGTATGGTGAGAAGGGCCATCACCAGGATCAGTCCCACCACGCGGATGATCATGACTACCGCAATGGCAACCATCCCTAACAGCAGGCAATAGAGGAAGGTAACCGGTATGTTTCTCAGACGTGCGTACTCGTTGTCAAAAGACATGGCCAGAAAATCGTTGTAATAATACGTAATGATGGCAATGACGAGGAGCCCCATGACTCCCATCTGCCACAGATCGGACGCCGATACGGCCAGGATGCTTCCAAAAAGATAGCTCATCAGGTCGACATTGTAACCCGGTGTGAGGTCAAGGAGTATGACCCCTGTTGCCATACCGACTGCCCAAATCACCCCCACTACGGCATCCGTCCGATGCCTGGATTTCAGGGTGACGGCGGCCATAACGCCGGCGGACATGAGCGAAAAACCGACTGTCCCGGCAACGTAGGGCCACCCCATGAAGAACGCAAGCCCAATGCCGCCGTAGGCGGCATGGGCAATGCCTCCCGCCAGAAAAACAATGCGGTTTACCACCACCAATGTTCCGATCACCCCGCACACGATACTCACTAAAATGCCTGCCGCAAGGGCATTGCGCATAAACTCCAGTTGCAGCGCTTCCCACATATTACCTTTCCTCATGCCGGGATAAAACCCGGTGGGGGATCCCATGAGCTACCAGATCCACCGGGCAGTGGTAGGCCATATCCAGCATCTCCTGCGTGATTTCTCCCGCATCGTGATAATGGAGATCCCTGTTGACGCATGCGACGGATTTCACATGGCTTGAAAGAATCATCAAATCGTGGCTCACCGCGACGATGGTTACGGTACTGTTTAACTCCTTCAGTAAATCATAAAACTCGCCGCGCATCGGGGTATCAATGCTGGCCATGGCCTCGTCGAGGAACAGCGCTTCCGGTCCCGAGACCAGGGCACGGGCAATGAACACGCGCTGCAGCTCCCCACCGGACAGTTCCCCTATTTTGCGATCCCGGTATTCCCATACTCTCATCTGCTCAAGCGCTGCCTGAGCGGCGATGAGGTCCTGCCGTGTGTGCCGTGACCAGCCCTTACCGGCCCGGAGACGGCCCATGAGGACAACATCGAGGACGGAGATGGGGAATGTCTTGTTAATATGGACATTCTGGGGCACATAGCCGATGCGGTGGGCCACTTTTCCGGGGGAACACCCGAAGACGCTCACTGTTCCTCTATCGGGCTGAAATAATCCCAGCATCAGCTTCAGAAGGGTCGTTTTCCCTCCGCCGTTGGGGCCGATAACGACGAGAAAATCACCCCGGGGCACCGCCAGGTTCACCCCGCGGAGTATCGTTTGTCCGTTGAAGGAAAACCACACCTCATGAATTTCTATTATTGGTTCAGCGCTCATTTTTTTTCATCGAACGGCGGTTATGAATTTCCGGGCGACCTCGCGCAGGTTTCCCGCCCAGTTTTCCGCCAGTGGATCGACGTGCACAACGTGGCCGCCGATTTCGCGGGATATCATCTCAGCGCTTTTCGCGGAGAACTGCGGCTGGACAAACACTACTCTGATGCCGTGTTCCCTGGCATGACGAATGAGTGTTGTAAGTTGCGCCGGTTTCGGTGCCTTTCCCTCGATTTCAATGGGAACCTGTTCAAGCTCATACTCTTTGGCGAAATAGCCCCATGAGGGGTGGAACACCATGAATCGATCCCCCTTCCGGCCCGCAAACAAATTCTTCAACTCGGCGTCCAGCATGTCGATCTCTTCTAAAAAAGCGGAATAATTATTTTTATAGCGCGTCTGGTTGTTGGGATCAATGTCAATGAGGGCATGGAGGATATGCTCGGCCTGTATTTTCACCAACGCCGGAGACAGCCATACGTGAGGGTCCTGGGTTCCCTCATGGTGATGATGCCCCGTTCCGGTATATCCGTGACGGCTTTTTTTGTCACGATGGTGATCCGTCATGATGATTTTTTTGATCCCCTCGTCTGTGTGGACGATGCGCATTTTCGGATTTGTTCCTGCAATTCTTGGCAGCCAGGCCTTCTCAAAATCTATGCCCACGGCAAAATAGACGGCGCATTTCGACAATTCGGCCATCTGCTTCGGTTTGGGTTCATACGTGTGAGGATCGGCACCCGCGGGAACCAGGACAGCAACGCTCACAAGGTCGCCCCCGATTTTCTGGACAAAATACTTTTGCGGTGCGATGCTCACAAAGACCCTGGTAGCGGCAGCTTCAACCGGTGAAACCCATAGCGCCAGGACAATAATACAGATGACACGGGTGATCTGTTTCACTGTA
>PDVJ01000109.1_pt1 | contig 23141 bp, 22 predicted proteins | sample 1369811 | NCBI WGS metagenome assembly PDVJ01 (sample SAMN07795376, study PRJNA414565) | Alkali sediment metagenome, whole genome shotgun sequencing project. | reverse complement strand
TTTATCTTCTCTGCGGTTTCAGTTACGAACATCAGCTTCATTGATTCAATGTTCAGAAAAGTACATAGAGTTTATCACCGGGTATCACCATGTCATTAGCGGTTGTCTTTGACAGTGCGGGAACACTCCTGAACACGTACCGGGTTGCAAAGGATATCCGCCACAAAAAACTTCTGCCCGGTATCGAAACCACAACACTTACTTTCAGCTCCCCGGATCGTGTCCTTGTAGTTTTGCCCGTGCATTCCAAGGATATTATAAAAACACCAGGTGAGATGCTCCTTTCTTCCTATCTCGTAGAACACCATGTCGGATTCGGAGTTAGCTGTACCAGAAAAATTGTGACCGCTGAAGAGATCGGTGATGTCCTCTATACTGACAAGCAGGTCCATGTAAGTGACCTTCAGGAATGTATCCGGAATGTCTGGACCGTCTGTAAAGCAGAATCAATCGTTACGTTGAACAGTGGTGCGATTGTCAACATGGCAGACAAGCGGATTGAATTTGCCATAACTGCAGGGGGCTGGCCATTTGACGGTGCAAAAGAAGCAATTACTGCGCTTCACCGCATGGGGGTGCCGACTTTCATCGCTTCCGGTGACCGGGTAACAAAACTGGAAAAAATGGCAGACCATCTTGGTATTCCCCGGGACAGGGTGTATGGTGTAGCAACACCGACTGTAAAAGCACAGATTGTCAATGATCTGCGACAGGAATATGACAAAGTGCTGATGGTCGGGGATGGGATCAATGACCTTTGTGCCATGCAGAATGCTGATATTGCAATACTTACTATCCAGCAGGCCGGTGACCGGCCGGAAGAACTCTACAGGGAAGCTGATTATGTGGTAAAAAATGTGAGTGAAGTTGTTACCATCGTACAGAAGTCGCTTGCATCAACAGGACGTTTCGATCGTGACGACTGTGATGTATCATATAAAAAGTAATATGTCCCAAGTATCACATTAGGTATAAGGGTATTATGAAGGCTCCACTGATCACGGTAGAAAACCTCTGCATGAATTTTGATGGCACGGAGGTACTCAAGAACATTTCTTTTGAGATTGCCGAAGGGGAGATCCTGGGAATTATTGGAAGGAGTGGCGCAGGTAAGACAGTACTCATGCACCTCGTTCGGGGCGTTGAACAGCCCCCGACAAGCGGAAAGATAATATACCATGTTGCAGCGTGTAACGGATGCATTTACATGGATGTAGGGAGTTCTGCCGGGAAAAACTGCCCTCATTGCGGTGGCATACTCTCTGCACTCAACGTAGATCTCTGGAGTGAGGGGGACGAAGCCCTTAAACGCCGGTTGATGCGGCGTACCGCAATTATGTTCCAGCGCACCTTTGCATTGTATGGTGATGACCGTGTGATCGAAAATGTGCTCCACGCCCTCGATGATATTGATTACCCCCAGGAGAAGGCCATCAACCGTGCCGCTGACCTTATCGATCAGGTAAAACTGTCCCACAGGATGATGCATATCGCGCGTGACCTTTCAGGAGGAGAGAAACAGCGTGTAGTCCTCGCACGTCAGCTAGCAAAGGAACCTTTCATGCTCTTTGCTGATGAACCGACCGGCACTCTCGATCCTGGCACTGCCCGAATAGTTCATTCAATGCTTATCGAAGCGGCTAAAACAAACAATATGGGAATGGTTGTCACCTCCCACTTTTCACAGGTTATTGAAGATGTGGCACATCGTGCAATCCTCCTGGTGGATGGAGGGATTGCCAAAATTGGGACTCCAAGGGAAGTCATAGCGGAATTCATGAAAGGGTATGATGACTCTGAAAAATTTGAAGAATCCGAGTTGGGGGAAAAAGTAGTTGTTGCACGCGACCTGTTTAAACGCTACATTTCTGTTGATCGCGGTGTCGTAAGGGCAGTAAACGGGGTTACCTTCGAGGTTTATACCAAGGAGATCTTCGGGATCATCGGAAAGAGTGGGGCGGGAAAGACTACCCTCTCAGGGATTATTGCCGGTCTTGTCGAACCAACAAGCGGGGAGATGAATATCCGGATTGGCGAAGAATGGATAGACATGACCAAACCCGGCATTGAGCAGCGGGGGAGGGCAACGGGATATATCGGACTCCTGCACCAGGAATATGACCTCTTTCCTCATCGCACGGTCCTTGACAACCTTACCGATGCGATCGGGCTGGAATTTCCAAAAGAACTCGCGATGCGAAAGGCTCTCGTAACGCTCAAGATGGCGGGGTTCTCTGATGAAAAGAGCAGGGAGATCCTTGAACGGATGCCGGCGCAGCTCTCAGAGGGGGAACGGCACCGTGTGGCACTCGCTCAGGTCCTCATCCGTGAGCCGCGAATCGTGATTCTGGATGAACCGACCGGAACAATGGATCCCATTACAAAGATTGATGTAAAGCATTCAATCATGCACTCCCGTGAGGAGATGGAAGAGACTTTTATTGTCGTTTCGCATGATATGGAGTTCGTACGGGATGTCTGTGACCGGCTCGCACTTATGCGTGGCGGCAAGATCGTGCAGATTGGTAAGACTGCCGACGTTCTTGCGATCCTTACTGAAGAAGAGCGCAAGCTGATGAGTCAACCTGCAGCATGACGAATGGAATGATTGCTATCCACCTCGATGGAGAGAGGATGGAGGTCAGAGAGGGAAGCACGCTCGGTTCTGTCATTCCCCACCATCCAGATGGATGTAGTGTAGCAATTATTCGCCCGTCAACGCAGGAGCAGGCAAAGACAGGTACTCTTGCGCTTAGCACCACAGCAGGAGAGGTCGCGATTGAGATTACTGGGGGAAACGAGGTTTTCCTTAAATCTTCTGAAATTGTGCAAAAACTCACTCTTCACTGGAGTGATCGTTACGCTTCGGCGTTCGGGCCATTTCCTTCACCGGTTCACCCGGTGCGTAAACCCCACCTCTATGAACGAGGGGATGTGATTCTTGGCTGCGGGGGTTATGAGCCGGCTCGGTCCTACCTGATTTTCTCAAAGTCCCGCCATTCTGCAGATCATGGGGCTGATGAAAGCGGCGGGGTCTTTGCAAAAGTTGTAAGCGGCAGGGGGATACTCGACCGCTGGACAGCCGGGGACCGCATTACGAAAATCGAGCCTATCATCAGCTGGGCGGACACAAGCCGTTCCTTCACTACAAATGACATGAGCCTCGTTATTGAAGGTGGAATGCAGATCGTTACCAGGGTAAACGTGATAGCTCAGGGGTATACTCCCGATAAGATCACGACGGAAGCTGCTGGTAGTGTCGAACACCTGCTTCTGGCACTCAGATCAGGAAAATTTTCTGCCAGCCGGGTGACGAGCACCCATATCCTTGATTCCCGGCTCGCAGGTACTGAAGATATCGAACCAGAATTCCGGCACCCACGCAGGGAGGGGACGGTTACCGTACGAACCACAGGGCAACTTGCCGGAGGTATCTATATTTACCGGAATGATGTTCCCAGCAGTCCCGTTCACGATGTTGTCGGCCAGATTGTACATGGCATTGAACTGGTAAAACTGGCTAAAGAACAAGATATCTTCACCATCAGTGTTCTACCTCAACGGATTGATCTTCTCGGACTCTCCCTCACAAAGGCAAAGGAGATCGCTGCCGCTGAGAAAATTTCACTGAACGTTGATAAAGAAGAGGGAGAGAGAATTGTTGTCTCGCAGGATCCAGGTAATACCCTGGATGTCCTCAAAGAGCGGATGGTTACGGTAACGACGGCTCCCCTGGAAAAAGTAATAGATATTGAGCTGGATGACGAAAAAGCACCAGTCAGCTGCGACATTTTCCGCCGAATTACCGGTCTTAAGCAACACGATGCCGGGATGATACCGGTCTTTTTTAAATTCGATGACGTAATTTTGTTCAGATCTGTCATTCCGGCAGGGACCAAGATCAATCCTGAGAACACACCTAAGGACGAAGTTCCTGGAGCCACACTTGCAATTACCAATGATTCCCGCAAAGCTTCCGGATTCGTTGGCGTGCGCTTGTCAGCAAATAAAGAGTTCGGTCCCACATCCGAGCCTTTTGAGGGTACGAATATTCTTGGGCGTGTTATCGATACGGAAAAACTGAAAAAAGTAAAGGAGAAGGAGAATATGTATATCAGGGTGGTAAAGCGGTGACCGGATATACCCCGACACATGTAGGTACGGTAACCAGGTACGTTGTGGTAGAATCGTTCGATATTACACCGGCTGATCTTGCACTCCGGGCCTATGAGATCTCACAGGGTGTGATGATCAAGGAGACCTGTTTTGGGATTGTCATTAGTGGTAAAGACGGTGAGGTCGATCGCGTCATTGCAGGACTCCGGATACTTGATCCTGATCATATATTTGTCAAAGACCGCGGATTTCCTCCAGGGGATCCTCGCCGCTGCAGAGCGAATCTCGGCGGTGCACGGCCTGGATACAATGGTATGGAGCACGAGATGACGATACTTCCCTATGTCTCACACGGGCTTGAAGAACTCAAAAAACACGATGAAATGACCATTCCTCTTCCGGAAAATCCTCGGGAACGCCCGCTGCTTGACATCTACAAACTCAAGAAACTGATCGATGCACAGGAGTCCTGAAATGGTAAAAGTATTCATCTACCCTGCAACCAGCCTTATCCTCTCTGACATGGTGGCACGATTTGGGCACACCCCACTGTCATCAGCAACAGCTATTCGTGAACGTGTCCAGACTGCAGGACTCGAATCCCCCCCACTCCAGATCACTCCTGAAGAGCCAAAAAAAGGACTGAAGTGGGCAGCGGTCGAAGTGCCAGCCGGTGTCCGGGGCCGAATGTCTCTCTATGGGCCGATGATCGGGGAATGTGAAGCTGCCATCATCATCAATGATGCAGATCTCGCTTTCGGGTGCATGGGATGTGCCCGCACCAATGAGCTGGTTAAGTTCCTCCTCCATCAGAAAGAGATCCCAAAACTCGAGTTGTTCTATCCAAAAAATGAGGAGGACGGCGTGAAATTCGTGGCTGCCATCAAACGATTCCTTATAGAACTGGGAGGTTCGAAATGACACTCCCCGTACGCATTGCACAACTCTCCTGCGGGCCGGAATATTCCGGGATCCAGCACGAGATCGATACCGCGGCACGAGATGTGGGGGGCGAGATTTTTTACCCGGATGTCGCTCTCAAAGACATTCGCCGGGATTTTGATATGTTCGGGCTGGATGTAAGAAGCCCGGACCTGAAACTCGCCATTGCCAGAGCTATGGCACTCGTGGAGGGGCGGGTGGAAGCAGACGCGGTCTTCATTGCCACCTGCTTCCGTTGTGCAGAGGCGGCGATTGTTCGTAACGAGCTCCGGCGTTACATCAATGAGCATTCAAAACTTCCGGTTGTCAGCTACTCATTTACTGAACGGACGACTGCGGGAACACTCCTTACCCGTATGGAGGCGCTAACGACAATTGCCCGTCGTCGCGCACTCCTTGCACGTGAAACCCAGCAGGGTATAACACTGGGGCTGGACTCGGGTTCCGCAACTACAAAAGCGGTTGTGATGAAGGACAACAAGATTATCGGCACTGGCTGGCAGCCAACCACAGAAGTTTTAAAAAGCGCTCAGGAAGTGATTGCCCATGCCCTTTCAGAAGCGGGAATCACGAGGGACGAGGTCCAGGCAGTCGGCACCACGGGGTACGGCCGCTTCCTTGTAGGGAAAGAGATCCGTGCAGACCTGATACAGGAAGAACTGACCGTAAACTCGAAAGGAGCGGTATATCTTGCCAGCCGGCAGCATGGGCCTGCAACGGTTATTGATATAGGTGGGATGGACAACAAGGCAATTTCGGTTATGGATGGAATTCCAGGAGTCTTCACGATGGGGGGGATCTGCGCCGGGGCAAGTGGCAGGTTCCTTGAGATGACGGCAAAGCGGCTCGGCGTTGATATTACCGAGCTGGGTCCGCTTTCCATGAAAGGATTCGGAGGACGTGTGCCGATGAACAGTTACTGCATTGTTTTCGGGACGCAGAGCCTGGTCAATGCACTCGCAGCAGGCAGTACCCGAGAAGATGTGGCTGCTGCTGCGTGTCATAGTGTTGCCGAACAGGTATTTGAACAGCAGCTGCAGGAAGTTGATATTAAGGAGCCCGTTATCATGGTCGGGGGCACATCACTCATTGAGGGGCTCGTATTTGCGATGGGTGAACTGCTCCAGACGAAGATCGTAGTACCTCCCTACTCGCAGTATATTGGTGCGGTTGGGTCGGCATTGCTTGTATCAGGATTTATAAAGGACGATTAGATGCCCGCCATTGAGTACTTTGAAGTGGAATGCCCTGAACCGGTGGGTGCTGAGTACTACAGGCAGATAACAAACGACGTCCTGTTGGACCACAACCTCCTGAGAGTTATCCATAAGCTTCACGTCTATATCGATCCGAAAGTGCCGCTCTTTGTTGCAGTAGGAATATTGAAAAAGATCACAACCCAGGTCCGGGTGGGGGATTTTGCCAATGTGAATCCTCTCGAAGGCAAAATCACGCTCGTTATTTCAGATGAGACCTACCTTGCACCCATGCTTAAAATTTTCTGGCAGAAGTTCGGTAAAGACCATGTGGACCAGCCAGATCGCTTCACGGTTATCCTGTATGATGTCAAGGCAGACCTCAAAGAGATCGAAGAGATTATTGTCGCCGATCCGAGCGAGTCACTCTATAAGGATCTCATCTATGCGTTCCGGTGTATTGCACCGGAAGGATTCCGCCTGCGCAGCGAGAAATTCAACAAAGAAAAATTCTCTTTTGTGGCGAGTGAAAACACGTTAAATGAAAAAATCGATGAAATAGTAAGGGACAGGTTTGCACGAATGGGGGAGGTACCATGACACTTGTCCCGATTACCTACAAGGGAGGTATCTACCAGCATGATATTATCACGGATCTGATTGAGGATCTTGGCGGGTATATAATCCAAAAACATGTAATCGCAGCGGAAGTAGTGCTCCAGTGCTTTGTTCCCCGTGACGATATTGAACTTATCCGCCAGATAGCAAAACCCCTTTTTGGGGATGTAACTGATACTCCGCTGGTCGGTACAGAGATTGCGATTGTCAGTATGAGTCTTGAGATCCATCACCTGCCCCACCCCTCCTGCGATATCGCTGAATATGTGCGGCGAATAGGGGCAAAAAGCAATATGGTCAGTCTCGCCCGTGGTCCGGGAAAACGGATCGCCGGCTTAAATGATGAGGAGCGGGATGTAATCAACGAACACGATATTGCAGTATATCTTATGGGTAATTTTGAGACTTGTATTGAATATAAAATGCCAACTCTTCGAAGAGGAATTGAGATCCCTATCGTGCTCTGCGGGGGCCCGGACAAAGAAACCCTCAAAAAGATCATAGATCCACCAGTAGAGGGTTATGTTGGCAATGTCGGGAGGTTCATGCGCCGGACAAAAGAGGCAGACGAGCTTGAAAAACTCGATGAGATTATCGCTGAGATCATCAGGGTACTGGAAAAAAAGCGAGAAGATATCCAGAAAGATCCCCTCTCTGTTTCTCCAGCGAGACTAATGGGTATAATTAAAGAAAAGGTCCCTGCGATAAACGGGGTCACTTCTCCGACACCTCTCACGGTTCAGATGGCCGGGCTTCGTGTTAAGCTGCCATACGATACATTTGCCGGTGATCTCAGGATGCTCGAGATCGAAGACGGTATTAAGCTGGGCGATCTCTCTGAAATTGTTCCTTCACGGATGCGGGACTATATCCTTGTAAAAATTCTGCCATTCTCAGAGACAAATATGGTGATATAATGGAAAAAACAACCAAAGAAGAATTTGAGGAGCGTCTGGCACAGATTGTAGCTCGAGGCGCAGATGTAACGGCCGATACGTGGATGAAGGAGATTGAAGCAGAATATGGGCGTGTTCCTCTTATTTTCAAACGGATGGGGGAACGTCCTGAAGTACTCATTTCCCATCTCCTCTATAAGGGTACGGTGGCTCAGACCAGCCCGCTCGATCCAAAATATGTCGAACTAATCAGCCTTGCCGTGGGAGCAGCACTCAAATGTCCACACTGCACGGGATACCATATGCAGGCAGCTCTTAAAATGGGTGCGAGCAGGGAAGAGATCCTGGAAGTGATCCTGCTGGCCGGTATGATATCCAACTCATCAGTGCTCGCGAACTCCTACCGTATCTTTGACGAGAAGATGGAAAGCTGCATACCTTGTGAGACAAAAGGAGTAAGCAAAGTAAATCCCAGACGAAAAGCGACATCTTCAAAAAAGAGATGACGCTTTCTTCATACCTGCAGAATATTCACCTAACTATTTTATCATACAGGGTCCATTTTTACCATAATGTGCGGGATCGAATCCTCTAAATAGTGACTCCGGACAGAGTTATGTGATATATTTCTGAACAATACTGCATTAAATCGGTTCAGGATCCGGATACATCATGAAATCCATCATTCTTGCTGGAGGAGTCGGAACGAGACTCTGGCCACTCTCACGGGAGTACTATCCTAAGCAGTTCATCCCGCTTGACGGTCATTCACTTTTTCAAAAGACGTACGAACGGGCAAACCGGCTCTCAGATCCCGGGGGGATATTTGTAGTTACCAACGAAATCCACCAGTATCTCGCCCGTAATCAGATTGAGGAACTCGGATACTCCATTTCTGATGATCATCTTCTTGCAGAGCCAGTAGGGAAAAACACATTGCCTGCCATCGCATGGGCAATGCAGCGAATCCGGAGTTTTTCTTCCTCTGACACCGTAGTAGTATTCCCCAGTGATCACATCCTTGGCGATTCTGCTCTCGATCAGATTCGTGCCGCAGAACCACTTTCCAGAAAAAACCTTGTCACATTCGGTATAAAACCAACCTCCCCCCAGACGGGTTATGGATATATTAAACCAGGAAAACTGCTTTCCCTTGGGGCAGTTGTTGATGAATTCAAAGAGAAACCTGATGAAAAAACAGCACAAGAATATGTCCGGAAGGGATATCTCTGGAACAGCGGGATATTTCTCCTCTCTACCGATTCTTTTTTTCAGGAACTGAAAAAATATCGTCCGGATCTGTTCAATGCATTCTCCGAGGGGCACATTGCGGATTACAGAAAACTTGAATCGATTTCCATCGATTACGGGCTGCTGGAGCACTCAAAAAAGGTTGCAGTTGTGACTCTTGAAACCGAGTGGAGTGATCTGGGTACATTCAAAGCCCTTTATGACCTCGAGGTGCATGACAGTGAGGGGAATGTCGGTAAAGCCGAATATTTTTCAGCGAAAAATAATTTTGTGCAGGCACCGGGAAAACATGTAGGTCTGATTGGTGTTCATGACCTCATTGTTGTTGACACATCCGATGCGCTCCTGATATGTGACACCCGGCATACGGAGCAGGTAAAACAACTTGTCAACAGGTATAATGAGCAAAATGATCCGGTTACGAAATACCACCGTCAGGTGCACCGCCCCTGGGGATCTTACACGGTTCTTGAAGAAACGGAAATCTATAAAATCAAACGTGTTAGTGTCAAACCTGGCCAGAAACTCTCCCTTCAGCTGCACCATCACCGGAGTGAACATTGGGTTGTGGTAAGCGGGACTGCGGAAGTCGAACTGAATGGAGAGACCCGGTTTCTCAGGCAAGGTGAGAGTACATTTGTCCGCAGTGGTATGAGGCATAGGTTAAAAAATCCGGGTATTATACCGCTTGAAGTCATTGAAGTGCAGCTTGGAGAATACCTTGAAGAGAATGACATTGTAAGATTTGACGATGAATACGGAAGAAGATAATTTTTTTTTTTAAAATGAATCGGTTTCACAAACAATCGCTGCAAAAAATATTGGGTCTGTTGTGTAAGATTTTCATTCTTCGTTTTACAATGAACCAGATTCCTGTAAAGACTGTGACAAACACGCTTTTCAATCAGAATAGTACATTTCAATCATATTACTGCTGTTCATTTAGGGAAGGTAAGCTCACCTGAAACGCAGATGGATCACGTTATTTTTTCCTGCTCTGTTTTAATGTGACCTTATGAGTCCCCCTTTCAGTAGCAGGAACAAGAAACTGCCCTCCGTTACCAATGAGATCGGTTCTTCCTGCTAAGGTAAGTCCTTCAATAACTAATCTCCTGTTGTCAGGATCACGATACTGCATCAGTGCACGCTGTATCTTCTTTTCAATTCCCTTCGGAACGTGAACCGGCTCCAGAGTGAAGGGATTGAGGCTGGTATAGTACATACAGGTCGATACACTCATCGGTGTAGGGGTGAAGTCCTGCACCTGCTCGGTATAGAGCTGGTGGTCACGGATATAGACAGCAAGCTCGACCATATCTTTGACAGAACAGCCGGGATGCCCTGACATGAAGTACGGGAGCAGGTATTGCCGTTTCTTTTTTCCTTTCTGCAATTTTTCGAAACGTTCGCAGAACCGATCAAAAACTTCACGATCAGGTTTGTTCATAACATCAGTGACGTTTTTTATCACATGTTCCGGTGCAACTTTAAGATGTCCGGAAACATGATGATCACAGATCATTTCCAGATAGCCGGAATCGTCCGCAAGCGCAAGATCATAACGAATCCCCGAACCAATAAAGACTTTTTTCACCCCCGGAATTTCGCGGAGGTTATTGAGGAGTTTGCCTTGATGCCGATGGCTCGTATCCAGATTTTTACATGACGGGCTGCAGTGTTTTTCCCTGCAGGCTCCATGTTTTTCCCAGAGGTCACAGGACACGCAGTACATATTTGCCGTAGGACCCCCTACATCCTGCACGATCCCCTTAAATTCCGGCATCCTGGTCATACGGGTTACTTCGCGGATGATCGATGCACTGCTCCTGCTCTGGATGATCCTGCCCTGGTGATGGGTTAAGGCACAAAAAGAACAGGCACCAAAACATCCCCGATGACTCGTAATGGAGAACTGTACGGGTTCAAGAGCAGGAACTCCTTCTGTATATGATGGGTGAGCACGCCGGGAGAAAGGCAGATCATAGATGTGATCAAGTTCTTTGGTCGACAGTGGCAGTGCCGGGGGATTCTGAATTACAACCGTCTTCGGGTGCGGTTGCGCTACAGGCCTTCCCCGAATGGGATCCTGTTCGCGATAATGCATTGCAAAAGCACTGGCGTATGAGGTTCTATTCTGTGCAACTTCAGTGAACCCGGGGAGTTCAATAATCCCTTCCGGTCGTTTAGTGCGCCACTCTGCGATTTCCATCCTGAACGCAGTTCCCCGGATATCCCGTAGCGATGCAATAGTTGCACCGGATGCAAGCCGCCGGGCAATCTCCACCACCTGTCTCTCTCCCATGCCAAAAACAAGCAAATCCGCCGGGGCATCAGCAAGGATTGCTTGCCGGACGCGATCCTGCCAGTAATCATAATGGGCAAACCTTCGAAGACTTGCCTCAATACCCCCAAGGACAATCGGAGTGTCCGGAAAAAGTTCGTGAACCCGGTTGGTGTAAACAATAGTTGCCCGATCGGGTCGTTTGGGGATTCCCCTGGGAGAATAGACATCATGACTCCGCCGTTTAAGATTCGGTGTGAAATTATTCACCATGGAGTCAACATTTCCTGAAGATATACCGAAAAAAAGTCGCGGTTTTCCCAACTCAGTGAAGTCAGCAGAAGTTGTCCAGTCGGGCTGTGCAATGATTCCCACGGTGAAACCGGCATCCCACAGAACCCTGCCAATCAGAGCAGTACCAAAAGAGGGATGATCAACATATGCATCCCCTGTTACCAGGATGATATCCAATTGCCGGATGCCCAGCCTGTTTTTCTCTATGCCTGAAATGGGAAGAAATTCTGGCTGATGCATCATAACCATTGAAAAGGATTAGTGAAGAATCTGGTAAGCAAAAATTTTCTTCACAATGAAGATCTGCCAGTCAGGTCACGGATAATATCGGCAAGTCCTTCGGGTAGATCGTCCATCTGTTCTTCATCCTGTGGGGATTCTTTACTGGATTCACCTGAATCGACGGCATCGATTGTGCCGGGAGAGGTTGTCCCCACTTCTTTTCCCAGTACCGGAAGATGAACCTGGGTTCTTTTATCAAATTCCCGTCGTGCGGAAAGACCGTTAAATTCCATAATAACCGCTTCAACGATAAGATATGTTATTGCTTTTTCCCTCAGACAACCGGTGAGGGCATGCCCGGAACGACCTACCGAGGCATGATAATGGATATGCGGGCCTCCTTCACCTGGATAAATTGTTCCCACACCAAAAACTTCCCAACCCCCCTCAAACATTACAAAATGAGGGACCGGGGGTATTACAGGATCTTCGGGTCCGGTTACCATCCTCCCGTTCATCAGGGCTCCGAGAAAAAGGATCGAGCCGGCCTGGATACTTTTGTCACTGATAAACTGGCGCAGCGAAATCAACATATCTTCGCCATCGTCAATCCTCACGACAAAAACCCTGCCGATCTGTCCTTCCGTATATTGCATAGTATCAGATTCCCTTTTTGGTATTCATATGGTTTGTGCGGATTTATAGCTTTTATGATTAAAGCCAAAATGGCGTTTTAATTATTGCCAAACGTCAGAAAAATGATACGTGTTCAATTATCACACGTACCTGGAGTTTTTAGGGTTCAAATCTCATCTCCCCCCGGCGCCACCGCCACCAAATCCTCCTCCTCCACCAAATCCTCCTCCACCAAAACCACCAGAACCTCCTGATTTTCCGTGACTTGGTGGGCTGAAGTGCATAAGGGGAACGAAGGACGCGTTCATTCCCATAACACCAATGGGGACACCTGTTTCTGCTACACGTATGTTGAGTGCTTTCATTGCCCGCTCTACTTTGTCCCCTACACCCAGAGCAGTTCCATACACAAGCCATTCACCCCACATCGACAGATCTGCCGGAGCATACTTCTGAATCATTGCCATATCAGAAAGGAAGCGGGTGAAGGCATCCCACTCAAGCTTTTCTTTATACCGGTCATCCTTCCAATGTCCGAAAAGCGTGGAAGGGGCAGCAAAAGAAAGTATTGCCTGGGCTACAACTACTCCCCAGAGCACTGCAGCAGGGATAAGAATGTATGATTGAAGGGACGCAATAAAGGCAAAGATCAGGGTTATTGCAAACAAAACGATGCCTGATAACAGGAGAGGTACCAGGAGATCTCGTCCATCAACGATATACTGAGAGATAATGGACGTATCAACCCTGCGGGTTACATCAGTAAGTGAGCGTTGATATTTTAATGCTGTCTCTTCTGCAAGGGGATTTGTTTTTGCACGAAGAGCCAGTGCTTCGATTCTGGAAGTATCCAATACACTGTTTTCTGATACAAGGTCGACAAAGCCAAGGACACGCTGCTCGTAGGGATCCGTCGTAGCACCGGAAAGTACTCTGATTTCAATTCCCTTTCCTTCATCTTTTTCAGTAATTGAGATGATCTTTCTCCTGTGAAGATCGAGTAGCGAAGCGTAATACCCATCCTCATCAAAATCGAGAGCATCGCCTTTGAATAGCAGGTTCACCTGCCATGGTTTCATAGCGGGATTGGGAATCGTGCTCAGGTACTCGGGAACCGTGAATGATTTTTCCCTGCCATACCAGTGGTAAATAGCGAGGAGAAGGAATGGGACTGATATTACTGCAATTTTTGCACAAAAGTTCAGGAAATACGCTCCATAATACATAAGATTGTACCAGAAAGCAGCCCAGCTTGTTGCTTCCCTGACATTCCCGACTTTATTCCTGTATCCCTGAATCTGATTAAAACCATCGGCATTCGAGAGGATTTCGACAGCCAGGTTTTCATTTTCTGCAACACTCCCCGAGATAACAAATGCTTCACCTGTCTTTTCGGTTTTCAAAGAGGGCGGATATACATAAATTTGTTCGACCTTTCCTGAAGGGACAGTGATTTTGACGTTCCGGTAAGGTATGTGACTCGCCCCGGCGAATTTCAGGTTGAGATGCGATGAAGTGGTATCGTATTCGATAGGGGGATGAATGAGGAAGGTGTATCCAACGGAGTATTTACCCTGATTGTAATACTCTGGTCTGAATATTCCTACTTCGTTGGTTTCGGCCAGATTTCTGATTGTTGCTTTCGAGGGACTGCCTTCGGAAACACCGATAACAACCACATTACCCTCCTCGTCCTTTGCATAGCCAATAGTACCAGAAGGTGGAATTGCCGAAATAAATTGCACAGACGGGCTTGAACTTGTGCCAAGGGTGAGGGGGGCCTCCCATGAACGGTACAGCATGCGGTACTGGCCGGATGTTTTAACATCATAGGTATATTGCTCGGTCAGGGTCCCGTTTTCGTACAGGACAGCGTTATACGAGTCAACCACAAGGTCGCCTTCGAAAAGTGGAGGAATCACTATGACGAGACCCAGTCCGATTATGCCAAGGACCAGAGTCGCGATAAAAAGTGAGACCAGTTGTTTTATTTCACTCACAGCTATTACCCATTAGAACTCAATCTTCGGAGGAGTTTTGATCGCTTCTTCAAATTGCAGGTATTCAAGCTTGATAAGCCCGATTATTCGCCCGATGAAACTGGAAGGAATTGTATCCATCATCGTGTTGAACTCCTGCGAAATGTTGTTATAGGTATAGCGCTGCCGTGCAATTTCTTCCTCAATTCCTTTTACCGCGTCCATCAGACTGGTTACCGTCGTTGATGTCTTAAGATCAGGATAATTTTCTGCAACAGCTAACAGCCGTCCGAAGATCGATCGGGATTCGGCCTCAACCTTATTCAGATCACCTGGAGAGGCAGTTGCTACACTTGCCCGCATTGCGGTAACACGTTCGAAGGTTTCTTTCTCAAACTTCGCATAGCTTTTAACCGCACCAAGCAGCTGGTCGATCATGTCCAGCCGTTTTTTCATGGCTACACGGATCTGTCCGAGGGTTGCCTCGGATGAATTTTTCAGGCTGTAGAAACGGTTGTAGATGCCGACAGCCCATATGATCAGTCCAATAATCACAAGGGTTATGACACCCAGTACAATCCATCCAAAGATCTCCATATCTATCAATGTACAGATAATCTTACCACTACATAAGGTATTAGGAAACAGGGAGACCCGCTGAATATATTTGGCCAGGTAGATATTACAAAGAGAGCAATAAAAAACAAAAAATGGATTAAGAAATATTAAGACTCCCTACTACACGAAGCTTGCCACCTTCCAGATAATGGAGCACGACACGGGCACCAGGGGGGTAAATAAGAGCTTTTTCCAGGGAAAGAGTAATGGTTGGCATCCTCCAGTCACTATCCACAACAACTTTTTCCAGGCGGGTGGGAAGGAACTGCATCCAGTGGCCGGCATAGAGCACCATGCCCTCTTTCAGAGGGGCCGGCCAGTATTTCACAAGCTGGGCTTTTCCCGATAGGGTGGTGGCATGTTTTATTGCCGGATCATTCGTAAGCACAAAACCCCGGTCAAGGTCTTCAGATTCAATATTTTTCAGGGCGAGTCCAACTCTGTCACCTTTGATCGCGTTGTCAGCATCATCATCATGTTTCTGGATAGAGCGGATCTGGGCGGTTTTTTCTGTCGGAAGGATCCTTAGCGTATCGTGCTTTTTTATTATCCCCTGAGCCACGAAGCCAAGCACAACCACCCCGACCCCTTTCACATTGAAATGCGCATCAACCGGAACTACCCCTTTCCCCCCGGTGTCATGAGCTTTCTGGTGGGCTGTCTGTTTTACGGAAATATCAAGCATTTTCTCGCGCAGACCGACAATATCTTCCTCTATCACCTCGTAATTCTCAAGAACCGTGCCCTTGAGAAGAGGCGCAATCTGATCCGGTGAAATATAATTCTTGAGGATAAGATATCCATTGGATTTTCCTGCGCACTGGAGCATCAGGACGCACTCACCAAAAGTAGCATTAATTTCATCAACAACCAGGACCACCCGATCTGCAATGGATACTGCATAAAACAGCGATGATAACTTTTCCGGATACCGTGTCGGCTCAATGAAGGTAACCGTTGCATCCCCTTTTTTCAGATTATAGAAAGTAATATCGCTGGTCGTTCCTTTTTTTCCCAGATCTTTTGCATAATCGGGGGGAGCAAGGATAGCCACGGTAAGGTTGGACATAGAGAATTATTGGATGTTTAGAAATAAGAGATTTTATACAAAACTCATATCTGATGCCTTCTCATCAATCAATTCTTTCCAGAAAGGCAGCTGTAATAATACTCTGTTTTTTTCCTGAACACATTTTCGATCGGATAAAAAACTGAACGGCGCAAGCACAAAAAAGGGTTGGAAAGGCACACAATATATACAATTTTTCAGAAATTTTCTGTAACATCGATAAAAATTCAAAGTGATTTGGTGAGTGTACGCAAACGTACGACTATGAATCGTATTTCATAATTAAGGGCGATTTTACCGCATCGAGGAGATCCTCAATACTGGTCACCACCGTTGACGATTCTTCGAGCATGAGATTGACCTTTTCATACCTGCCGGATCTTCGGAAATCCGTTCGTAATGCAATTACCTTTTTCCCGTTTGCGTATGCATACCCCATCTCCCATGCTGTCCCCGAATCTGCATCTGCACCATCGATAATTGCAACAATTATATCAGCATTTTGAAGAGCTCTCAGATTTTCAGAAAAGATCCGGACCTGTTCTTCTGTGTTCCTCGTATCTGAATCATCACCCGCTTCCTGAGGGAGATATACCTCAAAAAAGTTATTTCTCAATTGCCCGGCAACCGACAGATTATAAACGCGTTCCGATTCTGAAAAGAGAGGTGCTGCCAGATAAACGCGATATTGAGAGAATGACGCAACGTCCAAAGCCCTGATTTGAGGGAATCGGTTTAAAAACATACCCCGACCCGCTTTCTTTGGAGGGGTGGTCCCATCACTTCCATAATAGGTACTTGTCACACCACAGGTAGGCGACGAATTTACCCCTATCATAAAAGCGGGAGGTCCCCGCAATTCGATGATCTCCTGAACCTCTTTTGCCATCACATCAAGGAGATGAGTGAATTCCTGCGTGTTGAGTCTTTCGAGAAAAGTCCCGGGTTTCCTGTCAGGTCCCAGATATACCGTCTCCGGACAAGGAAGTGGCAGCATTTCGATATTGAATTTTTTGCACCGTTCTATTGTGCGCTTGAACAGCTCGAGATCCGAGGGTTTTGTGATACCCTTTGCACGCAGCGCTGGATTGAGAACACAGGGACTGCAGAGTACGTACATTGATACTGTGTGTGCACGCACAGATGATCAATGATGCCACTGTATGCATACCGGGATAATAGTTGCGACCCCAGAAAGTGTACAGTAAAAAAACTTGAAAAAGCTGGCTTTTTAAAAATATTCAACAAAATTTCCCAAATACCACGAAATACATTACTCCTTGATCCCACTGCAGAGCAGGCACTTTCACCGGCAGATAAGTACGTTAAATCAATAACTGTACTTGATTGCTCATGGGTAGTGTTAGATACGGGGAAAGTACGTTCCTGGCGAATACGACGGGCGCTTCCCTTTTTAATTGCAGCAAATCCTGTAAATTTTGGCAAACCCTGTGTTCTTTCATCTGTTGAGGCACTAGCTGCTGCATTATATATTATTGGTGAAAAGGATAGGGCGACTGAACTCCTTTCGAAAGTCAGTTGGGGTATCCGCTTTTTAGAAGTAAACAAAGAACCGCTTGATCTGTACACAAACGCAAAGGATAGTATTGAAGTAATAAAAATCCAGGAACTCTATATTTAGATTTTTGTTTAAAATCATCGTATTTTTCAGGTTTTTTTTAAAAAAAGTCAGAAATTTTGCTTTTCATCCAATCCGGTAAAAAAATTAAGAGGCTAAAATATTATAGATTACCTGTAATAAAGTAACAATAGGAAAACGAATCTGGTTCATTCTAAAAGGGGTGTTAATTACATTGACCGAAAATGGGGTAATTTCAATTTTGTGCGTGGATGATGAACCATTTGTACTGGAGATTTTTGAGGATTTTTTTAAACGGGAGCCCGGGTTTTCAGTTAAAGCATGTTCAAATGCGACAGATGCATTGGAGCTGTTAAATACCCAGCAGTTTGATACTGTCATCGCGGATTTTGGCCTTCCTGATATGGACGGAATTAATTTACTCAGGGAAACACGGGGCAGGGGATTTTCCGGTCTATTTATTATCATTACCGGGAAACATCGAGCCCATGTTGCCATCGATGCGTTAAATAATGGTGCGGATTTTTACATTCAAAAAGGAGGTGGGATTGTAAATGATATGGAGGCACTGGTTGACTTTATAAGGGCAGGTGTCGGAAAAATCCGGGCTGACCGGGCATTGCTTGAGAGTGCGAGTCTGTATCGTTCAATAATTGAACACCATTCAGATCTTCTTTGCCGTTTCCTGCCGGAGGGAGAAATTCGTTTTGGAAATGAATCGTTTACGAATTTTATCGGGAACGGGAATCGGGATCCTGCAGGCAACAATTTTATGTTACTCCTACCGGAAGATGAGCGCGAAAAAATTGTAGGACAGTTACACAATCTATCACCGTTAAATCCCGAAATCCTCATCGAACATGCCATTAAAAAAGTGGATGGATCATCTCCCCGGGTCCAATGGAATTATCGTGCAATTTTCAATACTGATGGAGAAATCATTGAGTATCAAACAGCAGGCAGGTTAGTTTCCGAACCGGAACAGATGCATAAAACCCAATCTTCAAAAAATGTAAAAGATGTGGTCTCCACCATGCAAACAACTGCCTTTGGTACGGAATCTGAAGATGAGTGGAAAACATTTACAAAAACCATTGATACGCTTGAGAACCCGGTATTCGCCATAGACAAAACCGGAGTCGTAATTATCTGGAATAAAGCCATGGAAGAGTTGACCGGGGTTCAGTCAACAGAAATGATTGGTAAAGGAAATCGTGAATATGCCATTCCATTCTTTGGTGAACCTCGACCAATGCTGGTTGATTACATCGTAATATCAACAGATAAAAGACAATCCGGAAAATTCCCAGGCATAAAACGAATGGGGAACACATTCATCGGTGAAATGGAAAAAGTCAAAATTCGTGAAAAACCGATGTTTTTATGGGGGGCAAAGGTGTGTTGATTGCGGCAATCGAGACAATTACCGTCGTCGAACAACAGCAGGCAGCTCAAATATCAGGGGATTCAGAAAAGGAGATTTATATCGGGGGTATATCAAGTCCTACACTCAAAGTCGCCGGAGGGAGTGCGAGCGGAACACTTGCGGGTCTCATCCCTTCACCACCCAGGGGTTATGGTATTTATGCAACAAACCGGCGGTTATTTGTTATTCAGAATCCCGATTTTGATCTTTCAAAACCAAAGGGAATGCAGTATGGACCCTATGTTCTGGACGACCTTTTTGGTACCAGAGCAACCATTGATAATCGCCCAAAAACTATCGAAACAATTGAAAAATTATTGGTCTACGAGATTGAAAAACAAGATCTGGTAACGATAGAATTGATGAATCCGGTTCTGCTGCCAGGTTTCCTGACACTGTATAACAAAACGGGTGAATCGTTCAGAATGTTTATCGATCATAAAACAGCGTTTTTACAGATTGAACATTTAATAAAATCATTCTATCCGGAAATTTTACGGTTGGAGTGAAGGAAAATACTGATTTTTTTTCCCAATAGCTTTTTTGTATACTACCACCATGTACGATTATGATCAAGGTTGCCATCAATGGTTACGGCACAATCGGCAAACGTGTTGCTGATGCAGTTGCCGCCCAGAAGGACATGAAAGTGATCGGAGTATCCAAGACCCGCCCGAACGCAGAAGCTTTTGTGGCAAAACAACGAGGATACCCGCTCTATATTGCGGACTTATCAAAAAAGGCTGCATTCGAGAAAGCCGGGCTTAGCGTCCTTGGATCAGTCGAAGACATGTGTAAAGCTGCCGATGTTATTGTGGATGCAACACCGGGGGATATCGGAGCAACGAATAAACCGCTTTACGAGAAACTCGGGAAAAAGGCACTCTGGCAGGGAGGCGAAGATCATGAGATCGCCGGGTTCTCCTTTAACTCGTCATGCAATTACAAGGATGCAATTGGCAGGCAGTTTGTACGAGTGGTTTCCTGTAACACAACCGGCCTCTGCCGTATCATTCATGAAATAGATAAAGAGTACGGAGTTGCGCATGTCCATGCAATTATGGTAAGGCGTGGATCCGATCCAGGGGAGATCAAAAAAGGACCGATAGATGCTGTGGTCCTCGATCCTGTGAGTGTACCCAGTCACCATGGCCCGGACGTCCTGACAGTACTTCCTCACATCTCTATCACAACAATGGCGATGATTGTACCTACAACCATGATGCACATGCATGCAATCCAGATTACTACCAAAAAACCAGTCAGCCGTGACAGCGTAATTAATCTCATCAAAAATCATCCCCGCCTGGGGCTTATCAAAAAGACATTGGGAATTAAAAGCACTGCCGAACTCAAGGAGTTTGCCATGGATCTCGGCAGGCAGCGGTCTGACCTGTGGGAGAACTGCATCTTCGAAGAGTCCATCTACGCCAATAAAAACGAGCTCTGCTTTTTCCAGGCAATTCACCAGGAAGCTGATGTAGTTGTTGAAAATATCGATGCTATTCGCGCGATGGTCGGACTCGAGAAGGACGCAACAAAATCGATATTGGCTACCAACGGGGCTATGGGATTAAACCTCATCCAGAATAACCATTAACACCCATCATAACCCATTATTTTTAATGGATACGCACGAGCGGGTAACCCGAAATACTGTTGAAATTGTCACAGAAGACGAGCTCCGCTCACTTCTAAGCCAAACACAAAAAAAAGTCTATGCAGGGTACGAGCCAAGTGGTGAGATACATCTCGGCCATCTCGTTACCATAAACAAACTTGTGGATCTCCAGGCTGCTGGTTTTGAAGTCACCGTCCTGCTGGCCGATCTCCATGCGTTCCTTAACCGCAAAGGAACGATGGAGAAGGTAGGAGAACTGGCGGAATATAATAAACGTTGTTTTGAAGGGCTTGGCTTGAAAAACGTAAAATATGTGCTTGGATCCGATCTTCAGCTGAATAGGGATTACGAACTGCTTGTACTCCAGCTATCCCAACAGATTACCCTGAACCGGGCAACACGAAGTATGGATGAAGTAGGGAGGCAGATGGATCATCCAACAGTTTCTCAGATGGTTTACCCGATCATGCAGATGGCAGATATCGCCATGCTCGGAGTGGATGCTGCTGTTGGGGGTATTGATCAGAGGAAGATTCATATGCTGGCTCGTGAACACCTGGTCAACTTCGGATATAAAGCTCCGGTTTGTATCCATACGCCGATTCTTAATGGCCTTGATGGAAAAAAGATGTCATCTTCGCAGGGAAATTATATATCGATTGCTGACTCGGAAGAAGAAATTCGCAAAAAGTGCCAAAAGGCGTTTTGTCCTCCTGAAATTCCGGAAAATCCAATTCTCCAGATATTCCAGTTTCATATATTCTCCCGCCTTTCTGAGGTTACCATCAAAAGGCCGGAAAAATTCGGTGGCGACCGGACTTTTACGAACTACCGGGAGCTTGAGGCATCCTACGACAAAGGTGAAATTCATCCGCTTGACCTCAAGAAATCCTGTGGTGAGTCGCTTGTTGAGATCCTGGAGCCTGTACGGGAATATATTCGTTGAGTTGGAAAATTACTTTATGGTTGTCGGGGGTTCTCTGTGAGTTTAGAGAAACGAATGGATCAATTTGATAAGAGACTTGAAGAGATGGGCGTCCGGATTAAAGATGCCAACCAGTTTAAAGTTTCCGAAGATGTTTTTGATGAGGTAACACTCCTTGCACTTTACAAGCTTGTCCATAAAAAATGGCTCTCAGTAATTGGTGGATCAATAAGCACCGGCAAAGAAGCGAATGTGTTTTATGGTGAACGTGATGGAACAGCGATTGCCATTAAGATCTACCGGATCCGCACGGCAAATTTTACCACCATGAGCTCCTATATAGTTGGTGACCGAAGATTTTCCCGTGTGAAAAAATCCCGGAAAGAGCTGGTATTTGCCTGGACAAGAAAGGAGTTCTCCAATCTTGTACGAGCCAGGGGGGCGGGTATTCCCGTTCCTGAGCCCCTTGTNTGGGACAGAAATATCCTTATTATGTCCTATTTAGGANAGGANGAGATCCCATACCCNCAGCTAAAAAATGCTGATATCGATGACCCGGCCCGAATCTATNCAACCATCATGAAATATATCGATACNCTTTACAACAAAGCTGANCTCGTNCATGGGGACCTGAGCGAGTTCAATATATTGTACGGTGACCAACCATATCTCATTGATATGGGTCAGTCAGTAACCCGAGATCACCCCCGTGCTTACCAGTTTCTGATGAGGGATATCCGTAATATCAACAGGTTTTTTAAAAACCGATGCGATGTGCGTAATGATGTCGAAATTTTCAATGCAGTAACCGGGCTTGATACCACTGAACCATGATGACCGCTGACCCCGTTATGATAGTTATAGGAAAAGTGGAATGATGATGATAATAACATCCAAAATTTAGAGGTGGAAAAAAATGATGCAGGAAGTAAAAATCGCCGGAAGCAGAGTGGGTGTTCTGATTGGAAAAGGCGGTTCAACAAAAAAAGAGCTTGAAGCAAAGACTCACACAACAATTACTGTTGATAGTAAAGAAGGCCTCGTTAAGGTTGAGAGCACTGAAGAGCATACGGTGTCCCTCCTTCGGGCAGTTGAAATAATCAATGCAATCAACCGTGGATTTTCTCCGGAAAGGGCTTTTGAAATGATAGAGGATGAAGATTTACTTCTTGATGTCATTGATTTGTCCAGTATGGCAGAGGGGCCACGTCAGCTTGACCGGCTCAGAGGCAGGATAATTGGAAAAGACGGGCGTGCACGGGAGCAGATAGAAGACATGACCGATGTCGAGATTTCAGTCTTTGGAAAAACCATTGCCTTGATCGGCTACCCCGAACAACTCAAGACCGCACGAGCAGCTATAGATATGTTAATCGAGGGAGTGCCCCATGAGAATGTCTTTGCATTCCTGGACAGGAAAAAGAAAGAAGCAAAACAGGATATGATTAGTT